>OLPX01000021.1_pt1 | contig 183859 bp, 166 predicted proteins | sample 1672491 | NCBI WGS metagenome assembly OLPX01 (sample SAMEA3136692, study PRJEB25190) | human gut metagenome | biome: human gut; feature: human-associated habitat; material: faeces | place: Austria | collected 2013
CGTAAAAATCTGCCAGCAGGTGATACCTACTGGCAGAAAAAAATTATATTTTTTTAATTGTCTACTTGACGGGAAGCAGTTCAGATTCCATCGCTGTCTACATAGTCGTCACCGATCCATGCGCTCCGTTTCATGGCGCCGAAGCCTGCGCCTTCTTCTTCGCTAAAGTAGTACCAGTTTCCGCCGATCTGCTGCCAGCCCGTCATCATGTAGCCGCGCGTCCCGTCGGCAACCGGGTACAGGTAGTAGGTCTGGCCGCCGATTTCCAGCCAGCCGGTATCCATGCCGCCGTCGGCATTGAAATGATACCAGTTTACTGCTCCGTTATAGGAGAGGTAATGCCAGCCCTCCGATACCATCTTTCCTTCTTCGGCATCGTTTTCACCAAAGTAGTACCAGATATCGCCGATGTACTGCCAGCCGGTCATCATCCGGCCTCTTGTGCCGTCGGAGGCGGGATTTAAGTAGTACCAGGAGCCGCCGCGGTTTAGCCAGCCCGTCATCATGTAGCCCTGCTCATCGAAGAAATACCAGTTCAGGGTTCCGTTGTACGGGATCTGCTGCCATGTGTCGGTAAGGAGCGTGCCGTCCGGCTTTTGGCACTTCCAGCCGTTTTCGTCCTGGAGCCAGGAGGCGTCGGTGTAGGACGGCGTGGAGGTATCGTTTGGCCGGTACACCTGCACTGTGCTGTCATCGGAGTCGCCGTCCGAATCGTTGTCGAATCTGCCGCCTGAACTGTCTGTATTGCCAGGATCGTCCGGGGTTACTGGACTTTCGGGATCCTCTGTATCATCTGGCGATCCTGGATTCTCTGGAGCTTCCGGATTAACAGGTTTCTCAGGAATACTGGGATTATTGGGATTATCCGGCTCTCCCGGTTCATTGTCATCATCTTCTTCAGATAACTCAAGACGGAAGTTCTGGGCTGTGCGCTTCAATTCTTTGCTCGTATCGCCGTCTACACGGAACTCGGCCGCAATCGTATTTGCTCCGTTCCACGTCTTATTCTGGAATGTCTGACTCTTAATAGTGATACGTGTACTTCCGGCTTCTTTCTCATAGTCCACACTATCCACCAGTTTTTCACCATTCAGCCAGAAATCGATGAATTCATTGAAGTTTCCTGATGAAACGAAAAGCTGGTCTTTCGTAGATGTTGCAACGAAATCATAGCTTCCTTCTATACTTTCAATACCTATTGGTGTCTCAATGATATAGCCATCATCACTTTCCTGATAAACCTTTTCGTTTGTATTTTCATCAATCATCAAAATGAATTTAGCTGTTGACGGTACAAACTCTTTTCGATTAAAATCTGCCGTTACTGTGATTGGGAATTCTCCTGCCTCTTGAGGCACGCCATAAATCTCTCCAGTCGAGGTGTTAAACGTCAAGCCGTTGGGAAGTGTACCTTCCAGGCTGTATGTGACTTTTATCCAGCCAGAGTGGATATTGCTTGTGTCGATCATAAACGAGTAAGGGACGAACTTAACTCCATCTGCCAGGCTTTCCGTGGTAATCTCCGGATTTCCTGCAAAACCCTGAAGCTCAATGAACACATCCTCCTGCCCGTCTGCGGAGATCTGTAAGGTGCCGCTGATATCTCCCTCTCCGTCCGGCACAAGCCGTACTTTTGCCAAATTCGGAGTATAATATGTGTCAGCATATTCGAATGCCGCCAGCATATCATTATCCTCGCCTCCCACATTCCAATAATCATCTATTTTTACATGAGAAGCATTGACAAGCTCCGCCTTTAATCCCGTGAGTGACTCGCTGCCTATGTTGGCAATCAGGATATCATGGCGGTTATCATATAAATCTGTCAGGAAAATTTCTCTCACATCCGGGCCATTGACAAACAGTGACGGACCCCCCTGCTTCTTTTTAAAAGTAACAAAATACTGCTTCTCGTTATCTCCATTTGTGGCTTTATAGATGACAGGGCCCTTAGAGAAATCCTGTTTCGATACGCCGGATACTTGTTCCGTTCCGCAATGAACATGGACATTTTGACCGAGATTGAAAATTGGCCTTAAACTGGAAAGATCTACTGTTTCATCAAGAATAAGCCCTGTCTGATATCCCATTTGATAATAGGTATCCATGGATTTTCCTATGATTAAAGACCGATACTCTAATGCACCAGTGACTTCAAAGCTTGGATCTCCGTCACCAGATTCCAAGGATTCATTGACAGTAAGATAATATTTATAGGCAGATCCGTCCTCAAACAGTACACTAATGGGAACATCATGATCGTTACGAAAATCGATTCGATAACCATACGGTGCATACGTTGTACTGTTAGGAAACACCCATTCTGTAATATCCTTAGCACCGTCCTTCTCTGCTTCCTCGAGAGAATCATATACTCCTAAAACCACTTTTTCAACGCCTGTACTGTCATTTAGAACATAATAGTATTGCCTTTTTTGCTGGTATCCTGGCTTTAAATAGTAATTTTCGACGGCATTGGGATACCATATACTTACCCCATTTCCTTTTGAACCTACGTTTAGCTCCGCATATGCATAATGTTCAGCCGCTTCATATGATTGGGTGACATCCTTCATCTCTCCAGACTCATAGGAAAGAATTTTTCCTTCCGTCGTATGATGTTCCGCTTTTACAACCACGGCAACACCATAATATCCAACGATATCTCCTGTCTCCCTATCCGAAAACACAAAACAAAATACATTATCCGCATTAGGATCCCCTGAAATATCCTGAAACTCATTTAAATATCCAAAATCCGTCGAACTTAGAATTTGATTCGTTATGGATCCGTGCAGTTCTTTTCCATCGCAATGATATTCCAGAAAATTCTTCATTGGGTAAACATCCGTTCTGATTCCACTCATATATCCCTGTTGACCTACGTTGAATAGGAACCTATACTCATTTCCCTCTTTATGTTCCGGATTGATACATGTAAGCTGTGTCATCGGTACATTCACATCTGAAAGCAGGTCCAGCTTTGTAAATACCATTCTTCCACTCTCCGAAACAGAAATTTGCTCCCAATCCTCCCCATCTGCTGTATGTAGATATAACTTTGGATTTGTAAAATCGATATCGATGATATTACTGCTACTTACCTGCACATCATATTGAGTGCCCATCTGCTGTCTCATACCATCTTCGATAAACAGTTCAAATGTATAGTCATTATCCCCATAAAATTCCGGTCTCAGATCCACTGTCCCATTCCGATCCTTTAAATGATACTCGTCAGATAGGACAATACCATTCTCATCTTTTTCATAATTCCATACAATCTTTGCATTCTCTGGAATTTCAATCAAATTTCCCTTGGAATCTTTGAGAAGCGATAACATAGTCTCTACTGGCACGTTTGACAGATCTCTGCCATCATAGTCTCCTGTATTAAGGTACACTTTACCGCCTTTAACAAACCTTATATTCACATCTGTGTGATATAAGATATTCCCAGGATCCAACTGTTTTCCGCTTCCGACAATTATGTCCATATCATAACTTTTACGCTGGGCTACTGGCCTTAGATCCACCGTTGCCTCTCGATCCTGGATATGATATTCATCTTCAATCACGTTGCCTTCTTCGTCCAGATAGCGAGTCCAAACAATATTAGCCTCTTCCGGAATCTCTTCAATAGGATCATGATTCGTTCCATACCACATATTGAAAATATCCTGCAGCGGAACTGCACTTAATTCTTCATCGGAATAAAAATACAGATCTAGGTATGTCTGTACACTCTTTAGTGGAAGCAGCGACATCGGTGCGATCCCCGCATTGGAAGCGGTCGCCACCTCCACCGCATTGGAGTCGGTTGCCCTCAACGCATTCCTATTTTCCAACATGCCGGAAACCGGAATCGCACCAAGCGCCTCCACTCCTGGCTGTGTCAAAAGCGCCGCGCTTAAGAAAGCAGCCAGAAATTTTGATAGTTTTCGTTTGTGTTTTCTCAATTTCCTTTCCCCCATTCTTGATTCCGAGCCATTTGAATCAGCTCGTCTTTATTGTAAATGCGGCATTTCCGCAAATTACCGGTTGGATAATCCAATTGAAGTGTTTCGCCCACCATAGCACAGAGATATGGAAGTTTTGCTAATACCTTGCATTTCCTTCTGAACATGTCTGTTTTTCATCCACACCTACTCTGTCCCTGCCATAAAGACAAGCTGGAACATAAGAAATCATCTCTATTTTCAAGCGGCTTTCAAACAGTGTTAATCTTTGATTGTATAAAGTTACCCCGATCCACTAGCTGTTACATAGCCGGCAGGCCGGGGCTTTTCTTAATTCTATGGGGCGATTACTGCACCCAGATTCCATCGCTGTCTACATAGTCGTCACCGATCCATGCGCTCCGTTTCATGGCGCCGAAGCCTGCGCCTTCTTCTTCGCTAAAGTAGTACCAGTTTCCGCCGATCTGCTGCCAGCCCGTCATCATGTAGCCGCGCGTCCCGTCGGCAACCGGGTACAGGTAGTAGGTCTGGCCGCCGATTTCCAGCCAGCCGGTATCCATGCCGCCGTCGGCATTGAAATGATACCAGTTTACTGCTCCGTTATAGGAGAGGTAATGCCAGCCCTCCGATACCATCTTTCCTTCTTCGGCATCGTTTTCACCAAAGTAGTACCAGATATCGCCGATGTACTGCCAGCCGGTCATCATCCGGCCTCTTGTGCCGTCGGAGGCGGGATTTAAGTAGTACCAGGAGCCGCCGCGGTTTAGCCAGCCCGTCATCATGTAGCCCTGCTCATCGAAGAAATACCAGTTCAGGGTTCCGTTGTACGGGATCTGCTGCCATGTGTCGGTAAGGAGCGTGCCGTCCGGCTTTTGGCACTTCCAGCCGTTTTCGTCCTGGAGCCAGGAGGCGTCGGTGTAGGACGGCGTGGAGGTATCGTTTGGCCGGTAAACGGTTGTATGGCTGTTGTCGGAATCGTTGTCGGAGTCATTTCCGGAACTGCCGTTATTTCCGCTGTCTCCGCTGCTGCCCGGATTCTCAGGTGTATCCGGTTCGTCATAATCATCTCCGCCGGATAAGTCAAGACGGAAGTTCTGTGCCGTGCGCTTCAATTCCTTATCCCTGTCGCCGTCCACACGGAACTCAGCCGCTATGGTATTGGCGCCGCTTACGGTCTTGTTTTTAAAGGTCTGGCTCTTGATGGTGATGCGCGTACTGCCGGATTCCTTTTCATAATCCACGCCGTCCGTCAGCTTTTCACCGTTTAACCAGAAGTCGATGAACTCATCGATGGTACCGGCGGAAACAAAGAGCTGATCCCTCGTGCTTGTCACAACGAAATCATAGCTTCCCTCTGTGCTTTCCTTACCAAGCGGAGTCTCGATGAGGTAGCCTTCATCGGTTTCCATGTAAACATTTTCGTTTGTATTCTCATTGACGGTCAGTACAAACTCGGCTGTCGACGGAACAAATTCCTTCCGGTTAAAGTCTGCTGTCACCGTGATCGGGAATTCCCCGGTTTCCTGGGGCACGCCGTAAATCTCGCCCGTCGAGGTATTGAACGTCACTCCGTCGGGCAATGTGCCTTCCAGGCTGTACGACACTTTGATCCAGTCAGAATGGATGTTGCTTGTGTCGATCATGAAGGAATAGGGGACAAACTTCACGCCGTCTGCCAGGCTTTCCGTTGTAATCTCCGGATTTCCTGCAAAACCCTGAAGCTCAATGAGCACGTCCTCCTGGCCGTCTGCGGAGATCTTTAAGGTTCCGCTGATCTCACCTTCGCCGTCCGGTACAAGGCGTACTTTTGCCAGGTTCGCCATGCTGCTTGTGGAGACAGATTCAAATGCCTCCAGCGTTTCATTGTTTTCGCCTCCGATATTCCAGTAGTCGTCGAGTTTTACATGCGTGGCGTCAATTAACTCTGCCTTTAAGCCGGTGAGCGCCTCGCTTCCGATGTTGGCAACCAGGATATCATGGCGGTTGTCATAGTAATCTGTCAGGAAAACTTCCCTTGTGTCAGGGCCGTTGACAAAGAGCTTCGGGCCCTGTTCTTTCTTTGCGAAGGTGACGAAATACTGTCTTTCCGTGTCACCAAGCGTTGCCTTATATGTGACTGTTCCATCGGAAAAATCGTTTTCTGTCTGGCCGGAAATCTGCTCCGTTCCGCTGTGGACGCGGACATCGGCTCCGGCGTAGAAATATGGTACCAGATGGGCCAGATCTGCATCTTCATCCAGAATGAAGCCGGTCTGGTAGCCCATGTCATAGTAGGTGTCCATATCTGGCTCAACCATCCAGGAGGTGTATTTTTTTACGCTGTTAATCATAAAATATATATCTTCCGGCGCTGTCTCATAAAGCCAGATCGAATGGTGGTGTCTGATCCCATCCTCTAAGAATACGGTCATCTCGAAAAAGGGCGTCTCACCGAAGTCTATTGCATATCCATAAGGAGCGGAATCCGTATCGGACGGGAGTATCTGATCCGTAATATCCTCTGCGCCAAGTGCCTCTGCCGACGCAATGGATTCATATGCTCCCTTCACAACCTTTTCAACACCAGTTCCATCCTTCAGCACATAATAGTAGGTAGCATTTTCCGGATACCCTGCTTCCAGATAAAAGTAATTGTTATAGTTTGAATACTGATAAGCTACATTTCCTCTTTCAGCCCGAAAGATCATCTTATTGATTCCGCCGCCGCTATAATAAGAGCGTTCGCCGACATCTTTCATGGTTCCGTTTTCATAAGCCAGAATTCTTCCCTCAGCCTGAACGGACTCTTTCTCGACTGTCACAACGACTCCGAAATATCCAAGTACCGCTCCCTTTTCTTTGTCTGAAAATACGAAGCAGAAAACATTATCCCCTATGAAATCCTCCGGGATGCTGTCGAAGGTTGCAAGATAATCTTCCTCATTCCCATTCAGAACTACATCCGTAATGGCACCCGTAAGGTCGGCTCCGTTTCGATAGTAATCCAGGAAATTTTCCATAGGATAGACATCAATCTGGAAGCCTTCTGCATCTCCGTCTATCTCTGCGTTGAAAACAAGGGAGTATTCATCTCCCTCTTCGTACTCAGAATCGATGCAGGTAAGCCAGGTCATTTGAATATCCGTGTCCGGTACTTTCCCGAGCCTTTCCCATAAAACGTCATCCGGCCAGATATCTCCCTGACTTGTCGGCTGGTACATCATCGGATTCTTAAGATCGACCGTTATATTATTGTAATAAGCACGGATGCTGTAAAAGGTACCGCAAACCTGACGCTCACTGTCCTCTGCAATCAGGTAAAAATCACGGTAAGGGGAGGATGTACTCAAATCTACGGTCTCGTTCCGCTCCTTCAGATGATATGTCCAGTCACCATTATAGTCGTACCAGACAAGCTTTGCATCCTCCGGGATCTCGATGGGCTCTCCGGCAGCATCCGTAAGAAGCGTAAGGATCGTCTCCAAAGGCATTGCAGAAAGTTCATCACTTGAATATTCTCCCAAGAAAAGGCTGGCATCGGCTCTGTCAAAATCAATTACGACCTGCACATGATAGCGGATATTGCCTGGATCAAGCTGCTTTCCGCTGCCGACAATCATTTCCATCTCATAAGACCAGTTATAACTGGAACTGTAATATTCCGGCCGCATGTCCAAAACTACATCCCGATCCTGGAGACGGTACTCATCTTCAAGGACATTGCCATTCTCGTCCCGAAGGTACGTCCACACGATGTTGGCCTCTTCCGGAATTTCAACAGGATCTCCGTTTTCATCCACCATCATGTCCAAAAGATCTTTTAATGGCACGGCGCTCAGCTCTTCTTCCGAATAAAAATTCAGAGTAAGCGTCGCCTCCCTCTCCTCCAACGGCAGCAGCGACATCACCGAGATCCCTGCATTGGAAGCCGTCGCCACCCGGTCGCTTTCCGATGCGTTGGAATCGGTTGCTGTCCGGGGTTTCCCGCCAACAGCGCCGCCCGCATCGGGCACGGCGCCGAGCACTGTCATTCCCGGCTGTGTCAGAAGCGCCGCGCTAAGGAACGCCGCCAGGAATCTTGAGAATTTTCGTCTGTGTTTTCTCAATTCTACTCTCCTCCTGTCTTATTTTGAGCCGTTTGAATCAGCTCGTTTAAATTGTAAATGCGGGATTCCCGCAAATTACCGGTTGGATAATCGAATAAGAGCGTTTCGCCCATGACGTCGCTAAGATACGGAAGCTCGGCCAGCACCTCGCAGCTTTCATTTAAAAGCTGGCCGTAATACTCACCGTCTGCCGTCACATACTGCGTCACCACATAGTCCCCGGCCTGAGTCACATAGGTGAGGTACGCGTCCTGCGCCAGTTCCTTTATGAGCCTGCCGCTCTCCTTATCGTAAGCGGCCGGCGTCCCGTGAAGCGGGGATTCGATCCGCAGACGGTCGGTGTAAAACTCTTCAAAAAGCGTGGAGTCCGGCTTTTCTCCCATGGTTTCGGATAAAAGCGCCCCGTCGGCCGCATCGTAGGAGATAACTTTTCCATCGTTATAGTAAACGTCCAGCCTGGAAGCTTCGCCATCCCGGACAAACTGCTGGTCGAAGACCTCCTCTGCATCCGGAATCTCCGTCTCCGAAATCAGCGTCCCGTCCGCCAAAAATAAGTAAAATTTATCATACCGAAACAGCATGACCGTCTTTTTATCGGCGCTGATCCTGGCTTCGTCATGGGGGATGGACGGGTCATAGGAAAAAACCTCCGCCTCCGGATGGCTCTCATACCGCAGAATCTGTACGAGAGGCGTATCGCGGCTTCCGACAACGGCCATTCGGCCTGCAATCCCCAAAAGCTCGCTTCCGTATTCCTTCCGGAAGCTTTCCGTAAGGGATGCGTTCCTGTCGAAAAACTGAAGCCCCTGTTCCGTCGCAATGACCGTGTGGCTGTCGCTTCCCGCAAAGCTCAGGATGTTTTCCGGCGTCGTCACAAGCGGCGTCTGGTCTCCCGTGACCGGGTCGATCTGCACCAGGAGATTTTCTGTCTGGACATAAATCCCTGTCTCATCCGCCTGCACATGGAAGGCGCTTTTTGATTCAAAGCCGCCGGTCTGAACAAGCTCCTCCATATCGATGACGGCAAAAACCGAAGATCCGTCTCCCGTGCCGGAAAACGCAAAGTATTTTCCGAAAAAGCCGCCCTCAAAATGGGTAAAGCCGGAATCTGCCTCAAAAAGCTCCAGATCACGCCCTTCTCCCGCGAGGTCATAGACCTTCAAAGAGCCGTCCGAAAAGCTGACTCCAAGGAGCGTGCCGTCGGCGTTCAGGGAAAGCAGGTTGTCGTTGGGGTTTGCAAAGCTGTCGTTGACCGCAGCGCTCTGGCTCTTTCCCTCAAAATCAATGCCGGCTATTTTCGTTCCGTCCGCCGTATCGTAGACGGCCGCCGACGGCTCATCCCGGTAAACGGCGGCTGCCCTCGTCCCATCGGCAGAAACTGCGATGGCCGTCGCCATCTCCCCTGTCCATACCGTTTTTTCGTCCTTTAAGCTGTATGCGGAAATTCCCTGGCTTCCGGCATAGAGGATTTCTTCCTCATTCACGTACCGAACCTCGGAGAGCGCCGAGCTTTCCGTTTCCAATGTCTTAAGAATATCCGCCGTCTCCGTATCGATAATGGCCGTCCCGCCGGAATATACGCAGGCCGCCGTTTTTCCCTCCGGCGACAGCTTAAGAAAAAGCGGTGCCGAAGGAAGCTTGGCATACCGGAAGGTCTGGAACCCGTCCGCAAGGTCATAGACGCCGAGGGCATCCGTCAGGGCCTTTTGAACCTCCGGAAGGTACGGAGGCGTAAAAGGGCCCGTCTCAGCCGGCAGCGCCTCCAGCGCATACGCCACGGCCTGTTTTCTGTCGCCGGATTCTAAGGCATTCCCGGAATACTCCGAAAGCTTTAACCAGCTTTCCGTTGTCTCCATCTGCTTTAACCCGACAAAGGCCGCCGCTGCCCCGCCTGCAAGGAAAAGGGAAAGGACCCCGACGCCTGCGAGGCGGACGGCTTTTAAGCGCCTGACTCTGGGATCCCGCTCCCGGATCTTTAAAAGATCGTCGAGCATCTCCTCCGCCGTCTGGTAGCGGAGGTCGGGATTGGGGTTCATGGCCTTCGTGATGATTTTCACCACAAGGGGGCTGAATTCCTTTTTGGAAAGCGGCACAACCTCCGTCGCGTTCCTGGCCGGACGGACACCGCTCATCAGGTGATACAGGGTCGCCCCGGTGCTGTAAATATCGGAGCGGACATCAGGGACGACGATCCGCTTCCTCGCAGACGAGCTGCTCTCTGATTTTACGGAAACAGCCGCTTCCTCTTCCGTCAGCGTCCTGTCCACGGACACGGCCTCTGTCTCGTCGTTTTCCCCGCCGCCAAGGACATCCGTCGCCCCTTCGGTGTTTACGGTCTCCGAATCCGAGGAAAAATCAATGCCGTAATGCTCCGGCGACGCGTATCCGGCGCTGCACCCGATGATATTCGTCTCCCCGAGCGCCAGCGCGATGTTAAAGTCGATGAGGCAGACCGTATTGTCCGTCCGCCGCATCAGATTTGCCGGCTTGATGTCGCTGTGGACAAAGCCGCGGGGCGGCGTGCCGTGAACCGGCTTATGGAGGTAACAGAGCGCCTCCAAAAGCTCTTTTCCCCACTCAAGTACCTGCGCCTGGGGGAATTTCTCTCCCCTTTTTAGCGGCTTATCCAGGCTCTCCCCTTCGATATATTCCATGACGGTGACGACCTTCTCGTTTTCTGCAAAAAAGTCGTAGACCGCAGGGATGTTGGGGTGCTTTAAATCCTTTAAAATGTCGACCTCGCGGCGGAGAAGCTCTGTCCGCGTCGTGATCTTCCGCTTGTCAATCTTTAAGACGACCTGCTTTGCAAGGCGCATGTCTTCTGCCAGGAACACGCTCCCGCCGCCTCCGGCGCCAAGTTTTTTGATGATTTCATATCTCGATGCTGCAATCTCTGACATGGCACTCCCCTACTTTTTCTTTTTCCTCTTTCCGTATTCCTCGTCCAGCTTGAGATCCAGGCGCATTTTTATGACCTGGATGACACATAGAAAAATAAGAAGGACGGCAAGGGAAACGGCTGTTACGGCGATGCCGCCGTAAAACATAAGCTCTCCCATGGTTTTCTCCTCTCTCAGTCCATTCTTCCGCACTCTTGACTTTCCCCGCATGTTTCCGTAAGATAGAACCCAGAAAAACGAAAGAGGGGAAATGAGCATGACATCGTTTCAATTTGCAGTTCTTTTTTTCTGCACGCTTTGCTTCGGAAGCATCATCGGCGCCTATTTTACGACGGCCGAATACCGGATCCAAAACGGCCTGCCCTTAATCACCAGGAAATGTTACTGTCCAAGCTGCTCCCATGTGCTGACGGCTGTCCACCAGATTCCCCTCGTGGGCTTTTTTCTCCTTCGCGGCCGGTGCCATTACTGCCATGCGCCGATCCCTGTCCGCTATCCGCTCATCGAAGGCGGGTTCCTCGCAGGCTACGGGCTTTCTTTCCTGCTTCTTTTCCGGCACCCGGTTCTTCTCTCCGCCCTTTGGCTTTCTGCCCTGTGGCTTCTTCTTATTTTCCGCTGCCGGCGCCGCCATCACGGACTCCTGAAAGGGCTCCTTATTTTCTCGGCCTATCATCTTGTCTACGGCCTGCTCCTTTTCGCCATCCTCTCTTAAATGGCTGTCAGGATGAGGCCGAAACGCAGACCAGGATGCAGGAAATATTGTCCCGCTCTCCCCGCTCCATGACGCGGTTCATGAATGTTTTGCAGGCCGCCACGGCCGCGTCATCTCCACGGATTTCGGCCGTTTCCTCCCGCACATCATCCTCCAAAAGCTTTTTAAAAAGCCCGTCTGTCCCCAAAAGGAATTTCATGCCTTCCGTTACGCTTCCGTTTAACTTATTCACCCAGAGTTCCCCGGACTTTCCCACATAATTGGCAAGCAGCTTTTTCACTTCCCCGTCTTTTTCCACCACTGCAACCTCGTCCCGGGTAATCTGATTTAACCCGTCTTCCACAAAACAGATCCGGCTGTCTCCCACATGGAACACATAGTAGCTTTCCTCTGTGAGAAGAAGCAGCGACATGGTACAGCCGATGTTCACTTCATATTTCTTCCGATATTCAAAAACAAGCTCGTTTAGTTCCCGAACCGTGATTTCCAGATCTTCCGTGAGCATGTCCTCGTCCATCACGTCCGGATAAAGGCCGATAATGCCGTCAAACCATCTGGAAATCCCCTCCGTTACCATGCCGGAGGCGATTTCACTGTCGGCAAAGCTCCCGATCCCGTCGCAGACGCAGGCGGCTAAAAGGGCCGCGCCCTTTTTGCGGCTCTTCATGCAGACGGCGGAGTCCTGGTTTTTCTTTCTGTACGGGCCTTTCTCTGTCAGGCATCCGGTATAAAACTCCATCCCTCAAAAGCCCCCTCTATGATACCCGGTAGGTCATGCCCCGCCTGTTTAAATGGATGGAAACCGTATCGCCCTTGGAAAGCGGGTACGGCATGTTCATCACAAGGAGGTTCCCGTTTAACTCGGTTCCGTTGGTGGAACCCACGTCGATGATCCGAAAGCCGTCGGCAGCCTTTTCCAGGCGGAAATGGCGGCGGCTTACAAAGGATACGGCATAGTCAAAGTTATAATCGGCCTGGGGGACGCCGCTCTTATCGAGACGTCCTACGGTGATTGGGCCGCTTCCCAGATCCAGCTCGATGTATTCCGGACAGCGGCACCCCGTACAGGATTCCAGACGCAGCACAAGCACATTTCCGCCGCTCGACGCCTCACAGTCATCCTGGATCTCTGTGGCGTCGTCAAGCTCCAAATCCTTTGGCGGCGTATAGGAGGGGACATCGTACGGGACGCGCTCCTGCTCGGCCTGCTGCGGCTTTGCGGCCTGCACAGTCTCCTGGACGGTTGCGGATACGGGGAGTGCTATGCCGGCGGACGGTTCTTCCTTTTCTTTTTGTTTTCCCTTAAAAAGGCCAAACAGGCCGCCGCCCTTCGGCTGCTTTTTCTTCTTCTCCTTTTCCGGCTCCTCCTGGTCGCCGAAAAGCCCGGCTGCCAGACGGTCCGTCTCGTTATTTTTCCCAAACTGTGCCGGCGGCGTTCCGGGCCTTGCAGGCGGCGCCTCCGTGACAGGCGGCTTCGGCGTCTCCGCCTTTTTTGAAAACAGGTTCTTTACGGCCTTTGCCGGCGTTTCTTCCTTTTCCGGAAGCTTTCTTTCCTCCGCCTGCACCATCACAGGCCTTGCTGCTTCGGCCGGTTTTGGCGCATCGTAAACCGCAGCCGCCTCTTTCCTGGGTTCTGCGGATTCCTTTTTAAAATACTCTAAAAGCGTTAAAAGGTTTGCGTCCGGGTTTTTGCAGATCCGAAGGAGCCCCACCATATAAGCCGGGTCGTCCGTAATGTCCATGTCCAGCATAAGCCCCGTAAAGAAATCCCGCACCGCGCTGTCGGACGAGGCGTACTCTGCCGCCGGAAGGTAGACGTATTTCACGCCTCCCCCATTTTTCCCCACCAGGATATAATTTTCATCCAGAAGGAAATTATGGTAGTCGAGGAACCAGTCGGAGCACTCTTTAAACGGGCTTAAAAGCCTGACAAACAGGTCGATGAATTCCCTCTTTTTCATTTTCTTCGGAAAATAGGAAAGGCGCACGCCTTCCAAAAGCTCGTACCGGATCTCTAACTCCCCATCGATTTCCATGACCTTTATGGGAAGAAGAAAATCCGGGCAGTCACGCCTTATGACCCGCAAAGCGATCTGATCGGTTTGGCTTCCGGCCGGCACCGTCAGTTTCGTATAGCTCTTATTGGCAATTACCACATCTGTCAGCATCGTTTCCACTCACCTTTTCATTAAAATAAATCGAAGTATTTCAGCTCCAGCACTTTATACCTTCCCATATCGTCCGTCACAAGGGCTCTCCCCTCATGGAACGGGAACGCCGTCTCAAACTGCGGCTCGATCATCATGGTGCCGTACCGGTTGAGATATCCCCATTTTCCTGCATATTTTACGGCCGCCAGACGGTCGGAAAAGGAATAAACATCCTGATACAGAAAGTCCACAAGTACCTCTCCCTTTTCATTGACAAAGCCCCAGTTTCCCGACGCGTCAGCCATGGCGGCAAGGCCGCCTTCCATTCCCTTTGCACCGGCAAACCTGGCCTCAAAGCAGGCCTCGCCTTTTTCATTTATGAGGAAATACCCGCTCTCATCGGAGACGGCTGCATAGCCGCCGGAAAAAACCTCGCCACGGCTGTTGACGGCCACGTCGGTAAACGCATATTCCGTCACAGCTTCCAGCTTCTCGTCAAGAAACGCCCATTTTCCGTCCTTCTTTACGGCAGCCATCCCGTTTCCGCCGAAACTGGCCGCCTCGTAGGTCTCTTCCCCAAGAGGCGTAAAGGTATTGGTGTAAATCCTGTACCTGCCGTCTTTCTTCCCGATAATCCTGGAGCCTGAAATGGCTGTCACTTCTTCCAGGCCGTTTTTGTCCACGGCGTTCCGGTACCCGTTTTTATCAATCAGAAGGTACTGCCCGTCCTGCTTCACGACGGCGTAATTTCCCGAAAAGGAAGTCGCTTCCTCATAAAGGAAAGGGAGCCGTGTCTTCCCGTTGTCCCCGATGTAGCCCCAGTGTTCGCCGTCGAAAGCCGGGATGTACCAGTCGGATGACGGCATTTTTACCTCCGTATAATTGGTGGAAGCCGGTGCATACGCGTAGGAAACCGACTCGTAAAGAGCGATCATGTCTTCGCTCCCGTACCGGCTGATGCCGTCCTTTAAAACGGGAATTGCCCGGTTTACGGCTTCCCCGTCCACATAGTACGAGGCAAGCGCCATGTATTCTTCCGGCTTTGCGGCGCCCTTTTCCATCCGGTCTTCAATGAGCCCGTAGTATTCCTCCATCATCCCGCCTGTCCGGTAAATATCCAGAAGCTTCTCTTCATAGACGGGATTCTGCTCCGTGCTGTATGTCCGGAGAGCCGTCGTGTAGACGCCTGCTGCCCGCACATAAAGCTCATCCTCCAAAAGGATATCGGCCGAACGGATCAGGCTTTCCTGCTTCCTCGCTTCATTTCCCGTCACCATGACAAAGCCGGCTAGAAGCCAGCCGCCGCATAAAATCCCGCCAAGCGCCAGGACGGCCGATCCCTTTGCCCTGCCTACAACATTCTTCTTTCCTGCCATAAATCGCTTTTTCTCCTTCCCGGTTCTTATTTTTCCTGCCGCCTACCATGCGAGGCGCAGGCAGTTTATCACCAGGCCGATATATAAAAACGGCACGAACGGTATGGTATCCTTCCGCGTGAGCTTCTTCCTCATAAGCTGCACCAGCGAAAAGGCTGCCGCCGCAATGCAGCCGTAAAGGACAGTTCCCACCACGTAGCTTCCGGTCAGGGAAAGCCCCATCACAAGGGAAAGCTTCACATCGCCTGCCCCCATGCTCCCGTGGCTTAACAGATAGCCCAGTCCAAAGGAGACGGCGCAGAATACAAAGCCAAGCACCATCGGGACAAGAAGCCCCATGACTGCATCCATGTCCCGGATCCCCAAAAATCCAAGATAGAGGATCAAAAGGAACAAAAGGATGAGAAGAAGCCGGTTCGGAACGATCCTTTCCCAGTAATCCGTCATGCAGAAAACCGTCATGAAGGCAGTCATCAAAACGGCCATGGGGAACCACGGGGTGTCCCCTTTTGCCAGCCACGCCGCCGCAACTGCCGCCTCCCCCGAGAGGAGTACAAAAATCTCCGGCAGAGAAACGGCCGGTTTCCCCTTTTCTTTTTTCAGGCTGCGGGTCGCCGCAGCGTAGAGCAGAGGGAGAAAAATCACGCCTGCTGCCAGCCTGCCCATGCTGTCCATACCTGATGCCTCCGTTCTTTAGCTGCCTTCATAAGAGATCCCGTCGCCGTCCAGCCAGGCCGGTACGGCGCACCGCTGCACGACATGGATCGTCGGATCCTTTAAAAAGAGCTTTAAAATATACACTTCCACGTCGTATTCCGCGACCATGTCGATCATCCGGTACTCGTCGTCGGTAAACAGCTCGCTGTTTCCGAAATCCAGCCCGTCTGCCACGCCGAAATACGATAAATATTCCTCTGCCGTCATCGGATGATAGCCGGCAAAGCTCTCATCCAGGTACACGTCCATGAGGCCGCCGGAAATGATGCTTAAAAGCATGCCCTTCGCGGCTCCCTCTGCCTCCTCGATCCCCAGATAGACAAAGCTTCTTAGAAGCGCCTTCGGATCACTTAAAAGATCCCTGGATGAATTTACCAGTTCCCCGCCGGTCTCAATGATACCTTCCCCCTGGCCGATCAGGCTCCCGGGATCCGAAACCAGGCCGGCGCCGCCGTCCAGGCTGCTTTCAAATTCCTCAATCTGAGAGAGGAACGAATCCAGATTTTCGAGGGTTTCATCCAGGCTCTCCGTGTTGGCGTCAATGTCTGCTTTCAGGCCGAGATCCGCCGACCGGAGCCCGAGCGCCTGATAAAAATAGGTATAACAGGAAAGCTCGTTTCCCATCTGGTAAAGGGCGTACTGGATCTTATTGTGAACCAGGAAAATATTCGTAAAGGAAATGATTCCCAGGATCACGATGATGAAGGGGACGAGGCTTAACACAGCCTCCACCGTCATTAAGCCGCTCTCCCTGTTGGTTTTCTTTTCCATGGAAGTTTCCTCCCTTAATATCCGCGGATGACCGAGTATCCGAAATAATGATCTTCCAGAACCTCAATGACCGACGCGGTGTCCGTATTGGCATAGTACCACTCGGCAATATATTCCGGCAGCACCACAAAATCTGCCTTTACCTTGCAGGTGGATTTTACGGCCGTGACCGTGTCCTCCATCTTAAAATCCAGGGACGAAAGGCTGTCGCCGCCTTCTTTTGCCTGGTTCACATTTAAGGTGATAAGGTCTGACGTCCTGGAAAGCAGGGTGTTGTCATCCAGGAATAAAAACAGCAGCAGATAGAGGTAATCTTCATAGGGAAGCCCGAATTTATCTTTCCCGGACCCCTCACGGATTTCCAGCCCCAGAAGGGAGGAAACTGCCTCCGCAGACTGAAGGTCGCCAAGTTCCGATTTATAAAGGACAACGGTTTTCCGTGCCGTAAGCTCTGTCCAGTCGGCGGCTGTCTCAATGGATGCCACCGCAAGGCGCAGGGCCCCGCTGACAGCCAGGCGCACGAGAGGTGCCGCCCCGGCTCCGACGCCGGAAGACGCGACGGCGGCCGCAGCCGCGTCGGCAATGGCGTTGATGGCCGAATTGATCTCTTCGATGCTGTACGTCGATGCAAAATTCAGCGCCATCCGGACTCCGCATATGACGTTTCTTGTTTCATTCAGATTGGATTTCGAGCTTCCGTGCCCGCCGAATAAGTATTCTAACTCTGCCCCGTAAAGGTAATTGACATCCTTGGACATTTCAATTCCCGTCAGGCTGTAATCGGAATACGCCTCCTCTGATTCTCCGGGAACCGTCCCATCCTCGTTTTCTTCTTCCGGCCGGATCCCGGAGACCCGGCTGGAGAACATCCCGAAATCATACGTTGTCACGAGAAATTTATCGAGGATATGGCTGCCGGCCGCCGAAAGCGCATCGAAGGAAAGGCCGCCGATGAAGCAGTCCCCGATATCCGGGACGGAGCCGGCGGCACCTCCGCCCGTTCCGAGCTCGCTTTGGATCCCTGACGGAATGTCCCTGGCAGACGTGCTCTCCTCCCGCCTGAGTGTTTCCAGTGCCTCCTCTTTTGCTGCATCAGCCCTGTCGATTTCCTTTTCCCCCGCCTTTTCATCGCCGCCGCTTCCGCCGGAGCCGCACAGCCTCTGAAGGACGGAGTAAAAGCTTCCTGCATCGTCGCGGAAATCGTACCAGACAAGGGACGTGGTGTGGGGCCAGTCGTCATCTCCTGGCTCAATCTCCCCGTCCAGAAGGTCGTCTTTCTTATCATCCAGCTCCGGCACATACGTCTCCATAAAGGACTTGTTCCCTGCATTCAGCCCCTTGCAGTCGTTTTCAATCAGCAGCTCATAGGTGCGCCTGAATTCGCCGGCAAGGCTCAGGATCTCATCAATATCACGGATCTCTTTTTCGATCCCTTCCCGCAGATCCTCAGAGCAGTCAGAAAGGCTGTTCTTAAGCTCTGCCACCTGCTCCTTCAGTTCCCCCATGACGCTTTCCAGTTTTTCTGTATGCCTGCCCAGATTGTCGATGATACTGTCCACGTTATCAAAATCAACCGGGTCGCTGTCGTTTTCATTGGCGTCGTCCGAAAGCTCGGAAAAAATTTCTTCCAGGTCTTCAATATACTCGTCCGGATCGTAATCCGCATATTTATCATAGAGCTCTGACGCATCGCCCAGATCCTCGCCGTCCTCGCTCTCTTCAAACGCCTCGATGGCGTCCTGAATCTCATCTTCATGCTCCAGATAGTAGACGTAGTCTTCGTACTCGTCGCTGTCCGCCACGTCCTCCAGCTCCTCGCTGTAATCGAGAAACGCCTTTTCCCTTGCATCCAGATAATCCGGGTAGGCGGCCAGCTTCCTAAGCTCCCCGTAGTAGCTGTTTATCACTTCCAGAGCCTCGGTGCTGCTCTCCGTGATCTCCTTCCGCTTTTCCACCGCCTTTGTATCGGCTTCATAAGACTCAAATTCTCCTAAGAAGTCCAGAAGCCCGCCTTCCTCCAGCACTTCTTCCACGATGCGGTATTTCATGAAATCGGAAATCTGTGTCATCAGGACGTTGTTGTTGGAAAGGCTCGCGCCTTCCACTTTCTCCCATTCCATTTCCACATCGGCGTCCTTGTATGGCATAAAGCCGTCGGCCTCCATCCCGCCGCCGGACGGGTCAAAGGAATAGCCTGCATACTCTGCCAGCTTCTCAACGGCCGCTAACCCCTCTTCATCCTGGGTAACGGAAAAAAGCCCGTATAACTGCTTTAAAAGATTGTCAAATTCACTGAGCACCGCGCTCCCGTAGGAGTCCGCCGCCATGACGGCCTGGGAGCTGTAAAGCTTAAGCCTCGCAAGATCCACCATGAGGCTTGTGATCGCCACCACCGGGATCATGATGAGCGTCACAAACACCGTTATGATTCCATGGCTTCCGTATGTTCTCCTCCGCTTTCCCGAAGGCCGCCTTCTGTTTTCCGCTTTCATGCACATCCATTCCCCTTTATCCGTCCCGGCTTCTAAGAAAGGAGTTCCTTCATCTTTCCGTATGCCTCTGAAATTTTGGAAGCCAGCTCTCTCGCCGCCTCTCCAAGCTTTGTGTCCTTAAGAAGGGACACTGCATAATCCACGTCGCGGATTACGCTGTCATGGTCTGCCACCGCCGTCCTGGCTGACGCTGAAATACAGTATTCATTTCCAATCCCCAGCGCGCCAAAGTCGATGGGCGCGGAAACCTTCTGGGTGGCCGTGACCTCAAACTGCTTTAAATAGACATAGTTGCTGTACCGGATCGAGAGCGTCAGATCGTCCCCGAACAGCATGTTCCCGGCAGCGGAACGGAAATATTCCTCAAAGGCCGCCTGGGAATTTAAGTTGTTCCCGTCGCCAAACATGCCGCGGTACGGGCTTAAGGGCCTGTCTGCCGCATAGGAATTCCCGGCTCCCATATAGCTTCCCCCGCTGTCTTCATAGCGCACCTGGCCATCCCGCGATACATACGTGTCCGTCACCGTATTTTTATAGTAAACAAGGGACGTCTCTAACGCCGCCTGGAGATGGGCACGCTGCATCAGAAAAAGGGAGAGGTACAGGAGAAGAAGGACGCTTAAAATCGCCAACGGAAGGATGACTGCCGCCTCCACCTCCACATAGCCGGATTCTCTGTTCCTTTTTTTCTTCTCCATGACCTCTCCCCCTTGTATATTTTCTGCCTTTTTTATAATCCGCTGTCGTCGAATGTCGTTCCGAAAATCTGATCCATCATGCCGCTGATCCACTCCTGAAGATTTTCCCAGAATACGGCAATTAACATAACCACCAGCAAAAGAATGATGATCGTCGCAACCACGTTGGATACGCCGTCCTGGCTCTTTACGAAGTCTTTTGCCTTATCTTTCATGGCCGTCATGCGCACCATGGCGCCGATACATAAACTGTCCAACATTTTCATATTTCTCTTCCTCCTGAGTTTTATCTATTATCATCCCGCCTGCCCTATAAGGAAAAACCGGACATGGCAGGAACGACAATCACCACAAGAATCCCGATGAACATCAACATCGTCGGGATAAACAGCCGGTTCTGGACGGCCTCGCCCATCCGGCGCGCATTGTGCTTTCTGTCCAGCCAGCACTCCTCATTGACTGCCCGCAGATCGTCGGCCAGGTTGACGTTTCCGGCCACATAGCTCTTGGCGATAATCGTGACCATCTTGTCCAGGTATTTGTTGTCGCACCGGCACTGGAGCCTCGTTAAAGCCGCCTGGAGCGTGGATGCCTGCCCCATCTCCTTCATGGCGAGGCGAAGCTCCCTTCCCATCAGCGTGTCGCTGTTTTCTGCCGCCTCTTCCATGGCTTTTACGATGTTCATGCCGGCCATGACGAGAAGCGTAATCTCGGAAATGACGTTTGGAAAGCTCTGTCCCAGCTCCTCCTGCCTTTTTTTCGCCCGCGTCCGCAGGTTATCGTAGGGAAGATAACCGTAAAGCGCCACAAGGCCAAAGCATACGGCCATGGGCACCAGGACCGTGCCGCCCGTCTTCCCGGCCGCCATCATGACGACGCCGGCCACACAGCCCAATATAACGCCCATATACATGCTGGAAATTAACGATGCCAGAAGATAATAGGCATAAATCGCGGAGTTTTTCTTCCCGCCTGTCTCCTGGTCGCGCTCTAACTCCACATAACCGCTGTGCTCGCAGTCGGACGTGAGCTTTCTCAAAAGATCATTGTCGCCGTCCAGCCGGATATCCGTGAGAAGCTGGTAGCCGAACAGGGCCATCAGATCCATAATGGTAAATTTCTTTCCGGACATGTATTTCTCTTCCTGTTTTTCATGCCCGTCGATCTGTTTTTCCCATTCTTTCCTTTTCTTTTCGGCCTTTTTGTCTGAAACCGTATGGTATTTCTCATTTTTCGCAAGAAATTCTTCCATCGTCTCCGTCAGTCTCTGGCGCTCGAACCGATAGCTCCACGCCTTAGAAAGGACGATTTCTGCCGCCGCCATCCTGCCGGCCTTTCCGCTCTCGGCTAAAAAGATTACGGAAGCCGCCGTCGCCAGGATCATCAATATCACAGGAATCATATGTACCTCCTACACCTCGATTTCCGCCGCCCGCACCGCGATCACATAGGATACAAAGGTGCAGATGACGCCGACCGTGGCCGATGCGCGGCCGATGGCTGTCGTAAACAGCGCGTCTAAAAATCCGCTTCCCATGGTGGACATGGCCGCCACGAGAATGAGCGGCAAAACGAGCATCATATACGCCTCGGATTTTGCCGACGTGATGCTGGTCTCGATCTCCATGGTGATCTCTGCCTTGTCCTTGATGATGTCCCTGGTCTGCGAGACGATGTAGCCGAAATCGCTGGTCTTTCCTTCGATGGTCTTATAGATGGCCGCAAAGCTCGACACGTCGTCGATCCCGCTTCTCTCTCCGAACTCTTCAAATCCCCTCGACATGGGAATTCCCGCCTGTTCATAGTCCGTTACGATCAGCCCGATCTCCCGCACGATATCGGAATCACTGTTGAAAATCATTTTCAGTTCCCTCAGGGAGTCTACGACGGCGTTCTCCATGGAACGGCCGCTTCCGCCGCTGACGGAAATGGAGACGATTTCCAGGAATTCCTTAAATTGCAGGCGCAGGCGCGACTGACGCTTCCGCACGACCGATTTGGCATAGTTTTTCTCCTGGAACACGGCGATCACAAGGCCGCTGATGATGGAGACCGGGAGAAACTGGTAATAGATAAAAAGAATGATTCCAATCAGGACTGCAAACACGAGCCATGCCAGGACGTGCTGGGACTTTGTCATGTTGCATTCGTAGTATTTAAGCCGTATTTTTTCCTTCCCGTTTTCCGCCATCTTGTTCCTCCAGATAATCGTAAATGCCGGCCAGGACGAATTTGTCCTGGTTTCTGATCCGGTTCCCCGTCCGCCTTAAGCTGCCCGACACTTTTTTTAACGTCGTATTTTCATCTTCTTCAAATTTATAAATAGGATTTAAGAGAATCCGGCCGTTTTCATAGCCGGCTACCTCCGAAATCTCCATGCACTTCCTGGAAAAGTCACGAAGCCTCGACAAATGAACAATGTAATCGACGGCCGAAGCAATCTGCTGGCGGATGGCTTCCAGGGGCAGATCGGCGCTTCCCGTCAAAACCATGGTCTCCAGACGGCTTAACATACCTTCGGGAGAGTTGGCGTGGCCCGTGGAAAGGCTCCCGTCGTGGCCCGTGTTCATGGCCTGGAGCATGTCTAACGCCTCCTCGCCTCGAACCTCGCCGACGACGATCCGGTCGGGACGCATACGGAGAGACGCCTTGATGAGATCGCGGATGGTGATTTCCGCCGTTTCCTTGGAGTTCGCCTTCTTCGTCTCCATCCGCACCAGGTTCGGTACGTTCTTAATCTGAAGCTCGGCCGAGTCCTCGATGGTAATCACGCGTTCCCAGGGCTGGATGAAATTGGAAAGGGCGTTTAGAAACGTCGTCTTTCCGCTTCCCGTTCCTCCGCTCACAAAGACGTTGTGGCGGGATGTGACGACCTTCCTCAAAAAATCCGCCACCTCCGGCGTGATGGATTTGTATTCCAGAAGCTTTTCGATGGTCATGGGATTTTTCGGGAACCGTCTAATCGTCACGGTCGCGCCGTTTAAGGCCACCGGCGGCAGCACCACATGGACACGGGAGCCGTCTTCCAGCCTGGCATCGACGATGGGGTTGCTGGCATCGACGGTACGGTCCATGCTGTTGACGAACCGCTGCACGATGCGGATTAAATCCTCGCTGCTCTCAAAATGTTCGGAAAGCCGCGAAAGCTTCCCGCTCTTCTCCACAAAAATCGTGTCGTAGCCGTTAATCATGACCTCGGTAATGTCGGGATCCATGATGATTTTTCCCAGGATCCCAAGGCCCTCCACCGACTCAGTGATCGTGTATTTTAAGGTGTTTTTTTCCTTGAAGGAAAGGTTCTGGTAGTACCAGTAGAGCTCTTCATTGTTGAGCCTGGCCCATTCCACGCGCTCCGCAAGCTTCTCCTCCACCAGCCTTTTCATCTCGTCTCCGGAATATTCCCGGATCCTGCTGGCTTCCCGGATCACCTGCTTTAAGGCCGAGACTTCCTCCATAAAGTAATTTTTTGCCATGGCAGTCCTCTTTCGCTCCTATACCAGTTTTTCCGTCCGGATCTCGCCGTTTGCTTCGATGGCGTTTAAAAGGGCGGAAAATGTCAGGTTTCCGTAATTATGGATCGTACCGGCCTCCGGAACGGAAAGGGCATTGCTGTATCTGGAGCCGCTTTCCGCGAAGTTTCGGATTAAAACCATTTTTTTCTTATATTCATTGACAAGGGCCTGCTTTGCAAAGAGCTCCATCTTTACGCCGGAGAGTTCCCCGGGCCGCTCCACGATAACGATCTTATCGGCAAATTCCAGGATGGTCCGGCTTAAGGCGTGAAGGCTGCTCTCCATGTCAATCACCAGCACGTCGCAAAGGCCGCACCGCCTGATTTTCATGAGAAGCTCTTTCATTTCCTCCGCCGTCACGGCGTCAAAATCTGCCAGCCGTTCAAAGCCCTCTAAATAAGAGATTCCGCCGTTTCCCGTCTTCAAAAGCCCTTTCAGCTTCAGCTCAAAATTCACCTTTTTGTCAGACGCCGCCTCGATTAGAGCCACGAGGCCCTCTTCCTTTCTCGGGTTTATGTAGGAGGAACTGTCAAGTTGTTCTGCGCTGAAAAAAAGCACGGATTTCCCCTGCTTTGCAAGCCGGCTTCCGACTGCAAGGGACGCCGCCGTCTTGCCGCTTCCCCCAATCGGGGAATAGACTGCGATACAAACGGTTTTCTGTGAACGATCCGGTTCCAGGGCTTCACCGGCCCTTTCCGCGTATTCACGAATGATCTGCTTATAGATATTGCTGACCCTCTGGTACTTTTCTGTCTTGACCTCCTCCGGATACAGCCCCGTATTTTTTGCCTCGTCGCTGTATAAACAGATCGGAAGCTCCACATGCTGAAATGGAAGCCGGTCTTCGGAAAGATCCGGGTCAAACAACAGTACATCGAAATGATTCGACTCCATGGCCGCCGTAAGTGTTTCCCTGCCTGTGTAGACATGTATTGCCAGCTCCTCGTACTGCCCCAGTGCCTCGGACAGACGCTCCATATATTCACGGTCGGAACTGGCAATCGCAACTGAAATATTCATACCTTCCCCCTGCTTTCCGACTCTATACTCTGAATTTTTGTCTTTGCTTCTTATTATAAACTTAAAATATATAAAGTCAAGTAAAAATAGGTATTCATAATTTATATTTCATGGCGACGCATGTTTTACAATAGACGCACGGAGGTGATGTCATATGCTCGAACAGGAATTTTCGGAACGTCTAACAAAACTCCGGCTAAAAAAAGGGGTGTCAGCCAGGGATATGAGCCTGACCCTTGGTCAAAGTGAATCCTACATTAACCGGATCGAAAGCCAGAAAATGCTTCCCTCCATGTCCGTCTTTTTTTATATCTGCGATTACTTTGGAATCACCCCAGAGGAATTTTTCGCCACGGAGGAAACGCCGGATCTGGAGATTTCGCAGGCTGTGGCCAAATTAAAATCCCTGGACAAAGAAAAACGGGATCACATCCTTGCTGTGATCCACGATTTATGATGCAAAAACGCATCCGCCGCAATTTTCCAGTTGACAATTTTCTGAAACCGCGCTATGATAAACAAAATTATTTTGATTCTGAGAGGATTTTAACTATGTTAAAGACTTCTTTGTTTGCAGCATCCTTTTCTTTTTATTACTTTCCGGGCTATTATTACAGCGCGGACTTTTTTGCTTGCTGCGGACATGCCTCTCCGAATCCCAGATAAAAAATCGGGAATTCAGAAACCAGGAGCCGGTATCTGCATGCAGCAGATGCCGGCTTTTCTATTTTCCGTCACTAAAGGAGGAGCTTCACCATGATTATTATCCTGAAAAAACACGCCAATCCTGCAAAAGTTGAGGAATTAAAAGAGACCCTCACAAGCCGCGGCTTCCGTCTCCACCTCTCAGATGGCACCGACACATCCTTAATCGGCCTCATCGGCGACACCTCTGCCGTCCAGGAGGACTGGCTGCGGGCCATGGACGTGGTCGAGGACGTGCGCCGCATCAAAGAGCCCTACAAAAAGGCCGGCCGCTCCATGCATCCCGAAGACACGGTCATCGACGTCTGCGGAAGAAAGATCGGCGGCGGCCATTTCCAGGTCATTGCCGGCCCCTGCTCCATCGAGACGAAGGAACAGATCACGGAGGTGGCCGAAGATGTGAAACATTCCGGCGCCCATCTCCTTCGCGGCGGCGCCTTCAAGCCGAGGACTTCCCCCTACTCCTTCCAGGGACTTCACGAACAGGGGCTTGACCTTCTCTTAGAGGCAAAAAAAGCCACCGGCCTCCCGGTGGTGACAGAAATCATGAGTACGGAGCATCTTCCCCTTTTCGACGATGTGGACGTGATCCAGGTTGGCGCCAGGAACATGCAGAACTTTGAGCTTTTAAAGGAACTCGGAAAGCTTCAGAAACCCATTCTCTTAAAACGCGGCCTGGCAAACACCTTAGACGAGCTTTTGATGAGTGCCGAGTACATCCTGGCCGGAGGAAATGAAAATGTCATCCTCTGCGAGCGCGGCATCCGTACCTTCGAGACCTCCACCAGGAACACCCTGGACATCTCGGCGATCCCCATGTTAAAGCAGAAGACCCATCTCCCCGTCATCATTGACCCGAGCCACGCGGCCGGCATCCGCTTCATGGTGGAGCCGCTCTCCCTCGCAGCCATCGCGGCCGGCGCCGACGGCCTGATGATCGAGGTTCACAATAATCCGGAAAAGGCCCTCTGCGACGGCGCCCAGTCCTTGACGCCGCAGGCGTTTGATAAGCTGATGAAAAAGATTGAGAAATCGGTGGAATTTCATAGAAGGTTGAAAGAGGAAGCGTAATCGGATTTCCCTGATGCTCCCAAACATTCAAAAAATCTGCCCCTGGCTGTGCCTGCGGGCAGATTTTTTGGTCTTGGTTTCATTTTGGGGAAGCCATCGATGATTCAAAGGGCTGCAATGGTTTTGGAAGATCTTTCCCGCTCTTTGGCAATATCATATACTTACCAGGGGAGCCATTGGGGTGTTATGCCAGCCGCCGGACGTTGTACGAAAGGGGGCTGGTGCTATCTGTCATAACGCTTGTTATACTTTTTATACGCAAAAAATAGCGCCCCCGCTCTGGTAAAGTAAGGCGCTATTTTTTAGCTAAAACTTGCCGGCGGCTGGGCTTCATCCAGTCAGCGGCTCTCTTGTTAAGTATATTATATGCCGATTATGACTGTTTGTCAAATGCAATTTCCGGCCTCGACAGACTTTTATCCTCCACTATTTTCCGCCCTTTTCCTGCCTCGTCACCAGATCCTTTATAACACGTCCGCCCGCCGGCTCCAGAACCACGTCTTCGCCCGTGAGAACCGTATTGCAGGCCAACCGCACGCTTCCGTTTACGCGCACGGCACAGCGGCCGCAAATCCCCTGACGGCAGGCACTGTGGGAATAAAAGCTCAAGGTTCCGTCCAGATGATCCCCGATGTATTCGAGAAGATCCATGACGGTTTTCCTGTCCTCCGCCTTAAATTCCACCTGAAATTCATCGTAATGAGGCGCCTCCTCTCCCGGGCGGAAGCGATACACCTTTGCCTTCATCTATTTCTCCTCCATATTTGCCATTCCCAGATCTTCCTCCAGGATGAATGTCTCATAATCTGTTTTACCTGCTTCACGCAGCGGCACACGCGTCACCACCGGCGGCCGGCTCGTCAGAACATCGTTCCCGCCTTCCAGCCGGCTTAAAATACGCACCTGCCAGGTTTCATTGTCGATGTACGGAAAGTCTTCCCGTAAATGGAGGCCTCGGCTTTCCTTCCTCATCTCCGCCATTTTCACAGCCGTCCGCGTACAGAGAAGCGTGTTTTCAGCCTCTAAAATCCGAAGGAGCTCCCGGTTATAGACGAGAGAAGACTCCCCGGCCCTTGCATGGGAAAGCTCTTTTTCCAGCCGGTCAAAGGCTTTTATGCCGTCCATCAGCGTTTCTTCCTTCCGCCAAAGCCCAAGCGCCTCATCTGATGCCTTTTCCATATCCTTTATGATGGCCCCGACGGGACGCCTTGTTTTCTCCGCCATGGCAGGCGCCTTTGGCAGATGGCTCTCAAGTCTCTCCAGCACCTCGCGGACGGACTCCTCTGCGCTCTCAATCTTCTCCTCGCCAAGTGCTGCCGCCGCGGCTTCCTCGCCTGCCTTATAGCCCTGCACCAGCATCTCCGTCACCGCATCTGCCACCCGGTTCGCCCCAAACACACCTCCGGCACATTCACCTGCTGCAAAAAGCCCCGGCACGCCGGTACGCATGGTCTCATCCACGAAAATCCCGCCAACACTGTATTCGCTTGCAAGCCCTACCTCAATCCGGCGTTTCTCCTTGATGATCCTTTTATACTCCAGAATATCGTTTCCATGGTATTTTCCCCGAGGATAAAAACCATCGAAATGATCCATCACACTCTCAAACATGGCGTCGATCTCCTCGTCAGTGAACCGATGGAAGTCGAAATAGATGCCGCCGTTTTCCGTCCCGCGTCCGTCCTTTATGGCCTTTCCATAATAGTAAATATGTACCAGCTTGCACATCTCACTTGTCTTTTCCATTTCCCGGAGAGATTCCGGAATCTCAATCCGGTTTCCGAAGCGGTCAACCGGATCATAGTCAAAGGCCTCGCGGAAGGTGCAGATCACCGGCAGGATCGACCCGCGCATCTCGTTGGGCTCGATGGCTGTGATGAGAAACAGCATGAATTCCATATCAGCTAAAGACGCACCTGCGCGGTAGGCCATGGCCTGGCCGTCGCCGGTCATGTCGGAATTCGTATTTTTTAAAGAATACGGCTGGTAGCCGCCGGTTCCTAAGATAACTTCCTTGGCCTCAAAACGGATCAGGTCTCCGCCGTAAAGATCCCATCCGACTGCTCCCGTCACACGTTCCCCGTTTTTTAGGAGACCGATGAGAACAACATCCTCATACACCCGGATGCCGCCTGTCTCCTTCACGCCTTCCGAAAGGGCTCGCCCCATGCCGCGGCCGGTCACGTCCCAGTTTCCGGGACGGTAAAATTTGAATTTCTGCCCTGCCGCTTCGCCCCATTCCTTGACTTCATAGACAATGCGCGGGCTCTCCTCTACGAACTGTTCCACCAGGTTCTGATCACTTAAGTTAAAACCATCGTTGCAGATGGAGCGGAACAACTCTTCTTTCGTGAACGTCGGGTCTGCTTCCGGAATATGGAAATCCCGGTAGGCACTCTCCCCGTCCATCCCGTAGGAGCCGCCGATCATGATGGTGTTGCCGCTGTTTCCCACCTTTCCCTTCGATACGAGGACGGTGTCGGCCCCCCGCCTCGCTGCCGCCACGGCTGCCGTGCAGGCGGCCCCCCCGCCCCCTGCCACTAAAACGTCCGCACGGATAGTAGTCTTGATTTCCAGCATAGTTTTCCTCTCCTTCGGATGTCAGATCAGATTGAAATCCACATTTTTATAGGACAAAAGCACGTCCGCCATTTCTTTCCCGTAGTCGTCCTCAAACTGCTTTAAAACAAAAACTGCTATCTCTTCTCCATTTGTCCCGAGAATCGCAGAAATGATTTCACGGAAGGTCTTATAACAGTGGCCGCAGTGGTAATCAAAGCCCTTCTGGTACTCGGCATGCTTATGGAATTCCTGGTTTTCCGAAAAGTTGGCGTCCCTGGAAATCTGGATGCAGTAACCACTCTCATGCATGCTCTGCGGCACCTCGTACACCAGCTCCGGGTTGAAGCCCAAAACCAGGGATTTGTCCACATATTTGCAGTAAAGTGTCCCGCATTTTTGCAGCCCCATCTCCTTAAACTGGGCCGCCCACGGGCACATGTACACCTTTTCCACATGATCCGGTGACCAGGAAACCGTCTCCCCGGAATTGGCGCAGCCCTCGGCCTTTACTGTTTCCGTATTTTTCCACTCCCCGTACTCCCGGTATGTGGTAAAGGTCAGCGGCTTTTTGTCACGGATGGCTCTCTGGGCCATCCGCGATCCCCTCTGCTCGGCATATCTCTGGGTGCACATGACAAAAATATGTTCCGCCTGCTCCGGATAATCCCTCATAAGCGCCTCATAGAACCGCCCCACCAGGTAGGCGTGATGCTTTTCCGTAAATTCCTTCATCTCTCTATTCCTCCGTATTCTGATATCCGTTTTTCTGTTTCTCCTCTTCAAATGCTGCCCATGCCTTCTTTATGAGCTCCGGATTCTTCAATAGCTCTTCTGCCGCCAGCACAAATACCTTTGCTGCCATCACAACACCTTTATGGGCAATGGAAGAGCCGCAGCATGCTGTGTAAAACCAGGAATGGCCCGGCGAACCGATCACCGTTGAGGCGAAGGAAAAGACGCCCGTGGGCACTTTAAGGCTGGCATCACCCACATCCGTAGACACGGCCATTACTTCTCCCTCCCGGTAAAAACCATCATAAATCCCCGTATGGAGCCCGCGGCAGATCGTCTCCTTCGTAAGGCCGTAATCGGCTTCTGCCCCGGCACAAAGCCCTTCCGGCAATTCTTTGGAAAGCTCTTCGGCAAATGCATAATCCGCTTCCTCCCAGGCCGGCGCCCCAACTGTCTTCATGGCCTTTAAAAGGACACCCTCCAAAACGCGGTTTCTTAAGACCTCCGAACAGGACGATACCGTTTCCTCCTCCCAGGAGGTCTCCGTCATGACGGAAGCGCCTTCTGCCAGAAGTTCGACCCGCCGCCTTAAATCCTTTGCCGCCTTTGAGGTCTTTGCCCGCACCGTGTACCAGACCTTCGCCTTCGCCGGTACCACGTTTGGAACCTGGCCGCCCTCAGTGATGACATAATGGATCCGTACGTCCGGCGTCACATGCTCTCTTAAATAATTGGCGCCCACGTCCATGAGCTCCACCGCGTCCAGGGCACTCCGCCCGTTCTGCGGGTCGATGGCCGCATGGGCCGTCTTTCCGGAGAAGGTAAAGATACCCGACCAGACGGCATTGCTCGTCCTGGCCCAGACGTAGCTCACGTCGTTGGGATGGCAGGAAAACAGGATATCACAGCCGTCAAAGAGGCCAGCCTGCGCCATCCGCACCTTGCCGATTAAAAGCTCCTCTGCCGGGCAGCCAAAAACAATCACCTGCCCTTTCACCTCTCCTGCCGCCACTGCCTTGGAAAGCGCGATGGCGCCTCCCAGGATCGCCGCCGCCAGCGCATTGTGCCCGCAGCCATGGCCGGAATCCGGGCATTCCCTACGCGCCTCCTTTTTTGTGTTCACAGTCTGGCTGAGTCCCGGCAGGGCGTCATATTCGGCCAGAAAGCCGATTTTCGGCCCTTCTGTCCCGAAGGAGGCGACAAAAGCCGTCTCCATACCGGCGGCGCCGGACTGTACGTCAAACCCCTGCTCCAAAAGGACTTTTTTCAGAAATGCGGAGGATTTTTTCTCCTTAAGGCCCGTCTCCCCATAACGCCAGACCGTGTCGTTTATGTCCGCCAGAAGTCCTTTTTCCCGGTCAATCCACTCGATTCCTTTCATAATCCTCTCCTCCTATGATTTCGCTTTCTTTCTCCTGAAAATCGGTGTCACCATGGTTCCGTCCGTCTTCGCAACGCCGATGCCGGTGATAGCCAGCACGATGCCGGTCAGGGCGCACATCCAGGAAAGAGGCATGTACATCCAGTATTCGGCAGGCCCGATTCCCAGCGTGGAAGCGATGAATGCACCGGCCATGCCCCAGGGGATGAGCGGCGCGCTGATGGTGCCGGTGTCCTCAAAGGTTCTGGAAAGATTTTTCTTATGAAGCCCGTACTCCTCGTAAATCGGCCCCACCATCTCGCCCATAACCGGATAGGTTACATAGTAGGTCACGGCAATCAGGATGAAAATCGGGTGCATGATCGTACAAAGGATCATGAGCTGCTTCGGCGTCTTCGCAAACTTCCGCACCTGCGTGAAAATCGCTTCTGCCGCTCCCGATGCCTTAATCGGAGCACCGAACACGGCGGCAGCAAGAACGATGCCGACGGTACTTAACATACTGTTGATGCCGCCGCGGTTTAAAAGGGAATCTACAATGTCGGTTCCCGTTTTTTCCGTGTACCCGGCGACAACGGCGCCCATGACGGCTGTGAACTCACGGCCCTGACAGACGACAGCCAGGATTACGGCTGAGGCGATGCCTGCCGCGAATGTCGGAAGGCACGGCTTTTTCATGACAATCAGCACCAGGACGATCACTGGCGGGATTACCATGATCGGGTTGATGACAAAATTCTCCTGAAGGGCATTCAGGATAATGGTATATTCTTCATTCTGGATGGTTCCGCCGCCGAACTGGAAGCCGAGCACCAGATATAAAATCAGGGAAACCACATATCCGGGAACCGTCGTATAAAGCATGTGAAAAACATGTTCCCTGAGATCCACGTTGCAGGAGGCCGCTGCTACGATAGTAGAGTCGGAAAGAGGCGACATCTTATCGCCGAAAAAGGAACCGACTACGATGGCACCTGCCACATAGGGAAGGGGGATTCCAAGGCCAAGAGCCACGCCCATGAGGGCAACGCCAAGGGTGGAAAGTGTTCCCCATGAGGTTCCCGAAGCCACTGACATGACCGAACAGGACAGACATGTTAATACAAGAAAATACCGCGGATTCATGATAACCATGCCGTAGTACATGATCGTCGGGATCGTCCCCGAAATCATCCAGGCTCCCACAAGCATTCCGATTTCCATCAGGATAATGACCGGAACGCCCATGGCACGGATCCCGACGGCGATCTGCTCTTCAATTTTATCCCATGGGATCCCGCAAAAACAAACGGCCACACAGCTTACAAGTGCCGCTGAAATAAACAGTACTAACGTCGTGTCCAGTTTAAAAAACAGCTTCCCCACCACGACCGTAAGAAGTGCCACAGCCACCATGGACAGGGCTTTCCCGACGCTTAACGCTTCCTTTGTTTCCTTTGCCGCCAGGGCTTTGCTTTCGTTCATTCATACTCTCCTTTCATTTCCATACCATTTGCTGCCTTTCCTATGCCGCAGTCCTGAACCTCCCCCTCAGCCTGTCGTGATTGGCATATGTCAGATGCCTTTTTATTTAGCAACCTTTATGCCAAGATTGTGGGGACGGCAAAATCCATGATTTTAGGCCCTTTTCCTGTAATAAACCAAAAGAAAAGATGGTTTAACTGGATTTTTCCCAATTAAACCATCTTATTTCACCATTTTATCGTTTCACGATTTTCCGCACGGTCTGCTTCCTCAAGCCGCCTCTTTCCGGCCTCGGTAATCCGCGTCCCGCCTCGGCCTCTGGAAACCTCAATCCAGCCATTTTCCCGCAGTTTTTCCAGATACACACGGATTTCTGCCTCTGAGACCGGGACGCCGAAACGTCCCAGAGCCTCTGCCAGGCGCTTTCTCCCGATTTTTTCTCCGCTCTCCCGGCAGTTCTCCAGCTCTTTTAAAATAAGAAGCTCCGGCTCCTGGCCTGCTTCCTTCGCGTCCTTTCTCTCCCCCCTTAAAAGCAATCTGGCTTCCTCCTGCATGTATTCCGGGAAATCCTCCAAATGGATGGTATCTTTTTGCACAATGGAAAGATACGACACGCAGTTTTGAAGCTCCCGCACATTCCCCGGCCAGGAATACCGCAGCATGAAATCCATGGCTTCCCTGCCGATGTTTTTTTTGATTTTGTTTTTCTTAAAAAATTCCGGCAGCATGTCATAAATGTCCCTGGCCCGCTCCCTTAATGGCACAGTCTGAAGGATCAGGGTGTTTAACCGGTAATAGAGATCCAGCCGGAACTTCTTTTCCTTTACCAGACGGCCCAGATCCTGATTCGTAGCCGAGATAATCCGTAAGTTTACAGGGATGACTTCTGTGCCGCCGACGCGAACCACCTCCTGCTCCTGAAGCACTCTTAAAATTTTCGCCTGGACATTTAAGGACACATCTCCGATTTCGTCCATAAATAAAGTACCGCCGCTTGCCATCTCGAAAATTCCGGCGCGGCCGTTCTTACGCGCGCCGGTGAATGCCCCATCGCTGTATCCAAAAAGCTCGCTCTCTAAAAGAGAATCCGTAAGAGCCGCACAGTTAAAGGCCAGAAACGGGCCGTCCTTCCTTGGCGATGCCTGATGGATGGCCTGGGCAAACAGCTCTTTTCCTGTCCCGCTCTCCCCCTGAATTAAAATCGGAAATTCCGTGCCGGCAAACAGCCTGGCCTTTTCCTTTACCGCCCTCATGGCCTGGCTGGAGCCCAGGATATCGTCGAAACCATATTTGATTTCGCCCCGCTTCGTCCGCTCCCCGGCATAGCGGGTATAAAGGCTGCGGACAGCATCCAGACTTTTAAGCACATAAACCGTCCCGGCATGTTCTTTTTCCTCTGCCGGGTTTTTCGTCAAAAGATACCGCTTTCCGTTAATTGTCACGGGGAAGTTGTGAAGCTCTCTGCCATCTTTTGACGGGCCCGCCGAAAGCTCCGGGAGAAGCTCCGATATTTCCCGGTCCAACATATAGGAAGAGGCGTTTCCCAAAAGCCCACGGGCCGCCTGGTTAAACATCATGAGCTTTCCTTCTGCGTCTGTGATAAAAACAGCGTCGTCAAAATTCTCCAAAAACCTCTTCTGACCGAAGGAAAGACTCCTCCCATTCCTCGTAAGCTCCGTAATTCCCCTGTTTACGGAGATCACATTCTGCCCATATGCAAAAATCATGTCAATGGAATCCTGGTTGAGACAGTCGAGGCGGCTGCATATCTCGATTAAGGTCAAAGGATCCAGGCACCGCTCCCCGATGTCAAGCACCCGTTCGATGTAATCCGGAATCACCGCAAACTCGTTTGGCGTGATGGCCGACCGAATATGAGAATAGTCCTCGGTACAGCCGGGATAAAACGGGATCAGTTCAATGTTTTTTACATCCAGGGCATAGAGAAGCGCCACCGTCTCGAGGGCCAGCTCCTGGGTATTGTTTACCACAAGGGCCTTTTCCTCGCCGCCGATGGCTTTTAAGCGGTCGTACATGCTCCGCTGGATTGTGAGCCGCAAAACAATTAACTCCGTGCCGCCCATGAGAAGCGGCGCCACCTGCTTCGCCGTCTCCTCGCTGATGGCGACAACCAGATCGCAGCGGATCTGGCCCGGCATCTCCTGATTGACGAGGAGCATGCCGAAATCGGCATACTCCCCAAGCATTTTCTCAAGCTGTTCCCGGATATACTCCGATACGCGCCGTCTCGTGCAGGCGAGAATCACTTTTTTCTTCATACTGCCTACACAATCCTCCCCACCGTACTCCCATTCTCAAAAAACGTCACAATATTTTCCGCCGCAATCCGCGACACCCGCGTGGCCGCTTCCTTCGTCGTCGGCGCATAGTGAGGCGTGACAATCACGTTTTCCATGGAAAACAGCGGGCTTTCGGGATCGAGTGGTTCTTTTTCCGTCACATCGAGTCCGGCGCCGGCCAGGCGGCCGTCTTTTAGCGCCTGGATCATGGCCGCCTCATCTACGACAGGGCCGCGGGCGACGTTAATCAGGTATGCGCCCTTTTTCATGATGGAAAATTCCGGCTCCCCAATACAGTGATGCGTCTCATCAGAGAGGTAACAGTGAAGCGTTAAAAAATCAGACTCCCTAAGCACCTGCTCACGGTCTTTTAAAAGCTCTGCCCCGTCCGGTACCGTCTCGATATACGGATCATAGACGAGTACCCGCATTCCGAAGCCATGGGCGGCCATGGACGCTACGCGGCTTCCGATTTTTCCGCAGCCGATGATCCCCAGCGTCTTTCCCGAAATTTCCACGCCTTCCCGGTAATTTTTGGCGGCAAAGCCAATGTCCTTATAAGCCTTTGCAACCGGCACCACGTTTTTCGCAAGCGACAAGAGGAGTGCCATGGCATGCTCCGCCACGGAAAGGCCGTTGGCGTCCGGCGTCGTCGTTACCGCGATTCCAAGCTCCTTCGCCGCCTCCAGATCAATATTGTCCACGCCGACACCGTGTTTGCTGATGATTGTAAGATTCGGCGCGCTTTCCATGAGCTCCCTCGTGATCGGAAGAATCCGCACAAGAAGTGCCTCGGCATCCTTTATTTTTTCCGCCAGCTCTGCTTCCCCGATGGTCTCCATCTGCGTTACCTGATGGCCCTTTTCTTTTAAAAGCCCGATGCCGGCAGGATTGATTTTTTCTGATATCAGTACCTTTGCCATATGTGCTCTCCTCTATTTATCCAGTTTCCTTACTGCGTCTGCCAGCCGCTTTGTACCTTCCACAATATTCTCATAACTGTTTGCAAAGGACATCCTCAGATACCCCTCCCCGGATTCGCCGAACACGCTTCCGGGAACCAGTGCGATCCCGGCACTTTCCAGAAGATAACCGGCAAGCTCCTCGCTTGACATGCTCAGAGGTTTTGCATTGATGAAAATATAAAAGGCGCCCTCCGGACATTGGCAGCTCAAACCGGGAACTTCGTTGATAGCCTTCACGGCATAGTCCCTCCGCCTCTGGTACTCTTTGACCATCGCTTCCACCTCATTTGTCTCCTCCCTAAGCGCCGCAATGGACGCCTTCTGGACGAAAGACGGCGCACAGGTCACGTTATGCTGGTGGATCTTATTCATGGCCGCGATAAATTCCTCCGGCGCCGCCGCATAGCCAAGCCGCCAGCCAGTCATGGAATACGTCTTAGACATGCCGTTTAACGTGACTGTCCTCTCCTTCATGCCAGGCAGGGAGGCGATGCTCACATGGGTATTGCCGTCATACACAAGCCGCTCATAAACTTCGTCTGCCACCACCAGAAAATCGTTTTCCTGTGCAAGCCTGGAAAGCTCCAAAAGGTTCTCCTCTGACAAAATGCTTCCGGTGGGATTATTGGGCGTTACGAGAACAAGAGCCTTTGTCTTTTTCGTAATCTTCCCCCTGATTTCGTCCAGATCCATCTGCCAGCCGTTCTCCTCACGCAGGCGGTAACTCACGGGAACGGCTCCGAGAAGCCGCGGCACATTCACATAGTTCATCCACACCGGATCCGGCACCAGGATTTCGTCTTCCTCGTCAAGGATGGTGCAGAGCAGATCAAAAATCGCCTCCGAAAGACCGACAGTCACGAGGATTTCCTCTGCACGGTAAGGAATGTGGTTCTGTTTTTCAAGCTTTTCTGCGATGGCCCTGCGAAGTTCCATGTCGCCATAGTTGGACGTATAAAATACATCCCCCTGCTTCAGGCTTTCGATACATGCATTTTTAATATAGTCCGGCGTATCAAAATCCGGGCGCCCAATTTCAAAATGGATCACATGGCGGCCCTCCCGCTCCATGGCAAGCGCCTTCTCATTGACCTTCCGTATTCCCGAGGGGAGAATCCGATCCATTCTCGCTGCAAGTTTGTTCTTCATAGGCCGTCTCCTCTACACAAACCGGAAGCCGTCCCCGCCCAGAACCCGCTCCAGGCTCCCGCAGGCGGAAAGAGGCACGTATTTTCCTGAAACGCCGCCCTCGGAAAAACTGGAAACCTGAATCGTAAAGTTGATTCCCGGCCCCTTCAGGCTGATTTTATGGGTATTGGTGTTCACGGACGGATCTGCAATGATTTTGGAATGCGTCTTATCAAAACCGATGCCTGCCAGAGCCACCGCCGCGTGGACGTTGACATTTTTCGGATAAAGCCCCGTCGCTTCCCTGGCCGTGCCCTCAAACAGGATGGTATATTCCGTATCGTCACGTCCCAGGCTTTTGGGATTTTTGATAGTCTCGATGCTCACAGACGTAAAAGCCTCCCGGCCGTCAAAGATCCCGTCCAGTCCCAGGATGGCCCCATGGGGCAAAAACACGCTTCTATTGTATTTCCCGCAGGCAGCCCGCATCCGGCCGGCCAGACCGTCATCCCGGAAGGCCGTCATGGAAAACGGCATATAATCACAGTGCCTTAAAATCATCTCCCCATACTCTGCCGTCACCTCTCCCGCGGCGCACTCCACCACGAGGTCAAGGCCTGAAACCATGTCCTCGGTGAGTTCATGAACCACCTTCACGCCGCAGATTTCCTCTTCCGTCACATAGGGATCATAGATGAAAACCGGCTCTGCCAGCTTTCTTTCAAGGACATGCTCTGCCATGCTCCTTCCAATCTTTCCGCCTCCCAAAAATCCGATCTTTTTCATACGCGTCTCCTTTCCTGCCGGATGCGGGCCCCTGCCGGGAGCCGTTTATTTGCGGTAGCGTTCCATAACCGCAAACAGCCGGTCTATGGCTGCCACGGCCTTCTCCTTATCCTGGGAGAAGTTAATGCGGAACTGATGTAAAAACTGCGGCCCGAATTCCGTGCCCGGAGTCACGGAAACGCCGGCCATCTCCCGCACGATGCGGATGAACTGGTGGAGAGAAACCTCCAGTTCCGGAATCGTCACGAACAGATAGCTTCCGCCGTCTGTGGGCCTTGCAGAAACGCCGGGAACCTGGCGGATCCGCTCCATGAGGGCATCGCGGATTTCCATATGCTTTTTCACACGGTCTTCCATAAAGCCCTCCGGCTCGTTAAACCACGACTTAAAGACAGCCTGGTTATAACCGCTGCACCGGAGCGCCATGATGGCCTGGAGCTTCTCCATCCGGTCGATGACTTCCTCCGTCCCGAAGGCCGCGCCAAGGCGGTAGCCGCTTAAGGACTCGGTCTTGGACGGGCCGATGATGGTGATTAAGTTGTCCGGGATTTCTTTCTGGGCACAGAGATGGGTGTACTCCACGCCCGGATAGACCTGGCGGGAGTAAAGCTCGTCAACGATCAGCGTCACGCCGTACTCTTTCGCCATGGCTGCGATTTTCGTGATCTCCTCAAAAGAATACACGCAGCCCACCGGGTTGTTGGGATTGGAGAATAAAAACAGCTTTACGCCGTCCTTAAACGCCGCTTCCAAAGCCGCAAGATCCAATCCGGCACCTTTCGTCACATTCATGTAATCCATGGAAACCGGCACCAGCTCGCCGTGGAAAAACTCTACCATCTTCCGGTTGGCAAAATAATCCGGCTCCACAATGGCCACCTTGTCCCCGGGCATGATATTGCTGCCCATGGCAAGGAACAGGGCACCCTGGGTTCCGGGCGTCAAGATCAGGTTCTTATCCGGCTCGATCTTTGCACCCATGAAGTTTGACAGGCTCTCTGCCACATGAGACAGGATTTCCTTCCGCCCGCGGTACGGCGTGTAGGCCTGGGAAGCTCCCTCTCTCACGCCTGCGGCAAAAATCTCAAAACTCCCCGGAATCGGTTCGTGGGCATCCACATCCCCGTGGGAAAAGTCCACAGGCGCCCCGGGAATTTTCTCCCCTCTTAAATCCAGAGCTGTCTCCTTCTGAAGGCTCTCCTGGCCCGGCGCATTATCAATCCCCAGTTTGTCGAATTTTTCTTTGATTGTCATAATCATTCCCCTCCGCTATTTTTATATTCATAGCCGTTCTGGTCTGTTTTCATCATAGCACCAGATACGGTCTGATGTCCAATATCCAGATACTCATATTCTTATGTCCCAACCGGAATACCGTGAAAGAAACTCTTTCATCAGCCCGGAAGCGGATAGCTTTTCATGTACTCCATGAAAGCTTTCTGTTTTCCCGTGGCCTGCTTTCCGCCGTTATAAAAGACACGGATCTGGCGTACCATATCGGGATGTCCCACCTTGTAAAACAGGAGATTTTCCGTCTCCCCGGCATAGTATGGGATGCTGGCACGGGTAAAGGTAACGCCCTGGCCGGCGTCCGCCAGATAGTAGGCTGTAAGAAGCTGATCCAGTTCCATGACGATGTCCGGCTCAAAGCCTGCGTCCCGGCAAATTTTAAGGCCCCGCCTGTGCATGTCGTTCCCCTGCTTCAAAAACAGGAACGGCTCTCCCGAAAACCGCTCCATGGGAACGCTCTCAACGTCAGGCTCCCGGAATCGGCCGTCTTTGATATCCTCGAACCGGAGACTGTATCCGGAAAGCTCCCGGTTCACAGGAAGGCTTCTGGGGACAGCCAGGATGATGGTCTCGTTCTGAAGAAGGAACGAATCAAACTCCGCCTTCATGCCTTCCTCCACGGAAATTCCCAGATCCACCGCACCGGCCCGGAGGAACTTTTTTAAGTCGCTGTCGTTGGTCTCAATCAGGCGGATCTGGAAATCGGGATTGTCCATGAGAAATGCCGACAGGATCGGCGGCAGCACATAGGTACAGAAAAAAGACGGCGCGCCGATTCTCACGTCGCATTTTTTCTGGCGGCAGATATCCGCCCGGTACTGCTCCATCTCCCCGTAAAGTTCCTTGATCCGCTTAAAGTAATCCAGGAACACCTCGCCCTCCGGCGTGACTCTTAAGGGCACGGAGCCACGGTCAAAAATGGCCGTCCCCAGGCCTGTCTCCACACGCTTTACGATTTTGCTGAGGGCAGGCTGCGAGATATAACATTTTTCTGCGGCGCGGGAAATGCTCCGCTCCTGCCATACGGCTAAAATATACTGGATGTCACGGATTTCCACCGGTTCCATGCCAAACCTCCCTTCCTGACAGAAGCGGCCGCCCGGACAAAGGCCATTTCGTCCAGGCGGCCATCTTCTCTCTTATGCTGTCTTTGTGATTCCTGCCGTGATGGAAATTTCCACCGGCGCGTTTCCCGGAAGGGAAGCCACTCCCACGGCAGCCCGGCTCCCGACGCCGGCCTCGCCCAGTTCTTCACAGAAATATTCCGATGCGATATCGGCAATCTTGGACTGCTTGGTAAAGCCCTCTTCTGCATTCACGTAAACCGTGATGGAAAGGATCCGGGCAATCTTCTCCCCTTCGGCGAGCGTGTTCCTTGCTGCCGTCAGGGCGTTCTTTGCCGCCTGGCGGACGGCCTCCGTGTACTCTTCCACGGAATCCTCCAGACGGATTTTCCCCTCCTTAATCAGGACACCGTTGTCCCTTGGCGTCATCCCTGCTGTAAAAACCATGTTTTCAAACCGGACAGCCGGGACGTATTTCCCCTGCGGGATTGGGTTTTTCTCTCTCATCTCTCTGCAACTCCTTCTCATTTTTTATGTAAATCCAATGCAGGCTTTACGGCCTTCATCCTAAGCCGCACATAATCGCAGTACCAGGTGCCGTCTTTATAAAGCACCAGGCGCAGCCGCCGGACGGCCGCCCGCAGGATTTCTTCCTTCTCTTCCTCAGAAATCCCCTCAAAGGGCGTCTTCACAAACATCAAAAGCCAGTCCAAAAGCCCATCTTCTCCCTTAAGCTTCGTGGGCCGCTCAAACAGCGTCCCGTAAACCACGAGAAAGCCAGCCCTCTCCAAAAGCGCCGCGTATTCTCCGATGGTGGGGAAATAGAACGGCATCCGGTAGGCATGTCCGCGGGCCTCAAACGCTTCCTTTAACGCGCCATGGATCTTCGCGTTGTTCCCGTATCCGCCCATCTCGAATACGAACTGCCCGCCGTCCTTTAACGCCTCAAAAACGCACGCCATCATGTCCGGCTGGCGCTCCTTTGCAATCCAGTGGAAAACCGCGTTGGAAAACACGGCGTCAACAGGATGATCGAGGGAGAATCCGGCCGCGTCCCCCTCAAGGAAGGAAAGCTCGGGATACTGGTTTCTGGCGGCGGAGAGAAGCTCCTTTGACGCATCAAGCCCCACGGCGTTCCATCCCTGATCCGCCAGCGCCTTCGTCAAAGCCCCGTTCCCGCAGCCGAGATCCAGGACTGTACCGCCTGCTTTCTTCTCCAAAAGCCCGATCACATCGTTTCCATACTGATGGACGAAGGAAAAATCGGCCGTATATTTTTCGGCATCCCATTTGATGTTCATGAGCGCATTCCCTCCTGCCCTGTTTTCAGGATTTCCAGACAGATCTCTTCGGCCGTCTTCCCGTCCGTCGCCACAGAAAAATCGGCGGCAGCTTCGTAGCGCGGCCGGCGCGTTTCCATGAGCTCCTTGATGTACTCCAGGTTCATATGCCCGTTTAAAACCGGGCGGTCGCCGCTGTCTTTTACGCGCTCAAAAATCGTCTCCGGCCGAGCCGTCAAAAGAACGATCTTTCCCATAGACTTCATAAGCCTCACATTTTCCTCCCGCAGCACGGCACCGCCGCCGCAGGAGACGACGGCCGGCTCTCGATCCAGCAAGCTTTTTAGGAAGCCTGTCTCCAGATCCCGGAAGTGCTCTTCCCCATACTTTCTAAAAATTTCCCTGATTTCCATGCCCTGACTCTCTGTGATGGCATCATCCATTTCGATGCGCTTTGCGTCCGCAAGGCGTGCCAGGCAGGCCGCGTTGGTGCTCTTCCCGCTTCCCATGAAACCGATCAGGAAAATATGACCGTTTAATTCCATACCATGTTTTCTCCTCTGTTTTTGGCTGGTTCCAGGGGTAAGTGCCGCTTTGCAGGCAGGCCTGCGTCAGATTTTTGGCTTTTTGACCCTGGCATTTACCAAAAAGTATAGCAGAATTTTCTCTCCGTTGCAATCCTTGCGGCAGGCTGATATAATAGACAGGAACTTTCCATTTGATAAACATTCAGGAGGACATTCTATGACCAGTTCCATCACAGGACATACAGGGCTCATCTGCCTTCTGGGAAGCCCCTGTTCCCACAGCATATCGCCCATGATGCACAACGCGGCCTTTGAGGCCCTTCATTTAGACTACTGTTATCTGGCCTTTGACGTGGACGAAGAGGCGCTTCCGGCCGCCGTGGAGGGCTTAAAAGCCATGCATGCCCGCGGCTTCAATCTGACGATGCCCGACAAAAACCGCATGGCCGGGCTCTGCGACCGCCTTTCCCCGGCGGCGGAAATCATCGGCGCCGTCAATACCGTCGTAAACGACGGCGGCATTTTGACCGGCCACAACACCGACGGCGTCGGATACATGCGCTCCGTAAAGGACGCAGGCTTTGACATCCTCGGGAAAAAGATGACGCTTCTCGGCGCAGGCGGGGCTGCCACGGCCATTCTCGTTCAGGCGGCCTTGGACGGCGTGGCGGAGATCTCCGTTTTCCTGCGGCCCTTAAGCCGGTTCTTTTCCCGCGCAGAGGAGACTGCCCGGATCTTAAGAGAGCGGACGGACTGCAAAATCACGCTCTGCGATTTCGGAGACTTGGATTTATTAAAAAAAGAGCTCTCCGAAAGCGCCATCCTGACAAACGCCACCTCCGTAGGCATGGCACCGGACGAAGACGCCTGCCCGGTTCCCGACGCCTCTTACCTTCCCCAAACCCTGATCGTCTCCGATATTATCTACAATCCAAAAGAGACGAAGCTTTTAAAGATGGCGCGGGAAAACGGCTGCCCGGCCTTTAACGGAAGCTATATGCTTCTCTACCAGGGCGCCGAGGCCTTCCGCCTCTGGACCGGGATGGAGATGCCGGTGGAGGTGGTGCGGGAGAGGTTTTTCCGGTAAAAGCTCGCAGAAAAAGGCCGTTCCCGGCATAGGGTTCTCCCCGTCGGAAACGGCCTTTTTACGGCAATTTAATCCAGATATTTCCTGATTTCACTTTCTGTCAGGCCAAATTTTTTCTGAAGCCTGGCGATGATCTCCGCCTCCGGAAGATTGTCATCCCTGTAAGCCTCGATCAGCCCATAAATTTTTCCCTGCTCCATGCCTTTTTCTAGGCCTTGCTCGATCCCTTTTATGAGCCCCTTTTCGATTCCCCTTCTCTCAACACCTTCACTCAAGTTGCACATCAGCGATACCTCACTTTCCAGGCTATGCGTCATTTCGATTGAAATTAGCCGAATCTGCTCCCCGGAAGACGGTACCATGGCCTGAAAACGGATGTCATAGGTGATTTTCCCCTCCGTTATTGTCACGTCTTCGTTCTCCATACTGGAAATCATCGGCGCACCAGAAAGTGCTTCCTCATCGGGATGCACCGGCACATCCGCTACACTTGGTTTTCCTTCGATGTACTGATCTGCAATTTCCTTTATGCCGCAGTCCCGAAATTCCTCCAGGCAGTTTTTCATAATCCATGCCAGGATCATCTTGTCCGACAGCAGCCGTCTGCACGCAGCATCATACCTCGCTTTATCATCTGCAATGTGAATGTTGTTTGCGATGGTTGTACTTACCTTCAATAAGCGGCCCTCCTGTGTCTTATATTTTACCACAGCCCAAAACAGTTTTCCATACCTTTTCTCGCAGAATCCCCGCGCCGCTTTCTCTGCGGCCCGGGGATTCCGTCTCATCAAGTCTTATGTCATCAGCTCTCCACAACTTCCTTCGCCATCTGGAACATCTCTTCCGCCGTTATGGCCTCATCAAAGGTAAAGAGGCTGTATGTGATGCCGCCGTCCTCCCACTGAACCATGGAAGAAACCATCTCTTCAATCTCACTGCTTCCGTAAGCGAGATTCAGCTTCCCTTCCTCGCTAAGCTTCTGCTCCTCCTCCGTCGGCACATAGTCCGGCGGCACGAATTTATTCTGCATTCTGGAATACCGAAGCACCACGCCGTTATCCAGCGTCATGGACAGATCCGCCTCAAAATCCAACGGCAGCGAGGAATAGACGCCCTCAAAGTTTACGGATTCACTGCCTTCCCGCTCGTAAATGACAGACATGGCCGTTCCTGCTTCAATGGTATTCCCATCTGCATCCTGCGCTTCGGAATGATGGGGGACTGCTTCTGCAAACGCATATCCATTTGAGAATTCTTCCACCATCTTCACATCTGTGCGGTAGCTTTTCTGCATCTCTTCTGCCGCAGCATAATCATTTACAGCCTCATTCCGGTTGCTGTGCGAAATGTAAACAGCAGCCTTTCCAAGGCCCATTGCCGTCATGCCGCCCATCAGGCATACGGCCGCCGCCGCTGCCGCCATAACTTTCCAGCTTCTATGTCTCATATTCCGTTCCTCCTTTAGCCTTCGGTGAACCGCCGCCTGCATCCTCTGCCTTTCCAGGATGCCGTCATGGACGCCGGATGCCTGTTTGTTAAGAGCCGCCTCGATTTTTTTATCTAAGATAAAATCGTCCATGTCTTTTCTCCTTTCTGTTCCATGTCCTCCAAAAGCTTCTTAAGCCTGGCCTTCCCGCCAAAGAGACGCGATTTCACGGTTCCCTCCAGGCAGCCGCAGACCTTTGCGATCTCGCGGATGGACATCTGGTTGTAGTAATACAGGACAATCACGGTCCTCTGTTTTACCGGCAGCGACTCAATTGCCCGGCAGATCTCCCGCTCCTCTTCGTCCCGGATCACCTCGGAAAGCACGCTGGAACTGCTTGGGCGTTCCTCGTAAACCTCCTCCGCCGGCTGTTCCCGCCGTCTTCTTTTGCAGATCCGCCAGGCATTCCGTGACAGGCTTTTATAAAACCAGCTCCGGAAGGCCTCGGGATTTTTGATCTGGCTCCGGTTCAAATAACAGGAAACAAAAGTCTCCTGGACAATATCCTCACTGTCCGCATGGTTTCCTGAAATCAGATATGCTGCCCTCAGAGCCTCCGCCTGATACTGTTCCATTAACCGGTCGAACGCGTCCATGTCGCCGGATATCATCTTCTTTACCAGCTCCGCATCTTCCATGCATATCCTCCTTCTCATGTTTTTCGGTGCACCTGCCTTATAGAGGACGCTGGGAGGAAAAAGGTTCATTTTTTCGGCTGTCTTTTTTATGGAACATACTGGAAGCCCCATTTTCGCCGGAACATCTGACGTTTGCCGCTGCCGCGCTTAATCAGGCCCTTTTATACTCCGAAATCACCAGCCCCAAAATCGCCAGTGCCGTCCCTGCCGCCGAAAGCCACGTCACCGGCTCGTCCAAAATCAGGACGGAGGTCACAATGGTAACGACCGGAACCATGTAAATATAAATGCTCGTCCTCACAGCTCCAAGAACCTTCACCGCATAGTTCCAGGTCACAAAGCACATGGCTGACGCGCCAAGGCCGAGATAGATGATGTTTAAAAGATACGTCATGTTCCCGAACCGCGAAAGGCCAATTTCAAAATCAAAGAAAAACAGCGCCGGCACCATGAACAGGAGCCCGTAAAAGAATGTCCGCCGTGTCGTCAGAAGAATGGGATAGCCGAAGCCTGCGATCTCCTTCGTAAGAAGGGAATAGCATGCCCACACGAAGGCCGCGGCGGCCGCCAGGAAATCTCCGAAGGGATTTAACTCAAACTGCGCGCCGTTAAAGCTCACAAGGATAATCCCTGCCATGGCGGCGGCAAAGCCGATGAAGAAGCCGGCGCCGAGTTTTTCCTCCGACCTGGCAAACCTCCTGGATAAAAGTGCCGTAAAAAACGGCGCCACAGAAATAATCACACTCACATTGGCCGCCATCGTATAGGTCAGGGCGATGTTTTCTAAAAGGTAATAAAGGCAGATCCCGCAGAGGCCGGCGGCCGCGAAGGTCAGCTCCTGCCTGCGGCCCACACCGGTAAGCCGCCTCGGGCAGACAAGCCAAAGTGCCAGGTATCCCATCACAAACCGGAAAAACAGGATCTCCACCGGCTGGAACGCCTCCAAAAGAACCTTGGTGGAGATGAATGTCGTCCCCCATATGATGATTGTTGCCAATGCGGCCGCATGCCCGATCCGTTTACTTTCCATCCTGTTTTTCCTCCTTTTTCTTTTCCCGGAACATATCCCGGTACACGCCGGGCGCAAGCCCCGTAAAGCGGCTGAAATAATTAGTAAAATGGCTCTGGTCGGAAAACCCTGTCCGCACAGCCGCCTCCAACGGCGCCGTTCCCTGTTCCAGAAGCCGCCGCGCCTCATTGACCCGGACATTTTCCAGGTACCGGTACGGCGTAATCCCCTTTTCTTTTAAAAATGCCCGGCAGAGCGCCGACTTGCTGAGGCCGGCGTAACGGCAGATATCCCCTAAGGAAATGTGCTCGGCAAAATGTGCCGCCATAAATCCGCATGCCAGGCCGATCTCCCCGCGGCACGTCAGGCCTTCTGTTTTTGTCCGTCCGCCGTTTCTTTCCATGAGCGCCGAAAGAAACGCAAAAAACGCCTCTCCCTTTTCCTGGCTGTCTCCTCTCATCAGCGCTTCATGGATTTCCTGAAAACAGCCTGCCATGCTGCCGTCAGAAATCACATTTTGAGAAAACACCGGGAGCCCTCTCTGCCCGGCCGCCTGGGAAATCTCTGCCATGGCCGCCTTTGAAACAGAAAAGCCGCAAAAGCCAAAGGCATCGCCGCCACTCTGTGTGCACCCGTGGTTCTCGCCCGGGTGGAACACCACCAAATCCCCCGGGCCGATGAAAACTTCCCGGTTTCGCAGGGAAAGCGTGCGCCGGCCGCTCTCCACGCATCCGATGACATAATGCTCGTGGAAATGGGGCGGGAACGGCCGCACCATCCCTTCAAACCGGTAGGCTTCCACCTTTAATTTTCTGTCATAGACGGCCGTCCTGACTTCTTTTTTCATATGCCTCAAATCCTCTCCCGGGATATTTTACATCGAAATCACAAAAAAGTCTTGTAAAATATCTTCATTTCCCGCCGGTTTACATTTTTCGGAAAAATGGTTATAATAACCTTATCTTACAAGCAAGGAGAATTCATCATGCCGCCTGATTACAGTGTACGATCCGTAGAACGCGCCCTGGCTATCCTGGACTGCTTCAGCGTAGAGCATACCTCTTTTTCGCTGGTGGAGCTTGCCAAGGAAATCCAGCTTTCCGCCAGTACGACGCTGCGCCTGCTTTCCACTCTGGAGAAAAACAACTATTTGTACCGGAACCCCTCCAACAGCCGCTACTATCTGGGCGCCCGCATTGCACAGCTCGGCAATGCCGTCTTCACCAACATGGACATCTGCCAGGAGGCCCAGCCCTTCCTCCAGGATCTGTGCAAAAAATACAATGAAAGCGTGGGAATTTATGAGCGAAACGGGGATCTGCGCGTCTGCATCGCCAGAATCAACAGCAACCAGACCCTGCGCTCCGTCCTCATGGTGGGGAATACATATCCGCTGACCCGCGGCGCCGCAGGAAGGGTGCTGCTCGCCCATATGCCAGCCGCCGACCAGGAACGCCTCTTAAAAGACGATCCCTTCACCACCATGGATGCCCTCGTTCAGGTGAAAAAAGACGGCTATACCATCAGCGAAGGCGAACGTGACCCGGCCGTCGAATCCATCGCCGCTCCCGTCTTTGACGCAGACGGAAACGTGTCCGATGCCATCTTCTTAACAGGGCCGGCAGGACGCTTAAGGAGCCGTTTCCGGCCGGATCTCATCGAAGACTTATGCCAGGCAGCCCTGAAGCTTTCGATCCAGATGGGCTACCGGCCCGCGGAAGAAAAATAGGCGGCCCCAAAAGAGCCGCCTTCCAGCCGGGCCTGTGCCCGGATTTCTACTTTCCTGTCTGATTTTTGATCTGCCCTTTGGGGAGTTCCCGCAAAAGCTCGCTGGCTTTTCCCGCCCGCAGAATATAGCTGTCAGTGCTGTGGCCCAGCATGGAAACCACCTTCCGGCTGATGGCGATGGCCTGATCCAGATCGATTCCCGTGGCAATCTTCATCTGCCCGCACATATGGAGCACATCCTCAGTCGTCACATTCCCGGCCGCCCCCGGCACGAACGGACAGCCGCCGACGCCGGCAAAGCTGGTGTCAAAATGGGTAAAACCTGCGTCCATGCCTGCCAGCACATTTGCGATTCCAAGGCCGCGGGTATTGTGGAAATGGAACCACCAGTCCACCTGCGGGTATTCCCGCTTCATCTCCTGCCCCATCTCATAAACCTGACCGGGATATGCGACACCGGCCGCATCCGACAGGGAAATTTCCGTAATTCCCACGTTCAGATACGCCTCCACCACCCGCTTTACGTCATCCACCGGGATCTCCTTATCCCAGGGAGAGCCGAAAGCCATGGAAATGGAGCCGGAAATCCCGATTCCTGTCTCCTTCGCCTTTTCCACGCATGCCGCAAACCCGGCGACGCTTTCCTCCGGCGTACAGTTTAGATTCGCCAGATTGTGAGCCCTGCTGGCCGAAACATTTAACTTCACCTTTTTGCAGCCGCAGGCCGCCGCCCTCTCCACGCCGCGGAGATTGGCAATCAGCGCCCGGTACTCCACGCCGGGATACGGTTCGAGCCGCCGGAAAACCTCGTCCGTATCTGCCATCTGCGGCACAGCCCTGGGACTTACAAAGCTCCCGACCTCAATAAACCGGAAGCCCGCCTTTCCCATATCGTCGATCAGTTCCACCTTCTGTTTTGTCGTCAGCGTGGATTTCTCGCTTTGCAGGCCGTCTCGCGGCCCCACCTCACATAAGACAATTTCCTTTCCGTATTTCATAGCGCTTTCTCCTTGTTTTCATATAACAAAAATAATTTTTATTATATGAAATTATACACCATGAAAGTTCCCATTTCAACTGGAAATTGAAGATTTCCCGCGAATATCTGGCTTTTGCCTCCCTTTCAGGACAGCAGCCGTCACAAGGCAGCAGAAAATAACGGCCGCAGCGCCTAAAAAAGCGCCGGCAGCAGGCGATGCCGCCATAATATACGGCTCAGATTCCAGCACATAAGTAAAAAATACCCCCGTCTCCGGCTCCAGGCTCACAGAAACAATCCTGTCCCCCGCCGCAAAAATATCCCATGATGCATGGATCAGCACGGCGCCCCAGATGGAATTGTCATGAAACGTCACCAGGGTAAACAGAGAGCAGAGCGAAACATATAAAAGAATCCTGGATGCCAGAACCGTAAAATCTCCCCCGCTTCCATACACATGAGGAAGAACAAAAAAGAAGGTCGACACCAAAAATGCGCCCGCCTTTCCCAATCGCCGTTCACACAGACTCAGCATATAGCCTCGGAATGCCGCCTCCTCCACGAGACCGCTGCAAATTCCGGTATAAAAGAGGGAGTAAAACAAGTTCTCCAGATGCTCTTTTGTCAGGCGGCTGCACATCTGCCAGCTTCCCCTGCTCCCCATGCATGCCGCGGCAAAAAGGAAAACCGGCAAAAGAACGGCCCAGAAAACACTGAGAAAGCTTAAACGGAAGCTGGTAATCCTGCACTCCGGCATGGTCAGGCCGCTCATGGAACAGAGCTTTCTGACAATCAAAAATGTCAGGCCGGCATAGACGAGAAACCGAAGAAAATATCCCAACGGGAAAAAGACTCGGGCAATTCCCGACGTAAGGGAGCCGGCAAGAAGAACACAAAACATACAAAGAAAAGACAGGGCTATGGCACCCGGAAGGTTTTTGACATAGGAAGAAGTGTTTTGAGTCATAGGAGGCCTCCTTTTGGATGTGACGGTTCTTCTGGTATTATGGCGTTATGATATCATAAGCAGGCGATTTTTGTAAACACAGACCATATGCATACACCACGAAAAAGCCCCCAAAGCGCCTTCCCGCGCCCCAGGGGCTTATCATCGTTCCTATTTGATTGTAATCCGCCCGGCTCCCATGGGGTTCTCATACCCGTCCTTCACGCTTCCGCCCAGGAAATCGCGGACATAAGCCGACAGCGTATCCACATCAACCATCACATCATCCTTGATGATCTCACAGCCGTTAAACATCGCCATGCCGCTGCCGCCGTTCTTTAACATATAGTTGTGAGAGGCCACCGTGTATGTCTTCTGGGGATCCAGCGGCTCGCCGTTCACCAGAATATCCCTTACGCGGTACTCGCCCTCGACGCCGGTAAAATTCTGCTTGTCGTCAAGCTGGACGCCGGACGGCACGGACGTATCAATGGTGAAGGTCAGGCCCGATACATGGAGGAAGCTGCCACTCTCCTCCGGAAGGAACCTTGCCCCCATCTCGAGAGCATCCCAGATCTGCTGTCCTGTCACCCTGGCCGCACAGATCATATTGCCGAAGGGATAGACATTTAACATGTCCTCATAGGTGATGTCGCCGGCCGGGATTCCTGTACGGATTCCGCCGCCGTTCATGAGGCCGATATCCGTCCCCAGCACAAAGCGGTATGCATCAGCACAGAAATCGCCAAGGTTCGTTTCTTTGCTTCTGACAGCCCTGGCCCCGGTTTCCGGGTCGCTTTCCGCGAGGTCAACGTCGGTATGCCCCAGAACAGTCTTTAAGGACTCTTCATACTGGCTTTCGATGGCCGCAATGAAAAGATCCGTCTCCGGATCTGTCTGCTTTCCTTCTTCGGCTTCGCTGCTGCCCGGTACCTTGAGCACCATGCCGGCATAGATCAGGTTCGGATCCTTTATCGTATCCCGGTTAGCCTCATAGATATTCGTCCATGCCGAATAAGAGCCCAGCTCCCGCTTGGCAATGCGGCTCAAGCTGTCGCCGCTTTTCACTGTGACCGTCTTTTCGCCGGACGCCGGAATCTCCTTTACAAGCTCTGTTTTGATGGCGCCGTCCGGCGTGATCGTAAGCTTTCCAAGGGCATTTAACTTTGTGCCGGTCTGGGCCACAGGAATCATGTCCCCGTTCTTATTCTCCATGAACTCCTCATACTCCTGGTGGGAATGGCCGTCGATCACGGCGTCGATGCCCGTCGTGTTCTTTATGACGGCTCCGGCGCTCCATTTTTCCGTGATGCCGTCTTTTCCGAGATGGCCCACCAAAATCACATACTCGGCGCCTGCGGCCCTGGCCTCATCGGCCGCCGCCTGGACTTTTGTATAAAGAGCCTCTCCCGTCTCATCCTCACAGAATCCGTAAATATACTGTCCGGACGCGTCCTGGAAGTAAGCCGGCGTCGATTTCGTAAAGCTTTCCGGTGTGGTGACACCCACAAATGCCACGTCCACATCGTCAAACCGTTCCATCTTGTAGCCCGGAAGCTTCGTCTCTCCCGTCTTTAAATCCATGAAATTGCAGGAATAATAGCCGCAGGAAAGCAAATCCGAAAGCTCCAGAAACCGCTCCATGCCGTAGTCAAATTCATGGTTTCCCGGAATCGCAAAGTCATAGCCGATCTCGTTCATGATGTCCACGATGTAGCCGCCGTCCGAAAGCGTCCCTATGGGTGCGCCCTGGATGGCATCGCCGGCATCCAGAAGGAACACGTACGGCGTCTGCGCTTCCATCTGCTTCTTATAGAGCGCCACGCCGGAATAACCGATCCCGTCTTCAATGCCGCAGTGAACGTCGTTGGTGTGCAGGATTATAATGTCCTGGTCGGCCGCAAAAACCGTGCCTGCCGAGAGCAGCACAAGGAACGCGGCTGACAAAAATCCTGCCGTCATTTTTCTGATTCTCATCCTCTTCCCCTCCTGTATGTGCATATTAAAAAACAAAGGGCTCCACAGCCGGTTTTCCTGCCATGAAGCCCTGATGTTCCATTTTAAATTATGCTCTGGAAAGATACTCGCCGGTACGCGTATCAATCTTAACCTTGTCGCCCTGGTTTACGAACAGCGGAACGCTGATCTGTGCGCCAGTCTCAACGATAGCCGGCTTGGTTGCACCCGTAGCCGTATCGCCCTTGAAGCCCGGCTCCGTATCGGTGATCTCCAGCTCTACGAAAAGCGGAGCCTCAACGGAGAATACGCTTCCGTTGTAGGAGCAGACCTTGACAACCTCGTTCTCCTTCACGAACTTTAAGGCATCGCCGACGATGTCCTTGTTGAGGGCAATCTGCTCATAGGTGTTCATATCCATGAAATTATATAAATCGCCGTCCTCATACAGATACTGCATGTCCACACGGTCGATTCTTGCAGACGGGAATTTCTCAGTCGGGCGGAAGGTTCTCTCCACAACACCGCCGTTGATTACGTTTTTCAGTTTCGTTCTAACAAAAGCAGCGCCTTTTCCAGGCTTTACATGCTGGAATTCGATGATCTGTACAACCTGTCCGTCAATCTCAAGCGTAACGCCATTCCTAAAATCACCAGCTGATACCATAAATGATATTCCTCCTTAAAAATCTCTTTCTTCTTATGGCTGATTCTATCCTATTCTATACTATTATCCAGCCGTTTTCAACTGTTTTTTACAAAATCCTCAGCCTGTCCCTTCCGTTTTTTCCGTTCCCGCCGGTAAAACCAGAGCACCACGGCCTCCAGCCGCCGCTTTAAGACGATCTGGATCTCCTCTTTGGGATTGATGGGCTTTACGAGGATCGAAAAAACCCCGGTGCGCCTGGCGCCCCAGACGTCCGTAAAAAGCTGGTCACCGACAAACACCGTCGTCTCCCGGCTTGTCCCCATTCGTTCCATGGCTTTTTCATAGCCCTTTTTCGACGGCTTGTTCGCCTTAAAAAGATACGGGCTTTTTACCTCGTTGGCGAAAGGTGAGACACGCGGCTCTTTATTATTGGAAAGGATGCAGGTTTCAAAGCCGATGGCACGAAGCTCCTCAAACAGCGCCTTCGCTTTCCCGTCAGCCGGCGCTCCATGGGGCACCAGCGTGTTGTCCACGTCGAAGATGATGCCGCGGTATCCCTTTTCATAAAGCCTTTTGTAGGGTATCCCATATGCATCTTTCTCATAACGCTCCGGGTAAAATGTCTCTAACATGCGGCTCCCCTACTTATTCTTGAGGAACTTCTCCAGTTCCTCCATAAATGCATTGACGTCCTTGAACTCCCGGTACACCGATGCGAACCGGACATAAGCCACCTCGTCCACATCCTTTAATTTCCGCATCACCAGCTCGCCGATCAGGTTCGCCGGGATCTCCCGCTCCTCCATGCCGAAAATCTGGTTTTCGATTTCGTCGATCATCGTGCTGATCTGATGGGAAGCCACGGGACGCTTATGGCAGGAAAGAAGGATTCCCTTTTCTAACTTGGCGCGGTCATAAGTCTCTCTGGAATTGTCCTTTTTAATCACCATGAGCGGCATCGTCTCCAGCTTTTCGTAGGTCGTGAACCGCTTCCCGCACTGCTCGCACTGCCTGCGGCGCCTTATGGAGCTGTTGTCATCCGCCGGCCTGGAATCAATGACCTTCGTATCGGACGCATTGCAGAACGGACATTTCATGCGTATCCCTCCTTTTCTGCTTGCCATTTTATGGCATGTTTTTATTATTTTATCATGAAAAACGCTGTCAGGGCAAGCTTTTTATGGCCTGGGCGGCGGCTCCGGAAGCTTTACGAGAATGATGTCGTCCCCAATCTGGCACACGTCGCAGAAGGGGATCACAAATTCCTTCTCACGCCCCAAAAAGCCGCAGATACAGCCGGGCCCCGGCACGATAAGCGCCAGAATCTGCCCGGAACACGCATCAAAGTCCACGTCGCCCACAAAACCAAGGCGTTTGCAGTCGCAGATGTTGATGACCTCCTTGCGCTTTAATTCACTCAAACGCATACTGCCCTCCGGCCGCTCTTTTTTTCATTTTATTCGGCCGGAACGCCTTCTCTGCATGTCTGCGGGAAGAAAATTTTAGAGCCGGTTCTTAAAGTACCCCTCAGCGCAGTAAATGGCGCCCACCGGATTGTGCGCTAGCACACGGTCCTTTGCCACAAGCGTCGTCACCATGGCGTCGGAATACCGGTAAAACAGCGAATCGTGGCCGACGCAGAGGCCGAGAGCCACGTTGAATTCCGTCTTCTGTTCATTTAAGAGCTTGGCCTGGAGAATCGGGTTGCACATGGCCTCATGTTCGCCCGGCTTTAACTTCTTCTCCTCCGGGATTCCCACCTCGGCCTTGTCGATGCCGCCGGACTTACAGACTACGGACACCACTTCGAGCCCTTCCTTTCTCATGAGTCCGGCCACCACTTTTGCTTCTTTGTAAAGGCCGATGCAGAAAGCAAGCCCGACTTTTTTGTAGCCCATCCGTTTGCAGAATACGATAGTCTCCTTTAATCTCGGCCACTGGCAGTAGCCATCGTGCTCAATCTCCGAGGCCGTCACAAAGAACCGGCCCACCTCCGGGTCTTTATACTCTGCCATGGCCTCTTTCACCAGCTCTTCGCCGCGCATTGGGCAGTTTTTCGGCATGTTTTCATGTTCCTTTTCCCGGCAGGCATGGATGCCGCAGTCCGCACAAGTGTACATAATCCTTCTCCTTTTTAAGCGTATTTTTATTTCAGGGCAGCCTCCCCAAGGATCCGCCCGGCATTTCCCCCAAGCATCATGGCCTTTTCCGACCTGGAAAAATGGCTGGAGCGTATGTAAGCGATGGCCGCCTTCTGGGTTCCGTAGGGAAAATCGCTTCCAAAAAGCACCCGCTCCGGCCCCATCCGTTCCGTCAGCCGCTCAAAATCCGAAAGTTCCTGACGCTCGGCGCTCATGGCCGAGTCGATGAACACATTTTCCGGGAAGCCGAATAAAAGCTCTTCCTCTCTCGGGTCGCCGGAACGCCCGCCCATGTGGGCCAGAATCACCGGCACATCCGGAAGATACGGGATAATTTTGGCCGCATCCGACGGAAAAAAATCAAAACCGCCCGGCACCCTGGCCTGTCCGCAGTGGATCAGCACAGGAAAGCCCAGATGGTTGATCCGCTCCCACATCTCCCGGTAGGATTCGTCAGCCAGATAGACCTTCTGGAAGGGCGGATGGAATTTCACCCCGGCCATCCGTTTATCCTTTAATTTTTCCAGCTCCTCCGCCACATTGGCGCAGTCGGGATGGAGCCCGCCGAAGGCGATGAGCCCCCGCCTGACGCTTTCCGCCGCAAACCGGTTCACATCCGTCTGGGTCTTCGGCTTCGTCACCACATGAAGGACGGCAGAAAGGGAGACATTGCTCTCCTTCATCCTGGCAAGCAGATTCTCCTTTAACGGAAGCTTTTCGTAGGAATCATGCTCCCGCCCTGCCACCTCCATGGCGCGTCTTGCGAGGGTCGCCGGGTAAATATGGGTATGGATGTCTATGATCCGTTCCTCTGTCATGGCAAATCCGCCCCGCTTACCTGCAAAGCTCTGCGATGACCTGGGCAAAAATCTTTGCGCTGGCAAGAAGTTCATCGACAACGGCAAATTCATCCGGCCCGTGCATACGGTTTTCCGTCTCCGGCATGGCTGCGCCGAAGGCAACGCCGTTCTTTAAATGATGGACATACGTGCCGCCTCCGATGGCGACGCAGCCGCCCTCTTTCCCTGTCCACTCCTCATAGCAGCGGTTTAAGGTACGGACAAACTCCGAATCGCCGGAGACATGGTGCGGCGGATCTAAAGCCTCGCTTAACAAGGTGATGCCGTGCGCCCTCATGGCCGCCTTTGCAGGCTTTAACACGTTGTCATCATCTGCGCAAAGCGGGCAGCGGCTGTCAAAGCAGCCCTCGATGCGGCTTTCCGTGATGGAAAGGATGTCAAAGGCCAGGGTCAGCGGCCCGGAAAGCTCGTCTGCCATGGCAATCCCAAGGCCCTCCCCGTAAATATCGCCGTGGGGCATCAGGGTATTTAAGCTTTTTACAAGCTTCATCTGTTCACAGTCTGCAAGCGGGAGCTTTGCCACAAAGGAAAGAAGGCCTGTCAGGGCATTTTTTCCCTTCCACGGTTTAGAGGCGTGGCTGCTTTCGCCGATGGCACGGACGGTGACAGAGCCGTCTTCTGCCGCGAATTCATACCGGATGCCCTCGCATCCCTCCATGGCTCCTGCCGCTGCCTCAAGTTCTTCTAAAGAAAGTCCTTCGATGACGGCCTCCGCCTTTCCCGGAACCACGTTGACCTTTGTGCCCGCCGTAAACGATTTTAACCTCGGGAGAGCCGCACTCTCTTTAAAATCCGCCTCGAACCGCCCCGTAAGGCTCCCTTTTTCGATGTTCGTCACCGGAAAAGAGCTGTCGGGCGAAAACGTCATTGGCGCTTCCTTTTCTATTTTATAATAATGCTCAATATCAGAGCTTCCGCACTCCTCGTCGGTTCCGAGAATCAGGCGGACGTTTTTCGTCACCGGGATCCCTAACTCCTTCACGGCGCGCATGGCGTAAAGCGCCGCCACAGCCGGGCCTTTATCGTCCGACGTCCCGCGGCCGTAAAGCTTTCCGTCCTTTACCACCGGCTCGAAGGCCTCCGTCACCGTCCAGCCGTCTCCGGCCGGCACGATGTCCAGATGGGCCAGGATGTCGAGCTGCGCCTCCTTATCATTTAAGTCGGCAGTGCCCACATAATTATCATAGTTGTTGATGGCGAATCCGTATTTTTCTGCCATCGTAAGGGCACAGGATAACGCCTCCGCCGGCCCTTTTCCGTAAGGCATCCCCTCCTGGTACGGCATCTTCTCGCTGTTGATTCTGCAAAGGGTGCAGATATCCTCTAACATTTCCGCCTTATGGCTCTCGATATACTGTTCGATTTCTTCTCTGTACATGGCCTTTCCTCCCGCTGTCTCCCATCTGTTTACCGGAACATTCCTGATAGAATCTGGTTTACCTCGCCGCCGTCGGCCTTTCCCTTTACGAGCGGCATCAGAACCTTCATGATTTTTCCCTTGTCGGAAGCCTTCGGTTCCTCAATTCCCAGGTCGGAAAGCACCTGGCGGATCGTCGCCTCGATCTGTTCCGGCGTCATATCAGCCGGGGCGAATTCCTGGTAAACCTCCATCCGCTTCCTGGCTTCCTCGATGATGTCCGTGCGGTCAGCCGGTGCCGTATCCATGGTCTCCTTGGTCTGCTTGATTTCCTTTTTCACGACGGCGTTTTCCTCGTCCTCCGTGAGGGGAGAGCGCTTGTCAATCTCCGCGTTCTTTAAGGCAGAAAGCAGCATGGAAAGGGAATCCTTACGCTCCTTGTCCTTTGCCTTCATGGCCTCCACCATGGCGGCCCTTACCACATCAATCTTCGACATATTTATCATCCTTTCCTAATTTCTTCCAAATTCACTGAGCTTAAGGCCCGGGTTCCTCTCTTCCACCATGCCCACGCTCCAGCTGTTGATAAATAAAAGCAGCGGATTTCCCTTCAAATCGCGGATCCGCTTCATGTCGGACGTTCCCTGGATCTTAGAGACGTCGACCTCCTCGGGGTTTTCCACCCAGCGGATGAATTCAAAGGGAAGCTGGTCTAATTTGACTTCCACGTTGTACTCGTTTTTCAGGCGGTAGGTCAAAACCTCAAACTGGAGCACGCCGACGACGCCGACGATAATCTCCTCCATACCGGTGTTGAACTCCTGGAAAATCTGGATGGCGCCCTCCTGGGCAATCTGGTTGATTCCTTTAATAAACTGCTTGCGCTTCATGGTGTCCATCTGGCGCACCCTTGCGAAGTGTTCCGGCGCAAAGGTCGGGATTCCCTCGAAGGCAAACTTCTCACCGGAGGCGCAGAGCGTGTCGCCGATGGAGAAAATGCCGGGATCGAAGACGCCGATGATATCTCCGGCATAGGCTTCCTCAATGATTTTCCGGCTCTCGGCCATGAGCTGCTGCGGCTGGGTCAGGCGGATCTTTTTCCCGCCCTGGACATGGTTCACCTCCATGCCGGCCTCAAATTTTCCGGAACAGATCCGCATAAAGGCGATTCTGTCGCGGTGGGCTTTGTTCATGTTGGCCTGAATCTTAAAGACGAAAGCCGAAAACTTCTCGTCAAACGGATCCACAACGCCGTCCGTAGTCTTTCTCGGAAGGGGCGGCGACGTCATTTTAAGGAAATGCTCAAGGAAGGTCTCCACGCCGAAGTTGGTGAGGGCCGAGCCGAAAAATACCGGCGATAAAAGCCCCTGATCCACCAAATCCTGATCGAATTCGTCGCTGGCGCCGTCCAAAAGCTCGATATCGTCCTTAAGCTGGCTGTGGTAGTCTAAGCCGATGACGGAATCCACATCCGTCCCCTCCACGTCGAAGGTGCGGCTCGCCACCTCCTTCTGGCCGCCCATGGCAGCCGTAAACGTGGTGATCTGTTTCGTCTGACGGTCGTAGACGCCCTTAAAGCTCTTTCCGCAGCCGATGGGCCAGTTGATCGGGCAGGTATGGATCCCCAGCACTTCCTCGATCTCGCTCATAAGCTCGAAGGGGTCCCTCGCCTCCCGGTCCATTTTATTGATAAACGTAAAAATCGGGATATGCCGCATGACGCAGACCTTGAAAAGCTTGATGGTCTGCGCCTCCACGCCCTTGGAGCCGTCGATCACCATGACGGCCGAGTCGGCGGCCATCAGCGTCCGGTAGGTATCCTCGGAAAAGTCCTGATGGCCCGGCGTATCCAGGATATTGATGCAAAAGCCTTCATAGTTAAACTGAAGCACCGACGAGGTTACGGAAATTCCTCTCTCCTTTTCGATCTCCATCCAGTCGGAGACGGCATGCTTCGTGGCTTTTCTTCCTTTTACCGTACCGGCCAGGTTGATGGCGCCGCCGTAAAGCAGGAATTTCTCCGTCAGCGTCGTTTTTCCGGCGTCCGGGTGGGAAATGATCGCAAAGGTTCTTCGTCTTCTTATCTCATCCGCAAATGCAGTCAAAATGTTGTCCTCCAATTTCTCATCTAATCTTCCAATTTTTTCTACCCTACTATTTTGCCAGCATTCTGCCGTTTCGTCAAGAAAATCTCATCCAGGATCTTCCCGGCCGCTTCCTCCTTCGTCATAATCGGAAGCTCCTTTTCCATGGAATCGGTGATCAGCGTCACCACGTTGGTATCGGTGCCGAAGCCGGCGCCGGCCACCTTTAAATTGTTGGCGACGATCATGTCCAGGTTTTTCTTTTTAAGCTTCGCCCTGGAATTTTCCAGCATGTTCTCTGTTTCCATGGAGAAGCCGCAGAGGAACTGGCCCTCTTTTTTATGGTCTCCCAGCCACTTTAAGATGTCGTCGGTGCGCTCTAACTCGATAGCCATGTCGCCGTCCTTTTTCTTCGTCTTTTCCGGGTTCACGAACTTCGGCCGGTAGTCAGCCACGGCGGCGGCCTTTATGATGGCGTCCATACCTTCGCTTCTTTCTGTCACCGCTTTAAACATGTCTGCGGCGCTCACCACCGGCACCACGTTTACAAACATCGGCGGTTCCACTTCTGCCGGCCCTAAAACGAGGGTCACGTCGGCGCCGCGGTAAGCGGCCGTCTTTGCGATGGCACAGCCCATTTTTCCCGTGGAGTGGTTCGTGATGTAGCGCACCGGGTCGATAGCCTCCCTGGTGGGGCCTGCCGTTACAAGTATCTTTTTCCCGGAAAGATCCTTTTCATACTGGATTTCCTTTAAAATATACTGGAGCAGAACCTCCGGCTCCGGCATTTTCCCGGCTCCCGTGTCGCCGCAGGCCAGGTACCCGACGGCCGGGGAGATGACCTCCATGCCGTATTTTTCGCAGATTTTCAAGTTGTCCTGGGTAATCGGGTTCTCGAACATGTTGGTGTTCATGGCCGGGCTTATGATTTTTTTGCAGCGGCATGCCAAAACCGTCGTCGTCAGCATGTCGTCTGCCAGGCCGTGCGCCAGCTTGGCAATCACGTTGGCAGACGCCGGCGCCACCAAAACCACATCAGCCTGCTTGGCGATTGCCACATGTTCCACCGAAAACTGGAAATTTCGGTCGAAGGTATCCACCAGGCACTTGGTTCCCGTCAGGGACTCGAAGGTGATGGGGTTAATGAAATTTGTCGCATTTTCCGTCATCAGCACATGGATCGTGGCATGAAGTTTTTTTAGGGCGCTTGCCAGATAGGCAATTTTATAGGCGGCGATGCTGCCGCTCACACATAAAAGTACGGTTTTTCCTTTCAACATTCTGGATTCCTCCGTTGTAATTCCTGAAAAATTATGGTAAGATAACACCTGATTTTTAGTAACAGTTCAGCCATGCAGAACCATATGGCAAAATGCTGCGTGAGAGCTTGCTCGCTAAGCAGTATTTTGTCATATGGTTCTATATGGTGAACATCCGACATGAATAATTTGACGGCCAATACCTTTTTTGTTAGCCAATATCGTGGAATCCGTCAAATTATGAATGGCATGGCTGAACTGCTACGCTTTTTCTCCAAGAGGGCTGCGGCGCAGTCCCGTCTCAAAGCCTGAAAACATTATAACACTTACCAATTCAATGTGGAAGGAGTTTTCAATATGATTTTAGCCATAGACATGGGCAACAGCAACATTGTTGTCGGCGGAATTGACGAACAGCGGACGTATTTCGAGGAACGGATCACGACGGACGACAGGAAGACGAGCCTGGAGTACGCCATCATGCTAAAAAACATCCTGGAAATCCATAAGGTAAAGCGGAGCGACATCGAGGGCTCCATCATTTCTTCGGTGGTGCCGCCTTTAAATGCGCCGCTCTCTTCTGCCGTCAAGAAAATCACCGGCAGGCGGCCGCTTCTCGTCGGCTCCGGCATGAAGACCGGCATGAACATCAAGATGGACAACCCCAAAACCGTCGGAAGCGACCTGATTGTGGCGGCTGTGGCGGCTGTTGACCGGTACGAGGGCCCCATCATCATCGTCGACATGGGGACGGCCACGACTATCACCGTCGTCGACCGGGCCGGCAGCTACATCGGCGGCGTCATCCTGCCGGGCGTCAACGTCGCCTTAAACTCCCTGGTAAGCAACACAGCGCAGCTTCCCAGGATCAACCTGGATATCCCCAAACGCGTCATCGGAAAGAACACCATCGAATGTATGCGAAACGGCATCATGTACGGGAATGCTGCCACCATCGACGGTATCATTGACCGAATGGAGGAGGAGCTCGGCGAAAAGGCGACGCTCATCGCCACCGGCGGCATGGCAAGGTTCATCACGCCGCTCTGCAATCATAAGATCATCTATGACCCGGATCTTTTAATCCGCGGGCTTTTGATCCTTTACAGGCAGAATACGGGGGAGGCGTAAAACCTGCCGGGCTTTTACAGCAAACAAACAGGCTGAGTCTGCGTCTTTGCAGATCCAGCCTGTCTTTTTACCGCGTTTTATCTGGAAAACATGAGGATGCCGCCTGTGCTGCCCCAGTTTATTTTGTAGTTCGGGATTTCTATGATGATATCACCAGCTCCATCTGCATAGGCGTCGGTGTAGCCGAGGCCTTTTGCATGCTCCAAAACGGCCTCCGTACCCTGAATGGTGTCGTCAGCGCCTTCGATTACCGCAGACGGGGCAATGGCTGCCACTCCATAGGGACTTCCCCCGTCATAATAGACGGTGATTCCATTGTAATACTGTACGGATTCAGACCATTCATTTACATATAGTTTCGCATACAGCGCATTATTTTCAGCTTTTGTCCTGCCAAGCATGGCAATCGCCGTATTGCTGATGCCATATTCGTTGTATCCGCTTTCCGCAGCCTTATCAGTGGGGATCTCTGCCGTCACTTCCTTTGTCTTGACAACACCATTCTCCATCCATGCACCGCCTGCACTCACTTCATAGCCGTCCGGCGTCACACCGCCCATAACCAGACACCCGCTGCCATCAAAGTAATAGCACTCTGCGATGCCGTCATAGTCGTTGTCAATCCACTGCCAGCCGTTGCTGTACCATGCGGTGCCTTCCTCATTGGTACTGTACCACCAGCCTGACAGATCGTTCACCCAGTAGCCCTGTGCAAAAGCCGTCATGCTCATGGCCGCTGTCATTGCTGCTGCCGCTGCGGCAGCTGCGAAAGTTTTCCATCTTTTCCTGCCTGAAATTTTCATGCTGTTTCTCCTTTTTGATGTTTTCAGCTCCCCGGTATTTGATTTTCACAGGGGATTGTTTTTATGTATCTATAATACATTTTTACGTCTTAAAAAGTCAACTGTTTTTACAAATTATGGTATTTTTTTCACGCTTTACGTCTTTTGCAAGATCATAAATCACAAGGAAAATCAACACCCCAACCGCCAGATACGAAAGCCCATAAAGGAGCGCCCGCCTCGTAAGCTCTCCCTTGTCCATCTGCATGGTGTTAAAATCAAACTGCGGGAAAAACGGCGGCAGAAGGTTTAAGATTCCGTACCACCCAATATTCCAGGCCGTACAAAGTCCCGCCACAAGCCGGTCTTGTTCCAAAATGCCGCAGACGAAAAGGCCCAGGAAAAACACGGGAAAAGAATTGGATTCATTCATAACATAGCTAAGGACAGCCGCCGGAAGGCTCACGGAAAGCGCCTCCTCCGGCTTTACGGCCATGGAAACAAGCGGAATGAAAAGATTCTGAAACAGCGCATGAAAGAGCGGAATCGACAGGCAGAGGGCGCATGCCTGCCAGAGCTTAAGCTTGTGCACCGCTAAAAGGACGGCAATGCCGGCCGCAAGCCCCGGGACAAGAGAATCGCCCACCTGATTTCCAAGCTTCATAAATGCCGTACTGAAGCCGCTGTAAAGCATCTCATCCGCATAAAAAATCCCGGCTAAAAGCCCGATATTGGAAAGGAATCCTGTCAGGATACAGACAAAAAGGGCCATCGTAAATGCATTCTTTTTCATCGGCTCATCTCCTCGTTCAGCCGTTCGATTTCAGCCTCCAGGTCAACCTCATTTTCAACCTCCACGTCAATCAATACCTCCGCGCCGGCAAAAGACGCCGTAATGACGGTCGTCCCCTTTCCCTTTGCCGTAATTCTTCCATTATAGGCATAGGCGACGGTTTCGTCCCCGCTTTTCCATTCAGCAAACGGCGTCACGTTCACATACGTTTCCTCATCGATTTTTGCGATGATGTCCACAAAGGCCGAACAGCCGTTGTTTGGAAGTCTCACCGAAAATTCCGACGCAGTCAGTCCTTCTATATCGGCCGGCTGGAAGGAAAGGGATCTATCGTCTTCCGGCCATTGCTCCGTAAAAAACTGATGAGTCCCGTAAAGCGCCTCTGCCGTCGATGCCGTCGGGAGATTCGCGTACCAGATCATCTCTGCGTCTCCCGCCGTCATGAAATTTGAAAGGTTTCCGAACGCCAGGAAAAGCCAGCCAGCTCCCGCTAAAAATAATTGCTTCATCCTGATTCCTCCTTGTGCTGTTGGATGGAAAACAATGGTTTTATCTGATTTTATCATAGCATATCGGGATTATTTTCTCAATAAATGTACTGTTTTCGTTATAATATGTAATAAAATCGTTATATTCAAAATAAAAACTGCCAAAAGCAGACCAACTATTCATCGGCTTTCGGCAGTTTTTCGTTTTTTATCTCCAGTCCAAGCAGATCCCGAAGCACCCATGCATGAAAACAGCATAACAGGGACGGAAAAAGCAGCGCCGGGATAATGGCAATCTGAGTCCAGTTTTTAAAGCAAAGAAGCAAAAGAAACGCCGCTGCCCCGTCGGCCGCCGCCATTAAAATCGTCTTCGGAAGGTACAAAAGCCCGGCGAATACGGCATTTTTTAAGGTCACGGAAACCGGGTTCACAAATCTGGCCTGGAGTGGGAACACATAGAGGAACAACAGGAGATAGAAAAACCCCAGAACCACACAGATCACCCATCCCGCCAGAAAAAAGGCAGACGGCATAACTGTATCCCCGGCATTTCCTGCCGCCAGCATGAACCTTACGTCAAAAAGAAGCGCCAGCCCAAAGCCGCCGAAAATCACAGACAGGACGGCTCCCTGAGCCAGGTTTTTTCGGAAGCTGTGAAAAAAATCGCGGAAAACGCCGCCGCTTTTATTCTCCGCCAGCTTAAAAGAGGCATAACAGAGGGCGCTTAAGGAAGCGCCCGCCGTCACAGCCGGAAGACAGCAGAAAACCGTGATAACCGTCAGGGCAATCAGCTCCCCTGCCTTCCCCACTGCCTGCCAGAATGCATTGTCCGTATTGAAAAGTTCTCCCATAGGCTTAATTGAAAATGGCAAGCTCCGTCTCCGGATCGAAGGCGTGAAGCTTCTCCGTATTCATGTACAGATCCACACGGTCGCCAGGCTTTGCCTTTACCGACGGATCCAGTCTGGCCGTCCAGGTGGCGTCATCCATGTCAAAATAAAGGTATGTCTCGGCGCCTAACATCTCATAAACCCGGATCTCGGCGTGGATACAGGCCTCTCTGTTCGCCTTGCCTGCATCGCCCTCATCGTGGAGATCCTCGGGACGGATTCCCAGGATCACCGTCTTCCCCACATACCCTTTGTTCTTTAAAACAGCGGCGCGCTCTGCATCAAGCTTAATGCTCTGTCCGCAGAATTCCAGGCGAATTCCATCCTGTTCCGTGACGCGTGCGCTTACCATGTTCATCTGGGGTGCTCCGATGAAGCCCGCCACAAACTTGTTGCCCGGCTTCTCATAGAGGTTCTCCGGCGTATCTACCTGCTGGATGACGCCGTCCTTCATGACGACAATCCGCGTGCCAAGCGTCATGGCCTCTGTCTGGTCGTGGGTTACATAGATAATCGTCGTTCCCAGGTTCTGGTGAAGCTTGGAAATCTCGATCCGCATCTGGCCCCTTAATTTGGCGTCCAGATTGGAAAGCGGCTCATCCATGAGGAATACCTTCGGATTCCTAACGATGGCGCGGCCCATGGCGACACGCTGCCTCTGGCCGCCGGAAAGGGCCTTCGGCTTTCTGTCCAGAAGATGCTCCAGATCCAGGATCCTTGCAGCCTCATGCACCTTTTTATCAATTTCTTCCTTGGAAACCTTCCGGATCTTCAGGCCAAAGGCCATGTTTTCATACACGGTCATATGCGGATAGAGGGCATAATTCTGGAAAACCATGGCGATGTCCCGGTCCTTCGGCTCTACGTCATTCATCCGCTTTCCGTCAATGTAAAGATCCCCGCTTGTAATATCCTCAAGGCCTGCCACCATCCTTAAGGTGGTGGATTTTCCGCAGCCGGAGGGGCCGACAAAAATAATGAACTCCTTGTCCTGGATTTCCAGATTAAAATCCTTTACGGCCTCAAATCCGTTGGGATATTGTTTGCCGATATGTTCCAGCTTAACCGTTGACATATAATCTATCTCCTTTTACTGAACCTTCAGATTTTCCGGCCCCGTTCGCTCTGTGCTGCCGGATTCTGCTGTCTCTGCGTTAATATCTCTTACGCTTTCCCGTATCATGAGCTTCGCCGGGAGAATCACCTGGATCGGGATCTCTCTCTTCGTCTGGATCCTGCTGCCGATGATGTCCACCGCCTGCTCGCCCATGAAATCCATGTAAAGCCGCATGGTTGTCAGCGGGGGAAGCATGTATTTTGCCGTGGGGATGTCGTTGAAGCCCACAATGCTGAAGTCACCTGGACACGTTTTTCCCGCCCGGTTGATGGCGTTTAAGCACCCCACGGCCAGGGAATCGTTGGCGACGAAGACGGCCGTCGGCGGATCTGCAAGCTCCATTAGCTCATTCATCAGCCGGAATCCCATTTTCGAGGTAAAAGAACCGATCCGCTCATATTCCTGGCGGTAACAGCCCTTTTCCTTCATAAACTCCCGGTAGACGACGGTTCGCTTATCCGGGTCATCTTCAAGCCCCGTCCCTTCTGTGTCATTGCCGCCGATGAAACCGATTTTTTTATGGCCGCAGCTCCACAGATAGTCGAGAATCCGCCGCGTCTCCCGCTTCAGCTCAAAAATAATCGAATCATATTTGGCTTCGTCGGGACAGCTGTCCACAAAAATCACCGGCTTTTCCAGGGAATCAATCCGTCTGATATCTGCCTCGTTAAAGGTTCCCAGACAGATCACGCCGTCTGCGTTTCCCTGGCGGAACTCCTCGCCCCGCGAAATGTTGGTGAGCTTGTAGCCAAGCTGTGCCGCCCGCCGCTCAATGGCAACCCGGACAGACAGGTAGTAGGGATCTTCCACCTCTCCTTCCAGAGAATAGTAGTTGATTAACAGGAGGGAAAGCTTCTTTTTCCCGCGTTTCTGACTCTTTGTCTGATAATCCAGCGCATCTGCGATTTCAAAAATCCTCGTTTTTGTCGCCGCGTTGACCGACAAAGTTTCGTCATAATTCAATACTCTGGATACCGTGCTGATGGATACCTGCGCCTGCTCTGCAATGTCCTTAATCGTTGCCATATTTGACCTTCCTTATTTGTATTCAGTCCTGGCCTCCGAAAGAATCTCCTCCCGCTTCACCGGCCTTATGGAAAATGCCATGGTGAAATCTTCAATCGGCGTCTTGCAGCTCTCCGTCTGCTCCTGACCGCAGGAATTGCTTCCCAGGCCCGACTGTCTGTAATCAAGATTGAGGATCAGATAATCCTCCCTTTTGATGTCCCTGGGGTAAGGAGCCTTTCTCAGCGCTTCGGCCGTGTAGTCATGGACATTGAAGCCAAATTGCTCTTTCGCCTTTATGAGGATTCCCTCCTCACGGTCACAGATCGCCAGCCAGCCAGCCTTCTCGCGGTGGCCGTTCTCCTGAGGCTTTACATAGTCCGTATGCATTCCGTCCACATCCGTCTCGTAAATCCCCATAATGGCTGCCTGCCTCGAGTCGCAGTAGCTTTCTCCCGGCCCGAGTCCGTACCAGGACACGTTCCAAAGCGGTTTTGCCGCATAAAGCTCTACGCCGATCCGCGGCAGGAATGCCGGTTCAAACTCCCTGTTCCTCACAGCACGGCCGTTAAGGCTCACATCCATAGAGCCGTCGCCGTAAATGGTGTAGACATAAGAGAGCTTAAAGCCCCACGCCTGGCAGTAGCATCCAAAATATTTCTGAATATAGACGGCGGCTCTGTCATCAGACTGTCTGACCGTCATATATTCGAGCTGCTCCATTCCCCTGGAAACAAAATACTTGTTATTCCAATCGTACACTTTATACATGTCATTGTCAATGTCCGCTCTGTCAACTGTCACAACCGGGCCCCTGGAAATCAGGGTTTTTCCGGATTTTTCCATGGACGCCAGCACACCTGTCACCTTATTGAAAACGAATTCCGTGCCGGCCGCCCGGACAGTCAGCCTTGCCGCATCTTCCGCAACGGAAACCGTACCGGCTTTTCTTTCCGCATAAACCGTCTTTTTCACCGGCAGCAGGAACTGGAACACGCCTAACTCATGACCGGCCGGTGCGTAAGAAGTACTCTCTTTTTCCACCACACGGATATTTAAGTAATAATCGGCATTGCCCTCCGGATTTTCCACGGTACAGGGAAGAAGCACCAGCTCTTCTTCTCCCGGCGCCGCCGAAAGATTGTCGATAGTAAAGGAAGAAACGGCCGTTTTCCCATCTGTAACCGTGCAGCTTAAGGCTACGCCGGAAAGTGTCTTAAAGTCGTACCAGTTTTTTACCTGGTAAAGATCCGTACTTTCTGCGGCCCGCTTAACCGATACCGGGCAGAAAACCTGCTTAAGCTCCAAAAGGGCCGGCGACGGGGTGCGGTCGGGCATCAGGTACCCGTCGATGCAGAAGTTTCCGTTTGTCGGGAAATCGCCGTAGCAGCCGCCGTACTTGTAAGTAACCGTTCCGTCCTCTTCCTCACTCCGGATCCCGTGATCATACCATTCCCAGACAAAGCCTCCCTGAAGCCTGTCGTAGGTATGGTAAAGCTCTTCGTAATCGGCAAGGCAGCCGGGGCCGTTTCCCATGGCATGACCATATTCGCAGTGGACGTGAGGCTTGTTGTGCTTCACTTTCGTGGCTCCGATTTCCTTTAACGGCCCGAGCCATGTGTACATGGTGGAGTAGACGTCCGTGATCTCTGCTTCAAAATCGCCTTCATAATGGATCAAACGGGAGGAATCCAGAGCCCGGATGGCCTCAGCCTCTCTCTTAAAATTAACGCCGAAGCTGGATTCATTTCCGAGCGACCACATGATAATCGAGGGATGGTTATAATCCCTTTCCACCATACGGACACCGCGGTCAACATAGGCTGCCTCCCACTCGGGATCGTCGCTGATCCTGTCGTAGATATGCGCCCACTCAAAGCCGTGGCACTCCAGATCGGCCTCATCAATCACGTAAAGACCGTATTCGTCGCAGTAATCATAGATGGCCTCGATGGACGGATAGTGGGAGAACCGCACGGCATTGATGTTGTGCCGCTTCATCATCAGCACATCCTGTCGCATCACCTCGGGATCCACGCGCCTGCCGCCTTCGGGAGAATAATCGTGATGGTTCGCGCCGTTTAAAAGGATCGCCTTCCCGTTGACGGTAAACACATTACCCTTTACTTCTATTTTCCGGAAACCAGTGCGGAAGCTTACCGTATGGGCGCCGGCATCTCCCTCCAGGGTCATCGTAAGCGTATAAAGCGCCGGCGTCTCAGCCGTCCATTTCTTTACTCCGGGGATCTTTGCCTCAATGGAGAACGTCTTTTCCGCCGGGGAAACCGTACCTTCTGCGGCTTTTTTGCCTTCCGGATCCGACAGCGTCCAGGAAAGGGCCCCGCCGGCCATGGAAAGCCGGATTTCGGCTGAAAACAGGCCGTCTGTGTAGGATGGATCCAGATCTCCGTGGATCCGGCAGTCCTCGATTCTCTGCTTTGGGCTGTTTAATAAGGTGACATCGCGGTAAATGCCGCTGAACCACCACATGTCCTGATCTTCCAGATAACTTCCGTCCGACCACTTGTACACCCGCACCGTCAGGCTGTTGGTTCCTGCATTTATATAGGAAGAAATGTCGAACTCGGCCGGGAGCCTGGAAACCTTGCTGTACCCGGCATGGTTTCCGTTGACCCACACGTCATAGGCGCTGTCTGCCCCGTCAAACCGCAGGATCGTCGTATTTTCCATCCAATCTGCCGGGACCTCAAAGCTTCTTTTATAAATGCCCGCAGGATTCTCCGACGGGACAAACGGCGGATTTAAAGGGAACAGATACAGGACATCGGTGTAATGCATATGATCGTACCCTTCCGTCTGCCAGCAGGAGGGAACCGGGATGGTGTCCCAGCCATCCGTATTGAAATCCGGTTGTTCAAATCCCTGAGGACTGTATTCCGGTGCCGCCAGATATAAAAACTTCCATTCTCCATTTAACGATTCCACTGCGGAAGAATCCGTAAACCGTGACGCGCGGGCCGGAAGCCGCCCGATCCCCGTAAGCGTCTGATCCTCCCATCTTTTTTTTGCTCTTTCCTGCATATCTTTCCTCCTTTTTCGCGGCTGTCCAGAGCCGGCAGCCCGTTTTTGTGTCTGTCTGCAAAGAAAATTTTCCTTTACCGGCAGCCTGTCATCAGTTCGTCACTTTGCTGATTTTTATCTTCATTATAATCTGTTTGTTGGTAAAAGTCAAACATTTTACTATTAGTTTTTTACCTATTTTTTTCTAAAACATGTTGACTTTTCTATTTAAAGGGCGTATTATTGTTTTATTCTTAGTGATTTTATCCAATTACTAGATCTTTCTTTCTCTTGCATTATTATTGAATAGGAAAACTTTTTAGTAAAATTCTATTATATTTTTTCAATCAGGAGGTAAGGATTATGAAAAAACACAGACTGATCACATCAGCGGCGATGCTCACCATGGCGGCGGCACTGACTCTCAGCGGCTGCGGCGGCAGCACGACCGACGCCGGAAGCGAAAGCGCTTCGGCAGAAGGCGGGAGCACCATTACCGTCTGGGCCTGGGATGTGGCTTTAAAGCAGCTTCAGGAGGCTTCCGAAAAGTACAAGGAGACAAATCCGGACGTGGAATTCGTCTTTGAGGAAATGGGTACGGATCAGATCTACACGAAATTAGCCACGACGCTTTCCACAGGAAAAGGCCTGGCTGACGTCATTCTTCTGGAAGGCGAGCAGGTAAGCGGCTATGCCAACAAGTACCCGGAGGGCTTTGCTGATTTAAGCGATATCGTAACCGCCGAGGACTATCTGCCGGTCAAAATCGGCGAGGTAACGGCCAACGGAAAAATTGTCGGCTTCCCCTGGGATGCCGGCCCGGTAGCCGTCTTCTACCGCACCGATTATTTTGAACAGGCCGGCGTCAACGCCGATGACATCAAGACCTGGGACGACTTTATCGAGGCAGGAAAGAAGGTAGAAGCCGCCTGCACGACACCGTCCGGCGAACCGGTAAAGATGCTTCCTGTCAACCCCAACAGCTCCGGCTTTTTCCGTCTTCTTCTTACAGAGAACCAGGCCGGCTTCTTTGATGCAGACGGCAATACTGTCATCAACGCCGACGCTTCCTTGGAAGCTATGGAACTTGCCAAGAAAATTTATGACTCCGGCATTGCCTACAATTACGCCGACTGGTCCGAGTACGAGGCCGTCGTTGTAAATGAAACCGTCGCCACCATCCCGGAAGCCGTATGGATGATCGGAACCATCAAAGACAAAGGGCCGGAACAGTCCGGCAAATGGGGCGTTATGCCGCTTCCGGCATTCCCGGGCAAAGAGGCTGCCGGCTCCACCAACGGCGGTTCCAACATCGTCATTCCGGCAGCGTCTGCAAACGTGGATGCAGCCAAAGATTTCGTAAAATTTGCCCTGACCGATACGGAGCTTCAGGTTTCCGGCTTTGTAAACTACGGCCTGTTCCCGTCCTACATCCCGAGCTACGAAGATCCCACCTTCTCTGAGCCTGACGAATTCTTCGGCGGCCAGGAGATCTATCAGATCTTCATCGAGCTTGGTCAGACGGTTCCGTCCGTCAACTATACGGAAAACTTCAATGAAGCCATGAGCGCCGTGGGAGCCACATGTGCCCAGGTTTATTTGGAAGGCGCCGATCCCAAGACTGCCCTCGATTCTCTCCAGGGCGATCTGGTATCCAAGTTTGGAAAATAATTCTGTCTGCCTCGAATAATTGGAGGGGAGAACGACATGAAAACACGCAGAAAATCAAGATTTTTCCCATATGCAATGCTGTTTCCCACCATCGTGGTTTTTGCAGTATTCATGATTTACCCGATTCTGTACTCGCTTTATCTGAGCTTTACGGAATTTACGGGCGGTACATACGAGTTTGTGGGACTTCGCAACTATATCGAGCTGTTCAATGACCCGGTATTTTACAAAGCCCTGTTCAACACCTTTTTCTATCTGATTATCCAGGTTCCGGTCATGATCGGCCTCGCGCTTCTGCTCGCTGTCCTCATCGAGCAGAAGTTCGTCCGGGGCAGGGGATTTTTCCGGATGGCAACCTTCCTTCCGACGATTACGTCCTTAGTTGCCTATTCCCTTGTATTTAAGGTGCTGTTCAACACAAACTACGGCTTAATCAACTATATTGTGGAGTTTTTCGGCGGCGAGAAGATCCAGTGGATTTATTCCGCATGGCCGGCGAGAGCTTCCGTCATCATCTCCATCACCTGGAGATGGGTGGGCTACAACATGATTATCCTTCTGGCAGGCATTCAGGCGATTCCCACGGAAATGTATGAGTCAGCTTCCCTGGACGGTGCAAATTTCTGGCAGCAGCTGTTTTATATCACCATCCCTGCCATCAAGCCGATCATCCTGTTCACCACCATTACGTCCACCATCGGAACGCTCCAGCTCTTCGATGAGCCGTACATCCTGACTCAGGGCGGCCCCAATTATGCAACCATCACCCTCGGCCAGTACCTGTATGAAAACGGCTTCACCTACCTGAAATTCGGCTTTGCATCTGCCCTGGGCTATGTGATGGTGATTATCATCGGACTTCTGTCCTGGGTACAGTTCAAAGTGACAAAGGAGGAGTAAACATGGTAAAAAAAGCAGGAATTTATATCTTTTTAATCGCTGCGGCCTTTCTTTCCCTGTTTCCCTTCTACTTTATGTTTGTAAGCGGAACCAACACAAACCAGGCAATCCTTCAGGCGCCGCCGCGGCTGCTCCCGGGTGCCATGCTCCTTGAGAATTTCTCTATCCTCATTGAGAAAATGGACATCATCCGGGTAGCCTTCAATACCTTGTTCATCTCCACGGTTTTTACCGTGCTGACCCTGGTGCTTTACTCTTCCGCCGGATACATCCTGGCAAAGTTTGAATTCAAGGGCAAGGGCCTGATCTTCGGCTTTATCATGGTCTCCATGATGATCCCGGCACAGGTCATGTACGTCCCCTTGTTCCAGCTTTTCGTGTCCGTGAACATGACGAACACCTACTCCGCCGTCATCCTGCCCTCCCTGGCAAACGCCTTCGGCGTCTTCCTTATGAGGCAGAACATGATGAACTTCCCCACGGCCCTCGTGGAGGCGGCAAGGATCGACGGGGCCAGCGAATTCGGTATTTTCTGCCGGATCGTGCTTCCGAATGTGAAGCCGGCCTTAAGCGCCCTCGTCATCTACATGTTCACGAATATGTGGAACAACTTCATGTGGCCGTTGATCGTCCTTGAAACAAAGGAAATGTACAACTTCCCGGTGGCCCTGGCCGTCCTGGACGGGAACCCCACCAACAAAAACTTCGCCGTCATCCTGTTGGCGACTGCCATCGCAACGCTTCCGATCCTGGTAATCTTCATGGTATTCCAGAAGCAGTTTGTGGCCGGCGTCATGGGCGGAGCGGTAAAAGAGTGATCTCCGCATAGAAAGCGGCAGCAAGAATCCTTTTTTTGGGTTCCTGCTGCCGTTTTTTAATTTTCTTTTGCCGCCGGGTACTCGCTGCATAAAAGCCGGTACGGCGGCTCGTCCTCCTCGATTTCCGGGAACCGCCCCACCTTTTCGTAAAACCGGTTGTCGGTGTTGTCGTCGTTGCACTGGCTCACTTCCCCAAGAAGTACCGGCCCTGTGCCCTCTTCCACCTCAAAATCGTGGTACAGGTACGGAGAAATTGTGATGCTCTCGCCCGGGGCCAGGCGCACCTGGGCGCCGGCCGGAACCACCATCTCGCGGCCGTCCACGTGCACATGGACATCGCTCTCCCGATCCAGGCCTTCCTCTTTCGTGGAATTGTAAACGCGAATCAGCACATTCCCGCCGCCGCGGTTTATGATGTCCTCCATCTTCGACCAGTGGAAATGCATCGGTGAATACTGCCCCTCGCGGATGTATAAAAGCTTTTCCGCATAAGTCTTCGCGTACTTGTCTTTTTCCTTCAGGTTCCCGTTCCTGAGCGTAATCAGGGAAAAGCCCACCTTCTTAAAATCCCCCAGGCCATAGTCGGTGATGTCCCACCCGAGCATGTTGTCACGGATTTCGTCGTACTCGTGTCCTTTCTCCTCCCACTCCGCCGGCGTAAAATGGCAGAACGGCGGAACGGCGAACCGGTATTCCCGGAGCATAGCTTCCATTTCCTTTAAAGCCGCATTGATTTCACTGCGTTTCATGGATGTCCCTCCTTATCCTGTTTCTCATTTTACCTCGGCGAAAGCGCAGAAGGCAAGCCGTTTTTTACCGCAGGACTCCATTTCCGGAAAGATAATATTTCTGCTGCATCAAATGTTCCATGCCGATGGGGCCGCCGTAAGGATATTTCTGGGTACTGATTCCCATCTCGCCGCCCATGCCGAAGCCGGCTCCGTCCGTCAGCCTTGTCGACACGTTCCACCCGACGACGTTTGCCTCGACGCTGGCCATGAAACGACGCGTATTGGCCTCATTTTCTGTGATAATGACCTCCGTATGCGGCGTCCTGTAACGGTTGATATGGTCAATCGCCTCAGAAAGCGACTCAACCACCTTTACCGCAAGAACCGGTGCAAAATATTCAAAGCGCCAGTCTTCCTCACACGCCTCCTTCACATATCCGCTCAGCCGGCATGTGCGCGGACAGCCCCTGAGTTCCAGACCTTCGTCATGCAGGCGCTCCAAAAGCGCAGGCAGATTCTTTTCTGCCCATTTTTCATGAACCAGCAGGGTTTCCGCGGCATTGCATGCCAGCGGGCGCGGGACCTTGCTGTTGACCGTGACCGCCTCGGCCATCTGCGGAACGGCGCTCTCATCAATATAAATATGGCAGTTTCCAGGGCCGGCGCCAATGACCGGGACTGTGGCGGCCCGGCGGATTTCCTCCAGCGCCCCATATCCTCCCCGCACAATCAGAAGATCAAGCTTTCGCTCACATGCCGCAAGCTCGCAGGTCAGCGCGTGGCCGCCGCCTTCCACCAGCATAACTGCCTCACCTGGCAGGCCGGCCTCCCGAAGCGCCTTTTTAAGGATCTCTGCCAGAACCCGGTCTGTTTTAACGGCGTGACGGCTTCCCCGCAGAAGCAGCGCGTTCCCGCTTCGGACACATAAGGCGGCACAGTCGGTAACGACGCTCGGACGCGCTTCATAGACGACACCGACAACACCGACAGGGAAAAGGCGCTTGCTTCTGTGGAGTCCATTGGAACAGTCTTCCTCCAAAACCTGCCCAACCGGGTCTTTAAAAGAAGCTGCCTGCTCAAAAAAGCCGGCCATGGCATCAATATCCCGGGAAGCAATCGTCAAAATCCCAAGCCGCTTTTTCTCCAGTCCGGCGGCTTTCTCCCTCATAACGTCCTGTTCATTTGCCGCAAGCACGGCCTCCTTGTTTTCCCGCAGGGCTTCTGCCATCCGTTTCAGAGCCATGGTGCGCTCCTGGGCCGAAGCACGCCCCAGGATAAAAGCTGCCTGCCTGATTCTGTCCAGATTTTCTTCTATCTGACTATTCATACATGGATCCTCCCGTTAAAGTATTCATAAGCATTCAATAATTCCCGGCTGTAAGGATGAACGGCGCTTTCAGGGAACCGGGAAAAATCCCTTTCTTCAACAATTTCCCCGCGGTGCATAACTGCAATCCTGTCCCAATATCCCCCGGAAAAATCAATATCATGCAGAATAGCCAGGATGCTGATGCCCTTTTCCCGTTTAATTCTTCCAAGCAAAGAAAAAACATCATTGCCGCTTTGCCTGTCCAGCATGGAAGTGGCCTCGTCTGCAATGATAATCTGCGGGAAAGGCATCAGCGCCCGCGCAATGCAGATCTTTTGCCTCTGGCCGCCGGAAAACTCCCTGACAGGGCGGTCGATGCCGAAAACCAGGTTCTGATCCACATAAGAAAGCGCCTCCTCTGCCGTAAGGCATGGATGCCTGTGCCGGCGGCAGATGCGCGCCGTCTCCTCAAGCGCGGCCCTCACCGTCCTCCCGTCATCCAGGGCACTGTACGGATCCTGAAAAATATATTGTATCCTGGCGCAGTCGTCAAAGGAACGGCGGCGGCAGGTATGGGCCAGCTCCCTTCCGTCCAGCAGGATTTTTCCTTCGTCCGGAGCCAGCATGCCGGCGGCTGTCCTGGCAGCCGTCGTCTTTCCGCTCCCGCTCTCGCCAACAAGGACAAGGCTCTGCCCGTCTTCAAGCGTCAGGCTGACATTTTTCGCTGCATAAAGGGAGCCGTATTTTTTCACAATTTTATCGAGAACCAGCACGTTATCCCCTCCCTAAAGATCAATGATCCTGTCGGCCACATGCTCTAACAGGGGCCGGCTGTGCGCCACCATCAGCGTCGTCATTCTCCCCTTAAATCCCCGGAGGAACTCACTGATATCCCGCAGGGTGATTAAATCAATGGCCGACGAAGGTTCATCCAGGATGAGAAGCTCCGGCTTCTTTATGACGCAGAGCAGAAGCACAGCTCTCTGCTGCTGGCCGCCGGAAACAGCGCCAGGGTGCCTTTTTAACAGCGCCGGATCGAGGCGGAGCGCTTCCAGCATGGAAGAAAGTCCTGCGTCCTCAGCCGTAAGTCCGCTGCCCTTTAACGTAAGCCTGATGTGTTCCCCCAGCGTCAGCTTGGGATTCAATGCTGCCTGTGAAAACTGCGGGCAGTAGCTGATAAGACGGTATAATTCCGGCCCTGGCTCCGGAAATGGGCGGCCGTTCAGGGATTTTGTTTTCCACTCTGCATGCCCTGCAAAAAAAGGATTGACTAAAGATTCCAGCAGGCTGGTTTTTCCGCAGCCGCTGGTTCCGAATAAGCCTACAAATTCCCCTCTGGCGGCATGTATATCTCCGTAGCACAGCTTCGTTCCGTCGGGATATGTAATACGGTAATTTTCCAGCAGAAGCATCGCTATTCCTCCTCGCTGACCAGCAGGGCCAGGCTGATCACAAAAACAATGACGACAGCAGCCACAGGAAGCAGGTACCAAAGAAAAACCGTGTCATAATAAAGATTTTCATAATCCATGGCCGACCGGATCAGCTTCCCCCATGTCTTTGCCAGCGGATCGCCGACTCCCAGAAAGGAAAGGGTTGTCTCATACATGACGCCTTTGTTGCACTGCAAAACAAAAAAAGATTTGACGGACGGCAGGATATCCGGAAGCAGCTTCCGCAGGACATCCCAGACATTCCCCTTCATCATCATTGTGTACTGTACCTTGCTGCTTCCCAGGCAGTCGGCCAGTTTGCCGCGGATAATTTTAAATACGCGCGGCCATGAAAAAACCACAATAACAAGCATGGTATTGAGCATTGTTGGTTCCGCCAGAACGGCCACAAACATGATAACGACCATCTCCGGTACGATCAGAAAAAGGTTGGCCGCCATCCCAAGAAGGTCGTCGGCCGTTTTCCCCAGATAACCGGCACAGAAAGCCAGAACAGTCCCCAATACTGTCGAAAAAAAGCCGGAAGCAACCGCCAGGACAATCGTCAGCCGGAAACCGTGGAGCAGCAGCGAAAAAATGTCATGCCCCATTTCATCCGTTCCGAGCAGATGAGCCAGACTCGGCGGTTCCAGGGAAGAATGGCTGAAATCTGTGACTTCATAGGGCATAAGCACAGGCGCAAACAAAGCCGTAAGCAGATACAGGGCAAGAATAAAAGAACATATCTTCTGACGCCGGGAAAGGGTCTTTAAAAATTTAGTCATGTCTGATTTTCCTCCCTTCCCGTTATCCCTGTTTCTGGGTACGGTTAATGATCAGCTCAAACACCAGGTTCACTGCGATGCCGTAAAGGCTGGAAATCAGAAGAATTCCCTGCATCAGCGGGTAATCGCGGTTTCCTGTGGCATTTTTTAAAAGCTGTCCCAGCCCTGGATAGGAAAAAACAGCCTCAATGAACATTGCCCCCATAATACACATGACAGCCTGGATATTAAGCTTGCCCAGCAGATCCGGCATGACATTGCGGATGATGAATTTGCGCCTGATCTGTCCCGGTTCGATGCACAGATAGCGGGCAAACGCTGCATAGGGCGCTTTTTTTACGCGCAGTGTGCTGTTATAGGCAAAAATTGTGATGGACGGAAGCTCTGAGACAATCAGGATGAGCATCGGCAGAATCAGGTGGGCCAGCACGTCTGCCCAGTACCCCTCCTGTCCGGGAAGCATCCCCGGCGTCACAGCTCCCGCCGCCGGGAAAATCCGCAGGCGGTAGGCCAGAATCATCTGGGCTATGGCGGCTGTCAGAAAAGAAGGAACTGCCTGGACGGCCAGAAGCGGCGGAAGCAGGAATGCCCCGCGCCCTTTTGCAGACAGCCCCATCGCCGTCCCCAGCAGGATCCCTATTACAGAAGCAATGGCCAGGGAACTGAGGGAAAGCAGGAGCGTCCAGCGGGCCGCAGACAGAACGCGCTCCGAAACAGAGGTTTTATAAAAGAACGAAATGCCAAGATCGCCTGCCGCCAGATTTTTAAGATAGCGCATAAACTGTTCTGCGAGAGGCAGATCCGGGGCATAGTAGCTTTCAAAGCTGCTCAGAACCGAGGCTGAAAGCCCTTCTGCATCACCCGTTCCCTCTCCTGCAAACGTGTAGAGAGGGCTCCCAGGGATCAGCCGCGGAAGGAAAAAGCTAATTAAGACTACAATAAAAAAATAGAGCGCGTACTTTAACAGGATACGCACCAGGTTTTTCGCTCTCGTATCGCCACCGTCCTTTCTCCTGCCTATGGCATAAGAAAGGCCGCAAGACCTTTCCCTTGTGACCTTTCTTATGCCGCGGCCGTATGGCCGCAGCAAAACATTCCATGTTGATTATTCCGCTTTCCAGGTACCAGTCGTCAGGATCAGCTTATTGTAAAGATAAGGAATTCCGCTGGAAATACCATCCATGGTGTAGTAGAAGCCGTCAAATACGGAATTGTTGTAGGCGGCTGCATTGCTCTTAAAATAAAGAGCGATGGTCGGAACCTCTTCTGCAATGATTTCCTGGAGCTGGTCTACCATTTCGGCCCGCTTTGCCTCGTCAAGCTCCTTTGTGGATGCGGAAAACAGCTCATCGTATTCGTCGCTCTGCCAGCGCGTACCGCCCTGGGTCGTGATCTTGGCTGCCCCGCTTGTATCCGTGGCAAGGCTTGCCAGATATTTGGGATCACCGCCAAAGCTTCCGTGGCCATTGGCTGCCAGAGTGAAGTTTCCTTCCTGGATCAGGGACTTGACGGTATCGTCATCCGCAGATTTGACCGTCAGTTCGATGCCGATTTCTCCAAGGTATGCCTTAAGGAGCTCTGCCAGCGTCTCATCACTGTCAGAAATAAGAAGCTCATAGGACATCGGCTGGCCGCCGTACTCCATGACGCCGTCACCGTCGCTGTCGGCAGCGCCGGCCTCTGCCATCAGGCTTTTCGCCTTCTCTACATCAAGTGCATAGTTCTCTGCATCCGGATTGTACCAGTTGGACTCCGGATGGACATAGCCAATGCTTCCCGGAAGGCCGGCTCCACTATAGGCCTTATCCACAATTTCCTGACGGTCAATGGCATATGCCATCGCCTGACGCACCTTTTTATCAGCCAGCGCAGGAGTATCAAAGTTAAAGTAGAGACGGCTTACCCAAAGGCTCTGTCCCTCAAGCACCGTGATATTTTCTGTCCCTTCAAGGCTCTTGGCCTGCTTGTAGCTGGCGGTGGTAGCGACGTCAATATCCCCGTTGAGGAGCGCCGTCTTCGGGTCATCATAACCGGAAAGGATCAGGCGGTCAATCTGGACATCGCCGTAAAAGTAGTTGGGATTTTTCACAAACGTATAGACGCCTGCGTCCTTATCGTAGCTCTCATACATCATCGGGCCTGTACCAATCATGGCATCCGGCTCCGTGTAAGTCGTCGGATCTTCAATCTTTTCATAAATGTGCTTCGGCAGCATCGGCAGGTTGGATGCGACGTCTGCAATAAATGCCACATACACATCATTCAGCTCTACTTCAACCGTCAGCTCATCCACAACGCGGGTTTCTTTCACGGAGGAGGTGGAGACCCAGCTGTACGGATGCTCTGTCATATAGTCAAATGTAAATTTGACATCCTCGGCCGTAAACGGCGTGCCGTCGCTGAAGGTAACGTCCGGACGAAGCTTGAACGTATAAGTCTTGTTGTCATCCGACACGGAGTAACTCTCCGCCAGATAGTTGACAAACCCTTTGTCATCCTTCCAGATAAGCGTATCAAAAATATACTGGACAACCGCATATCCGGCTCCCTTGGGGGAAGACAGGTACGGTGCAGGATATCCGGCGCTCGACATGGCATCCATTCGCAGTACGCGCTCTGCTGTCTTCTCTGCTTCCTTGGTCTCCTCTTCCTTCGACGTTTCTTCTGCGGTCGTTTCTTCCGCAGACGTCTCCTGTACGGCTGTGGCTGCTTCTGTCTCCTTTGGTGCTTCATTCCCGCCGCAGGCAGCAAGATTCAAGGCCATTGCGGCCGCCAGCAAAAAGCACGGGATACGTTTAAACTTAGACATGGTAACTTTTCTCCTTTTCCTTGATTGTCAGCAGTTTGCAGTACAGTCCGGGCAGTAAATTTTCCCGTCCCGCTCTGTCCCGCAGTTCAGATCAAACTCCTCGCCGCAGCCGGCACACAGTCCGAATGAGGCATGCTTTTTCTTTGGCACCTCGATTTTTACCGGGACGGCCTTACAGATTTTCTCTGCATCTTCCCTGAGAACAAGCATTGCATTCTCTTCCTTGGTTCCGTCTTCCGGAAACGTAAAATCAATGGTAACGCGGAAACCCTCACCGGTATCCCTGCGGACAAGCGTCATGGCACGTTTCCCTATGGGACGCAGGGCAAGGTTTCCTTTTCCTGCCGTACAGCCGGTGACGAGCTGGACGGCATCGGTCATGCAGTTCTGAAACTCTGCAATGCAGTAAAGCGCATCCCCTCTTTTTGCCCCAAGCTTTTCCATGGCAAAGCGGCTCATGACGTATCCCAGGGTAACGCCGCCGCAGAGATGGCCGTGGAAATCCACACAATCCTGAATCGTTGGGCTTTCCATTCTTTCTCCTCCCTTTTCTTTTTATATGTACGGTTTTCTAATCCGAAAGCCTGCAAAAAACACTCTGCGTGTATTCGCGCACGCGGAGCCTTCCGGCGGCCAGCGACAGAGGCCTCATAAGAGCCGTGCTGTCCTCCGTAAAATATAGGGTTCCAAGTGCAGTCAGGCCGCTTCCTCTGTATGCTTCCGGATAAAACGGCACTGAAAATCCTGATAAAATGACATGTCTGGCATTTCTGCACATGGACAGGATTTCTTCCGTCGTATGGTTAATCATGGACGTTCCGGTGATCGTCACCGTATCGCATAACGGCAAAAGCTCCGCCTCCCTTTCCATGGGATACACTTCTGCCCCCTCCACGGTGCCCTTCAGGTCAATGGCCCTGTCAAAGGAATAATAATGCTTCACTTTATGGGAGAACCGCTCCACAAGCGGCGGCATATGTCCGATGACCCCCATGACCGTCTCTTCATTGACATGATTATAGAAGTCCTCATTCTGACGGTACCTCGGATCAAAATAAAACGGTGAGGCCGCATTCAGGGCCGCCACCCCCAGGCTGCGCTGAAGATCCTCTGCCCCGTCCTGTGCCCATTTGGCTACCTCCCAGGCGTCCATGCCGATCATCTTTTCTCCGTAGCCGAAAATCATATCCCCGGACGGAAGCGACTCCCGCATCAGATAAATGAAGTGGGAGCGTCCGTTATTTAAGGTGACTCCAACAAAATTAAGCCCGATGACGCCGTCTGCAACCTTTAATCCGCGCCCCTCCATATGAGGTCTGGCTTCCTCCAGAACTTTTTCCATCAATGTCATGAGCATATCCTCTTTTCTAAAGCCCGGCAGGACGCCCCTTGCCGTTTTTCACCATCAGGATCTCGGCAAGAATCGCAACGGCGATTTCTTCCGGGCGTTCATTGCTGATATCAAGGCCAATCGGTGTATGGACAGCCGCAAGCTCTCCTTCGCTGAATCCCTTTGCCTTAAGCTTTGCAAAAATTGCGTTGATTTTTGGCGGCCCGCCAATCATTCCCACATAGGCGCCGGCCTTTTTCAATGCACCGGCAAGCGCCGCGCCGTCGGCATCATGATTCGGCCCGGCAATCACATAATAGGCGCCGGCCGGAAGCTCTAACTCCAAAAGCCCCTTTTCCATATCTTCCGCCCTGAAAAACCGGTCTGCCATCTCAATGGCACTGCCAAGCTCCTCTTTTGGACGCTTGTCCACCAGAATGACCTCAAAGCCAACGCTGCGGGCCAAAGGCATAACTGCCATTCCCACATGGCCGCCGCCGCACATGACAAGAACCGGGCGCGCCGGCACAGCGTCAATCCACACCTGCATGGCGCCGCCGCATGCCAGTCCGGCCGCAGACGCCTCCGTATTCAAATCATAGGAAAACAGGCCGCTTTCACCGGAAAGAGCCGCCTTTACGGCATCCCGCACAGCAAGTGCTTCAATCGCTCCCCCGCCGATGGTGCCTAAGCGCTCACCTGTGCCGTAAACCAGCATCCTGCCGTTTTTACGCGTCGTTGCCCCATCTGTGCCTATAATAGTAACAAGGGCATAACTGCGGTTATTTTTATGAGCATTTAGCTGCTCCTTCACGATCTCTATGTACTCCATGAGAAAGCCGTCCTCCTTTTTTTGCCGCCTTCTGTAAAAACAACAGCGTTATTATAGCATTTTCACTCTGCCATAGGAACCGTTTGAACTCCGCATAGATATTTTCTATGGTTTTTTTCTTTTTATTGCTTTTTCTGATTATATGTTTTCCAGGTTTTTCCCTCCGGGCGGCTTTTCGCTTTGTCAAGGTCTAAAAGTTTTTTTAATTTCGCCCGCGGCAGTATATTGTCCCGCCAAGCGGAGAATCCTTTTCATTGACAAAATGAACAGGAGGAATCTCTTTATGGCATTAAATAAAGTAGAAATCTGCGGGGTCAATACCTCGAAGCTTCCTCTCCTCACAGGAGAAGAGAAGGAGCAGCTTTTTGCCAGAATCCTGAAAGGGGACAAGGAAGCGAGGGAGCTCTATATCAAAGGCAATCTCCGCCTCGTCTTAAGCGTCATCCAGAGATTTTCCGGCAGCAGCGAAAATGTGGACGACCTGTTTCAGATCGGCTGCATCGGCCTCATAAAAGCCATCGACAACTTTGACGTGACCCAGAACGTCAAATTCTCCACCTACGCCGTCCCGATGATTCTCGGAGAAGTCCGCCGGTACCTTCGTGACAACAACTCCATCCGCGTCAGCCGCTCTTTAAGGGATACTGCATACAAAGCCATTTACGCAAAGGAAAAGCTGATGAAAAAGAATCTGAAAGAGCCGACTATCATGGAGATCGCAGACGAGGTCGGCATCAGCAAGGAAGAAATCGCCTACGCCCTGGACGCCATCCAGAGCCCTGTAAGCCTCTATGAGCCCATCTACACCGACGGCGGCGACCCGCTCTACGTGATGGATCAGATCAGCGATAAGAAAAACAGGGAAGAAAACTGGGTTGAGCAGCTCTCCCTAAGCGAAGCCATGAAACGGCTCCCGGAACGGGAACGCCATATCATCGACATGCGTTTTTTTGAAGGAAAAACCCAGACAGAAGTGGCCGAGGAGGTCGGCATCAGCCAGGCACAAGTCAGCCGTCTGGAAAAGAATGCTTTAAAAAGCATGAGAAATTATCTGAACTAGGAGCCCGTACACAGGGCTTCCGGCCGCCGGCTGCCCGTCCGTCAGGCAGTCTGCGGCATTCTTTTTATCTATTCCCTGGGCTTTACTCCCCGGGGGCCCACATGGGTGGAAAATACGATCTGCGTGCTGGTCTTTCCGTATTTCTGGAGCTGGCCGATGAAGGTGTCAAGCTGCATGGTGCTCTCAAAGGCCACCTTCATAATCATGGAAAACTCTCCTGTCACACAGCTGCATTCCAGAATATTCGGAATGGACTCCGCATACTTGTAAAATTTCGGCTTGTCCTCCGGAAGCACATTCAGGTTGATGAACGCAATGATATGGTAGCCAAGCTTCACCGGATCGATCTGTGCCTGATATCCCGTGATGATCCCGTCCTTCTCCAGCTTTTCGATCCTCGCGGAAACGGCCGGCGAGGAGAGGAAGGTCTTCTCTGCAATGGTCTTTAGGGATGTCCTGGCATTTGCCTGCAAAATCTGAAGGATTTCCCTGTCGATATGGTCCATAATCTTTCTCCTTTATCCTAAACGGCTGATATCAATCTCTCCATGATACACTTCCACGGCCGGCCCGGTCATGAACACAGTTTCCTTTTCCCTGTCCCAGACAATGGAAAGCGTCCCGCCGGGAAGCTCCACCTCAACATGCTCTCCCGTCTTTCCGTTTACGGCACATGCCACAGCCACCGCACATGCCCCGGTGCCGCATGCCATGGTCTCTCCGGAACCGCGCTCCCAGACGCGCATTTTCACATGGCTCCTGTCGATGACCTCCACAAATTCCGTGTTCGTCCTGTCAGGAAATCGGGGATGCATCTCGAACTGCGGCCCGATTTTTTCGATTTCCAGCCCGGAAAGGCTGTCAAGAAAAACAACGGCATGGGGATTTCCCATGGAAACGCCCGTGAACTTCCACGTCTTTCCCATCACCTCGATGGCCTCTCCGACCTCAGAAGTGAGCTCCGGCCGTCCCATGTCCACAGTCACGGTTTCCACCTTCCCGTCCTTTACATGGAGGCTTAAATGCTTGATCCCGGAGGCCGTCTCAACATCAATTTCCGTCTTGTCTACGATTCCGTGGTCGTATGCGTATTTCCCGACACAGCGGATGCCGTTGCCGCACATGGCGCCTCTTGAGCCGTCCAGATTGTACATATCCATCTGGCAGTCGGCACAATCCGAAGGCTTAATTAAAATCAGCCCGTCCGAGCCGATGCCGAAATTCCGGTTGCTGACCTTTACGGCCGCGGACGCCGGGTCTTCTACGGCCTCTTGAAAGCAGTCCACATATACATAGTCATTTCCGATGCCCTGCATCTTTGTAAATTTCATTGGTATTCTCCGTCTTCTTTATTCTTTTATGTGTTCCATGCCCTGCGCGAGAATGGTCTCAATGTGGCTGTCCGCCAAAGAATACAGGACGCTTTTCCCGTCCCGGCGGAACTTCACGAGGCGCATCTGCTTTAGGAGCCTTAGCTGGTGGGAAATCGCTGACTGCCCCATCTGAAGCAGGCTTGCGATGTCACAGACGCAGAGCTCCGACCGGCTTAAGGCATAGAGGATGCGGATCCTGGTAGAGTCCCCGAAAATCCGGAAAAACTCTGCGAGATTCTGGAGCTCTTCCCCCTGGGGCATAACCTCCATCACCTGTTTCACCACTTCCTCATGGACAAACATAAAATCACAGTGCGGAGCAATCTTCTCGTCTTCTTTTTTTCCCATCCTGCGCGCTCCCTTCTATTTCTTTCCGCTTCGGATAAAAAGGCTGAAATATAATACCTCTGTATTACATGCCAGCCCTGCGTTTCCGGTTAACGTACCAAAAGTTTGCTGATCTCGAACTGCTCTTCCGGAATGTCTTTCTTCATATTTAAAGCTTCCTGGATATCAAAATCCACGAACTGGCCGCCTTTGTATGCAACAATCCGGTTGCTCTTCCCTTCGCTGAGGAGCTTCACCGCCGTAGCACCCATGATGGACGCATAAACACGGTCCTTGCAGGTCGGTGTGCCGCCTCGCTGGATGTGGCCGATGATCGTTGCCCTTGTTTCGATGCCGGTGGCCGCCTCAATCCGCCTCGCCATGGAGGTGGAGTGGCCGATGCCCTCGGCGTTGATGATGATGTGGTGCTTTTTGCCGCGCTTCCTGTTCTCGATAATGCGGTTGATTAAATACTGCTCGTTGCCGTCGTACCGCTCCGGCAGCAGGATATCCTCGGCGCCGTTGGCAATTCCGCACCAGAGCGCGATGTAGCCGGCGTTGCGGCCCATAACCTCGATGATGCTGCACCGCTCATGAGACGTGGAAGTATCGCGCACCTTGTCGATGGCCTCCATGGCCGTGTTGACAGCCGTGTCGAAGCCGATGGTGTAGTCGGTACAGGCGATGTCCAGGTCGATGGTTCCCGGAAGGCCGATGGTGTTGACACCGAGAGCCGAAAGCTTTCCGGCGCCGCGGAAGGAACCGTCGCCGCCAATGACGACCATACCGTCAATTCCGTGCTTTTTGCAGATCTCAGCACCCTGCCTCTGGCCCTCTTCCGTCTTAAATTCCTCACAGCGGGCCGTATAAAGGATCGTACCGCCGCGGTTGATGGTGTCGGCCACGCTGACGCCGTCCATGTCCACGATCTCTTCCTGAAGCAGTCCTGCGTATCCGCGCATGACTCCCTTAACCTTCAGCCCTTTATTGATTGCAGTCCTGACAACAGCACGGATGGCCGCGTTCATTCCCGGAGCATCGCCGCCGCTTGTCAGGACACCGATTGTCTTTACTTCTTTCTTTGTCATTCTTCGTCCTCCAAAGCTTCCTGTAAGCAAGGTAATAATTTCCTCGAAAAATATACGCTTCTTATTTTAATTCATTTCATCCGTCTTTTCAATGGTTTTTTCACCGACTTTGACAGAAATTTCACCAATTTCTCTCCGCTGTCCCATAGTGTCCCCATGATGGCGGGAAATATCATGGATTTGGGACGCGGCAGGCTGCATCTTTTTTCAAGCACGGAAACCTTTTACGGCGGTAAAAAAGGCGGATGAGAAACATCTGCTTCTCATCCGCCCAGGCCGATCCATTTTCAGTTCTTATTTTTCGAACAGTTCATCCGGGATTTCCGGCTGATATCCGGTTCCCCATGAGAAGAATCCGGCACCAGATTCAGCTACCTTCTCTACTACTTCAGCAACCAGTGTAAGCAAAGAATCCATACTAATTTCCCTCCTTTTTTGCTAATATCATCATAACTGCCACTGCACAGCTTGTAAGTACCGCAGTGCAGGCCATGCAGCTATTTTCAAACAAAACCATGACTGACAGAGCTGCCAATTCCAGTACCAGCACACGATGGGCATAGCGTCGGTTTCTCTCATACTTGTCCGTCTTTTCCCTGTATTTTGCCGGGATAATTGGGGCATTTTTCCATATAACCCATGCAGATACCGCCAAGGCCAGTCCAAGAGCCCCATAAAGATATGGCCCATTCCATTGTTGAAGATACTTTGCACCCGCAGCACAAAAAACTGCAATGGCGTTTGTCAGGAAAAAGCACCTCTCATAGGATTTTGCATGATACCCTCCCGCCATGATCCGGATTGGAACAAAATATGCAAGGAACGTGACTGCCAGCGCAAAATAGTCAAAGAAAAAGCCCAGGAGCAGAATACAGATGACGCAGCTCGCTGTGGAAAACAGAAGCTCAAACCCATAAACATAAACTGCTGTCCTCTCTCTGCTGATTTTGTTGTGCAATAACAGATAATCCGTACATTTTCTTGCGGCTGACGACAGCATAATTCCTCCGTTTTTCTGGCTGATATTTGGATATTATTATATTCTATTTCTTTTGTCTCGGGAGAAAATGTCCTTTAATCACCCATACTTTGTCCTCGAATTCTCGTCTTGATGTTTATGCTCAATCAAAAAATGAAATAACAACGGTAAAATTCATTTCTTCATCATTGATTTCCATTTCACCGCCATATTTCTGTACCAGCATCCTTACACTTTTAAGGCCAATTCCATGCAGTCCGCTTTCGGCTTCTTCTGTGTTTCGCTTTTCCCCGCATTCTTCCTTTTTATAAGGATTAACAATTTTTATAAATGTCATGTCACGAATCCTGCGTATTGAAAGCTGAATCCATTTATTCTCTTTTTCTGATTTCCGGCAGGCTTCAATGGCATTATCCAATAAATTTCCAAACAGAGATGCGATTTCCGGGGCAGTCATTTCCAGACAGACCGGCTCTGCCAATATGTTCAGATAGATTCCCTCTGCATTGGCCGCAGTTCTTTTGTATGCCAAAATCACATCAAGTTCTTCCATCCCCGTCGTCGGTATGACAGGAGGCGGCGGATCCGTAAGTTTTAATTCCGTCATATACTGGTCCGCCTTCTCATATTCTTTGTCTTTCAAATAATTGCTGATAATCAGGTACTGGTTCTTCAGATCATGGTAAAATACCTGGTTCTTTCGATAACTGCTTATTAAAAGCTCATAATTTTCTGCAAGCATACGGGCTTTCTCTATTTCAAACTCAGCGCGTTCTTTTTCTGATCCGACAATCACACTCTGTACCTTATAATAAACCCCGGATAGAATCAGAAGCAGGAAAAGCAGCCACGCAAAAAATGCATTGACATCAATCTGCAGGAAGGTACTGTTCATCAGATAATGGAGTCCGCCGATCATCAGGCATGACAGCAGCAGAACCCTGCTGCGTTCCATCTTAAATTCCGTAAAATGCCGCAAAAATAATATGCATGTAATACACAGCAACGATTTAGACAGGACAAGAAAACAGCTCCTCTGCAAAGACAGCCCGCTGACTGCATATCTGGCAAATTCTGAGTTTTTAAACAGGATACCGAGAAGAGAAAGCATCAGAAAATCAGTGATGTATATCAGCATCATGTAAAATCCTATCAAAACCAGTGTATCCCATAACCTCGTTTTATGGATCCACGCAGATGCAAATGACATGAGCAGGACTCCAAGTGATGTTGTGACAATGGAAAACAGAGAAATCTGATTCAGTCCCCAAACGACTCCTGTCAGTATGGCCGCTGCTAAAAGTTCTGGTTTCCATCTCTTCCCACCGCCCTTCAGGATTCTAGCCGGTATCACGATTCCAAGAAAGGTTTCCACAAACGACGCCGCTATCTCCGCCGCATAAAAGACCATCATATTAACTTCCCCCAGAAGGCATTTAAGCTTCTCTTCAGTTCCGCGATATGAGCCGCATTGGCGTAAAACTCCGCCCCGTTGTCCATAACGACTTTTTCTGCCGTCACCTTCTGGACATGAAGCAGGTTCAGAATCGTCCCTCTGTCGAGAAGGAACATTTCCCGGTCACTGTCCAGCTTTTTATAAACCTCCCTGATGGTAAGCCTCTCCTGTTCCTCTCTGCCGTTTTTCAGGACAAAGACGGAATTTTTCTGATCTTTGTAGATATAAACGATGCTGTTCTGGTAAATCTTCAAATATTTTCTCTGGTTGATAATCAGGTAAACCTTGCCGTCATTTCTCTGTTCCAGACACTCAAACAAACTGTCCAGCGCCGCAGGGAGCTCCTGATCCAGCCGCTCCTTTAAAAGATATCGGAAAATCCCCATGCCGCAGGCCTCCACGGCATACATGACGTGGGCAGTCAAAAAAAGAATGCAGGCCATCTCAGAGCGTTCCCGAATCATTTCTGCCAATTCTACTCCCGAATAGTCCTGCATTTCTATGTCCAGAATATATGCGTCAAAAAGCCTCTCCCGTTCAATGGCTGTGGCCAGAAGATCACTGTCTGAAAAGCATTCCAGCATGATTTCCCTGTGCCGCATCCTGCAATAGTCCTTGATCTTCCCTTCAACCAGTTTAAGATATTCCCTGTCATCATCACACAATGCCAGCCTTAACATCTCTTCCTCCCATGGTATGCTGCATGCTTCTAATACTGCATGTCGAATCCGTCTCTCAGCCGCCGGCCGTACAGCTCCCCGGCCGTTTCCAGCGCCGTCAGGATGTAATCCCGGTTAAAGCGTGTCACAGGGATCCTGTCATACGCCCGCATCCCCATATGCTTTATGGTCTCTTCCATATGATGCAGGCATTCGACAGCCCCAAGCCCGGTGCCGCCGGCGCACGCAGCCAAAAAGCACCGCTTTCCGGAGAGGAACCGGTTGTGCCCTGTTTCACACCTGCGGAGCCGGTCTACAAAGGCCTTCATCTGTTCGGTCATGTCATGCCAGTACACGGCCGTAATAAGCACAATTCCGTCTGACTCTGTGAGCTTCTGATAGATTTCCGAAAAATCGTCTTTCAGCACGCAGGTTCCCTCCGCGCGGCACGTTCCCCATCCGTTCCCACAAGCCAGGCAGTGCCCGAGCCGTTTTCGGTTCAGATGGATTACCTCTGTTTCCGCTTCGGTTTTCAAAAGCCCCGCGAGGAAGCTGTCCTTCGCCGAAGCAGTCAGACCGTCCTGATTGGGACTCGACCATAATAACGTAACCTTCATGCCCCCACCCCTTTCTTTTGTACATGATTATAGCAGATTCAAGGAAAAATTCCTATTGTTTTTCAAATGAAATTTTGCCATACTTTCTTTACATTCTTAATCTGTCGCTTTATTTAATAAGACTCATCTTTCATCCTGTCATAACACTTGTTATGCTTTTTACACGCAAAAAGCAGCGCCCTCGCTCTGGTAAGATAAGGCGCTACTTTTTGTAAACTTATCTGCCGGCGGCCAGGTGTACGCTGGCCAACGGTTCTCTTGTTAAGTATATTATAATGCAGCCGCTCCGTTTTGTCAAATACCAAAATCGTTCCCTGCCGCATCTCCTGCCTCAAATCCCCATCCACCTCATAATCCAGTCCAGCACGCCAAGAGCCCAGGAGGTAAAAATCCCGAACAGGATCACCGGCCCGGCGATGGTGAAAATTTTGCAGCCGATGCCGAAGACATGGCCCTCGGCTTTGTACTCAATGGCCGGCGATACGACAGAATTTGCAAAGCCGGTGATGGGCACAAGCGCCCCGGCGCCGCCGAATTTTACGATTTTCGGATAGATATTGAGGCCGGTTAAGACGACGCTTCCTCCGATGAGGCTTAAGGTCGTCCAGGCGGCCGCGGTCTCCTGATCCATCCCCATGCCCATGTAGAGATTTGTTAAAAACTGGCCGATGGTACAGATGATCCCGCCCACAAGAAAGGCCCACAAAAGGTTGATCCCCATCTTATTCGTAGGTGTCACCTGCTTGACGTACTCCGCATACTCCTTTTTATCCACTTCCATATTTAAGCACCTCCAAACCCTTTCGTAAAATACATCCAGGCCCCTGCAAACTTCCCGGCAGCAATGGCAAGAATCAGATACTGGATCCCCACTGCCAGGCGGATCCTGCGGCCAAGAACCGGCAGGGCCTTTAATGTCTCGGCCAAAGACATGACGAGACAGCCCACAAAAACCCCGATGGAAATTCCGTAAACAGCCAAAAGGAAGGCGCCGCCCACCGGGAATTCCACAAAATAAAGATCCATGGCGTTTCCCCAGACTCCGCCGAGGACAATGAGCGTCTCATAGAGGAACACATGTCTTCTCGTCTTTGTGACGGCGATGAGCCGCGGAAAGACGCCGATGATCGCCAGAAAGGCGAAGATGCCGGCAGCAATGACACCGCCGGCGCTGATCCCGGCAAAAAACAGAAAGGCCTGTCTAAGAAACATCCACACCCGACTCCTTCCTCTGGCTGTTCTGGATCACCGCCTTATTGACACTTTCTTCATAAAGCCGCATTTCCACTTCGATGGGCGTCGGATCCGCCGTCAGCTTCCAGGACGCAAAATGGTTGAAAAATACCAGGATGCCTGCCGCCAGCCCCAGAGAATAGGAAAATTCCAGAATGGACGGGCCGCCCGGCTCCTGCCCCATGACGGTCCCGTAAATCTTAGAAAACACATCCGTCACGTTGGCATCGTTATTAAACGTCATGATGGCAAAGGCCGCGCCGCAGAAAGAGACAGCGGAAACAAAGGCCGTCTTCGTCCATTCCCAGGCCATCGCCGGCATCTTGTCCGGCTTGTATTTTACGATAAAGTCCACTTCGCCCACGTTGTTTACCTGGACGCCGGAGCCGGCGGCTTCCAGTGTCTCCACAAGATCCAGTACGCTTCCCACATAGACGCTGTCCTGTTTTCCTTTCTGCTTTTCGGGAAAGGACGTCACCTTCACGGCCCGGCATTTCGCTTCCACGGCTTTGTTTTTGCACCGGACATCGGCAATGTCGCCCAGATGCACCTGCCGCTCATGAACCTCTGAAATCTGGGGAAGATTGATATAAACCGTATCTCCTGTCATAGCTCCAAAAGCCTCCCGGAGACGGCCTCCACAAGAATTCCCTCCGGCTCCTCTGTTTTTCTCTGGGCAGCAAACAGCAGGTACCACACGAGGACAGCCGCGGCCGCCATGCAGAGGATCATTACCAGAACACCGGCTTTATTTTTAAGCGAATCCATGATCCCACATCCTTTTCTCTGGTTTTCTGCCCCTAGTATGTGTAAGTTTTCACAGTTCTATACGGAATTCCTATCCTCCGGCCAGCTTTTCCCTGAGCTGCCGCAGGATCTTCTTTTCCAGCCTCGATACCTGTACCTGGGAAATGTGAAGGTCTTCTGCGATTTTCGTCTGGGTCTGGTTTTCAAAGTACCGCCTAATGATAATCTCCTGTTCCTGCCTGCCAAGGCCGGAAAGCAGCTCCTTTACGACGATTTTATCTAACACCTTCTCATTTTCCGATGATTTTTCCGCAAGCTTATCGAGAAGGCATCCGTTCCCGTCGTCCTCCTTTCCTACCGGCCGGTAGAGAGACTCCACCTCGGCCCCGGCCTCTAAGGACGCGGCCACCTCCTCACGGCTGACCCCCACCTGGCCCGCCAGCTCTTCGATGGTCGGCTCCCGCCCCAGGGAAAACTCCATCCGCTCCCTGGCCGAATAGATTTTCATGGCAAGCTCCTTTAAAGGCCTGCTGACCTTAATCATCCCATCGTCCCTGAGAAACCGCCGGATTTCCCCGGTAATCATCGGAACGGCGTAGGTGGAGAGCTTCACATCCATGGAAAGGTCAAAGTTGTCGATGGCCTTTAAAAGGCCGATGCTCCCGATCTGGAATAAATCTTCTGTCTCACAACCGCGTCCGGAAAACCGTTTTACGATGCTCCAGACGAGTCCTATGTTCTCCATAACCAGCCTGTCCCTGGCCTCTTTATCCCCATCGTGCGCCCTTTGAAGCAGTTCCATGGTCTCCGCCATACGATCACCTGCCGATTTTCTTTCTCATCGTGACCGCCGTCCCCCTGCCCGGGGCCGAATCCACCGTGACTTCGTCCATGAACGCCTCCATAAACGAAAAGCCCATGCCGGAGCGTTCCCCATCCGGCGCCGTCGTAAACATCGGCTCCATGGCCTTTTTTACGTCCGGGATTCCGACGCCGTCGTCCTTTACCGTGATCGTTAAGATCCGGCCGCAGGTCTCGGCCGAAAGGCTTATGACGCCCTCGCCTCCCTGGTAACCGTGGATCACGGCGTTTGTGACGGCCTCTGACACCGCCGTCTTGATGTCGTCGATCTCCTCTAAGGTCGGATCCAGGCGGCTTGCAAAGACGGCCATGACAACCCTGGCAAACTCCTCGTTCTCCGAAAGGCTGTCCATTTTCATGCTCATAAATTCTTTCTTTTCCATACCTTCCTCCCTCAGCCGGCAAGCGCCCCTTCTTTTGTCTCATACCGGCTCATGAGCCCTAAAATGCCGGAAATTTTTAAAATCCTTAAAACCTGCGGCCCCGCCCCGTAAAAACAGGACGTCCCGCCGCCGGCCTTCATCTGTTTATAGCGGTTTAACAGGATCCCGACGCCGGAGCTGTCCATGAATTCCGTGCGGGAAAAATCGAAAATCACCCGGGAAATGTAGTTTTCCGCCATGAGAAGATCCGTCTCGTACCGGAGGTTCCGGCAGTTGTGGTGGTCTAGTTCCTTGGGAAGATGGATGATAAGCGTCTGTCCCTTCGCTTCGTAGATAAATGATGGTTCCATAGAATCCCTCCAATCCTTTTTCTTTCAAACAAAAAAAGAGGCCCCGCAAAATTTCTTTTGTAGAGTCTCTTTTCCTGTTTCTCTCTTAGTATGTCTTAATAGCCGCGCTCGGTCCTTGCCTGCTCGGCAAGCTCCGTATCCGGGAAGTTTAAGATCACCTGCCCGAACAGCTCGTTTGCCTGGGCCTCATCGCCCTTGGCCTTATAGAGCATCGCCATGTTGAAAATCACCTGGGGATTCTGGCTGTTGAATTCCATGTACTTCCCGTAGTAATAAAGGGCCGTATCGTAATCCCCGGCCTCCGTGGACTGTGCCGCGAGGGCCTCCAAAACCGGCGGCGCCTCTGTCGTCATGGCAGCCGCGATTTCGTTTATGGTTCCAAGGACGGCCTCGTCGGTGATCTTTGTAAGATCTAAGCCGATATAAAGCTGGACGACCGTGTTCATGTCGCCTTTCCGGTAAGCATCAAGAAGCGCGATGGTGTTCTGGTACTGAACCATGGTGCTTCCTGGATCCGAAATCAGGCTGTTTAATTCCTGTTCGGCCTGTTCCTTCTCCTGGCGGTACTGTTCTGCCTCGCCGGAGAGCCGGTCAATCTCCTGGTTCGCCAGATTCAGTTTATCGGCATAGGAAAGCATTTCCTGGTTGTGGTCGTAGTTTAAAGAACGGATCCTGGCCGGCATGATTATAAACAGAACCACCAGGATTCCCAAAAACAGCCCGATCCCGATGTTGATGATGGACTGCCAGCCGGTGTTTTCCTTGTATGTAGGCGGCAGAATTACGTCGTCATCCTGCATTTCCCTGTGGGAAAAAGCGTTCTTCATCTTCCGCTTTTCAATGTCGGCCTTTCCCGTCCTGGACTTTACATGCTCCATGTACCGCTGGGCCTTCTGGTTGTTCCGGTCGATCTGGAGCACCTTATAGAGGGATTTCCCGGCCTTTGTGTACTCCTCGTGACCGATGTAGAGAAGCGCTAAAAGCAGATGGGCCTTCACAAAATTCGGCTTTTCCTCCACGATCCTCTTAAGCTGGAGCACGGCCAGGTCATCGCTTCCGTTCTGGGCATAGATTAAGGCCTGATTGTACTTTTTTATGGTCTGGCTTGCGATCTCAAGCTTTCCAGGCTTTCTCTGCACCTCGTCGAGATAATAATCGGCCAGATTATCGTCCGGCTGGAGATTGATGCTGATGACCCACTGGATCAGCGCATCAGACGTCTCGCCCATCTCGTAGAAGATTAATCCCAGAAGGTTCCTGGCATCCGTATGGTACTTGTTAAAATGCAGGGCGCGTTTAAGGCTTTCGGCCGCTCCCGAAAGATCCCGCTCCCTCGCCTTCTCCAGCCCGCGGTTATAATAGCTGTTGGCCGCATACTGGATCTTCTGCAAATAATCCATATCTTACTGTTCCTTTATTTCCTTCATGATTTCCATCATGATATCCGTCATATCCGTCAAATCGCTTTTTACGATGGCATCGCTGACCGCCTCCACCTCAAGGCTCGGCTTAAAGCGTTCCAGCTCTTCTTCAAAGTTAATCATGCTCCGTCTCCTTTTTAATCTCGCCGGCCAGGTAAAGCGAACCGGCAATAAACGCCAGATCCCCCGGCTGTTTCAGGGAAAACAGCGCCGAAAGTGCCTCTTTCGTAGTCTCGAAGCCCCGCACCAAAACCTTCTTTCCCCAAAGCCTTTCTGCCGTCTCTAAAAGTGCGGAAAGGGAAAGCGCCCGGTGGGACTCCATCCTGGCAAGGAAGCAGACCGACGGCGAAAGCCGCCTTCCGGCTTCCGAAAGCATCGTTTCAAAGTCCTTATCGGCAGAAACGGCGAACAAAAATAATGTCCGCTCCGGCTTTCTCATTTCCTTTATGAGGCATGCCGCATCAAGAAAGGCGCGCATCCCGTCCCCATTGTGCGCCCCGTCTAAAAAGATGCCGGGACGCACCTCCTCCATCCTGGCCGGCCATTTTGCCTTTAAAAGCCCGGCGCGCAGGACGTCCGCCGGAATATGAAGCCCGGAAACCTCCAGCGCCTTTACGGCAAGGGCACCGTTTTTCGCCTGGTACGGCGCGGCAAAGGGAAGAACAAAGGTTTCCTCTCTTCCAAGATAGGAACAGGAAATTCCGATTTTCCCGTCAACGCAGGAAAACGGCACGTCTTCCACGGGATATGCCGACGAAAGAAGACGCTCTGCCTCCGCCGCGATCACCTGTGCGGCTTCTTCGGAAACCGTATCGTACACGACCGGGCGTCCGGACTTTATGATCCCGGCTTTGTGGGCCGCAATCTCGGGGACTGTCGTTCCCAAAAACGCCGTGTGGTCGATGCTTACGGATGTAATCACGGACACAAGCGGCTCCTCGATGACATTCGTCACGTCGTACCGGCCGCCCATTCCGGTCTCCAAGACGAGAAATTCCGTTTCCGCTTCGGAAAAAAGGAATAGCCCCATGTAAAACAAAAACTCAAAGTAGGTGGGATGGGCATGTCCGGCCGCCTCCCATTTTGAAACGTACCCATACACGGCTTCAAAGGCCGCTAGAAACGCCTCCTCCGGCACCATGCGTCCGTTTATGAGAAACCGCTCCCGGATGTCGGAAAGATGGGGCGAGGTGAACGTCCCGCAGGTCTTTTCCGCCTCCAGAAGCGCCGCCGTAAGGAAGGCGCAGACCGAGCCCTTCCCGTTGGTTCCGGCCACATGGAAAATCCGGAATTTCCTGTCCGGATTCCCCATGAGCCCTAAAAACGCCCGCACCTCCGGGCGTGTGCTTTTTTTCTTTGCAAAGGACGGGATCCGCTCCAGATAATCCCTGGCGGACTCCCCTTTCCTTCTCTCCATGAAGACGCCTCCCGTTCCTACATCATACAAAAATAACCGTCATGTTGCAAGGAAAAATTTTCGGGCGGAATCGACATGCCGCCTATTTCGCAAGCTGAGAAAGCCGCTCTTTTACCTGCTCCATCATCTGCGTGTATTTTGCAAGCTTTGCCTTCTCCTCGTCGATTTTCGCCTGGGGCGCCTTGCTCACAAACCGCTCGTTGCCAAGCATTCCGTTGACGCGGGCCAGCTCCTTGTTTAACCGCTCTTCTTCCTTTAAGAGGCGCTCTTTTTCCTTTTCAATGTCTACCAATTCCGCAAACGGCATGTAGATGGCCGCCTTCGGGATCACGGCCGAAACGGCGTCCTCGCCGATGCCGGACTTGTCCTTCTGAAGCGTCACCTCGCTTGCAAAGCCGAGGGCTGCAAAGAACGCACGGCTGTGGTCAAAGACGGAGAGCAGCTTCTCATCCTCGGACACCACATAAACCTTCGCCTTCTTACTCGGCGGCACATTCATGGACGTGCGGACGTTGCGAATGGCGCGGACGGCTTCCTTGATGGTCTCCACGGAATATTCCTCGTCAGCGAAATTCCAGTCGTCCCGGTACTCCGGCCAGGAGGAAATCATGATGGACTCTTCTTCGTCTTGAAGGTTGCAGAAAATCTCCTCGGAGATAAACGGCATGTAGGGATGAAGGAGCTTTAAGGACTGGATTAAGACCGTCTTAAGCGTCCAGATGGCCGCCGCCTTCGTCGTATCCTCATCGTTCCAGAGACGCGGCTTCACCATCTCGATGTACCAGTCGCAGAATTCCTCCCAAATGAAGTCATACACCTTCTGGAGAGCGATTCCCAGCTCAAATTTATCGAGGTTTTCCGTGACCTCCTTTGCAAGGCTGTTGGCCCTGGAAAGGATCCATTTGTCGGCCATGGTGAGCTCATCCAGAGACACCTCGGACACCGGTGCCTTTTCCATGTTCATCATGATAAAGCGGCTGGCGTTCCACACCTTATTTGCAAAATTGCGGCTGGCCTCCACCCGCTCCCAGTAGAAGCGCATGTCGTTTCCAGGCGCATTTCCCGTAATTAGCGTCATGCGGAGCGCGTCGGCGCCGTACTTGTCGATGACCTCTAAGGGGTCAATGCCGTTTCCGAGGGACTTGCTCATCTTCCGGCCCTGGGAATCCCTTACGAGGCCATGGATGAACACCGTATGGAACGGGCATTTTCCCGTCTGCTCGATGCCGGAGAATACCATACGGATGACCCAGAAGAAAATGATGTCGTATCCGGTCACGAGCACGTCGGTCGGATAGAAATACTCAAGCTCCGGCGTCTTTTCGGGCCAGCCAAGGGTCGAGAACGGCCAGAGCGCCGAGGAGAACCAGGTATCCAGCGTATCCTCATCCTGATTTAAGTGGGTACCGCCGCACTTGGGGCATGTTTCCGGCTTTGCCTTCGCCACGGTCATCTCGCCGCAGTCGGCGCAGTAGTAAGCCGGGATCCTGTGGCCCCACCAGAGCTGTCTCGAGATACACCAGTCGCGGATGCCCTCCAGCCAGTGCAGGTACGTCTTTCCGAAGCTCTCCGGCACGAATTTCAGCTCGCCGGTCTTGATGGCCTCGATGGCCGGCTTTGCCATCTCGTCCATCTTTACGAACCACTGGGGTTTCACCATGGGCTCCACCGTCGTCTTGCAGCGGTCGTGGATTCCCACGTTATGAGAGTGGGGAACCACCTTCACGAGAAGGCCCTGTTCCTTTAAGTCCTCCACCATGGCTTTTCTCGCCTCATAGCGGTCCATGCCGAAATATTTTCCCGGCACGCTTATGGTCGCATCGTCGTTCATGATGCAGATTTCTTCCAGATTGTGACGGCGTCCCACCTCGAAGTCGTTGGGGTCGTGGGCCGGCGTAATCTTCACGCAGCCGGTACCGAATTCCTTGTCCACGTATTCGTCGGCCACCACCGTGATTTCCCGGTCGGTGAGCGGAAGCTTCAAGGTCTTCCCGATCAGGTCTTTGTAACGCTCGTCCTCGGGATTGACGGCCACGGCCGTATCACCGAGCATGGTCTCGGGACGCGTCGTGGCGATCTCCACGAAGCGGCCTTCCTCGCCCACAATCGGATAGTTGATGTGCCAGAAGAAGCCGTCCTGCTCTTCATGCACCACCTCGGCGTCGGAGATGGACGTCTGGCACTTGGGGCACCAGTTGATGATCCTGGAGCCTTTATAGATATAGCCTTTTTCGTAAAGTCTTGTAAATACTTCCAGAACCGCGTCGGAACAACCCTCATCCATGGTGAACCGCTCCCTGTCCCAGTCGGCGGAGGAACCCATCTTGTGAAGCTGGTTGATAATGCGGCTTCCGTACTCTTCTCTCCACTTCCAGGCTTCCTTTAAGAAGCCGTCGCGGCCGAGATCCTTTTTGTCGATGCCTTCTTTTTTCAGTTTTTCAATGACCTTTACCTCGGTGGCAATGGCCGCGTGGTCGGTGCCCGGCTGCCAGAGGGCCTCGTAGCCCTGCATTCTCTTATAGCGGATTAAAATATCCTGGAGCGTGTTGTCTAAGGCGTGGCCCATGTGGAGCTGGCCCGTGATGTTTGGCGGCGGCATCACGATGGTGAACGGCTTCTTGTCCGGGTTCACCTTCGCGTGGAAATATTTGCTGTCCAGCCATTTCTGGTACAGGCGGCCTTCAATGTCCGCCGGATTATAATTTTTTTCCAGTTCTTTCATGAATCTGCTTCTCCTTTATCTCTTCTTACATCTGTTTTCGTACGATCCGGTACTCGTCGTCCGGCTGATAATAAGGGCAGGAAAAATCTGTCCCGGAAAGGAAGGACGACATCTCGTCTTCATCCAGGTCCGCCTCGCAGACGTAATACTCGTACTCGTCGTCCCAGGCGTAAAACGTACAGCTCTCGCAGCTTGTGGCTTTTTTCCTTTCGGATGCTTTCTTTTGCACCCCCATGGCTTCCTGCACCTCCTTTCTGCCGGCGCACGCCGCAGTCCCCTCCGGCCTGCGGAATAGAAAAACGCCCTCTGCACATCAAAACATGCAAAGGGCGAAGCACCGCGTTACCACCTTCATTGCCGGAAATCCGGCATCTCATTCGTCTGTAACGGGACGGCCCGGGGACAGCTATTTTTATCGTTCACCATCCCGGCTCCGAAGCTACTTCCATCCGCTGCTCTCCGAGACTGCCTTTCAGCCGGTGGGCAGTCCTCTCTGTTGGCGCCGGGGGATGTACTCCTCTTCTTCATAGCCTGTACAAAATTGGTTTGTTCTTTATCATAACGGAAGGGAAAACGGTTGTCAAGAGCCGGATGAAAAATCTTTTTTCTTTCTTTTAAATCATCCGCCGGTACTCCACCTTCCATTTATTGAGAAGCTCCGTGGCGCCGGAAAGCCTCTTCACCGGGTCTTTCTCAAAAAGCTGGCCGATCTCCACGGCCGGCCGTTCCTTTTCGGCATTGGACTGGGCCTTCACCATTTCTTCCAGCCACTCTTCCTTTTCTGCCTCGCTCATGAGCGCCTCGTACCGCTCCTTCATCTCGATCTCCGGCTCCATTAACGTGAGGAAATACATCCGCTTCACATAGTCCTTATCCGCCTCCAGGCTGTACGCGCAGTCGTAGGCGTGCATGGCCTTCTGGTAGCAGAACAGCTTCGTGTAGCAGGCGGCGATGTTGTTCCAGATCCGGCTCATGAACCCGGCGGAAAGTGTTTTTTCGCTTCCCGTCTCCAGGATATTTTCATACATGGCCGCCGCCCGTCCGTAAAGCTTTAAGCCGTAAAAATAGTCGGCGCGCCGCTTTAAAAACTCCTCTGTCGGAAGCTTTCTTAAAACTGTCACCTCCTGGCGGTACCTGGTCTGTTCCTGGGGCGTGTAATAAAAGCACTCCTGAAGGATTAGGAATAAAAGCTCATCGGACATGCCGCGGCCCTCAATCCATTTTTCAATCCGCTCCGCAAGGAACGGAAGCCCAAGCTGGCTCCGCAAGAAGGCGGTCAGCCGTTCATTTATGAAATCCTCCATCACAAGCAGAGGATGGTTGTAGATCACATAGCAGAGCTCCTGGGACGACCAGATATGGATCCCCAGCTCCTCGATTTCATAGGGAACCGTCACCGGCTCCCTTCTGCAAAGCAATAGACTCATACCATCACCTCTTGCCGGATCGCCGCGTCCGTCTTCGGGAACAGCTCTCCAAAGCCCTTATCCGTCACCTTTACCACCATTGTCTTTTCATCTAAGAAGCCTGCCGTGATCTGGATTCTCGTCGTCCGCTCCGGCCGCTTCGGGAACCCATCCAGGGGCACCTTCACGATCCGCTTCTGCTTGGAGTCCTGGGGGCTTATGGTAAGCTCCAGCTCCCGCTCCCCGTCTAAAATCACTTCCAGGCTGCTTCTGGCCTCATACCAGCTTTCCCCTGCCGATGCGAGGGCCATGAGCACCTCGCCGTCCCGTTTTTGTACTTTTAAGGAAACCGTCGAACGGAGCTTTCCCTCACAGAGGCAGACGAAGGGGTAAGACGTCTTTTCATGGAGATAGTCCTCGGCCTTTAAGGCCGCTCCCTTTGCAAATAACGACGGCTCCACGAAAACGCGTCTCCTGTGGCAGACCTGCTTCATAAACTCCGGCGCCCAGTCTGTCCTGGCAAAGCCCTTTCCCGTCAGGAAAATGGACGAAAACAGCTTTTTCTGAAGGAACCGCTCGGCACAGGCGCAGAGGATTTTATCGGCCATCTTGGCCCCGGAACCAGTGTCCAGGACACTTAAATTAAAGCCCTCTTCTAACTCCTCGTGCTCGGCCCAGGCCGTCATCTGTCTCGGCCCGCGGGCCACCTTGAGCTCATAATACCGAAGATCCTCGTCCGATAAGGAAAACATCCCCACCTGGCCGCCCCAGACGTCCCGGCGCTGGCTTAACACATAGTAGACAAAGCACTCCGTATGGCTTGCGATATGGACGTTCTCCCGTGGGATTTTCAAGTAATCCGCACAGTACATTAACTCGTCCATCAGCCGCATTTCCATATTTTTTAAGGAAATCACAAGCTGTGCCACCGAAGAATCCGGGTACTCGGCCCGGATCATGTCCAGGATTTTTTCGAGAAATTTCTTTAAAAGGTCTGTCCCCGTGTATTTGACGGAGCAGATGGTGGCCGTGCCGTCCTTCATGGCAAGGCTCAAAAGCTTGTCGACAATGACGCCCTCTCCCACCAGGGTATAGCGGTAGGCGTCCTCGCCCACACACCACTCGTCGGCGCTCTTTTTCCGGCAGATCACCGTCGGAAGCATCCACGCCTCCTCGCGCCCCAGAACCGTGGCCTGGGTGTAGGTGTCGCACAAATCAATTCCGATTATCAGTTTTTCCATGCTGCTCGCCCCCTACTTAAGCGGAAACAGTTCTTCCACTGTCATGTTGTCCGTCACATATTTTGTCATGGCTTCCTTAAGCTTCGCATCCTCTTTCGTGCTGAGGAAAAGGCTCATGGAATTCAAACAGGAAAACCGGTTCCCCCGGTCTCCCGCCGGAACCTCTTTGCAGTCGATTTCGCCGCCGGCCTTTTTTACGAGTGCCCCATTCTCCTCTTCATAAATCTCATATTCCATGATTTCGCCCTCAAACAGGACTTTCTGGCGGATATAGATGCCCTTATAAACCATCCGCATTTCTTCCTCATGGAATTCTTCTTCATCCGGCAGAATCCGGATCTTTAAAACCGGCCGCACATCCTGGCTCCCGTGGTATTCGATGATTTCCTTGTCCAGTACGTCGCCGGAAAGCTCCGCATATTTGGAAAGCTTCTTAAAATACGCAAACAGCATGCCGTTTCCCGTGAGGATTTCCATGATCCGGCGGCAGAGCGCCTGCTGGTCGGGATCCAAAGACGGAAGCCCGGCGTAAAACTTGGAAAGTGCAAGAAGGTAGATCTCCGGCACTTTTCTGATCTCCTGGCTGGCATTCAACGCGCCCTCCAGATAGGAAAATACCTTATCGCCCGGCACGATGTCCTTTAAAAAGTAGTTGACGCTCTTAACGGTAAAGTACGCCTTCACGATGGCATCGGACGTCTTCTTCCTGCCGGCATAGAAATCAAACACCTGATCCAGATGCGTATCGCTCCCGGTAAAGAGAAGCTGCGCCAAAAGCCGTTCCTCCATGTCATACGTCTCCACATGCTCGCGGATGGCCTGGGTCAAAATCTTATACATCTGGCCGTTTGTCCCGTTAAAATGCTCGCAGAGATAGTCGAGAATTACGCTGTCGCCCTTTTCCTCGGAAAACACCCGAAAGGCCAGGTGCAAAAGCAGCTCGTCCTCGTCGAAAAGCTGGCGGAGGATCATCTTCGCGCAGAGCTTTAAAAGCCGCTTTGTCCGGATGCCCTCTTCGCCGAATTCCCGGATCATTTCATAGGCTTCCTCGAAATAATTCTGGCTGATTAAGGTCTCACAGACGCCGACACGCTCTTTTCTCGTGAGCTTTTTCTTATCGAGGCGCAGAAGATAGGTTCCGCCCTGTTCTGCCATGGCCTCGTCTTCGTTTTGCGTCTGATGTTTGTAATAGGCGATGATCTTTGTGAGCATCTGCTGCTGGCACAGCGGCCGCAGGGGCAGCTCATCCAGGGCCTTCTGGAGCACCAGCGCCTCATCGCCTGTGATCTCATCCTTTTTCAAGATTTCCTGGCAGGCCCGCATCCGGAGCATCGGATGCTCCGGGTACACCTCAAAGCAGCGCTCATAAAGCTCCGGTTCGTCAAGAACCGGCTCCTTTTTATAGGCCACATCCATATAGCGGTTGCCGTACATGTCCTGGAACAGGATGACGCTGTCGTCGAAAAACAGCGGCACATAGGCTGCACCGTGATTTAAGGGATAGGCGTCCTCGCCGGTCAGTCCGGCGCTTAAGACCACCACGTATTTCATGGAGCTGTCCTCGCAGGAAATCCGGTTGGCCTTTAAAATCCCCGGCAGCACCTTCGCCACCTGCACGTCGATGATGTCCTTATAAATCATGTGCTTGTAAATTACGGCCAGGCGGCTGTTGATCCTGGACTCGAAAAGCTGCTCCATGGCAAACTTCTCCATATCCCGCTCGTATGTCCGGTAAAGCTCGCTGTCCGGCTTTAAGTATGTCAGGATGTTTTTATAGAGGACGGAACGGCTGTGGCGGTCAAGCTGGCTGTGCTCGTAGGAAAAGTATAAAAGCACCTGCTTCGGCATCTGTTTTTCATAGTCCCGCGGAAGGGAGTACAGGAAATATTCGTAAAGCCGCGTGAGGCTGATTCCGGCCTCGATGCCCTTTTCATACCAGGAAAAGCATTCCTCCCTGCGGCAGTTTCCCTTGATTAACAGGCAGCAGACGGCCTCAAGAAGCTCTTTTTCCGGATATTTTTCATAAAGCATGGCCATGGCCCTGTAATACAGCCGGTGGAAAAATTTCGCCGCCGGCGCCAAGGACGCGTACTGCTTGGCCGTCTCCATGGCGACCATCCCATGCTTTGCCCCGTAAAACAGCACGTGGATCTCGAAGCCTTCCATGGCCTTTAAAAGCTCCGGCTCCCGCTCGAACATCCGGCAGGCCATGGCGTAGAGGAACGGGCTGTGGCAGCCCATCTTATAGTGGCGCTTTAAGCTGTCGTAGAGCGCGGCCCCATCGGCCATCCGCTCCGGCTCCAATTTAAGCTCCAAAAGGAACAGATAAAAATTCTCCCGCTCATCCTGGTGCCGGTGAAGGGCGGAAAGCAGCTCCTCCCGCGCCTCGTCCTGCGGGGAAAGGAGATATTCCAGGTACTTGAAGAAGAAATACCGCTCCTTTTGTTCCTCTCTCGTCTCCAAAATTTCTTCCCGCACGTCGGAAAGCAGCTCTGCCGCCTGTTCTTTCCTGTCAGAAAGGAGAAAATTTTCCGCCGTCAGGAGAGAAAGGAGCGCCGATTTCCCGTTTGCCCCGCGGATGGCATCCAGCTCCTTTTTGATACGGTTTAACGCCAGGGCATCCTCATAAAGGCCGCTCTCGTAGGAAATCCGCTCCTTTAAGTACCGGCAGATGCCGGCCCGGCTGATTTCGCTCTCCAGGACGGACTTTTCCCGCTCGCCGCCCATGGCCTCGACGCGGATCTTCGTGTCGCCGTGAACCGTCAAAAGGCGGATGGCGCCGAGATTTTTTCCCTTGTGGAGCCGCTCCGGATGGATTTTATAGCGCAGCTCAAACCGGTCATCCTCAAAATCGGCCTGGGTAATCACCTTTTTCGGAAGCTCGATGAAATCCCCGTCGGCCCGCACTTCAATATAGATATAACCCCAGGTGTTTTTCCGAAGAACCACCTTGTCGTTTACGGTTTCCGACGGCATCTCATAGGTTTTCTTTGCCGACGAAAGCGTCAGCTCGATGGGCTCTTTCACACCCAGTGCCAGGAAAAATTCTTCCAGGGCATTCTGCCTGTTCCCATGGCCCTTAAGCCCTTCATAGACAGCCCGCACATGCATGTCCCTAAGAAACGGTGCCTCAATAAAGTCCCGGTATTCCATGAGCCGCAGGGCCAGCTCCATGTCCTTTTTCGCCAGCTCCACAAAGTCTTCCACCGTGTCAAGCTGGTTTAAAACCTGAACGGAAGCCGTCATCTGCACATGGAAAAGGAAGGGGACTTCCAGCTCTCCCCCGTTTGTCACCAGATAGATGGAGCCCTTGATTTCGTCCCCGTTTTCACACCAGGAGGTGTCCACCTCGTAGGTAATGTGGTTTCTGAGGCCGCCGAAGGCGCTGTTTAAAATCCGCACCCTGGCGCTGTCCGAATAGGCCAGGCCCTTGATATAAAGATTGTTTTCGCTGGACAGGTACAGTTCTCTTTTGTATATGGTATTGCTGCCAAGCGTCTCCTCCACCATGAGCGGGGACAGGAAAAGCTTGGGAAGCTCTGCATCCACAATGCCTCTTGCCAGGCGGTTGATCCGTTCTCTCATAAGTAATCACCTTAATGTCTTCGTAGTAAAACCATCATACCACATTTTTCGAGCAAATACACTAAAATTTTGCAGGAGGTGACATTGGAAAAACGGGGATGGTAAAATTTTCCAAAAACGCCTGTTCCTGGTGTCCTGCCTCTCTTCCTCGGCAGCCGCCTCCCCTCTTGGGGACAGAAATCCGCAGCGCCTCTAAAAATCCGAAAAAAAGGTTGAATCCCGGCGGAAAAACCTGTAAAATGGAACTGCGGCACCGGCCGAGAAGTAGAATGTCAAAGGAGATGTATTTATGCTGTCGGATCCCATCACCTTATATAAGCTTATGATTCTTTATATGCTGGAGCATGTGAACTTTCCGCTCACAAACTCACAGCTTACGGATTTTTTCCTCGATCATGAATACACCACCTATTTTACCCTCCAGCAGGCCATCAACGACCTTCTCGAGGCCGGCCTGATCCGCAAGGAATCCATCCACAACACGTCCCGCTACGAGATCACCAAAGAGGGGGCCGATACCCTGTCCTTTTTCGGAAGCAATATCTCCTCGGCCATTGTGGAGGACATCGACAACTATCTGAAAGAAAACAAATTCCGTCTCCGCAGCGAGGTGGGGATCGTCTCCGACTTCTACAAATCCACGGCCCAGGACTACATCGTCCACTGCGAGGTACGCGAGGGAAAGGCCGTTTTAATCAACCTGGACGTCTCCGTCCCCGATAAAGAACAGGCCGAAATCATGTGCGGCCACTGGAAAGAGCGGAGCCAGGAAATCTATTCCTATGTGATGAAAACACTGATGAAATCCTAAGGAGGCGCTTATGGCATCGAAAAAATCGGAGCTCTCCGTTAAAATCCGGCGCATGAAACGGAAGCTGTTTTTCTTTAAGGTGAAGGTTTTCTCCCTTTTTGTTTTGTCGACGGTAATCTCCTGCCTGGCGTCGGCGATTGTGAAAGAGCTGATTAAGACGCGCGTGCGGGAGGCGGCGGAAGGCGGGGATATGACATGAATGTAAATAGGACATTTAAAGAGGCAGAGATGATCTGCCTTTTTTTATTTCATGTGAAGGTTTGAGACGAATTAACGCATCAAATCAAAGGAAACAAAACGGGCAGAAATGAAATGTTTCCTTGGTAGATTTTCTTCCGCATTTCCATTATAATTCTAACAAAAATGCAGGAGGCAATAGCAATGGGTTTGGGACGCAATCTTTATAATGCCCGCAAAAAAAGCGGGCTGTCACAGGAAGCAGTTGCTGAAAAATTGGGGGTTAGCAGACAGACGATTTCCAAATGTGAACTTGATGAGACTCTTCCAGACATTCGCCAATCAAAAAAATTGTCTAAACTCTACCATCTTACGCTGGATGAGCTGATAGACTTTGATATTGATCAAAAAGAAATTGAAGAAGCGATTGAAAACATTAGCGAGGAACAACAACGGAAAATCAACTGGACGAGTGTCTGGGGGAAAAAATATCCTGTCCTTACCACTTACCAGAAAATAGTCGCCGTTGATGATTATGCCGCTAAAATACAGGGACTGCTTGATAGTTTGAAAAAACGCTATGGCTACAATGATTTGGATGCTATGTTAGTGTTAAAGGATATTTTGGCTCATACATGGAACGGTAAAAATCAGTAAGGTCAGAGTATTTGGCACCCTTTTTTTCCGAACCAAAAAAGAGCTGCTGCTCCATAGCAAACGTCTATTTTGCAGCGGCTCTTTCCTTTAATCCCCGCATATCCCCTCAATATACTCCCATATCTCTTCCCTGCCCTGCTTCGACAGCGCAGAAAACGGGAACACCAGATCCTCTGTGGTAAGCCCGAGCCCGTCTCTTAAAAGCTTCACCTGCTTCTTCACCTGGCTGCGGTTAATTTTGTCAAGCTTCGTGGCGATGATGACCGGCCGGAAGCCCTGGCTCACGATCCACTCATACATGAGCTTGTCGTTGGCCGACGGCTCATGGCGGATGTCGAGAAGCAGGAAGACGCACCTTAACATCTTCGACTTGTGGAGATAATTTTCAATCATCTTCCCCCACTTCGCCTTCTCCGCCTGGGACACCTTCGCGTAGCCGTAACCCGGCAGATCCACGTAATAAAGCGCCTGGTTGATATTATAAAAGTTGATGGTCTGCGTCTTTCCCGGCTGTGCCGACGTCCGCGCCAGGGACTTCCGGTTCATTAACGCATTGATTAACGATGATTTCCCCACATTGGATTTTCCGGCAAAAGCAATCTCCGGCAGCGTATTCTCCGGCAGCTTGCTGGTAACGCCGCAGACGGTCTCCAGCTCCACATGTTTAATAATCATGGCATTTCCTTTCTATCCCCGTCCGGCAGGCGGGGAAATGCTCCCGACGCCTGCCGGACGGATCCGTTCTATTCTGCTAACGCCGCAGCCAGCACGTCATCCATGGTTTTCACATAGACAATCTCCAGGCCTTTCGTGATCTCCTTCGAGAGCTCCGCAATGTCCGGCCGGTTCTTATCCGGGACGAGGACGGTCTTCATATGGGCCATCTTCGCCGCCAGCGTCTTTTCCTTGAGGCCGCCAATGGGCAGCACGCGCCCGCGGAGCGTAATCTCCCCGGTCATGGCGACGCTTGCCTTCACCTTTTTCCCAATAATCGCCGACAGCATGGCCGTCGCCATGGTGATGCCGGCCGACGGGCCGTCCTTGGGAACGGCGCCCTCCGGGATATGAAGGTGGATGTCATGGGTGTCGAAATAGTCCTTTGCGATGTCATAGGACTCGCTGACTGAGCGTACATACGTTAAAGCGATTTGAGCCGACTCCTTCATGACGTCTCCCATCTGGCCCGTCATCTGGAGCTTTCCGCTTCCCGGCATCACATTGACCTCGATCTGGAGCGTATCGCCGCCGACGCTTGTCCATGCAAGGCCGCGGACGATGCCCACTTCGTCCTCCTCGTTGGCATCCTCGAAGGTAATCTTTTCCTTCCCCAGGTATTTCTCCAGGTTCGCTTCGGTCACACGGATGGATTCCCTCTTATTTTCCAGGAATTCCCTGGCCGCCTTCCGGCAGATCTCCCCGATCCGGCGTTCCAGGTTCCGGACGCCTGCCTCTCTGGTGTAGTTGTGGATAATCTTTTCCAGGGCCTTGTCGCTGATGACAAGCTGTTCCTCCGTAAGGCCGTTTCGCTCCAGCTGCTTCGTGACGAGATAATTCCTTGCGATATGGAACTTCTCATTTTCCGTATAGCTGGAAACCTCGATGACCTCCATACGGTCAAGAAGCGGCCCCGGGATCGTCTGGGTCGTGTTGGCCGTGGCGATAAACAGCACATTGGAAAGGTCAATGGGGATTTCCACATAGTGATCGCGGAACTTCATGTTCTGCTCCCCGTCAAGAACCTCCAAAAGGGCAGACGACGTATCGCCCTTATAGTCGTTTGAAACCTTGTCCACCTCGTCAAGAAGCATTAACGGGTTCGCCACGCCGGCCTGCCTGAGCCCCTCGGCAATCCGGCCCGGCATGGAGCCCACATACGTCTTCCTGTGGCCGCGGATCTCCGCCTCGTCGCGGACGCCGCCCAGGCTGATGCGGACATATTTCTTATTCAGCGCCCTGGCAACCGACCTGGCGATGGACGTCTTTCCCGTTCCCGGCGGCCCCACGAGGCAGAGGATCGGGCTTGTCCCCTTCTTCGTGAGCACGCGGACAGCCAGATATTCCAACACCCGTTCCTTCACCTTTTCCAAGCCGTAATGGTCTTCCTCCAGGATCTCCTTCGCGTGTGTGATGTCCTGGTTGTCCTTGGACACCTTTTTCCACGGCAGCTCCAGCACGGTCTCGATGTATGTACGCAGCACATTGGCCTCCTGGCTCCCGCCCGGCATAATCTTAAACCGCATGATCTCCTTCTTGATCTTTTCCTTCGTCTCCTTGTCGGCCTTTAAAGCTTCAAGCTGCTTTAAATACTCGTCGGCGTCGGAGCCGGTGTAGTCCTCGCCCAGCTCCTCCTGGATGACCTTCAATTCCTCCCTCAGGATATAATCCTTCTGGTTCTTGTCAATGTTGGCCTTTACCTTCGCCTGGTATTCCCTCTTGATGCGGATGATCTCGATTTCCCTCATCAGATAGTAAACGACCCGCTCATAGAGATAGCTGATGTTCCCGCACTCCAAAAGCTCCTGCCTGACCTGATAATCCCAGGGGAACACGCTGGCCGTCTGAAGAAGCAGCTCCTCCAGGCCGTTGATGGCAAGAAGCCCGCCAAGGAACTCCTTTGCCGCCTGGGGATTGGCGTTTCCGTACTCCTCAAGCTTCTCCTTCACGACGCGGGCCATGGCCTCACAGATGGTATCTCCAAGGTTTTCCTTATCAAGCGGCGCTTCTGCCGCCTCAGCCACCAGCGCCGGCTCCTCCTCGGTCAGGTTCAAAAGCTCTGCCCTTAAAAGCCCCTCGACCATCACGCGGATAACGCCGCCCGGCATCTTCACAAGCTGCTTGATCTGTGCAATCGTGCCGATCTGGAACAGGCCGGCAATGTCCGGTTCCTCTTCCTCCATATGCCGCTGCGTCACGAGGAACACCTTCTGCTCCCCAACCATGGCTTTCTCCACGGCACTCACGGATCTGTCCCTGCTGATATCAAAATGCTGGATCATGCCTGGAAGCACCGTAAGCCCGCGCAGCGCAATGGCCGGCAATGTAATCACTTTATTCTCCATGCTTTCTCCTCTTTCGATTCTCCCGGCGGGCATTCCGGGAAACGCCTGCGCCCTCACATGCTGCAAAAGGGGCTGCTGTAACCTTCGCAGCAGCCCCTCACCTCTCAGGCGCTTTCGCCCTTGCTGTCCTTCCTGGAACGGCCAAGAAACGCCTTCCTCGGAACAGCCACATCCCGGTACACGATTTCCGGAGTCCCTTTTCCTTCCACCGCGTCCTTCGTAACCGTACAGATTCCCACATTGGAATCCGACGGGATTTCATACATCATATCCATCATCACCGATTCCATGATGGCCCTTAAGCCCCTGGCTCCGGTTTTCCGCTCCACCGCCATATGGGCAATGGCACGGACGGCTTCCTGTGTGAACTCCAGCTTCACGTCCTCGATCTCAAACAGCTTCTGGTACTGCTTGACGAGGGCATTCTTCGGCTCCGACAAAATCTTTACCAGCGCCTCTTCATCGAGAAGCTCTAAGGAAACCACCACAGGCACACGGCCGATAAACTCCGGAATCAGACCGAATTTCGTCAGATCCTCCGGCATTACCTGCTTTAAAAGCTTGCTGATATCAGAATGCTTTTTGTCAATGATCTCCGCATTGAAGCCAATGGAACCAGTTTCCAGCCTGGATTCCACGATCCGCTCCAGGCCGTCGAAAGCGCCGCCGCAGATAAACAGGATATTCGTCGTATCAATGGGGATCAGCTCCTGCTGCGGATGCTTTCTCCCACCCTGGGGCGGGACGTTCGCAACGGTTCCCTCCAGGATCTTAAGAAGGGCCTGCTGGACGCCCTCTCCGGAAACATCCCTCGTGATGGAGACGTTCTCGGACTTTTTCGTGATCTTGTCGATCTCGTCGATATAGATGATGCCGTACTCCGCACGGCTCACATCATTGTCTGCCGCCTGGATCAGCTTTAAGAGGATGTTCTCCACATCCTCGCCCACGTAGCCCGCCTCCGTAAGCGTCGTCGCATCGGCGATGGCAAACGGCACGTTTAAAAGCTTCGCAAGCGTCTGTGCAAGATACGTCTTTCCGGAACCTGTCGGCCCGAGCATTAAAATGTTGCTCTTTTGAAGCTCGATCTCATTGTCCCGCTTCGACGTAATTCTCTTATAATGATTGTACACGGCCACCGACAGGACTTTTTTTGCTTCCTCCTGTCCGATAACGTATTCGTCAAGAAACTCCTTGATCTCCTTCGGCTTTAAAAGATTGATGCCGGAAAAATCGGGAGCCTCTTCCTCTTCGCCGAGCTCCTCCTCCAGGATCTCCCCGCAGAGCTCGATGCACTCGTCACAGATAAAAACATTGCCCGTTCCCGCGATCATTTTCCTGACCTGGTCCTGGGTCTTTCCGCAGAAGGAACACCGGATCTTTTCCTCTGGCCTGACTGGCATAGCTGCACCTCGATTCTGAATCTATTGGCCGATCAATGGCCGGTTATCACGCGGTCGATCAGCCCATACTTTACAGCCTCCTGGGCCGTCATATAATTGTCTCTCTCCGTATCCCGCTCAATGACCTCAAGCGGCTGCCCTGTGTTGGCTGCCAGGATTTCATTGAGCTTTCTCTTCGTCTTTAAAATCTGCTCTGCCACAATGTTGATGTCCGTGGCCTGGCCCTGGGCGCCGCCGGAGGGCTGATGGATCATGATTTCCGCATTTGGGAGCGCAAACCGTTTTCCCTTCGTTCCGCCTGCCAAAAGGAATGCACCCATGCTGGCTGCCATGCCGATGCAGATGGTGGACACGTCGCACTTGATATAGTTCATCGTGTCGTAAATTGCCATTCCGGACGTCACAACGCCGCCCGGGCTGTTGATATAAAGGTTGATGTCCTTATTTGGATCCTCAGACTCCAAAAACAGAAGCTGCGCCACCACAAGGCTGGCGGTCACTTCGTTGACCTCCTCGCCGAGGAAAATAATCCGCTCCTTGAGAAGTCTGGAATAGATGTCATAAGAGCGCTCGCCTCTGCTGGTCTGTTCAATGACATAAGGTACTAAACTCATCGTCCTGCCTCCCGTCTTTCCTACACTTGATTGGGGATTGCCGCAAAATTTCCAATCGCAGCAACCCCCTTGCTTTTCTCATCTGTTCATTTCAAACGAAGGCTTTGCAGAAAGGGCCGGTTCTTAGTCTACCAGCTTCGCCTCTGCTACCAGGAAGTCGATGGCCTCCTGAACGGCCAGGTCTTCCTTCATCTGAGCAATCTGCTCCTCGCCGAGCATGTTCTTCACCTGCTCTGCCTCCATCTTGTAAGCGTCTGCCATCTTCTTGATCTGCTCTTCTACCGCATCGTCGCTGGCCTGGATGTTCTCAGCCTTTACGACTGCCTCAAGAACGAGTCTCGTCTCGATTCTCTTTACGGCCTGCGGCTTCATCTGCTCGCCGATCTTCTCGACGGTCAGTCCTGTGTACTCCAGATACTGCTTGAAGGAAAGGCCCTGGCTCTCGAGCCGGCGCGCATAGTCGTTCACCATGGCGTTTACCTGCTCCTCAACCATCTGATCCGGGATCTCCATGGAAGCGTTCTCCACAACCTTGTCGACAACGCGGTTCTCGTTCTCGGTCGCGGCTGCTCTCTGCTTCTCCTTGGAAAGTTTTTCCCTTAAATCCTTCTTATATTCCTCAAGCGTATCGAAATCGGAAACTTCGCTTGCAAACTCATCGTTTACTTCCGGAAGCTCCTTTCTCTGGATCTCCTTGATCGTTACTTTAAATACGGCCGGCTTGCCCTTTAAGTCTTCTACATGGTAGTTCTCCGGGAAGGTCACGTTTACTTCGCACTCCTCGCCGGTCTTCTTTCCGATGAGCTGCTCCTCAAAGGTGTCGATGAACGTATGGGAACCGATCACAAGCGGGTAATCCTCAGACTTGCCGCCGTCGAATCTCTTTCCGTCCACATAGCCGTCGAAGTCGATGGTTACATGATCCTTATCCTCAACGCCTCTGTCCTCAACAGTAATCAGGCGGGAATTTTTCTCGCGGACACTGTTGATTTCGCTCTCGATATCCTCATCCAGGACGTCTGCCTTCACTCTCTGAACCTCAACGCCCTTGTACTCGCCGAGGGTTACTTCCGGCTTAACAGCAACGACTGCGCTGTAAACAACCGGCTTTCCGTCTTCCAGCTCATCGACGCTGATGGACGGACGGGAAACGATCTCAAGACCGCTCTCCTCTGCTGCCTTCGGATATGTGGCATCAATCACTTCATTGACCGCGTCCTCGTAGAATACACCGACGCCGTACATTTTCTTAATCATTTCAAACGGCGCTTTTCCCTTGCGGAAGCCCGGGATGTTGAATCTTCCCTTGTTCTTCTTGTATGCGTTCTGGATTGCAGCCGCAAACTGCTCTGCCGGCACCTCCACCGTAAGCTTTGCCGTATTCTTCTCTAATTTTTCCACCTGTAAACTCATTGTATGGGTTCCTCCTTAAATATATCTGTATCGGACATGCCTGCATATCCGTGCAAATTCGTAACAACCATTCGGCAAGGCGTTACACTTCAATTTAGCATTATATCATAAGGGCCGCGGAAATACCAGCACTATTTTTCGTACTGGATCTTCTTTTTCAGCTCTGCTGCGGTCTCTTCGCCGCATAAAAGCCGTGTAAGCTCCAGCCCCATGTCGAGGGACCAGCCCATGCCGCGCCCGGTTGTAAGGAGGCGGTCGGTGACGACGCCGTCCCCGCGGCAGTCAGCCCCCTTCATCTCCCCTTCAAACCCTGGGAAGCAGGTGGCCCGGTGGCCGTCTGCCAGCCCGAGAGCTCCTAAGACGCTGGGCGCCGCGCAGATGGCTGCCAGGCGCTTCCCGGCTGCCGCGTGGGCCTTTAACATTTCCGCAAGCCCCTCATGGGCCTTTAAGTTCTCCGTACCCTTTAATCCGCCCGGAAGGAACAGCACATCGGCATCGTCCGAAATCTCCTCAAACAGGCAGTCGGCTTCTATCTTAAAGCCATGGGAACCCACGATCTCCTTCCTGCCCATGATGGAGACCAGCTTCGTGTCCACGCCGGCTCTCCGCAGAATATCGCAGACAGCCAGGCACTCCACTTCCTCCATGCCGTCTGCCGTAAATGCATATACCTTTGCCATATCGGTCTCCTTTCTGCCGTTCCTTAATGCTTTTCGTCGTCGCTGTAAGGATGGAATTCCCCGTTCAGGTAATAGCCGTTCCCAGGGCCGCCCTCGGACCGCTTCACGTCGGAATCATACGGGCTTTCACTTCCCGTCTCCACTGTGCCTGCGCCGTAAGCGCCGCCGTTATCACTCTGGTTCCAGCCGCCCTGATCGTAGTTTCCGCTGCCGGTTCCGCTCTGGTTCCAGCTTCCCTGATTATAATTTCCACCGTCGGTTCCACTCTGTCCCCAGCTTCCCTGGCCATAATTACCGCCGTCGGTTCCATTCTGATTCCAGTTTCCCTGACCGTAGCTTCCGCCGTAATTTCCGCCCTGGTTCCAGTTTCCCTGGTTCCAGCCGCCCTGGGCATCATGCACGCTCTCCGGATTCACATAGCTTCCATAGGAATCTCCGCCCACCGGAACCACATCCGGCACGCCAAAGCCGGCCAGACGTCCGTTGTGGGGCCGTCTCAGTACGGCATAGAGCTCCGCAAACGTGGCATCAATATACGGCGCAACGAAAAAGGTTCCTACAAAGCATGCGATAATTCCCAGTAAAATCCATCCGATAAACGAAAGCTCCAGGATCCAGGTATTGAGCTTGTGCCCATTCATCATCTCCTTGGAAAGCCTAAGCACCTCCATCGGCTTCATCTCCGGGTTCTCCGACAGGATATAGGGCACCATGTAATAAGAGTAAGACAGGTAGATGCCTGGAATCACGCATAAAATATAGCCCAGGCCAATAAACAGGCTCCTTAAAAACATCGTCAGCACAATATTCAGGTAGTGGTGACGGAATCCCCAGAACAGCTTCCCGAAGCCGGCCGAATACCCGAGCCCGCGGCTCTCCATATAAAACCGGTTCCGGCCTACCTCCATGACGGGGATTACAAAAATCGCCAGCACGATGCTGATAATCACAAGCACAATCAGCACGCCGGTCATGACCCCAAGGGCAATCCTTGCGATGCTTGCCGCCGAAGTTCCGCCTCCGCCCGGCAGCGTCACCATGCCCGACGGCAGCTTATCGACTGCGTCCGGCACAATATCGAGATTTCCCTCAAAAAGGGATTCCGGAAGTACCTCATTGTAATAGGAACTGTCTGTTCCATACGTGTCATTGCTGCCGGAGCTTTCGCTCCCGCCTCCAAAAGCACTTACAAGGCTGAAGACAAGGCTCACAAGAAACGCCATCCAGTAATATTTTTTGAGATTCGCCTTTGCCCTCTCTTTCAGTTCTGCTCTCGTCCACATATGCTTTCCTCCTTGTATTCATTGATATCCCTAGCATACCATACTTTTCCGGCTCATGTTCTTACATTTTTCTTATGAAATGATACGAGTACCATACTATGCAGTATTGCCGGAAAAATCCGGGACAAAAGCCTGCTCTTTACATTTTATGGCCGCCCATGCTAAAATGATCGCGTCAGACAACCCAGACAATTCTGCGAAAGGAGAATTCCCATGGAAATTGAACGGAAATTCCTTGTAAAGACACTGCCGGACGGCTATGAACGCTGCCCCTTCCACCATATTGAACAGGCATACCTCTGCACCGACCCGGTTGTCCGCGTGCGGAAAGAGGACGATTCCTATTACCTGACCTACAAATCCAAAGGACTTCTCGCCAGGGAAGAATACAATCTTCCGCTGACCGAAGCGTCCTACGCCCATCTGCTCTCCAAAGCAGACGGAAATGTCCTCACAAAAACCAGGTACCTGCTCCCCTGCCCCGGCCATGAACATTTAACCATCGAGCTGGACGTATTCCAGGGGAAATTTGACGGCCTGATCCTGGCCGAGGTGGAATTTGAAACCGAAGACGAAGCCCGTGCCTTCACGCCGCCGGAGTGGTTCGGCGAGGACGTGACCTTCTCCGGCAAGTACCAGAACAGCCGCCTCTCCCGCCTGCCATAAGGACGCGCCCCATGCAGCTTTACCTGAAAGGGCCACCGGCAATGCCGATGGCCCTGTTTTTACGCTCAAATGTTTTTTGCGCGCCGGACGATTACATCATTCCGCCCATTCCGCCGCCTGCCGGCATAGCCGGTGTCTCTTCCTTGATGTTGGCAACGGCAGATTCCGTTGTCAGCAGCGTGGAAGCAACGCTGGTAGCGTTCTGAAGTGCGCTTCTTGTAACCTTGGCCGGATCCAGGATGCCAGCCTCGATCATGTCCACATACTCTTCCTTGTATGCGTCAAAGCCCATGCCTGTCTTCAGCTCTTTTACCTTATTGACAATAACGGAGCCCTCTAAGCCTGCGTTTGCTACGATGTGGTAAAGCGGAGCTTCCAGAGCCTTTAAGATGATGTTTCCGCCGGTCTTCTCGTCGCCTTCCATCTCGGCAACAACCTTGGCAACCTGCTCTGCTGCGTGAACGTATGCAGAACCGCCGCCTGCGATGATGCCCTCTTCAACGGCAGCCTTCGTAGCTGCAAGAGCGTCCTCCATACGAAGCTTTGCTTCCTTCATCTCGGTCTCGGTCGCTGCGCCTACGCGGATTACAGCTACGCCGCCGGACAGCTTCGCAAGTCTCTCCTGTAATTTCTCTCTGTCGAAATCAGAAGTCGTCTCCTCGATCTGAGCCTTGATCTGGGCGATGCGGTCGGAGATTTCCTTCTTGTCGCCAAGACCGTCAACGATGATCGTGTTCTCCTTCTGAACCTTTACGGATTTCGCACGGCCAAGCTGATCCATGGTAGCGTCCTTGAGGTCAAGGCCAAGCTCCTCGGAGATCACGGTGCCGCCCGTTAAGATTGCGATATCCTTAAGCATTTCTTTTCTTCTGTCGCCATAGCCCGGAGCCTTGACGCCGACTACGCTGAAGGTGCCTCTTAACTTGTTGACGATTAAGGTCGTAAGAGCCTCGCCCTCGATGTCCTCAGCGATGATTAAAAGCTTTGCGCCGGTCTTTACGATCTGCTCAAGAACCGGAAGCAGGTCGTTGATGTTGGCGATCTTCTTATCGGTAATCAGGATGTACGGATCATCCAGATCAGCTTCCATCTTCTCCATATCGGTGCACATATAAGCGGAGATGTAGCCTCTGTCGAACTGCATGCCCTCTACGAGATCCAGCTCGGTCTTCATGGTCTTGGACTCCTCGATGGTGATAACGCCGTCGTTGGATACCTTCTCCATAGCGTCAGCCACAAGCTCGCCGACCTCGTCGCTGGAAGCGGAGATGGCTGCAACTCTTGCGATCTGTGCCTTGCCGCTGATCGGCTGGCTCATCTCGGCGATGGCCTTAACAGCCTCGTCCGTAGCCTTCTTCATGCCCCTGCGGAGAACAATCGGGTTTGCGCCTGCTGCCAGGTTCTTCATTCCCTCGTTGATCATTGCCTGTGCAAGAACCGTAGCCGTCGTGGTACCGTCGCCGGCAACGTCGTTGGTCTTCGTGGCAACTTCCTTTACGAGCTGTGCGCCCATGTTCTCGAACGCATCCTCAAGCTCGATCTCCTTTGCAATCGTAACGCCGTCGTTTGTGATTAACGGAGCGCCGAAGGACTTGTCAAGAACGACGTTGCGTCCTTTCGGTCCAAGAGTCACGCGAACCGTATCTGCAAGTTTATTTACGCCGGTCTCAAGAGCTTTTCTGGCGTCTACTCCGTATTTGATTTCCTTAGCCATGATTCATTCCTCCAATTTATAACAAAAATAATGATGTATTATTCGATCACTGCCAGAATATCATTCTGCTTTACAATGATGTACTCATCTTCGTCGATCTTAACTTCGGTTCCGGAATATTTCGAGAAGATAACCTTATCTCCTGCCTTTACCTGCATCGTAACTTCCTTGCCGTCCACGATTCCGCCCGGGCCTACTGCGATTACTTCTGCCTGCTGCGGTTTTTCCTTAGCCTGACCCGGAAGAACGATACCGGATTTCGTCGTCTCCTCTGCCACCAACTGTTTTAATACAACCTTGTCAAATAATGGTACTAATTTCATTACTGACTCCTCCTTGTCAAATCTGTTTTCTGCTTTTCATAAACGGAAAGTCCGGAGCATAATCCCTGCTCCCTGTCACATGTAATGTTATAGCACGCATTATTAGCACTGTCAAGCACTGAGTGCTAATTTTTTAAACTTTTTTACTTTATTTATAATTATCCCTTTTCTTTTCACAACATTTGGATTATGATTATATCATATATGGCTGCGCGGCAGTCACAAGCAGCCTCCGGCAGGTTCCGGACGCGGCTCTTTTTCATCAGAAACAGGAGCTGTTCCGTCCGCAGGCCGATACCGGACTGAAAGGAGAAGTGGTTATGTCAAAGAAAAAAACTGGTTTGTTCATCGCGCTCGGCGCTGCACTCGGTGCCGCCGCTGCATGTATCTCCTACTATCTGAGATATAAATCCTTTAACGACGAGCTGGACAAGGATTTCCATGACTACGAGGAGGAAGACGGCCTGGAGGAAGACGCCAAAGCCCAGAAGAAAGAAACGGCTGAACGGAACTATATCACCATTGATTCCGCCAAAGGCCGGACACAGGAAGAAGACGGGGAAAAAGAAGCCCCCGCTGTCTCCGAGGATGAAACGGAATGTCAGGAGCCGGAGGAAAAGGGAAGCTCCTCTGACGTGACCGTGGAAGAAGACACGGACGGGGAACCGGCATGATCCAGAGCCTTCTGCGTTCCATGGAGCTTCTCGAGGTTTTAAAGGAACAGAATCGGAACTTTTCCATCGCAGAGCTGTCGGAATCCATGAATCTGCCGCCGAGCACGATCCACCGGATTCTCCAGACCTTCTGCGAAAAAAAATATGTGATCCGCGACGACCGCTCCCATACCTACCGGCTGGGGCCGGCCTTAATCCCCCTTGGGAAAGCCGCGGCCAGGGGAATCCGTCTCCAGGATGCGGCACATCCTGTATTAAAATCCTTATCCTGCCGCACGAAAGAGGATTCCTATCTGGTGATTCCTGTGGAAAACAAGGGGCTTGTGATTGAAAAGGTGGACGGCCCCCATCATCTGCGGGTCGTGGAAGAATTTGGCTATGAGATGTATCTCCACTGCGGCGCCATCCGGAAAGTGCTTCTGGCCTATCAGACGCCCATGTTCATCAACGAGTACATCAAAACCATCATAGAGCGGGATCACGCGTTTCCCCAGGTGAGCCCTGACAAGCTCCGGAAAGAGTTAGGCACCATCCGAAGCTCGGGCTATGCCATCACCTACGGGGAATATGTAAACGACGCCGTCGGCATCGGCGCCCCTGTTTTCAACGCAGAGGGTATGCTGGCCGGCTCCATCGGGATCATCGCCCCCACCTCACGCGTAGAGGGCGAGGCCCATTTAAAGGCCCTGCGGGAGACCGTCATGCAGTCGGCCGCAGGACTGTCGGCTGACCTGGGCTATGCCCCGCAGCAGCTTTAAAACAGACAATCGGACAGCGGAAATCTTTCCCTGCCCGATTGTCTGTTTTTAAATTTCTTCCGTTAAATTCCTAAGCCACTTCTTCTGCCGGTACCGCCAGTACCCGAGCACGGCCTTATAGACCTCCTCTAACATCACCAGCGCGTAGACAATATGGATTGGGAAATGGAACCACAGCCCGCCGAGGAAGGCCAGGGGGATCCCGATAAACCAGACGCCGCTGGTGTCCAAAAACAGGCACATCTTCGTGTCGCCGCCGCTTCGCAAAACGCCGACCACGTTGACGTAGTTGAACATCTTCGCCGGCATGTAGAGGACGAACACCATGATGCAGAGGGAGGCAGACGCCGCCACCTCCGGCGTGATCCGGTAAATCGAGAGGATCGGCCCGCGGATTGCCGTGCAGACCGCCATTCCAAAGAGCGTCACAAGGAACTGGAGCACAAAGAAATGGGTCGCGTACTTTTCCGCCCTCTTTAAATTCCCGGCGCCCAGCTCGTGACCCAAAATCACGGCCGTCGCGGCGCTTAAGCCCTGGAACAGCACCACCACGATGTCCTGGATGGTCGTGGCAATGGTGATGGCCGCCACCGCGTCGTCCCCCATCCGCCCGTAAGCCAGCGAATACATGGTGACGCCGAGCCCCCACATGAACTCGTTGGCGATGACCGGCGCGCAGGTGGAAAGAAACTGACGCAGAAAAGCCCCCGAATATCCCACCATCTCCCGGAGCCTGCATGCTATCGGGAATTTCTTTATGTACACCACAAGGAGCATCACCGTCGTCTCCGTGATCCTGGCGATCAACGTCGCAAGAGCCGCTCCTGCTGCGCCCATGCCGAAGCCGAAAACAGCAAATTCATGGCCGGCAATGACCATGGTGCGCTCCGGGAAAATCAGCAGGAAATTAAAGCAGATGTTAATCACAATCGCCAGACAGCTCGTAAAGACAGGGAGCTTCACCTGTCCCACAGCCCTAAGCATCGCCACATAGACGTTGGTAAACGCCGTGAACGGATAGGAAAGGGCCGCTATGATGAGATAAGACGCGCCCACGCGGATCGTATCGGGGCTCACGGTAAAAATCCGCATCACAAGCTCCGGCTTTAAAACGGCCGGAATCAAAAAGCAGAACGCGCTTCCCAGGGCCAGAACGATTGCAAGCCCCAAAACCTTTCTTATGTTTTTCACATCCCGGTTTCCCCAATACTGCGCCGCCAAGATCCCGCTCCCGCTGACAATTCCAAACACCAGAAGCGAAAATACGAAAAACACCTTGTTTGCAAGGCCGACGGCAGCGATGGCCGTGGCGCCCAGGGTTCCGATCATCATCGTATCCACCAGGTTTACCACCGTATTGAGCATTCCCTGCATGGCAACCGGCAGGGCCATCCGCACGGCCTTACTAAGGAACACCCTGTCCCCCGCCATTTCCTTTGTCATTTGCAGAAACATCTTTTTCACACTCCTGTTTTCATGCGCCCGCGCCTGAACGCAGGCCGTTTCCTTCCAATTCTACCAGACTGCGGCCATTCCGTAAAGGAGTTTTGGCGTCTGGACGCAAATAGGCCCCAGACACACCGCAAACCTGCGGCACGTCCGGGGCCTTCCTGTCACAATACCGTCTGCCCTGACAGACGATGATTTTTTACTGCATGCTCAAAACGTCTGCGAATGCCTGGATTGCAGTCTGAGCCTGACCGAAGTCGCGCATCTGCTGGTCGATGCCGAGCTTGATGTGCGGGATTCCTGCATCGTCAAGAGCCTTCTTTAAGTACGGATACTCCATCTCCTCCGGGTCGCAGAACTGCTGCATGAACAGCACGAGACCCTGGGCTCCGCTCTCCTTTACCATATTGGCAACGAACTCGCCGCGGCGGTTCTTGCTGGACTGCGGATCATAGAGCAGGACATCGTAATCCTGTGCCGCAAACTGCTCTGCAAGAGCCATGATCGGATCCGGATTGAACGGAACGTCCACACGGAAGGAACGGCTCTCATGGGCAACGTCGTCGGCAGCGATGGCGATGTTGTTCTCCTCGAAGGCTGCAAGCAGCTTCGGATTGTCGCAGATAATACCGGACGTAACAACCTTTGTTCCCTTCCAGTCACAGACAGGAAGAGCTGCAAGCTCTTTATTGAGCTCCGTAAGCTTTGCCGTATAAACCGGCTTCTCCATGAACCAGAAAGCCTTTAATACTGCGGAACGCAGCGTCGGCGTGATGACGTCGCAGTGCTCGCTCGCCAGCTTCACGAATTCACGGCGGGCTGCACGGCTCTCGTTGTACACCTTGATGGCGTTCTGGATATCGTCGTTTGTGATCTCGTGGCCGGCAACCTTCTCAAGCTCGGCCTTTACATGATTGTACTGATCCGCACAGAACTGAAGCCCGAAGGACTCGAAGCGGTTCTGCGGATGAGCCAAGAAGATAACAGCCATCTTGTCGCCCATGGAAACGCGGTAGTTCTGGCTCATCGGGCGCAGCGTATCGCAGATGGTCGGCGTGATGATGCCGTCAAGCTGATCCATGGTGCCGTCCAGAAGCATTTCCAGCGCAAGCTGTGCGATGGTGCAGTAGAAGGTCGCGCAGTATTCCTTTGCACGGCTGATGGTCTTTGTGTTGGAGCCCCAGATTCCCATGGGAACCATGCCGGCTGCATACACAAGCTCGTCCGGTGCAAAGTACGGAAGGACACCGATGACCTTCTTTCCCTGAGCCTTATATTCTTCAAGCTGCTGCTTCGGAGTCGCAGCCTTTACTTTAAATTCATCCAATAATGCATTGATACTCATCTGTTTATGCCTCCTTTGCCTGCTTGTTGGCATCCATCGCCTCTACGAGGCCCTGGACACGCGTCTCATACTGAGCGGCGTTGAAGTTGCGCGGGTCAGCCTGGTCGCCGTCGAAGCCTGCACACGGAATGCCAAGATCGTCGGTGAACCGGCGCTGCATCTCTGCCATGTATCCGCTCCACGGCTTGCAGCTTCTGTTGTAGTGAACGAGGACGCCGTCAACCTTGTTGTCACGGCAGATGCCCTCTCTCCAGTCAACGCCCTGCTCGATGCAGACAGAGTTGGGAGCTTTATAGTAAGCGCGGGCCATTTCGTCCATGTTGTTGTAAACGAAGCCGAAGGCCGGTGCATAAACGACAGCCGTTACGTTCACACCGTGCTCTTTAAGCGGCTTGAACAGGGCCGGAAGCTTCGGCCAGCAGGGGATACCCTCGAACATGACGCGGTACTTCTCCGGGAACGGAGTCGTCGTCTCGCCCTTCTTTACCATCTCTTCCAGGTCTTTTGCGAACAGCTCGAAGGCCTCTGCGGTCTCGACTCTCGCACGTGCCGTTACGACGTCAGCCATGTGGTTGAACAGGTCGAAGCCGCTGTACGGAGCCGGCTCGTACTGAAGGTAATCACAGACCTTTAACCATGCCTTTGCGGTACGGTTTGCGTTTGCACATGCCTCTTCAAACTTCTTCTCGTCGAATTTCTTTCCGGTCAGCTCCTCAAGCTGCTTGATGGCCTTGTCGAACTGGGCGCGGACATACTTCACGTTGGAGTCGTCCACCTCAACGGTGTTGTTGTAGGGGATATCCACCATGATAAGCGGAATGTTGTGCATACGTGCGATGTTCTCATACCACTTCGTCATGCAGTTGCAGATGTTGTTGCAGCAAAGGACGAAATCCGGCTGCGGGATCTGCATCTGGCGGATCGGGGAAATAGCAGCCAGGCGGCGCTCCTTCTCCGGGCCGTCCGGAAGGGCATTGATCTCATTTAAGTCATCGAGAACCATGTACGGGCTCTGGGTCTTCGGGTCTTTTTTCGGCTTTCCGGTTGCCTCGTCGATGATGACCTTTCCGTCAGCATCCTTTAACGGCTTTCCGGTGTTCGGGTCGATGATGTATTCGCCTGTCTCCGGGTCAAACTTGCGGGCGCCGCGCTTTCCTGCCGCATAGGCAAGGCTGATGCGGGCATAACCGCAGATATCGTTGTCATAACCGAGATCCTCGGCCGCCTGACAGAGCAGCTCACCGTAGTGGTTTGCAGCGATACCGGCTGCCTGGTTCTCCGGGTACATTACATTAAGGTCAAACGCCGCAGCGAGCTCGCAGGGGAATTTGGATGAAGACCATCCGACTAACTCTCCTCTCGCCTTGGCCTCACGCGCTTCCTTATGGACGTCATCGACAACCTTACGCAGGGCGAGAACGCCAGGACTAACTTGTTTTGCCATAATTTTCATCCTCCATTTTTAGAAATTTATTTCTGACGGCTGGCACCCTGCCATGCAAACAGGGCGGCGCCAAGCGCGCCGTTATACTGAGTCAGCGGGGACGTCTGGATCGGGCAGCCAAGCTCTTCCTCAAGCGCTTTTACAACGCCTGTGTTCTGAGCCACGCCGCCGGTCATGACGACCTCCGGCACAACGCCGACGCGGTGGGCTAATCCCGTCACGCGGTGAGCCACCGAATGGTGGATGCCGTTGATAATATCGCATTTATCGGTTCCCTGGGCAAGCTGGCTGATAACCTCGCTCTCCGCGAAAACCGTACAGGTGGAGCTGATGGCCACATTCTTCTTGGACATGCCGCCGAGACGGCCGAGATCCTTTACTTCCACCTCCAGGACGCGTGCCATGACGTCTAAGAACCGCCCGGTTCCGGCCGCACACTTGTCGTTCATCTGGAAATTCACCATGGCGCCGTTTTCAATATGAAGCACCTTTACGTCCTGGCCGCCGATGTCGATGACCGTATGGACGTTGGGAAACAGGAAATAAGCCCCGCGGGCATGGCAGGAAAGTTCGCTCATCTGCTTGTCTGCAATTCCCATTAAGGAATTGCGGCCGTAGCCGGTCGCCAGGGTGTATGCCATCTGGTCCCTCGTCATACCTGCATTTTCGAGTACCAGGTCGATGGCACGCTGCGGGCCGCTGGTGCCCGCCCCGACATCAATCAGGGATTTGGCGATAATCTCCGTTCCGTCCTTTAAGATTATGCACTTGGACGCTGTGGAGCCAACGTCAATTCCCAATGTATAAATCGCGCTCATACTAACCTCCGGTTTTTCGTCAAACATCGTTTTTTATCTATCAAAGTATAGCACACGGGCCATGCTTCCGCAAGCGTTTCGGCAAATTTCAGATGGATGCCCGCCATGCATTTGGCAGATAAAACAGATATATCCAGACCGGGGATTTTCCCCGGCCTGGACGTCAGGTCAGAATTACGCTTTTTTAAAGGTATCCCACTCGCGGATTGCACGCGGCGTTACCATCTGATGGAACGGGCAGATGGTTTCCGGATTCTGGTAAACAGCCTCCGTGAATGCCTGGATGTACGGACGAAGCTCGTTCATATCGACGATCTCGTCTGCCATGCCCATGATCGTGCAGTATTTCGGACGGGATTTCTCTGTGTACATGTTGATCATGTCGTTCATCTTGTCGATGATCGGCTGAAGCTCCTCGCCTGCCTTCTTTGCCTTTACAAGCTTTCTGGAGTACATGGCGTTTGCAGCCGTCTCGCCCGGCATTACATAGTACTCGCTTGCGCCTGTTGCAAGGGAGAATGCGTTGGTGTTGTTGCCCTGCGGGCCGCCGAGTACATAGTGGGCTGCGGCGCTGGCCTTGCGGAGCGTGATCTCCAGAGACGGAAGCTTGGAGTTCTCGATGGAGTAAATGAGGGACTGGCCAAGTCCAAGGAGCTCTGCCTTCTCTGCATCGTCGCCGACGTCGATACCCGTCGTATCCTGAAGCCAGATAAGCGGGATGCGGTCGCGTGCACAGAGGGTTACGAACTCGTTCATCTTAATTAAGCCCTGACGGTACAGCTTGCCGCCGATGCCGACGGAATTCTGCTTGTACTCCGGATAGTTCATCAAGAGTCCCTGTACGTTTGCGATGACGCCGACTAAAAGACCGTTGACCTTTGCAAGGCCTGTCACCATCTCCGGGCCGTAGCCTTTCTTGTACTCGGAGAACTCAGAGCCGTCGAAGAGACGTGCGATGACGTCATAGACATCATACGGGCGCTTCTGGTTCATCGGGATGATGCTGTACAGGTCGTCTGCGGAGAATCTCGGGTGCTTCGGCTCGTCTACGCGGAAGAACTCCAGGTTGTATGCCGGAAGGTAGCTGATGTATTTCTTGATTCCGTCGATTACGCCGTAGTCGTTCTCATAAACCTCACGGAAGAAGCCTGTCTCGTCATAGTGGATCGGTACGGAGCCCGGTGCCGGAACATGCTGTTTGCTGTTCTCGATCTGGGCTGCGATGATCTGCTCTGCGCTCTCCTCGTCGATGTAGCCCTTCGGGTTCATACCGGAAAGGATGCCTGCGCCGCCGACTGCCATGTTGGCCTGGCTGTGTGCGATCAGGATGGTCGGGGAGATGCTGTGGTATCCGCCGCCGGCCGGGTTCGTTCCGTAGATGCCTACGATAACCGGAACGCCGAGCTGGTTCAATTCAGCATTGCGGAAGAACGGGGTACCGCCGCCTCTTCTGTTTGGATATACCTTGTCCTGGTTCGGGAACTCAACGCCGGAGCAGTTTAAAAGGTACACAAGCGGAAGGTGCATCATCTTTGCAGTATCGGAAGCGCGGAGCAGGTTCTCTGCCTGGCCCGGCACCCATGCGCCTGCCATCTTCTTGTTGTCGGAAGCGATGATGTACACCCATTTTCCATTGACACGGCCGAGGCCGTTGATGATGTTGGTGGTTCCAAACTTGTTGTTCTGCGGATTGTAAAGGCTGTTGAGCGGGCACCAGGTTCCCTCGTCAATCAGGGCGTTGATACGCTGCATGGCGGATAACTGTCCGCGCTCGTTTAACTTTTCTTCGCTGGTAATACCGGCAGCCAGAGCCTTTTCGATGGACTCATGGATATCTTTTTCAACGGCTTTGATCTCCTGCTCGTTCTCCGGGTTCGGGTTTACCAGCTCTTTGCCGATGACCGGCATGTTCTGGAAATATCCAGGCATGGAATAGTAGCCCATTTTTTCTTCCTCCTCTAAATACATGTGAGCCGTCCGGAACGGGGAGTTTCTCCCCGCCCGGCGGCCTTGGGTTTTTACTTCGTGAAGCCGCAGTCTGCGGCGTCATGGTTTAGTTTGCCGGCTCTTCCTTCGGAACCTGAATGAAGGCCTGACCCGGGTCGATCTCTTCGCGGATCATGCGGATAACTTCCGGATCCGGCGGAGCTAACTTCTCAGCTCTCGATACGTCGAGGTCGAAGCCGGTGTTCTCCTGTACTTCCTCAGGAGTCGTCGTCTCATAGTAGCCGGCCAGGTACATTCTCTTGGTCTCGTCGTCGAATTTCAGGATACCAAGGTCGGTAACGACTGCCTGCGGGCCGCGGTTGCCCGGAAGGCCGAGTTTCTCACGTCCGCCAGGGCCATCGATCCAGCCGGGGCTTGTAACGTAGTCGATCTTCTGCATGAATCTTCTCTTCTCATGCTGGATCATGATGATGGTGTTTGCAAAGGTTGCGATTCCGTTTGCACCGCCGGAGCCTGTGAAACGTGTCTTCGGGTTGTGGTAGTCACCGATACAGGTGGAGTTTACGTTTCCGTAGGGGTCGATCTGAGCGCCGCCGATGAAAGCGATCAGGCGGTCGTTGTCATGAAGCCACTCGTTTGCCTCGAAACCGATGAAACGTACATTCGGCCACTGAACGCCGCAGTGAGCCATGAAGCGCAGGTCGCCTACGGAGCGCGGTACCTCAATCGGGGAGCAGTCCATAAGTCCGCTCTCTACGATCAGGTTGCACTTCGGTGCGAATAATCTCTTTGCAACGGATGCGCCGATTAACGGAAGTCCCGTTCCTACGATTGCGATCTGTCCGTCGTGAATGCATTTTGCAAGCGTAATTGCCTGCATCTCTTTATTTGTATATTTTGTATAATCAGCCATAATTAGTCCTCCTTGCTGGCATCTGCCGCATATCCGAAGCCCGGTGTTACCTTTAAGTTGATAAGACGGGTTGCGCCAAGTTTGTTGAGATATTCATCCTGATCCTTAACGCCGTAAACATAGTCGTTTAAGAATACATGGAAGTCTTCCTCAGTCTTGCTGGCTGCGCCGTATGCCTTTAAGAATGCGTTGTCATAGTCATAGTAGCCGTAGCACTGAGTCGGATGAGCGCCGTACGGTACATGGCAGACTGCGCTTACGCAGAAGCACGGAATCTTGGTGACGGTCGGGTCTTTCCGGATTTCTTCATTGCTGATGAGCTCTTCGCAGGTGATGATGACTTTCTTTGCAGCAACTGCGATGTCTACATCGTGGAACTCATCGCCGATGATGATGGCAGTTCCGTCCGGGGATGCCTTCTGAACATGGATGATGGCCGTATCCAGCTTCGGAACCGGAAGGGCAACTACCTTCTCGCCCGGGTTGAAGGGGTTCTCAACATATACGAACTTGTCCTCGGTAAGGCCCGGGATCGTCTTTCTTACTTCCTTGCTGATTCCCCACTCGTCTACCAGGCCGGAACCCATCATCAGGCGCACCGGAAGGTACGGAAGGCCGAGGGAAGCCGCATGCAGCATCAGCATGATGGCATCCTGGGAGTAATCCTCATAGATCAGCTCGCCGCTCTCGATTTTTTTGCGGAACCGGCGGGATACGTTCGTTACGCCGGAGTCTGCCGTATAGCAGTTGATGTAAGCTTTTACGCGGTTCTCGCCGATCAGCATATCCCAGTCGGAACCTGCCGGGCCGGCCCATGCGATGAAGTCCTTCTTACCCTGGCGCAGGATCTCACGGACAGCAGCCATGGGCTTTTTGTTTGTGGTAAAGCCGCCGAAGGAGATCTGGTCGCCGTCTTCCACGTATTTCGCTATTGCTTCCTGTAATGTACACACTTTATTACTCACAATAAAGCCTCCTTTATATAGATAATATAAATGAATCGTTGGTATGTATGGGAGTGAGCCGAAGCTCACTTCCTACTTGAACATGAGCATGAAAAATCCTGCTGCTACGGCGGAGCCGATAACGCCGGCTACGTTCGGGCCCATGGCGTGCATGAGCAGGAAGTTGGTCGGGTTTTCCTGGGAGCCAACCTTCTGGGAAACGCGGGCAGCCATCGGAACTGCGGATACACCTGCCGAACCGATTAACGGATTGATCTTTCCGCCGGTTACAAGATACAGAAGCTTTCCAAGAAGAACACCGCCTACCGTGGAGAAGCAGAATGCTGCAAGTCCCATAACAATAATGGCGATGGTCTGCGGACGAAGGAAGATCTCTCCGTTTGCAGTGGCTCCGACAGTCGTTCCGAGCATGATCGTTACGATGTTGCAGAGGGAGTTCTGCGCCGTATCGGAAAGTCTTGCCGTCACTCCGGATTCACGGAGCAGGTTTCCAAGCATCAGCATGCCGAGAAGCGGTGCTACGGACGGGAGCAGCAGGGAGCAGAACAGAACCACGAATACCGGGAAAATGATCTTCTCAGCCTTGCTGACCTTACGGAGCTGCTTCATGACAACCTGGCGCTCTTTCTTCGTCGTGAGGAGCTTCATGATCGGCGGCTGGATTAACGGGATCAGCGCCATGTAGGAGTACGCTGCCACGGCAATCGGCGCCACCAGATCGGGAGCCAGGTTGTTTGCGATGTAAATCGCGGTCGGGCCGTCAGCGCCGCCGATGATACCGATGGCAGCCGCCTCACCCGGGGTAAAGAGCCCTGTTGCGAGGGCAAACATAAATGCAACGTAGATACCGAACTGAGCAGCCGCTCCAAGAAGAAGGCTGATCGGGTTCGCAATCAACGGGCCGAAATCCGTCATGGCGCCGACGGCCATGAAGATCAGGCACGGGAACAGGCTGGACTTTACGCCGCCGTAAATAATCCGCAGAACGCCGGCCGTGTACCACGGCTCGGACTCTTTCATCAGGTCTGCGAGCGGCAGGTTCGCAAGGAACATACCGAAAGCAATCGGGAGCAGCAGAAGCGGTTCAAACTGCTTATGGATTGCCAGATATAATAAAATGAAGGAAATGAGGAGCATGACGGCCTGCTGCCAGGTCAGTGCGGCAAAGCCTGACTGGGCCAACAGCTCTCCAAAGACAGAAATTATATTCACGCGGCACCTCCTAGTTTAAGGTAACCAGGACAGCACCCGTCTCTACGGTATCTCCGCTGTTTACATTGACAGACGCTACGGTTCCGTCAGCGGGCGCTACAATTTCGGTTTCCATCTTCATTGCTTCCATGATAACAACCGGCTGGCCGTATTTTACTGCATCGCCGACCTTAACTCTGATATCAAGGATCTTGCCGGGCATCGGAGCTTCCACGCTCTGTCCGCCTGCTGCTGCCGGTGCAGGTGCTGCTGCCGGTGCGGGAGCGGGTGCCGGGGCCGGTGCAGGAGCCGGGGCTGGTGCGGGAGCAGGTGCCGGGGCCGGTGCTGCTGCCGGAGTCGGAGCAATGATCGGAGCCGGTGCGCTTACGGAAGCGCCTCTGTCAAGCGGTTTGTAGCCGTCTACTCTTTCGATCTCCACTTCATATCTCTTTCCATTTAATGTAGCAACGTATTTCATAGTTCTGATACATCCTTTCCTTCTCTTTTTAAATTTTGTTCTGCAAGGTTACAGTTCTTTGATGCTTACCACTCGAATCTCTTCGCCTGACAGGCGTGCTTCCTCACTGATCGCCGCGAGAAGCACTGCATAGGATTCCTCGTCAATTCCCGGATCCGGAGCCGGCGTCACGACAGCCGCCTTCGGAGCCTCCGGCTTAATAATCATTCCAAGGATTTTGGATATGATGATGATCGCCAGCGCCAGTGCCACAAGAGCCGCGAATACAACACAAAGCCCAAGGATAGAAATTGAGACGGAATCTAAAAACGTCACTTCCTGACCAACCCACATATACTCACCGCACCTCCTTCATTTTTCTTCCCTTTTCAGGTCAGTTATATTCCATATTGTGGAATGCATTCCATTCTGTTGAAAACATAGAAAGGTTACTATAATTCTTACAGTATCCCCTCACCATGTTAAGCCAGCTTCGTATATCCACAAAAATAGACCCTTATAATATTTTCCTTCTTCTCACTGGATAATGATATCTTTATCATAATGTCATTTCCTCTGAATCTAAAAGCTAAAATACCATAAAAGTCTTCTCCTGACTGTTCCTATGCACTTTACACAATATTGATAGAAACAGTATATCAGTTCCACCCAAAAATGTCAACAAAGGCTGACAAAATTATGACAAAAATTGTTTCTTTCCGCGGCCCGCCCGGCGCTCTTTTCCATGGGTGTTTCTCCGCTATTTAAAAAGGAAAGGGAGAACCCCGTTTTGGAATTCTCCCTCTCCTGTCCTGTTACTGAAGCTGCTCTATGCCTGCTTCGGCTGCCGTCACGGCCGTCTCCTGGGCATTCTGGGCTGCCTGCTTTCTTGCTACAACCACAAGCCTGGTGTTCGTCTTGCTGTCGGCGCACGTCTCAAGGGTAATCAGCTTATCCCCATATGCCGCCGTTACGCCGGTGTCATAGAGGGAGCTTGCCTTTACGTTCTCCACATAATAGTCGAACTGTGCCTTGTTCATATCGCCTACATACTGGTACCACTTGAACACACCCTCGGCCTCTTCCGGATAAACCGGGGCAAAGAAGACAGCCATAACCTCATAGCTGCCGTCCTCATCATAGAGGCTCTTGAAGTCGATGTACGGGTTCTTCGCGCGGAAGGACGGGTACTGGTAGTTCCAGATATAGCCGAACTGAAGGACGCCATTCATGTTGTGTCCATGGATCAGCACATTCATGTCCCCGGCATCGCAGCCCTCACCGATGAACGGGATGCCTACCGCGTCGGACTGACGGCTGAAGTTATGATGCAGATAGTAGTCATAGGGGGATACGGTCTTCATAACCGGGTATCCGAAACCGGTTCCCGGCACGGTGAGCCAGCCCCTGAGGTCACTGTTCTGCTCATAATAGCTCTGAAGCTGCGGAATGATTTCCTTTGTTTCATCCACGGTTACAACCGTATTTTCCTGATCCTCTTCGGCCGTGTAAGTCATGCCCGGCCCGAACTGCTCGTCGCCCATGTTGGGCAGGCGGTTGATCTCCGGATGCGGAGGATCAGAGGATTCTTCGGCCGGCGGTGTGGGAACCTGCGCCGTAGGCGTCGAGGTGCCGCTGCCATGGGACGGCCTCCCGCCGTTTCCGCTGCTTCCGCCGCCTCCGTTATCGTCGTCAGAATCACCAGAGTCTCCTCCCTGAGGCCTGTCCGGCTCATCTGTTCCCGGCTTGTCAGGATCTGGATCTGGTTCTTCCGTTCCTGGCTTGTCGGGATCGGGATCCGGCTCCTCTGTTCCTGGCTTGTCAGGATCTGGATCCGGCTCTTCTGTTCCCGGCTTGTCAGGATCTGGATCCGGCTCTTCTGTTCCTGGCTTGTCAGGATCGGGATCCGGCTCCTCTGTTCCTGGCTTGTCAGGGTCTGGGTCTTCTCCGCCTTCTTCCGTCACCGCATCCCATACAAGGACAAACGGCGAGAAGCCGCCGGAGCCGACCTGGAAGCTGATGCCGGAATCTGCTGTCTCAACAGATACCGTTTCAATTTCGGCGCCTGCAATGTCTGCCGGGTCAAAACCTGTGTTGCCTCCGTCAGACGTGCTGTCGCGGTGGAGCCCTTTAAAGTGCAGAAGCTTAAATTCCGTATTGGAATCCGTCCCCTCCGGGTATGCCCAGTAAATTGTCACCGGCTGCGAAGCCGTGATCCAGACATTTCCGTCGTTGGCGTCCACGAGATCCAGATATTTTAACTCGTAATTTCGCTCTGCGTTCATGGCCGGCAGTCCCAGGTGGCTGTCGGAAGCAGCCTTTAACGGCTGGATCCGCTCTTTTCCGTCTGACGTAATGATATCGTCAAACAGAAGGCTTGGTCTTGCGCCGTCTTTCAGCTCAATTCCCTTGTCGTTGATCGTATAAGTCGTTCCTGCCGGGGCCCATACGGCTGCCGTTCCGGATTCCAGCCCTGTCTGCGGCTTGTCCGTCAGAACGTCTGTCACAGTCTTGCCTGCGTCTGTGTTCTCAACGGCACGCACTGTCAGAACTGCCGGTTCCGTCGTCACCGTGTAGGAAGCGCCGGCTTCATCTTCGGCTGCCACATAGAAGGAGAAGGCATTTTCATGTTCCCCGGCATAAAGCTCTGCCGAGTAGGTTGCAAATAACTCCTGTTCTTCCTGCGGGTCGAAAGCATCGTTTCCAATGGTTTCTCCTGTTTCAGGATTCGTGTAAACCATTCTTGCCGGTTCGGCTTCCCCGACCGTTTCCAGCCGGTAAGTGTTTTCGCCGGCACTTACGGCTTTCCATTCCGCACCCGTATCTGCGTTGCGAAGGGTCAGCTCCTCCGGATTTTCAATACCTGTGATCTCAAATACCGGCTCCGGGATTCCGTTTCCGGATACTGCCCGGCTTACGGACATTGCCCGGCCTGCGGCGTTATGAGTAACGCCTTCGTAGCCGTCACCGCCCACGTAAATCGTCATGTCCACCGGCTTAATATGGATGTTCTCCATCTTCATCCAGCGGAGATTGTCTTTCGTGAGCATTTCATTCTGCTTCACATCATACTGAATGTTGGACGTATCGCCGTCATAGTAGGCATAATATACGTTCCTGGCGGCATCCTGAAGCTTGACCATATGGAGCCCGTCATCTTCAATGGAAACCGTCGATGCAAAGGAACGGTAATTCGCCGGGATCACGAGACATCCGTCCTCGCCTGCAAGAGCATCGACGCCGCCGTCAAGAAGCAGGTTCACAGGATTTTCCTGATCTTCCGTCAGCGTGTCCTCGGTGCCGAACTCTGCAAATCTGCCGTTCAGGATCGCGTCGGTGACGGATTCGCCGCCATCTTTTATCATCCTGTCGACGGCGAATTTTGTGCCGTCGGCGTAGGCTTCGATGTGGGTGCCGTCGGTGATGGTGAGGGAATGTACTGTACAGTCTTCACCTGCACCGATGGCAGCCGCGCCGTAACCGCCGACTGCTTTTACCTCTGCATTGCCGGTAATTGAGATACTCTTCGCATCGTCATTATAGCCGGCTCCGATTCCGGCTCCTCCAGCACCGCCAATGGCAACGACTTTCGCATTGTCTCCGATGGAAACAGCCGTCCTTGCGAGAGGGGCAAAAGCCATGTACCCGCTTCCGATACCAGCTCCATTTGCTTCACTGGCTGCATATACATCTGCATTTCCGTCAATCGTAATGTTGATTTCCGGGTTGCCAAGAGCGGAAGAGGGTCGCATCACAAGTGCACCGCCGATTCCGGCACCGCCACCGCCGCCATTTGCAGTGACCCTACTGTCTCCGCTGATATGAATGTTCCAATCCAGCCAGTTGATCTGTCCGGCGCCGATGGCTGCCCCGGCAAGTATCAGAGTGCTTTCACCATTTTCCGGCATTTCTGTTCTGGCATCCACAACGGCTTCACCGTCAATCACAATCTGATATGGTTTTCCATTGTCACGCGGCATCACAGTAGCGTACATACCTCCGCCTCCAATGGCTGCGGAATACATATCCACATACGCCGTCACTTCTGCATCACCAGTGATGTGAATGATTCCTCCGTCCGGGTTCCCGCTTCTTCCTGCGCCGATGGCCGCTTTTGTAGCTCCCTTCTTACTTGGACTGGGATCCCCCTTCACCGAAACATCGACGATTCCGCCAGATATTTCTATGGTTTCCAGGAGCCCGTCATTCGAATAGGTGCCGCCTCCGCCTACGCCAATGCCGGCGCCGGTTCCTTTTCCACCGATTACAGCCTCAACGCAGACCTCAAGATTTCCTCCATGGACTGCAAGGCTCCCGCTGTTTCCAACGACCCCTTTGACTTCTCCGCCGCCGCCGATTCCGGCGCCGGTTCCGTACTGCTCAATTGAAATATTTCCGTTTTCAATTGTGATGGCGCCAGGCGTCTGCCCTGCATTTCCTCCAATGGAAGCTCCGCTGGCCTCAAAGTCCGTGCTGTCCGGTCTGCCGTTCTGTATCCCAAGGCTTCCGTCCCCGACTACCGTAAGTGCTGCATTCGGCGCCACATGGACAACGGCCTTGTCGCCGCCGGCGTTTTCCAACGTGTTTTCCCCGTCAAGGGTCAGTTCCACATGGCCGCCTGCAATGTCGATCAGGGAATAGGCCTTATCTGCCTCCAGAACTTCCGAAGAAATGGAAAGGCCCGAAATTGTGACCTTCAGCGGACTTTCTTCGCTTCCGCCCCGCAGTGTGATATGGTTTTCCGTGCTTTCTCCTGAAATGACAATTCCTTCCTCCGGAACTGCCCCCAGAACTTCCTCGCCGGCTGACACTTTATTGTTTTCAATGACAATATTTCCCTCAGCGATGGAAACGCTCATGACCGCATCTGACGAGCTTGCCGTCCTATCCGGTTCTTTTGCGTCCGAATTGGAGCCGCTGGCAACACGCACCGCCGCCCCCATGCCATTTGCATCTTTCACCGGGATCTGGACGAGTCCCCCGATATCCGTATCCGCCAGGGAAACCATAACATTGTTCAGCATGAGCGCCGCCGTCAGAATCCCTATGAATACGCGTTTCGCTTTTCGCCTCATAGCTTTTCCTCCTAAATCATAACTTCCCGGTAACTTTTCGTCTCTCCATATTCCGGGATCCTTTTTCTAAATCACCCCTGTCTTTTTTCTCCGAGGCTGTCCTGTTTTTCCAGCCTCTCTTCTTCATGGCCCGCCTGAAACATTTCGTAAAAACGGTTTTCTGCCTCCCGGCGTGCCGTCACGGCCTCCCCATAGGTCAGAAACGTCCCCAGATGGTAAACTTTTCCGCCGATGCCGATGGCCGCTCTCCAGCGGTCCCGCCCTTTGCGATATACGCCCCGGTGCCCGCTGGTATTGTTTGTGTACGTCTTCCGGTTTGCGATCCGCTCCGCACTCAGCCCGCCCGCAGGACGGATGGGCTTTTCCTTCTGAAGACAGCCGCAGCTTTTTGCTGCTCCCGTCCGAAGCTGGATGCCGCGGCAGACGGCAAGATTTCCGCAGTCACAGCGGCAGAGCCAATACTGCTCTTTGTCATCCTGGGCTGAGATCAGGCAGACGGCTGTCAGACGGCCGAACCGCATACCTCTCAAGTCGTTTCCCTTCCCCTGCCGAACCTCTTTCCGATAGCAGCCGCAGCTCTTGGTGTGGCCGTTTTTCAAATGAGACTCCTCGACAATTTTCTCGTTTCCGCAAATACAGTTGCAGACCCAGTACCGGTGCCGGCTATCTCCTTTTTCGGCTCTTTTGACTACGGTCAGATATCCGAATGTCCTGCCTGTCAAATCCTGTTTCATAGCTGCACATACAGCAATGACATAATGTGTATTATGAGATGTTGACTGCTTTTAAGGCCTGAAAAACCGCCCCCCGCCAGACGGCAAAGGCCTGGAATTTCCAATTTTTTCCAGCTTTTCTATTGAAGTTTCCTTGTTCCTGTGCTATTTTTAATAGGAAAGGAGGGAAAGCAGATGCATGACATAATACACATTATGCCGTGTATATGTGTCTTTCCCTTGTGCTTATCCGTATCACATCTTCAAAGAAAAAAACATCCTGCTCCCACACGCTGCCGTATGGGAAATCAGGATGTTTTTCCTATGTTCCAAAACTCCGGAACGCCAATCGGGCCAGGCATTTTGTTGACACCGATCTCTTCTTATATTAAAATGGTGTTGGGGTCAAAAGGATTTTTAGCCCCTTTGATACTGGATTGTTCCGCACTTCGTGCTCCCGGTATCTTACATAAACCATAAGAAAATAAAGGGGAGAAGGTACGATTATGAGGGAAATCAAACGCGTGACCCTGATCGGCCTCGGGGCCATGGGCGTTTTCTTTGCGCCGCGGCTTTCCGGGTATCTGGGGGAAAATTTTAAGATTATGGCAGATGGGAAGCGGAAGGATCGCCTGGAACAGAAAGGCGTTACCGTAAACGGTACCAATTACCGTTTTCCGATCATCACGCCGGAAGCCGACTGCGGGCCGGCTGATTTAGTTATCATCGCCGTCAAAGGCTACGATCTGGAACAGGCCATTCGGGACATCAAAAATCAGGTAGGCAAGGACACCATCATCCTCTCCGTCTTAAACGGCGTTGACAGTGAAAAACAGGTGGCCGCCGTCTACGGCGAAGACCACCTGCTCTATTCTTATATGCGGATCAGCATCGTCATGCGGGACGGAAAAACGGAATTCGATCCCAAAAAGGGCCTGATCCACTTCGGCGACCTGAAAAATGATCCCGAAAACCTCTCGGAAAACGTCCTGGCCGTCAAAAATTTATTTGATGCCTGCGATATTGACTATAAAATTGATCCCGACATGCTGCGCGGGATCTGGTTTAAATTCATGTGCAACGTCGGCGAAAACATGACATGTGCCATGCTCCAGGTGCCCTTCGGCGCGTTCCAGAAAAGCGAGCATGCCAACTTCTTCCGCCGCGCCGCCATGTGGGAGGTGATCCGCGTTGCCAACAAACTGGGCATTGCCCTGGATCAGTCCGACATCGACCGCCAGGAGCACACGCTCTCCCGGATCCCTTACGGGAACAAGCCCTCAACGCTCCAGGATCTCGAGGCCGGAAAGCGCACCGAAGTCGACATGTTCGCCGGCACCGTGGTGGAGCTTGGAAAATCCCTGGGAGTGGAAACGCCGGTCTGCGAGTGCTTTCTCCATGGGATCCATTTAATCGAAGAGAGATTGTTCGGCGGGATTTAACTCCCGCCGTTTTCTTTTCCGCTCTCCTCCCACAAAATCAAATTACTCCACCGAACCGCATCCATCGAATCCTCCGGGATCACATACGCCCGGTCTTCGTCTTCCTGCGACGGAAGCATGTACTCGCTGCTGTATGCATAATACATCCACCGCTCATCTAACACCGTCACGCCCATGCCCGTCTCCATCTGCCAGTGGAGCGAATCCCCGTCACCGTCGCCGGCCGTATAAACCATCGTTCCGTCACAGAGGTTGTCCACATAAACGGCTTCTTTGGATATAAAAGCAAAGCTCCCCTCCGGCTTTTCCTCATAATACTGGTAGCCGGTGACGCCATGGCCATTCATGCGCCCGTCTGACCAGAGCCCGTCCGCATACGTGAACCGCGGCTCATCAAGCACCACCGCCTGCACTGCCAGGCATTCGCCATCCGGCTTTCCCGCCATAAACTCCCCGAAAAATGCCGTATTGTAGCGGGTCAGTACGAGCCCGTACCCCAGAAGCTCCCCGTCCACGGGCCGCATCCGCCATATCACATCTCCCTGGGCCGTCGTCTCCCGGTAAAACAGATACCGCTCGCCGGAAAGCGTCTCCTCGGAGAGCGTCCGGAACTCCTCCTGGCTGCCGTTTAAAAGTCCGGCTGCCGCCTCCATATCTTTCTCTTCCATGGCCTCATAAAGCGACTTGCAAAGCTTCGCCTCCGCCTCCGAGACGGGAAGTTCCGGCTGTGACGGCCGGAGCACCTCTGCCGTCTCCTCTGCGGCCGGCGTCTCCGTCTCCGACGCTGTGTTCCCGCAGGCCGAGAGAAAAAATGCCGCCATGATCAACATCAGAAAATACTTCATTCCTTCCCCTCTTTCCATGCTTTAAGAAGAAGTGACGCGCCTTCCCGTATCGTTTCCTCTTCCAGGTTTGCGTACCCCAAAAGCACCGTCCCTGGATACCGCTCATGCTCCGGATGTATGAAGAAGCCGGAAAGCCCATACACGCGGACGCCAGCCGCAGCCGCCGTCTCCAAAAGTTCCTTCTCGCTCCGCCCTGTCCGGCTTGCAAGCAGCACATGGAGCCCCGCAAACTCCCCGCGGATCTCAAACTCCGGCTCCAGAGCCTTAAGCGCCGCAAGCAGCGCGTCATGTTTTCCCTTATAAATCTCCCGCATCCGGTTCAAATGCCGCTCAAAATACCCGCCGGAAAGGAAACGGCAGAGAATCCGCTGATCCACCCGGGAAACCGTAGACGAATAAAACCACGCCTTCTCCCGGTACCGGGAAAGGAGCCGCTCCGGCAGCACCAGATAGCCGATACGGATGGCCGGCGCAATGGACTTGGAAAAAGTGCCCATGTAGATCACAAGCCCCTTCCTGTCCATGCCCTGAAGCGCCGGGATCGGCTTTCCCTTATAGCGGAACTCGCTGTCGTAGTCGTCCTCGATCAGATAGCGCCCCTCTTTTTCCTCTGCCCAGGAGAGAAGCTCCTGGCGCCGCTTCACCGGCATGACAATCCCCATGGGAAACTGATGGGACGGCATCGTATAGGCTACGGTCACGGGCAGGCGTGAAAGCGCCTCTGCCATGAGCCCGCTTTTGTCCATCTCCACCGGGTACACCGGATGTCCCATGCCGCTGAACACGCGGTAGGCCTGGTTGTAGGTGGGGTTTTCCATGGCAATCCCCGCGTCCCGCCCGAGAAGCTGGGAAAGCAGCATCAAAAGATACTCGTTCCCCGCCCCCACGACAATCTGCTCCGGCAGGCAGTGGACGCCGCGGGCCGCATGGAGGTACTCAGCGATTGCCGTCCGAAGTTCCAGATCGCCCTGGGGCTCGCCCTTTAAGAAAAGCTCCTGTTCCTCCCGCCTCAAAGCTGCGCGGCTGATCTTTCGCCAGGTGGAAAACGGAAACCCCGTCAGGTCGATGCCGCGGGGTGAAAAATCCACGGCATATTCTGCCTTCTTCTCCTGCCCTGCGGCTTTCTCAGGCTTTTCCCCATGGCGGACAGGCGCCTCGGCAAGCGGCGGAAAAATCCCCTCCAGGCTGGCGGCAAAATACCCCTTCCGCGGAATGGCCTCGAGATACCCCTCGGACACAAGCTGTTCATAGGCAAGCTGCGTCGTGCTGCGGCTTACTTTCAGGCTCTCCGCAAGCTGGCGCGTGGACGGAAGCTGCCTGGCGGGGCGGATGCCGCCTGTACGGATCTCTTCCTTAATATAATGATAAATCTGCTCGTATAACGGCCGTTTGTCCTGGCTGTCCAGAGGGATCATTAACTCCATGCAAAAACTCCTTCTTTTCATGCAAGCATGATGCCGCTTGCCGGGCTTGTACAGCAAAAAGGGATGTCCACATAAAACTTCCCTGCGGGCATCCCTTCCCTTTCTCTTTGGCTATTTCGTGATCTTAAAGGAACTCTTTAAGGACACGATCCGGTTGTACACCGGTTTCCCTTCGGCGCTGTCCTTGCAGTCCACGCAGAAGAAACCGTTTCTCACAAACTGGAAGCTGTCGTATGCCTTTGCTTCCATAAGCGCCGGCTCCACATACGCCTCCACAACTTTTTTGGAGTTGGGGTTTAAGTTCAGCGTGCCGTCGGCATTTAACTTTCCCTTCTCCTCGTCCACGATATTTTCATACAGGCGGCACTCCACCTTGCCTGCCTCTGCGGCAGATACCCAGTGGATCGTCCCCTTGACCTTTCTTCCCGTAAAGCCGGAACCGCTCTTCGTCTCCGGATCATAGGTACAGTGGATCACGGTCACATTGCCGTTTTCATCCTTTTCAAAGCCTGTGCACGTCACAAAGTACGCGCTCATCAGGCGCACCTCATTGCCCGGGAACAGCCGGAAATATTTCTTCGGCGGCTCCTCCATGAAGTCCTCCCGCTCGATATAGAGCTCTCTGGAGAACGGCACGAGCCGCTCGCCAAGCTCCGGATTCTCCAGGTTGTTGGGCACCGGAAGCATCTCCGTCTGCCCTTCCGGATAATTGTCAATCACCAGCTTCACCGGATCGAGAATCGCCATCATCCTCGGCTTTTTAAGCTTCAAATCCTCGCGGATGCAGTATTCCAGCATCGCATAGTCCACAGAGCTGTTGGCCTTGGAAACGCCCACCAGATCCACGAAAAGTTTTAAGGATTCCGGCGTGTAGCCTCTTCTTCTCAGAGCGGCAATCGTAACAAGACGCGGATCATCCCAGCCGTCCACGATGCCGTCCTCGACGAGTTTCTTAATATACCGTTTTCCCGTCACCACGTTGGTGAGATAGAGCTTCGCAAACTCAATCTGGCGCGGCGGGTTCTCAAACTCACATTCTCTGACGACCCAGTCGTAAAGCGGCCTGTGATCCTCAAATTCCAGCGTACAGATGGAGTGGGTGATGTGCTCGACGGCATCCTCGATGGGATGGGCGAAATCGTACATCGGATAGATGCACCACTTGTCACCGGTGTTGTGGTGGGTCATATGGGCCACGCGGTAAATGACCGGGTCGCGCATGTTGATGTTGGGCGACGCCATGTCAATCTTCGCACGGAGCACCTTCTCCCCGTCCTTGTACATGCCGTTTTTCATGTTCTCAAAAAGCTCCAGGTTCTCCTCGACACTGCGGTCGCGGTAGGGGCTGTTCTTTCCGGGCGTATTGAAATCGCCGCGGTACTCTCTGATTTCATCTGCGCTCAGATCGCAGACATAAGCCTTTCCCTTCTTAATCAGAAGGACGGCGCACTCGTACATGGTCTCAAAATAGTCGGAAGCAAAAAACAGCCTGTCCTCAAACTCGGCGCCAAGCCATTTCACGTCTTCAATAATGGAATGCACAAATTCCGTCTTTTCCTTCGTGGGGTTCGTATCGTCAAACCGCAGGTTGAACTTCCCGCCGTACTCTTTTGCAAGGCCGGAATTCAAAAGGATTGATTTTGCATGGCCAATGTGAAGGTAGCCGTTTGGCTCCGGTGGGAATCTCGTCTGGACATGGCTGTACACACCTTCTGCCAAATCCTTATCAATCTCCTGCTCAATGAAATTTTTGGAGACGGTTTCTTCTTTTTCTTCTGTTTCTACCGCCGGCTTCGTATTCTCTGCCATATCCATTCCTCCATTTCCCGTTTCTTAATGATTTATCTTATCACATTTTCCCCGATTGATAAAGTATTTTTCAAAATTTCTGTTTTTAGATATTGACATTTTTTTAACAATGGATGTATAGTATAGGCATGAAAAGAAAACACTTGAAAATATATGTGTGTGAGGCGGCAGACGGCAAAGATCCGTTTCCCGCCGGAAGGAGGACTTTATGGCAACAAGATGTGACAACCGGAAAATTGCCCTTGTGGGCACCGGCATGGTGGGGATGAGCTTTGCTTACTGTCTTTTAAACCAGGCAGCATGCGATGAGCTCGTCCTCATCGATCTGGATAAAAAGAGAGCCGAGGGCGAGGCCATGGACTTGAATCACGGCCTTGCCTTTGCGCCCGGGAACATGAAAATTTATGCAGGGGAATATTCCGACTGCGGCGATGCCGACATCGTCGTCATCTGTGCCGGCGTGGCCCAGAAGCCCGGCGAAACGCGGCTTGCCCTCTTAAAGCGGAACGCCGAGGTCTTCCGCTCCGTCGTCGGCTCCGTGACAGACTCCGGTTTCTCCGGAATCTTCTTAATTGCCACAAACCCGGTAGACATCATGGCCAGAATCACAAGGGAAATCTCCGGCTTCCCCAAAGAGCGCGTCATCGGAAGCGGAACAGCCTTAGACACAGCAAGGCTCCGCTACCTGCTCGGCGCCTATCTGGATGTGGATCCGCGGAACATCCATGCCTATGTCATGGGCGAACACGGCGACTCGGAGTTTGTCCCGTGGAGCCAGGCCCTTCTCGCCACGAAGCCGGTACTCCAGATCTGTGCGGAATCTGACGGCAGGCTCTCCGTCTCTGATCTGGAAAACATCTCCACCGAGGTGCGCGAAGCGGCCTACAAAATCATCGACGCCAAAAAAGCCACCTACTACGGCATCGGCATGGCCCTCACCAGGATTGTCCGCGCCATCCTGGGCGGCGAAAACAGTGTCCTTACGGTCTCTGCCTGCTTAAACGGCGAATACGGTCAGAAGGACGTCTATGTGGGAGTCCCCTGCATTTTAAACCAGAATGGTGTCTCCAGGATCCTCACCCTGGATCTTCCCGACGAAGAGATGGACAAACTCGGCAAATCCTGCGATACCCTGCGGAAATCCTTTGACGAACTCGGTTTATAGGTTTATAGTAGAGATAAGCTGCGGGCCCGGAGGCGGCCCGCAGAAACTACATAACGCGGAGGTATGAATCATGAGTACGAATTCCTTTGACCTGATGACCTTTGGCGAAATCATGCTGAGGCTTTCCCCGCCCCGCCATGCCCGCATCGTGGACGGCGACATTTTTGAAAAGCGCGCCGGCGGCGCAGAGTTGAACGTGGCTTCCGGTGTGGCCCTTTTAGGACTCCGCACCGGCATCATCTCCAAACTCCCCTTAAACGAGCTTGGAACCTTCATCAAAAACAGGATCCGTTTCGTCGGCGTATCCGACGACTATCTGATTTACGACGACTCACCTGAAGCAAGGCTGGGACTCTACTACTACGAGATGGGCGCCGCGCCGAGAAAGCCCACCATCGTCTATGACCGCCGTTCTTCCTCCGTCACCAGGATCCGGCTGGAGGAAATCCCCGAGGAGGTTTACTCCTCTGCCAGAATGTTCCACACCAGCGGCATCAGCCTGGCTCTCTGCGAAGGCATGAAAAACACGGCCATCGAACTGATCCGCCGCTTTAAAGAGCACGGCGCACTGATCTCCTTTGACGTCAACTACCGTGCGAACCTCTGGAGCGAAGAAGAAGCCAGGGAGACCATCAAAAAGATTCTTCCCATGGTGGACGTCCTGTTCGTGTCCGAGGAGACGAGCCGCCGCATGTTCCGGAAAACCGGCTGCCTCGAGGATATTTTAAAGAGCTATGCCGACGAGTACGGCGTAAAGATTGTTGCCGCCACCCAGCGTACCGTCATCAGCCCGAGAAAGCACTGCTTTACCTCGACGCTCTACGACGCCCAGAGCGGCCAGTTCTTCACAGAAGAGCCGTATAAGGATATCGACGTCATCGACCGGATCGGCTCCGGCGACGCCTATGTAGCCGGCGTCCTCTTCGGCCTCTTAAAGTACCAGGATCCGAGAAAAGCCATGGAATTCGGAAACGCCACCTCCAGCGTGAAAAACACGGTGCCCGGCGACCTTCCGTCCTCGGATTTCAAGGAAATCGACAGGATCATAAGAGAGCACCACTCCACCGGCCCTGTCAGCGAAATGAACCGGTAACAGAGTACATACGAAAGACATCCCCCGCACCTCTACGGCGTTTTGGGGGATGTCTTTTTATTCCAAAGATTTTCTGTTTTCATTCCCGCATATCCAAGAGCCAGCCCGATGAGAAGCCCGCCCAGGATATCCGTCGGGAAGTGGACGTAAAGATACATTCTGGAAAAGGCGATGAGAGCCGCCAGCACAAGCGCCGCACTGCCCCATTTCCGGTTTTTAAGCCAAAGGTAAAAGGAAACGGAAAAGCCTGCCATCGTATGTCCCGACGGGAAGGAAAAGTCCTCGGGCACCGGGATTAAAAGCTCCACCGCCGGATTCAGCCAGCAGGGCCTTGGCCGTGCAACGGCATTCTTTAAAATCAAATTCCCGACGATCAGGCAGCCAAGAAGGATAAGCAGCACGATGATCCCTTCTTTTCTCGTCCTTTTCCAAAACAGCAGGGCAATCCCCAGAAGGATCCAGAGCAAGCCCCCGTTCCCAGCCGCTGACAAGGCGCACATGACTGCGTCCAGAACGGGATTGTGAATCGTCTGAAGGAAATCCAGAATGGCAAATTCCATGTCCAAAAACCTCCGTTAAATGCTGATAACTCCAAAATATTTCAAAAGCTCTCCCACCAGGATCGCCGCCAGCATGACAGGCGCAATCCAGCGGAGCATGACCTGATAAAGGCGCTTTCTCTTAAACTCCCCGGAGCTTTCCACTTCTTCCTCCACAAAACGGCTCCCGATCACATGTCCCACAAATACGCACGTCCCGATGGCCGCAACCGGCATCAGCACCGAATTGGAGATGAAGTCAAAAAAGTCCAGAAACTGCATGCCAAGAAGCTTGATGCCGGAAAGAGGCCCATAGCCAAGGCAGGACGGGATCCCAAGCAGGAGAATGGCCGCCGTGGAAACGACCGTGGCCGCTTTCCGCCCCAGCTTTGCCTTATCCTGCACCATGGAAACCACCGTCTCCAAAAGGGAAATCGACGACGTCAGCGCCGCAAACAGCACCAGCAGGAAAAACGCCGTGCCGAACAGCCCGCCCATATTCATGGAGCCGAACACCTTCGGCAGCACGCCGAACATAAGCCCCGGCCCTGCCTGTCCGCGGATTAAAGACGCATCGCCGCCGTTAAATGCCACGACGGCCGGCACGATCATCAGACCGGCCAGGAACGCAATCCCCGTATCAAAAATCTCAATCTGCGCCACGGACTTTTCCAGATTGTCTTCCTTTTTCATATAAGAGCCGTAGGTAATCATGATGCCCATGGCTAAGGACATGGAATAAAAAAGCTGTCCCATGGCCGCCAGCACCGTCGTCACGGAGACATCCTTTAAATCCGGGAGCAGGTAATACTTTAACCCGTCCATGGAACCGGGAAGCGTCAGGCTGTACACAGCCACGCCGACAGATAGAAGGACAAGCACCGGCATCAAAAACCGGCTGGCTTTCTCAATCCCCTTTTCCACGCCGAACAGGACGACGGCCGCCGTCAACAGCACATAAATCAAAAACCAGAACATCGGCGCCTCAAAAAGGCCGCTTCCGCTTCCTGCGATGAAATCCCCGAAATAGGAATCTCCAGCCATGGCTGCCATGTTCCCGCGGGCAAATTCCGCAAAATATTTGATGACCCATCCGCCGATGACACAGTAGTACGGCGTGATAATGACGGGGATCAGCGCGGAAAGCCAGCCAAGGGCCGCAAACCGCTTATCGAGCTTCGCATACGCTTCAATACAAGAAAGCCTCGTCCTGCGCCCGAGGGCAATCTCCGTAATCATCAGCGTAAACCCGAAGGTAACTGCCAGCAGGATGTAGATAATCAGAAATGCTCCCCCGCCGTATTTTGCCGCCAGGTACGGGAACCGCCAGAGATTCCCGAGTCCGACCGCGGAGCCTGCTGCGGCCAGGACAAAGCCGATCCTGCTTGTAAAGCTGCTTCTCTCTTTCATCCAATGTTCTCCTTCTCTAAATGTCACGTTAAAAGTGTAAAGTAAAAAAGTGATAATTGGCCCCATTATACACGGGTTTGAGAGAAAAAGCAAATACTTTTTATGATTTTCCTGATTCTTCTGCCGGGCGGCCAAGCTCACAGAGCACCTGGGCCGTCGCATGGATGCCGTTGTAATAGCAGGAAAGCTTCATATTTTCATTGGGCGCATGGTTGTTTTCATCCGGATTTGCATAGGGGACGCTGACGACCGGAACGCCTAAAATATCTGTGAACACGTAGTTCGGAAGGCTGCCGCCCATGAGCGGCAGATTCACCGGCTCCGTGTTGTAGGCTTTCTTTATGCCCTCGCGGATCCGCACAACAAGCGGCAGAGACGGCTCCGTACAGGAAGCCTCCATGACGGAATACCCGCTTACAACAGCCGACGGCTCCATCTTCTCCACATGGCGCTTCACCTTCTCATACGTGTCCTTCCCCCGCATACCGGGCACAAGGCGGATATCCATCTTTACCACTGCATGACAGGGGATGATGGTCTTCGTGCCCTCTCCGCCGTAGCCGCTCGTCAGGCCGTTGATGGTGAGCGTCGGAAGGAACATCAGGTGGCGGTAAAACTCCAGCTTATCGTCAAATTTCAGCCTGTCCACGCCGTACAGCCTGCAAAGCTCCTCCGGCTCAAACTCCATGGCTTCCATCATTTCCTGCTGTGCCGGGGAAACCGGCGCAATGCCGTCATAAAAGCCGTCGATCAGCACCTTCCCGTCCGCGTCTGTCATGGACGATAAAAGCTTTACCATCTTCCAGGCCGCATTTTCAATGACGCCGCCCTTGTTCCCCGAATGGTTGTCGCTCTTTGCCGTCGTAATCCCGATCTCAAAGGACAGGATGCCGCGGTTTCCGTAGACAATCTGCGGCACCGTGTCGCTGTACATGCCGCCGTCGGAAACGTAAACCACATCGGCCGCCAGAAGTTCCCGGTTCTGCTCCACGATCCACGGAAGGCTCGGGCTCCCGCTCTCCTCCTCGCCGTCCAGGATAAATTTCACATGGACAGGGAGTTTTCCAAAGGTCTCCAGGCAGGAACGCACCGCCATCAGATGAGCCATGAACTGCCCCTTGTTGTCGGCAACGCCGCGCCCGTAGAGGACACCAAGCTTTTCCGTCGGGATAAAGGGAGGCGTATCCCATGCTTCCAGGGGCTCCGGCGGCTGGACGTCGTAATGGCCGTAAAACAGTACCGTCGGCGCGTCCTCCTTATCGGAGTGGAGCTCAGCAAAGACTGCCGGCTTTGTCGGCGAGTCCAAAAGCCTTGCCTCCATGCCCATGTCACGGAACATGGAGATTAAAAGGCTGCTGCATTCCTCCACGCCCCAGTTCTGTGCACTGACGCTTGGCTGGGACGCCACCCGGATGAGCTCCTGCTTATGCACATCCGCCATGCTGTCGATATAGCCGTGAAGCACCTCTGCCATTTCCCTTGTCATTTCCATACGGATCACCTCTCCTTTTCCCGGATTTCTTTTACAGATCTAAATCAATGAACTCGAAATCGTCGTCTTCCTCGACGGAACGGCCCGCCTCTTTGGCTGGCTTCTGGCTCCTCCTGCCGGTTTGAGGTTCCATTTCCTCCGGATCGTCAAAATCCGCATCCAGATCTTCGATTTCCTCGTCCTCAAAATCCGGCTCTGCATCCCGTCTTCCGGTCGGGCGTCTGTCCGCGGCAGTATTCCTGCCGCGGCCTTCGTACACTTCCTCGTCCGCATCCTCTATGTCGCCGTATCCGTCGTCAGGATCTTCGCTCTCATATCTGCGTCCGTTCCTTCTTCCGGCTGTATCCCGCCTGTCATAGCGGCCGGCCTCCTGGCGTTCCGCGCCCGTCTGCCTCTCTGCGCCGTAGTCCAGGTCATAGGAAGTGCCTCCGCGCCCCGGGCTGCCCGGCTTCTTTAAGAGCAGGACAATAAGTACAATAATTAACACGATGCATACGGCAAAGAGCCCGACGATCAGCCAGCCGCGGATGGAGTAGTCATCTAAGAGGCTGTTGTATTCCTCTGCCAGTGATGCAAGCTTCGTCTTCGCGCTCTCCGCATCCGGATCCTGGAAGTACCTCTGGAGTGTCATCTCCTTCTGGTCGTAGCGGTAGAAGTTCTTTTCACCATTGCTGTTCATACCGTAGACGACGCAGTACTCCGGAACCGAATCGTCGTCCGCCGCCCAGATCCATCCGCTCACCGTGTGCGAGCCGATGTCGATGGAGCAGGCCTCAAAGCCGTCCGGAATTTCCGTGCCCTCCGGAATCTCGCTGACCGGAAGGACGATGATGGTCTTCTCCGCCATCTTCACCGTTACATACGGCGCGAAGGTTCCATTCTCCGAATTGTAGAGGAAGAAATCGCCCTCTCCCGCGTCATTCGTCATGTAAAGGAGCGTCAGGCCTTCCGCCTCGTTCCAGCCGGCCTGTACCTGCGTTCCGTTGTAATCAATCTGCGTGGACGTAAAGCCTGCGGGAAGCGCTGCCTCGTCAAAGGAAGCTGCCACCTGCCAGTTCTCCTCACCGACGGCTGCCGTCATGCCGCTGCCCTCAGCGCCCGCGTCAGCCGGCTCCGAAGCCTCCGGCGTCTCGCCGCCCTCGGTCTTTGTCACCTTAATCGTATAATTTTTAACGGTTGTACCATCTTCTGCCGTTACCTTGCAGACAATCTCATTTTCCCCGATCTGGAGGCCGTCGTTTCCGCTGACAACTACCGTCGCTTTGCTGTCATTGGCCGGTGCACTGACCGTGATCTTTTCCACATCGCCGGAAACCGTGGCCGTGTAATCCGTCACGTCCGGCGAAAAGGCCGGGGAAAGCTCGCCCGGAGAAATCGTTAAGGACGACAGGTTCGCATCCCTTGAGTAGGTTGCCGGCGCGTTGACCTTGACGGCCGAGCTTCCCACATGGCTTAAGGACACCGCCTGGGAGTTGGAGTCATAGACCTCCTGGGATTTTACGGTGATGTTTGTGGTACCGGCCTTTAACGTCTTAAAGGTCAGAGAAAAGTTAAACGTCGTCTGTCCCACCGATTCCATGGTGCCTAAGACTCTCACGGAGCCGGCGCCGCCGTTGGCGCTGGTGCCGCTCACAAATTCCAGGGCGGAGGAATCATATTCCAGCATGACGTCCGAGGCGCCGAGCCCCTCTGCCCCGTCTGTTGTAATCTTCATCGAAACCGTCACCTGATTCCCGACGGTAACAGACGGGTCGGAAAACGTAATCTTTCCTGTCGCCGCAAAGGCAGTAAGCATCTGGCCCGGCAGGAAAACTGCCATCATGGCGAGAACCAGAAGGCCCGCCGCCAGCTTCTTTATCTTTGTACTCATATCCATGTCTCCTTACTTCGTTTTATCACCCATTCTCCAGGATGATCTTCTGGAGGGCCGCCATGTCGGCCGCGTTGACCGTGCCGTCCCCGTTTAAATCGGCCGCTTTCGCGGCATCCCCGCTAAGGGTAGTTTCCCCAAGAATATGCTGTTTTATCAGCATCACATCGAGAACCGTCCGGCTCCCGTCCCCGTTGACATCGCCGGAAAGCCTGCCGCCCTGGGCTGCTTCCGTCTGGGGCGGAGCCTCTGCCGACGTCGTTTCCGCCGGAGCCTGAGTTTCAGCCGGTGTCTCCGCCGCGGTCGGAGCCGCGGTTTCCGGCGCCTGGGTCTTTGCCGGGGCTCCCGGGGTCTGGGATACAACCGGGGCCGTTGTCTCCGGCGCCTGGGTCGTGGAACCGCCAGGCCCCACACCTGTCTGGACGCCCTGGGTGGCAGCCGCCGTCGTTTCCGCCGGAGCACCGGGGCCTCCGGTCTGGCCTGCGCCCGGCCCTGTCTGGCCGCCCGGGCCGACGGCCGTTCCCGTCCCTGCGGACGTTCCTGTACCGCCGGTTCCGGAATCCGGCACCGTTACCACCGGCGCATCGCTCTGTCTCACCACGTTCAGCCGGTACGTCCGCACATCGCCGTTTTCTGCCGTAACCGTCACCGAAATGGTGTTGGCGCCGCTCTGGAGGGAAATGGTTCCTGTTCCGCTCACAGACGCCTTCGAGTCAATGGCGCCTGCCTTTACCTCGATCCTGTCAACGGACGGGTTCACGATGATATCGTAGCTTTCCGTGTCGCGGCCGAAGGTCGGCGTCAGGGCGTAGCCCGTAACCTCTAAAGAAGCCAGCTTGTTGTTGGGGCTTCCCGTCTTCGTCGGCTTCGCACATGCCGTCTCCGGCATGTTGTTGTAAATCGGTATCTTGAATACGAGCGTCTGGCTCTTCATGTCATCCGTGTAGGCGCGGGAAAGCTTGGCGCCTTCGCCTGCTGCACCCTCCACGTTCGTCATGTACTGATGTTTATAAAGGTTCGTTCCCTGGACATTGAACTTCTTTAAATAGAAGGTATCCTGTCCCTGCTTCACGTAATTGTCGCCGTAATACTGGGCACCGCCGACGATGGACTTCTCGATGGAATTCCATGGCCGCCCGTAGCTCCCGTTCTGGGAGGCATACCAGAGGCCGCGGGTGACGGCCGACATGGTGCCGGAGTCATAGGCGCCGATATTAAAGAAATTGTAATAGCCTTCGTAACCAGGAGTCTTTCCGGAAATGCTGCCCGAAGTCCCGGCTCCCTGCTCCTGAATAATCATGGCAGCCAGAACGTAGGGATTCACGCCGGACTGCGCCGCTGCCGCCATGATAATGTCGGCGTAGCTGCTTCCCGGCGGCACCGGGGATTCCGTCCCGGCTCCCGTATTGTCGCCGGTGATCGCCGAGGCGTCCATGCCCGGGCCGTACTCCACCGACGGCACAGCCACCACGGGAAGCTCCCTGGCGCTCACAACGGCCGACGGCCCTTCCAGGCTCACGTTTCCCTGGCTGCCGGAGCCCTGGGTAGTCTCCACCGGGGATACCGGGGCCGCCGTCTGTTCCGGAGACGCCGAAAAGCCGGGGCCGTAGTTTTCCCCGGGAGCCGGCTGTGTCTCCTGCACCGTCCCGCCGGGCGCCGTTCCCTGTCCCGAAGACACGGCAGCTTTCTCCAAAAATGTCCCTTTTATCAGGCTCTGGAGCCCTTCCTTCGTCTGGTGATTGCTGTCATATGTATGCAGAAGGAACTGGAAAATATAAGTCTCATTTAAAAAATTCCTGGGATCCATGTAATAGCATACGATGTCCCTCGATGCGGCCACCCAGGTGGCGCCGTCAAAGCCTGTCCACACGCCGCTTCCCCAGTCATATGCGCCGTATTCCGTGGATTTCCAGGAGGAAATGCTGTTTTTGTCCACCAGGTTGGCGCCCACGGCCCCCTCGTTCGCAATTACATCATTCCAGTCGAGGCCGGTTTTCTGCGCCTGGAAAACCCAGGTGGGATATTCCGCATGCAGCGTCCGCAGGGAGTCCTTATAGCTCTCCGGAAATCCCTGTTCATTCAGATACGCCTCAAAGGAGGCATCCGTCGTATAGGACACCGGGAATTTGATGTACTCTGAAGACACATAACCCGTCTGGGTACCGGAGCCGCTTGAAAAACGGATCTCGTACCAGCGAGCGCCGTCGGAACCCGTGGTTTCCCCTGTGACCGTCACGGCCGTCCCATAGTCCAGCCGGGCCACGATGGAATTCCCCGTTCCCGCCCCGCTCCGCACATTGAGCGTCGTCGCCTTGACGTTGGCGGACCGCTCCATATCGGCAAAGGCTGTGTCCGGATTCTTTATGAAAAGCGCGGTCTTTCCCGCTGCCCCGAAGGCCAGCGCCATTCCCAAAACCGCCGCCAGAATTCGTTTCCCCTTTTTCTTTTTCATCTGCTTTCTCCTGTCGTTCTTGTCCGTCCATGCCAAAAAATGACATCAGGTTCATTATACTGACAAAGCAAGTTCCCTGTCAACCTCGCTTGCAAAAGTTCACAGAATTGCCAGGTTTTCCCTTGAAATCGTAAGAATTTCTTAAGCAAAATGTGAGCGCCGGGGCGTGTCCTGCACCATGGAAAATCCTCATTGCCGAATTGTCCTCCCGAGGCAAAAATCTCCCGGGGCAGATTCCGTTTTTCATCTGGAACCTGGCCCGGGAGAGCCTGTTTTTCTTTCTTTTCCAAATATGCGCTTTAAAACAGTCCGAAAGATCAAAACACCGAAAAATGCGCCGAGTGCATTGGCCGCCACATCGTCCGTCTGGCAGTAGCCGCGCCCGGTAAAAAGCTGCACCGTTTCGATCAGGACGCTTATGAGCGCACCTGAGACGGTACAAAAAAGAAGGTTTTCCGCCCTGGAAGAGAGGAACGGAAACAGCATGCCGAAGGGAAGAAACAGAAGGACGTTCTCAATCACATAGGCATGGGACTGAGCCGTGTTCCCCCAGGTGGAAAACAGCGCCAGATCCAGCCCGTGCCTAGAGCCCGGCTCCCTGGAAAAAAAGACCACCTGCACCATGCAGATCAGATAAACGAGAAACAAAAACAGCGGAACCGCCATGCCCCTGTGCCTTTTTGCCAGCCCCCAAAAAAGCGCCGTCAAAACCGCCGCCAGCGGGAGCCCCAAACCAAGGAAAGGGATGACCTCCGCCATATCCTTTCCCATGCATGCCAAAACGTCTGCCAGTTTTACCGCATCCTTTCCATTCTCCCCGCCTTACATGGCCCCGTCCCTGGACAGGACGACGAGGATTGTCTTTAAAAGAATCCGAAGATCGAGCCCCAGGCTCCACTCCGAAATATATTTCTTATCCAGGCGGACGACCTCATCAAAATCCGTGATCCGGTTCCGCCCGCTCACCTGCCAAAGCCCCGTAATCCCCGGCTTCACAGCCAGGCGGCCGCGGTGCCGGATTTCATACTTTTCCCACTCATCCACTGTCGGCGGCCGCGTGCCCACCAGGCTCATATCGCCTTTCAGCACGTTGAAAAACTGCGGGAACTCGTCGAGGCTCCACTCGCGGATCAGGTTCCCGACTCCCTTTTTCACGGAGCCGTCAGGAAGGCGCCTGGCGCCTATGATCCTGGGATCCCAGTCTAACTTGAACATCCTGCCGTCTGCCAGACGGTTCTTCTCTGCCAGCTCTTCCTTCCGGCTTTCCGCGTCCATATACATGCTGCGGAACTTATAAATCCGGAACGGGCGGCCATTCTTTCCGACCCGCACCTGCGAGAAAAAGACAGGCCCCGGCGACTGGAGAAAAATAGCAGGGCCGAGAATCACCGTCAAAAGGCCTGTAAAGACACAGCCCACAAAGCCGCCTGCAATGTCCATGGCCCGCTTTGCCATGCGCTTTCCGGCTGCCGCAAAGACCGGCGACACCGTCACCATCCATCCGTCGCCGAAGGGTTCCACAAACGCCTGCCCCTGCCTGTATTTTGACGCGGCCGGCAGGATTCTATGTATGGTAACGCCCATTTCCATGAGCGCCTCCGAAAGCTTCTCCGCCTCCGGACACGGCTCCGTCAGGAAAAAGAGTACGGCATCCACCCATTGATGGTTCACATAGGCGGCAGCCCCCGAAAGTGAAGACACAACAGCCGTTCCCTCGATGATTTCCCCCGTCCTGTCCCGGTCGGCCGCAACAAGGCCGGCAATGCGGCAGTTTTCGTATTCCGCCTTTTTCATCTCCTTAAGAAGGCCGGGCATCTGCGCTTCTGTACTGACAAGAAGGAGTGAAATCTCCTTCCGCCGGAAAAAACGCCGCCGCATACGGCTCCATGCCGTCCACGCGGCGGGACGGAACAGCGCAGAAAACACGCCTGTCATCAGGCAGACGGCCCTGGAATAGGCTTCCGCCTCTTTCGTAAAAAACAGCCAGGCCACGGACAAAAGCTCCACAAAGAGTACATGCCGGACGACTCCGGCCGCCTTCCCGCCGCGTCCAGAACGCCATTCCCTTCCCGGCTCTCCGAATGCGGCAGAAACCAGCAGCTCAACCACCGCCAGAACAGCCGTCAGATTTCGGTACAGGGGGCTGCCGAGAACAGCCAGATCCCCGAACCGGAGCCAGCAGGCCAGGAAAAAGGCGGCCAGAAGGCTCAGGACACCAAGAATAAAAAAATCGGCCTGTTCCAGCCAATCTCCAGCTTCCCGCTCTCCCATTTTCCCGCCTCCTTCCGGCACCGTTTTTGTCTTATCACTATACCATCCGCCAAGGCTTTCGTCAAGTTTTGCCGGCGGGAAAAACCAGCCGCCCAGCCGCAAAAGAGGCCCCGTACCTCCTTTTTGCAGGTACAGGGCCTCGTCTTTCGTTTCTTAATTATACAGGATAAACCTTATTTGTCTTGTCTGCCTTGGCCGGATCTACCTTCGTCTGCTGTGCCTCACGGTACTCGAAGAAATCCTTTGCAACTGCCGGGAACAGGGCGTAGGTCAGGACGTCCTCATCCTGCTGCTTCCACTGCGCGCATTCCTTCTCGAATTCCGGAAGCTGCGGCGGGATCAGGTCTGCCGGACGGCAGGTGATCGGCGTTGCATCGCCGATGATCTTCTTCTGAACCTCTGCGTTGAACGGCTTTACGGTCTTTCCGAACTCGCCCATCATGATCTTCTTGGACTCCTTCGTTACCATCTTGTAGCGCTCGCCTGCAAGGACGTTTAACACGGCCTGGGTTCCAACGATCTGAGAAGACGGAGTAACAAGCGGCGGCTCGCCGAAGTCTTTTCTTACTCTCGGGATCTCTTCGAGAACCTGACGGTATTTGTCCTCCTGGCCGGCTTCCTTAAGCTGGCTTACCAGGTTGGAAAGCATGCCGCCCGGAACCTGATAGCGGAGCGTCCGGATATCAACGCCGAGAACCTTCGGATTTAAGAGGCCGCTCTTCAATGCCTCTTCACGGATCGGTGTGAAGTAGTCTGCAATTTCAGCCAGGGTATCCTGGTCGTAACCGGTATCGTAAGGCGTTCCGCGGAACGTCTCTACCATAACCTCCGTTGCCGGCTGGGATGTTCCAAGGGCCAACGGGGACATTGCACAGTCGATGATGTCGCAGCCTGCTTCCACTGCCTTTAAGTATGTCATGGAAGCGACACCGGACGTATAGTGGGTATGAAGGTCAATCGGGAGCTTTGTGCCCTCTTTTAATGCCTTCACAAGCTCAGCCGCATTGTACGGGGTCAGAAGGCCGGCCATATCTTTGATACAGATGGAGTCGGCGCCCATCTCCTCGATGTCACGGGCAATGTTCTTCCAGTAGTCCAGCGTGTAAGCGTCGCCGAGGGTGTAGCTTAATGCAACCTGTGCATGGCCTTTCTCCTTCTTTGCCGCCTTTACAGCCGTCTCCAGGTTTCTCATATCGTTAAAGCAGTCGAAAATACGGATGATGTCGATACCGTTTGCGATGGACTTCTGTACGAAGTATTCCACAACATCGTCTGCATAGTGGTTGTATCCAAGGATGTTCTGGCCGCGGAACAGCATCTGGAGCTTCGTGTTCTTGAAGCCGGCTCTCAGCTTTCTAAGCCTCTCCCACGGATCTTCCTTTAAGAAGCGCAGGGATGCGTCAAAGGTTGCGCCGCCCCAGCACTCAACTGCGTAGTATCCAACTTTATCCATGGTCTCCACGATGGGCATCATCTGCTCCGTGGACATTCTCGTAGCCAGCAGGGACTGATGAGCGTCACGGAGGACAGTCTCAACAATCTTTACCGGTTTTTTCTGAACCTCTGCCATTTTCTTTACCTCCTAATATTTAAAACGGTCATGCACCGGCCGCGCCGGCGAAACTGCGGCCCGGCCGGGGCCATTTTCCTATACTCCAAAGATTGCCATGAAGGTACCGGCGGCAACTGCCGTACCGATAACACCGGCTACGTTCGGGCCCATGGCGTGCATCAGCAGGAAGTTTGTCGGATCTGCCTCAGAACCAACCTTCTGGGATACACGGGCTGCCATAGGAACAGCAGATACACCGGCGGAACCGATTAACGGGTTGACCTTGCCGTGGGTTGCCTTGCACATGAGCTTTCCGAACAGGACGCCGGCAGCCGTACCAAAGGCAAAGGCCACAAGACCAAGGGCAACGATCTTTAAGGTTGTCACCTTTAAGAACGCCTCAGCACTTGTAGTAGCGCCTACGGAAAGTCCAAGGACGATTACGACGATGTACATAAGGGCGTTGGACGCGGTCTCTGCAAGCTGCTTTACAACGCCGCACTCACGGAACAGGTTTCCAACCATCAGGAGTCCAACAAGGGGAGCCGTTGACGGCAGGATCAGGCAGACAACAACCGTAACGATGATCGGGAACAGGATCTTCTCCAGCTTGGATACGGGACGAAGCTGTTCCATCTTGATCTTTCTCTCTTCCTCCGTCGTGAACAGCTTCATGATCGGAGGCTGGATGATCGGTACAAGGGCCATGTAGGAGTAAGCGGCAACCGCAATCGGCCCCAGGTACTCGGTCTGGCCGAGCTTTCCTGCAAGGAAGATTGAGGTCGGGCCGTCAGCGCCTCCGATGATGGAGATGGAAGCGGCTGCCTTGTCATTGAAGCCCCATAAAATAGCAAGGAAATAAGCGGCATAGATGCCGAACTGGGCGGCAGCTCCCAAAAGGAAGCTGGTGGGGTTTGCAATCAACGGGCCGAAGTCCGTCATTGCACCGACGCCCATGAAGATCAGGGACGGCAGGATGCTCCACTCATCTAACAGATAGAAATAATGGAGAAGTCCTCCTACCCCGTTGGAAGAATCTTCAATCGTCAGCATAATATCCGGATAGATATTAACGAGCAGCATACCGAAGGAAATCGGAACCAGAAGGAGCGGCTCAAATTCCTTTTTGATCGCAAGATACAGGAAAATGAAGGCCACCAGAATCATGATCATGTTTCCGAAGGTCAGATTCAGGAATGCTGTCTGATGAAGAAGATTCAAAAGTGTGTTTTGAATGTATTCCATGTTAATCCCTCCATGTGGAATCTGCGTTCAGCAGACGATTAGTTCAGCGTAGCAAGCGTTGCGCCTGGTTCCACAGAATCACCGGTGGATACGTTGATGGATGCAACCGTACCGTCTTCCGGAGCCACAATCTCATTTTCCATCTTCATTGCCTCAAGAATCACGAGAACCTGTCCTCTCTTTACAGCCTGGCCGACAGAAGCCTTAACGCCAAGGATCTTTCCGGGCATCGGAGCCGTAACCTTTACGCTTCCCTCGCCGCCTGCCGGTGCTGCCGGAGCGGGAGCCGGGGCCGGTGCTGCTGCCGGAGCAGGAGCAGGTGCTGCCGGGGCCGGAGCCGGAGCTGCCTTCGGAGCCGGGGCTGCTGCCTTCGGGGCGGATGCTGCGCCGGTGAAGCCTTCCTCTACCGTTACTTCGTAAACATTTCCATTAACCGTAATTGTATAATTTTTCATGATTCAATCCTCCTAAATTCTCTATGCGTTCCATTTATTAGACGGACGGCGTCTGATGCTTCTTACTACAAATCCATCTGTGCCTGTTCCTTCATATTCTGCAATAGCCGCTGCAATAACCGCTACCAGCTCTGTATCATCCGTAACATCTTCTGCCTCAGCAGATGCGCTCTGTGTTGCCTCTTCTACTACAACAGCCTCAGCTTCTTTTGCCGATTTCTTTCCTCTGTTCTTCCATGCTTCTTCCAGCGCAGGGATGAATCTGAAAAGAGAAATGATCAGGGAGATAAAGATCAGCACAACGAATACCGTTCCCATTCCAAGTACGGTATTCAGTCCGGCTTTTTCCAGGACTTCACCCATGGAATATTTTCCGTCAACTGTCATACTCTCCAGTTTTAATTTCTGGTTATATACAAATGTCAATGTGGCATCTCTGTCTTTGAATTTTGCCGCTGTTGTAACCTTAAGTTCGTCTTTGGAAGTTTCATATTTGAAATCTCCATGACTTACATATGCTCCACACTCTTTGATTCCAGACTGCCAGCTTTCCAGTGCACTGGTAAATCCGTCTGCTGTATACGGAAGTCCTGACTGCATCAGCTGATATTCCAGATTAAAGTCGTCCATATCTTCCCACTGCTGAATCGTCGCATCATCTGCACTCTGGCAATAGTTGATCAGAAACTCTGTTGATTCTTTAATAGAAGATTTGTCATACTTCAATTCATTGCCTGAATTGGAACAACCGGTAAAGCATAATACAGCTACAAGCATACAAATTATTAAGCTAATTTTTTTCTTCACTTTGCCTCACCTCTCTAAATTGTTCCGTGTTTTTTCATCGGACGATCCTCTCTCTTGGTAAATAACATTTCAAATGCGCCAATGATGTATTTTCTTGTATCTTCCGGATTGATGATCGTATCCACATATCCTCTTCTTGCTGCTGCATCCGGGCTTGTCTGAAGCTTTGCATAAGCAGCTGCTTTCTCATTAATTGTCTCAGCATCTGTATCTGCATACATGATTTTGGCAGCCAGCTTCGCATCCATCATACCGATCTCTGCCTGTGGCCACGCATATACCATATCTGCTCCGACAGATTTGCTGTTCATTGCTACATAAGCACTTCCAAAAGCTTTGCCGATCACGACATTTACTTTTGCTACAGTTGCCTCTGTAAATGCATAAGTCAGTCGTGCTGCCGCTTTTGCAAGATGTGTCTCATCGTATGCACTTGCTGCAAATCCGGATACATTCGTAAGAGTCAGCACCGGAATTCCAAATGCATCACAGAAACGCACAAAATCTGCTGCTTTATCTGCTCCGTCAGCAGTTAAAGATCCGTCAAATTCTGCTACAACTTCTGCTTCTTCATTATATACTTTTGAACGATTGGCAACGGCGCCAACAGTCAGTCCGTTTAATTTGATGAATCCTGTTACCATATCTTTCGCAAAATCACGTTTTGTCTCAAAGAAAATATGGTCATCAGAAATCTCTGCAAGTGCGATTGCAGTATCTTCTGCTGCATTCGCCAGATCTGCACATACACGGTTCAGATCATCCTCGCATGCCTCATAGGAAGCATCATCTTCGTTGTTAGAAGGTAACATGCATACGAGAGAACGGATATCTGCAAGAATCTCTTCTTCTGTCTCTGCAACATCTACCAGACCAGCTTTCTCGCTCTGGAATTTTGCAGATGATGTATCACATCTGGAGATCTCATTTCCTGCAACTGCGTTCGGAGAGTTTACGAAAAGCTTTCCTTTCTCTGCTTCCATAAATGTAAAATCAGAAAGAGCCGGAACTACGGAAAGTCCTCCTCCGCATGTTCCAAAGATTGCTGTAATCTGCGGAATCACGCCGGATGCAAGTGCCTGTTTTGTATATAACTTACCAAAAGCATCCAGTGCATCGGTTGCCTCTTGAAGTCTCAGTCCCGCGCAGTCGATCATTCCGATCACCGGCGCTCCCATTTTCATTGCCATATCATAGATGTTTGCAATTTTCTTCGCATGCATCTCGCCGATCGCACCGTTTAATACAGATGCATCCTGGCTGTACACATACACTAAATTACCGTCTACTACTCCATATCCGGTCACCACACCGTCTGCCGGAGTTTCTTTGTCCTGCATGTTGAAATCTGTTGTTCTTGCTGTTACAGCGCCACCGATCTCAACAAAGCTTCCTGCATCAAGAACCGATAAAATACGATTACCTGCTGCATTTTCTGTTGCCATGTTGCCCATAGTCCAGCCCTCCATTTTCCTTATTTTAAGGTTTATACTTCTTGGAAAAGTAAAACCAAATTTTAGCCAATTATATTATATCTTTTCCGACATCAATCTGCAAGTATTTTCCTTTATTTTTTGTTAAAATCTTATCAACTTTTTATAGGTTTTTATGCACAAACATGTTGTTTCCTATTAATAATATGCATAATTATAAACTTTTATATTGCATTTTTCCTCGTCGCCATAATAAATAAACAGGACACGAAAAGCACTTGCATTGCTTCTCCATGTCCTGTTCTTTAATAATAACTTAAAATTTCTTTACTTTCTTGCGCCTCATATTCGTACAGCGTTCCAATAAAAATGCTCTCAGTTCATTAATGCTTCCTTGTTCCAGCGCATCCTTCGGGAAGCCGCACATTGCTCTCGGTGATCCTTTGCTGTCCGGTTCTGTCTTCACAACAACCGCAAATGCATCTTCCGATTCCAGTAATTTAACGACATTCGCATACTGAAAGGATCTTGTCTTCATTTCCATTACACTGTCAAAATGATCGTCGTAAAAATCCAGCTCAGTCGATACAGTTCCACCGTTCAGTTTATTTCTTCTAAGGAACTGGTCTTCCGCATCTCCGATTGCTGTAGCATCCAAAGCCTTTCTCCAGATTGTACGATTTAATGTAATACCAACTACAAAAGCTGCAATCCACCAGATTATATACCGTACAACAAACTTTGTCATATCATTGCCAGGATTTCCAAATTTCATAACAAAATAAAAAATCAGGATTCCAAGGAAAAATACTACAAATTTAAGCGTAATATCACTCTCATCCATTCGGAACAGCTTACAGATCTTCTGCAATGTATTCTGAGATTCCTTATACTTCACACAATAACGTCCTGCCATAAATCTTCCCCATCTTTCTTCTATTATCATTTTGTAAAACATATCCGTTTCATTATATATGTTCAGATACTAACATTCAAGCATTTTACGTTTTTTTTATATTCCCCGTTAATTTTCTGACAATTATGCATTTTGCATTACCAAATAGGTGTTTTTTTATCCTTTTTATGGCATATTTATGTCAAAAAAACGACAAAAAATGAAAAACTTAACATTTTCTTAAATTAATTGGTTGTACTTTAGTCTAAGTTATGCTATCATATAGAATATTGAGAGCACAAAATTTAGAACTTATGTCTCTACATTTTGTACATTCTAAAAAATTTCATATTGGAGGGTGAAACTCATGGAAAACACTAAGAAAAAATTTCCATTTGGCTTCTATGTATGCTGCCTCTCTTTCACATTCGAAAGACTTGCATACTATGCTGCTAAGTGGGGACTGTCGATCTTTATCGTAGTCGCTGCAGCAAAGGGTGGTCTTGGATTAGACAAATCCGTAGGTGCTGCAATGAGTTCTAACCTGGTAGCGTTTACTTATATCACACCAGTTATTGGTGGATATATCGCTGACCGCTGGATTAGTCCTCGTCTTCTTATACCAGTTGGAGAGATTCTTATGGGACTCGGATACCTGTGTGCATGGAAAGCTAACGGAGTTGGAATGCTTTGGGTAATGATCGTCCTGATCGCTATCGGAACTGGATTCTTCAAAGGAAACGTTTCTGGTATCAACGGACGTCTGTTCCCATCATCTGATCAGGATGAACTGGATACTGCATTCAGTCTTCAGTACTCATACGTTAACATCGGATCATTCATCGGAACTACTTTCCTGTCACTGATCGGTACTAACGTTGGATATCGTGAGATGTTCCTCGTTTGCGGTATCTTCCTGTTCATCGACTGTGCATGGTGGTTATTCGGAATGAGATTCTTCGGCGATGCTGGTAAGAAACCATTCCTGGTTGACAACCGTACAGAAAATGTTGAGAAAGCTGACAAAGAGAAAGACAACGCTCCACTTACCAAACTTGAGAGAAACCGTGTTATCGCTATTCTGATCGTAACATTATTCTCTGGAGTCTTCTGGCTGATCTGGTACATGGCATACATGCCAGTTTACTATGAATTCGGTCCAGCTTCTCAGGGAGGACAAGGATGGGCTAACTGGAACATCGGTTCCTTCGAGATGCCTACTGCATGGTTCGACTCTATGAACGGTCTGCTTTGTATCATGCTTTGCCCTGTATTTGCAGGAATCTGGGCTAAGATGAGACAGCGTCCACAGGGAGACTGGGGAATGTTCACAAAGACAGCTTTAGGAATCATCGTACTTGGTCTTTGTACAGCATCCATGGTACTTGCAGCAATTCTTTCAGGACAGAGCTCTGATCATCCGGTTGGTATCTGGGTAATCATTCTGACAGCCGTTTGTATGACTGTTGGTGAAGTTATTTTCTCACCACTTGGAAACGCTTTCATCAGCAAGTATTCTCCGAAGAAACTTCTCGGAACAATGCTTGGTGTATGGCCACTGATCATCTTCTTCTCTGGTAAAGCTTACGGACCACTTTATAACTGGCTCGGAAACTTCGACTTCGTTAAAGCTTATGGTACAGTAACAGCTATCATCATCGCTTGCGGAGTTATCATGTTAGCATTTACTAAGAAGTTCGACAGAATGGTTGAAGGCGAATAATTCAAACTGAATATCGTACATAAAAAGAGTTGTCTACTAACTTCGGTTAGTACGACAACTCCTTTTGTTATAGCAATACACAATAAATGGGAACCAGCACTTGTCTGATTCCCATTTATAACTTACTTCTTCTTATGGTTCTTCTTTGACTGCGTGTAAGTCATCTTCGTCTGGCTGACACTTCCTCTGGATGTGATCTTCTTGGAAGTCCGTTTCTCTTTCTGCTCTTCAAAAGCAGGTTTTAATAAAACTTCTGCTCCGATCACAAAACATGCTGCCTGCACTGCAAGCTGTATGTTATCGGCCCAACTTCCCATCTGTGCAAATACTGGATCCAATACCCTCGCACCGGCCAGAATGATAAGACTTAATCCCGCATATGCAAACAATGCATAGATACGCATTGTCTTACCGGAGCCTTCATTCTTCTTCATAAAAGAATATCCGGCAAGGAAAATCAGGCCACCGACAACTACTAATAAATACTTTACCATGTTCTCTCCTCCGTCTTGTACCCTTTCTTCTATTGATTCCTGCGTATACCGCTCTGACATCTTACAAATTTATAAGTCTATATTTCTTCGTATACCGCTCTGTCTATTATACGCTAAAACATCCCGGCTTTCAATCAATGATAATAAAAGATCTATAAAATTTCAGAAACAGATTTGTACTTTAGTCTAATAAGTGTTAAAATATAGACAGATTTGAATACTAAGGAGGATTTTCAAATGAAAGTATCAGAAAGAATCGCAAAACTGCGTGCTCTGATGGCTGAAAAAGGAATTGATGCCTATGTCGTTCCAACAGCCGATTTCCACCAGAGTGAATATGTAGGAGAACATTTCAAAGCCAGAAAATACATCACCGGCTTCAGTGGTTCTTACGGAACTGCTGTTATATGCCAGGATGATGCAGGTCTTTGGACAGACGGACGTTATTTCTTCCAGGCTACAAACGAACTAGAAGGCAGTGGAGTCCGCCTTATGAAAATGTTCGTTGGGGATACTCCATCTGTTACAGAATATCTGGCAGACAAGATTCCGGAAGGCGGAAAGGTTGGATTTGACGGACGTGTTCTTTCCATGGATGAAGGAAAAGAATATGAAGATGCTCTTTCACCGAAGAACATTTCTATTGATTACGAAGAAGATCTGATCGACCAGATCTGGGAAGACAGACCACCGCTTTCTGACAAACCGGCATTCTTCCTTGAGGAGAAATATTCCGGCGAAAGCTCAGCACACAAACTGGAGCGTGTCCGCAAAATCATGAAAGACAATGGTGCAACAGTACATATTATCGCATCTCTGGACGATACAGGATGGCTTTTAAATGTCCGTGGTGATGATATTGATTTCTTCCCATTACTGCTCTCTTACTCTATCGTAAGAATGGATGGTGTAGACCTCTATGTTGATGAGACGAAATTAAATGACCGTATTCTGGAAGAGTTCAAGAAAGTAAATGTTACACTTCATCCGTACAATGACATTTACGAAGACATTAAGAAACTGGATGCTTCCGAGACTGCCCTCATCGATCCGATGAAGATGAACTACGCACTTTACAAGAACATTCCTTGCAAGATCGTAGAAGCTGCCAACCCGACAATTCTTATGAAAGCTATGAAGAATGATGTTGAGCTGGAGAACATCAAAGAAGCTCATATCAAAGATGGTATTGCGATTACAAAATTCATGTACTGGATCAAGACTCGTTACGACAAAGAAGATATTACAGAGTTAAGCTCTGCTGACAAGCTGACAAGCTTAAGAGCAGCTCAGGAAGGATATATCCGCGACAGTTTTGAACCTCTGTGCGCATTTGCAGATCATGCAGCTATGATGCATTATTCTCCGAGTAAAGAGACAGACGTTGTATTAAAAGAAGGCGCAATGTTCCTGAATGATACAGGCGGCGGATACTATGAAGGATCTACAGATATTACACGTACTTTCATCCTTGGTTCTATCGATCAGGATATGAAGAAATATTTCACAGCCGTTGTACGTGCTATGATGAACCTGTCCCGTGCAAACTTCCTCTACGGATGCCACGGTTACAACCTGGATGTCCTCGTAAGACAGCCGATCTGGGATCTAAACATTGACTTCCAGTGCGGTTCCGGACATGGTGTCGGATACCTTGGAAATGTTCACGAGCCACCGACAGGCTTCCGCTGGTATGTTGTTCCAAGCAAGAACGAGCATCATCAGTTAGAAGAAGGTATGGTTATCACAGACGAGCCTGGTATTTACGAAGATGGTAAATTCGGTATCCGTATCGAGAATGAATTTATCGTAAGAAAAGGTGAGCTGAACAAATATGGTCAGTTCATGCACTTCGAGACGATCACTTTCGCTCCGATCGACCTTGACGGAATTGATCCGGAAGAGATGACCAAATCCGAGAGAGAATGGCTCAACAACTACCACAAAGACGTATATGAGAAGATCGGACCGCACCTTACAGATGAGGAAAGAGAATGGCTCAAAGAATACACAAGAGCAATCTAGACCTTGACTGCGAGGCTTCCCTGGCTACACGATTTTCTGGCTACCAGCTAAGCTGTTTGCATAGTAGAATTGCATATATTGATTGCAGGCTCCGGCGGATTCCCGCCGGAGCCTGTTTTTTGAAAATTTTTGGCTTAATTTCGAAATTTTTTCAATTTAAGCTTTCTATTCCCTAAAACATCCCAGTCATAAAGCGAATCACAAATATTACATCGCATAATATTGTTCCAACCATGATTACCACTATAAGAATAGCAAATACGCGTAAAATCTTATGTTCTTTTGCAAGCAGTGCGCTCACAATCCCAAGCAGTGCTGCGAAGCCCGCAAAAAACGGATACATAAGGAAACCACTTACCGGCGCGAGAAACACCGCAACTGATATGAGTCCGGTAATAATCATTCCTATAAATGTAATAATTGATATTTTATTCATCATAAGTATTGTCCTCCCAGTATTTTTCGCATGCTTTATCATTATATACAAAACTCATTGGCTTTCTCCTCTGCTTTCAGTCGGAAACTGTCTCTCTAACCTCTACTATCTTCTAAACGTTGTATCTTCTTCCCTCATGATAAATTTTACACCCACAAAGTCTTCTGCTCTGATTCCCTGATGTTTTCTGCCATCTGCAACAACATATGGCGGGCAAAATTTTCGGTCGGCATAGAGCCTTTTCCCGTTTTTCAGATAAACACGCACTTCATACAATATATAAATCATTTCTTTTATATCATCTTTTGATACAACAATTACTTCTTCCGGCAATTCAAAACAAATATCATTTCCATTTATGATTACTTCGGCAATGAAATTATAATCTTTGAATTTAATTATCATCGCGATCATCAAATTTGCAACTATAAACCAGCCGCATAATGCAAAAGTCGCATCTCCTCCGTACTTTACAGCCAGCACAAAAAGTGCAATATTTAATGTAAAGATTCCTTTTAAAATTTTCTTACCTATCCGAAGTGCTCTCGCATGTGTCCATGGATCTGACTTCGGTCCAAAAATATTTACAAGCAGCCTTTTCAGTGGTTCCAACTATTATCTCCTTATCAAAAACTTATTCTATTACCTACTTTTTGACTCAATGTCTGTTTTTCTTGTTTAAAGCTTATTTTCTTGTTTATTTTCTTAACTCTATTTCTATCTTTTTTAATTTGAGCTTATTTGCATCCTGGTTTGTTGACCTAATCTAGAATTTCTTCAATTTGAGCTTAGAATACTTCCTAATTTCTTTGGCTTTATTTTGAATATTCTGGATTAAAGCTTAACTCTTAACCAGTTTCTTTGGCTTTATTTCGAATTATCTCAACTCAGACTTACTCTTGCAATTGCTCCTATCAGGTTCATTCAATATTTCGTCATTTTAGGCTTATTTCCCCACTTATTTTTATTGACCGAAAAATGAATTTTTCTAATAATAGCTTATTCATCTTCCCCGATTAATTCATTCCATATCATCTTCCGAATCTTAGAATCCTCCATATCTTTTGCACTTATTCCTCGATAATCCTTGACGGAATCGTCTGCGCCATAGCTGTACAAAAGTTCTTCAATTTTTGAATATGTTTTCGGATCACTGTCTTTTCTTGCTCTCGCATGAAATAATGCATTTCTTCCCTCTTTATCATAAAAATTTACATTCGCACCATTTTCCAGCAAGATTTTCACTGTATTATAACATCCGAAACAACTTGCAATCATTAAAACCGATGTTCTTTTTTCCAAATTTACATCTGCGTGATATTTCAAAAGTAAACGAACAATTTTATTATTTCCATCAGCACAGGCACAATACAATGGCGTCATCCCCTCATCATCTAACAAATTAACTTTAGCACCTGCTTTTAAAAGCACTTTTACACTCTCAAAACTATTTTCCTGAACTGCCCAATATAGTGCCGTTGATCCCCTATATGTATCTACATTAATGTCTAAACCTCTTTGAATAAGTGCCCAAAGCAATTTGTATTCATTTCTAGCTGCCAGGTATAAGCACAAACTATTATGATCTTTCCAGTTAATTTTGCATCCTGCATTCACCAATATCTTTAACAAATCGTAGTTTTCATATATACAAGCATATTCTACAGGCGCCAGCCCATTTTTGTCTAGCCAATCAATGTCTGCACCCATATGTATTGTTTGCAGCATAAGCTTTTTGCAATTCATTTTAATGCTTCTTATTAGAAATCTGTTCAGTGTATTTTTACAAAGTTTTCTCATTTACACTCTTCCCCTTAGAATACCCATAATAAAAATCATCCTGATTGACTCGCAGTTTCTTAATCCGAAAACACCTTGGAAACCCTTTAAATCCTTGTACCTGCGAACGATATTTCTTCATCACCTGGCGCGCTTTTTTCCAGCTCCCGAAATAACCTATCACTTTAATGCTTCCCTGCAAATCTTGGTTGCTTTTTGAATTTCTCCAGCCCTTTCTTTAACTGCTCTTCGGATGAGTACACCGCCAGGATTATCTCGTCATCATTCGCCGGATCATCGTCCCAGTAGTTAAATGATAATTCATATAACATAGATTCACCTCTTTCTCAGATAATTTTCTTACATATATAGTAACAATCCACAACTCCATTTCGTGACATATAATATTAAAGTTTTTAGAAACAGCAGGGAAATTCTGTTTCATATATTCAGAAATTGCTCTGCTGTTTCTCTTTAACTATCGTACAGTTCTGTAAATCAAATCTCTATCACATCTAACAGCTTCATATCTCCATTTTGCTGCCGCACAAACACAAAGACAATATTTCCACAAGTCTGTACCGTATATTCTTTATTCCGCTTATAGCCGTTCACTTTGCTTTCTTTGATACATTTATCATCTTTCACCTGATAACGTTTTACAGTTCCTTTGCAAAATGTCGAATAATAGTTATCTGATGCTGCAAGCACCTGTTCTTTGTCTTTGATTACCTTATGTAGAATTTTTCCCGTTGATAAATCAATCCGTGCAAATCCACTGCCTTCAAATTCTGCTAAAGAACCTGTTCGGTTCACGCCACGTCCATCATCTCCATAAGATATAAATCTCACAAGGGCAGTATTTTTCTTTACATCTGCAGACACGATGCTGTACTTGTCCGTAATACAATTTGCATAATCTTTCCATTTGTTTTCTCCGGATATTTTCAGCAAATCATCACGGACATATAAATCTTTGCCATCATAATTAACTACCATATTCTCTGTTAATACAAGCCGTTTTTCATGTTTGTCTACAAATGCAACTCCAGCGATTTTACCAGTTATTTTCAACGCTTTCTCTTTGTCCATCCATTGTACTTTGCTGTCCGACCGGTCAACAATAAGCCATAAATCCGGTAATTCCACTGCCCGGTATTCTTCTAACATCTTATTCCCATCTGCCGAATAGTCTGTTGTCTGATCTAAAATTTCCGAAGACATTTTGCCCGGTCTTGCCACATCGTCCAGATCAAAACTATACACATACCGTATTCCTTTTAAATCTTTCACATAGCAATACAGATTCTTCTGTCCTGTATAAAGCCATATCTCCGATATACCCTGACTGATTTTCCTTTTCTGAAGAAGTTTTCCCGCTTTGTCATATTGCAGCACTCCGTCGGCTACTGCACAATATATATATTTATCAGACACGGAAAAATTACGACACTCATTTGGTACAGTAACAATGTGTTTCTTATCTTCCAGAGAAAATATCTTTTTACCTTCACGATAATAATGATTCTTTCCATCAAATGTCGCTAACTCCATACCTTCATTTTCCAGAATATCTACTTCTGTACCCAGCTCACCAGAAACTGCTTTTTCACTGATTTGTGTCATCGTAGAACCAGACATGCTTTTTATAATTAAATGAACTGCAATAATATTGGTTACAAGAAAGACTGCCCAGATTTTCCAATTTCCTTTTCCGCTTCTCTTTCCATAATGTGCCATCCCAAATGTGCTTAAGATAATATACAGCACACATATAATAAATACTATCATTCCTTCATAATTCATAAGACACCGCCTCTCATAGTAGAATAATATCGTATCCCGGATAATTTATCTTACATATATAGTAACAGACCACAGTTTTCTTTTGTGACATATAATTTCAAGTTTTTTAGAAACAGCAGGGAAATTCTGTTTCATATATTCAGAAATCGCCCTGCTGTCTTATTGCTTATAAATCCTTTTTAATTACCAGAAACAAATATATATTATCCCATCTACATTGAATAAATGACACCAAAGGACTTCAACTTTTGTTACAAATTCAGGACACAACAGCATCCACGGTGCTGTTACAATAGCAAATGTCAATGCATATTTTTTAATCAATACTTTTTCTATATTTAGTTTATTAAATATCCAGCGTCTGGCAATCCGGTAAATAACAAATATAGTAATTACAAATCCTATAAGAACCCATACAAATGTAACAGCTTTGAAATATATGTAGTAGCTTTCAATTGGATATTCTATATTTATATACCAAAGATTCATTAGTTTATCATTCAAAATATCAATATAACCAAAAATGTATACTGAAGACATTAATACGGGGAGTAAAAATGCTGAGCATATATTAGTAATTACACATTTTGTCCAAAATATTTTTTTATTAGCAATTGTTCCGTTCGTTTTCTTTAGATACCCGCTAAATATAAATAGATATAATAAATCTACTATAATGTATGTGGATATAATTACTACCCATGTTGGGTATGAATGTAAGATGTCTATCATTTGTTTTCACCGCCTTTACTTGCTTATAATATAGCCTTTCTTAAAATGCGCAGTTATTCTACGCAAAATATCCTCAACACTATCGAAATCATCATTTTGGGTATATGAAAGTGAATATCCCATCAAATTATACTTCTGTAATTTTTTGTTTCACTTTTACCTGATTTTGTAGAGATCCCTTTTATAAACTAGCTTCAGTTCCGAACATTACCACCCCTTTTCTTTCATCCAACCACGTCCGGATAATTTATCTTACATATATAGTAACAATCCACAGCTCCACTTTGTGACATATAATTTCAAAGTTTTTAAAAACAGCAGGGAAATTCTGTTTCATATATTCAGAAATTGCCCTGCTGTCGTGCTGCTTATATTATTATCTTTCTTTGATTAAAGCTTATCATTACTGTAAGTATAGCAAAGTTTTGTTGCATTTGGAAGTTTTACTTACGGAATCTGCCACTGGAAGCTTCCTCCGGATACTATGACAATTAAAAAGCACCTCTCCCATGTCCTTTTACGGAACAACTGAAAGCGGTGCTTCATCTTATTTTCTCATTTTATTCTCTTCTTAATTATTTCTGATTGCGGAACTGAATCGGTGTCATGTTGTAAGCTTTCTTGAACATACGGTTGAAATGCTCCACGTTCTGATAGCCGACTGTGAGTGCAATATTTTCAACGGTCATATTGCTGCTCTTGAGTAATGCTTTTGCTTTTTTCATGCGGATTTTCTTTACCAGTTCGCCAAATGTCATGCCGGATTTTTCCTTAATATATTTGGAAATATATGGCTTGGACAGGTAGAATTTCTCTGCCAGATCATCCAGTGTCACATCAATATAATTTGCCTGAATATAATTCATAATCTCGATCATTCTTGCATCTTTGCATGTATCGGCGCTTCCAATATCTTCCAGCTTGTTGACTGCAACTGTCAGCGCTTCGATAGATGCTTTAATGATATCTGCATCGATACCAACGCCCCAGAATGGCTTGCCGTTGCAGAGGATTCCGACATAAGCAACAGCTTTGGAAGAAGATCCCTTTGTCAGAGAATGTTCTTCATAGAAGCTCAGTTCATAGCTAACGTTGAAATACTGTTTCAGTGCGTTGCTGACAGCGTCCAGACGTCCGTTACCCATTGCTGTGATCGTGCGGTTCTCATTCTGGTGATTGATCGTTACTTCTGCAGTAATTCCATCCGTCTGTTTGAAATGGCACTCGTCTACATGGAATACTGGTTTTGTATTAATGTAGTTATCAGAGAAGATCTGATATACCCATTCCGGACTCAACTCTTTGTGCGCCTTGTCGGATACGTCTTTTACAAGGTATCCGACCTCTGCACGCATCTGCTGTGGCAGGTTGATGCCGTGGCTCTGTTTCAGGATGTAGTTGACTCCACCCTTACCGGACTGGCTGTTGATACGGATAACATCGGAATCGTACTCTCTTCCGACATCCCTCGGATCGATCGGCAGATACGGAACTGTCCACAGATTGCTCTTGCTCTCTTCTCTGCACTGCATTCCTTTGGCGATCGCATCCTGGTGAGATCCCGAAAATGCTGTAAATACAAGATCTCCGGCATATGGCTGACGCTCGTAAACGTGCATTCTTGTCAGTCTCTCGTATGTCTCGCGGATCTCTTTCATATTAGAGAAATCCAGTCCCGGATCCACACCCTGTGAGTACATGTTCATACCCATAGTTACAATATCTACGTTACCGGTACGCTCTCCATTTCCAAATAAAGTTCCTTCGATTCTGTCTGCTCCTGCCAACATTCCAAGCTCTGCTGTTGCAACACCGCATCCACGGTCGTTATGTGGATGTAAGCAAAGAATAACATCATCTCTGTATTTCAAATGTTTATTTACATACTCTAACTGACATGCAAATGTATGTGGCATCGCATTCTCTACGGTTGTCGGAATATTGATGATCGCTTTGTTGTCAGCTGTAGGTTTCCATACATCCAATACTGCATTACAAACTTCTACTGCATAATCTACTTCTGTTCCATGGAAACTCTCCGGGCTATACTGGAATGTGAAGTTACCATCTGTCTCGTTTGCCAGTTTTAACAATAACTCTGCACCATCTACTGCAATCTTCTTAATTTCTTCTTTGCTTTTCTTAAATACCTGTTCTCTCTGTGCAACAGATGTAGAATTATAAAGATGTACAACTGCATGTGGAGCACCTTTAACTGCTTCAAATGTTCTCTTGATAATATGTTCTCTTGCCTGTGTCAGTACCTGTACGGTAACATCATCCGGAATCATATTTCTCTCGATCAATGTGCGCATGAACTGGTACTCTGTCTCAGATGCTGCCGGGAATCCAACCTCAATCTCTTTGAATCCGATATCTACAAGCATCTGGAAGAACTCTAACTTCTCTTCCAGACTCATTGGCTCGATCAGTGCCTGGTTACCGTCACGTAAGTCAACGCTGCACCAGATCGGTGGTTTTTCAATGTGATCTTTCTTTGCCCAATCGTATGTGACCTCCGGCGGCATAAAATAAGACCGCTGATATTTTTCATAATTTTTCATGTGTATTACCTCTCCTTCTATACAAAACTCATTGAATAATAATCATCAATTTAGTTGTTTATTTTTAACACTCACTTATACTAACACAGCTACATTAAAAAGGGAAGTGGTAAATTTAATCACTTCCCTTGATGTTTTTTAATTTATTGTATTAGATTGTGTCTTATTTTGCCTCCAAAGAGCGTTTTTTCGTTATCACGACTTTTTCATCGTAACATTCAAAAATCTGATCCACCTTTCCGGTATCCGGTTTCGGTGATAATGCGCTCACTATCGGCACAATGATAAGTCCTGCGATCATCGCGATCGCTCCTGCATTGATTGGTGAAGCAATGTAGCCGATAAACATGTTCGATACGGTAATACCGACACCTGCTGCAAAGCTTGCCCATACAGCCGCTTTGGAAACTCGTTTCCAATACAATCCATATAAGAACGGTGCCAGAAATGCTCCGGCAAGTGCGCCCCAGGAAATTCCCATAAGCTGTGCGATAAAGGTCGGCGGATCTAATGCGATTGCTACGGAAAGCACAATGAAGAATACGATCAGTACCTGCATCGTCCGCACCTGCTTCTTCTCGCTCATATTTTTCATAACGTTGTCTTTTAAGAAATCCAGTGTCAGTGTAGAACTGGATGTCAGTACGAGTGATGCCAGCGTGGACATGGATGCGGATAAGACAAGTACGATCACAATTCCGATCAGGATGTCCGGTAACGTAGACAGCATATACGGAACGATACTGTCGAAGACGACATTTCCTGTCTCATCGTAAATAGATGCATTGTCAAATAATCGTCCGAATCCTCCGAGAAAATAACATCCTCCGGAGATCACAACTGCAAATAATGTGGATATCACAGTTCCTGTATTGATTGCTTTCTCGTCTTTGATCGCGTAGAATTTACCGATCATCTGCGGCAGTCCCCATGTTCCGAGGGATGTCAGGATTACAACGCCTAACAGGTTCAGCGGATCCGGTCCGAAAAAGGATGTAAATGCGCCCGGCTGTCCCATCGTCACAGGTACATCACTTGGAATCTCTGCCATCTTGCGAATGGCCTGGATAAACCCTCCCTGTCCGCTAAGAACAGCTCCGATAACTCCGATAATTCCGCCTAACATGACGATTCCCTGGATGAAATCGTTAATCGCTGTCGCCATATAGCCTCCGAGGATAACATACACTGCTGTAAATGCTGCCATTCCGAGAACGCAGTATGTATATGGAATGTTAAATGCCATTCCGAACAGTCTGGATAATCCGTTGTATACGGACGCTGTATACGGTACAAGGAAAATAAATACGATTGCTGATGCAGTAATTTTCAGTGCCTTACTTCCGTATCTCTCTCCGAAGAAATCCGGCATTGTCTTGACATTCAGATGCTGTGTCATAACTTTGGTTCGTCTTCCCAATACAACCCATGCCAGCAGACTTCCGATAATTGCATTGCCAAGTCCGATCCAGGTACTTGCAAGTCCGTATTTCCATCCGAACTGTCCTGCATAGCCGACAAATACAACTGCCGAGAAGTAAGATGTTCCATATGCGAAAGCAGTCAGCCACGGTCCTACTGACCTTCCTCCAAGAACAAATCCGTCAACACTGGTTGCATGCTTTCTTGAGTATACACCTACCGCCACCATCACAGCGAAGAATAATACAAGAAGTACAATCTTGATTCCCATAATAAACCCTCATCTTTCTTTTTACTTTTGTTTCTCTCGTTCCTTTTTAAGCAGAGGTTAGCTTCTCAATTCCTATCTTTCACCTGTTTCTTTACTAACTCCGTTTCGCTTGCCGCTTTAAAGCGTAACGCTTTAAAGTATTAAAGCTTTAATTTCTTTTCATAGAATATCACAGCAACTGTGTACTTGTCAATAAATTTTCCCTCTTTCACCTTATCAATACCTGTAAAACCTGACACTGGCAGATTTCTCAGATACTATGGCAGTAAAAAACAACCACCTTGCAAGTAATATTGTATTTATAACAATGTTTTCCTGCATGATGGCTGTTTTTTATTCTATATAATCTTTACGCTATAATACCTGTAGATTGTTCCATGCTTCGCACTCTCACAATCCCTCTCTCTATTCGCATATTGTGGTCTTAAAATCCCACTTTCATGCTCATATCATTACTTCATCTGATTCACGCGGTCCTGGATCGTCTTGTTGAAGTTCTCAACCGTACGGTTGTAGCTTTCAGACATATATTTGGACTGCAACATGAAATCTGCTGTTGCAAGGTTATTTGCAACCGGGATGTCATAAACAACGGCAATTCTAAGCAATGCCTTTACATCCGGATCGTGCGGCTGTGCCTCTAACGGATCCCAGAGGAATACCATGAAGTCAATCTGTCCTTCTACGATCTTGGCACCGATCTGCTGGTCTCCGCCTAACGGACCACTGTTGTAAGCTTTCACCGGAAGCCCGGTCTTCTCTGCGATCAGTCTGGCTGTTGTTCCTGTTCCGCATAAGAAATGATTTTTCAGGATGTCTTTATTTCTGTCACACCAATCTACAATTTCTTTTTTCTTTCCGTCGTGTGCTACCAGTGCAATGTGTTTTGTTTTCGCAATTTCAAATGATACATATCTGTCGTCCATATCTGGTCCTCCCTATCATTAATCTTCGTATTTCTCAACCACTTCACCCTGCTTTTTGTAAATGCTGTTTGCCGGCACATAACCGCGCACGCTGGAAAGCGGGTAAATATTGGTGTGGCTTCCGATCACACTTCCCGGATTCAGGATGGATCCACATCCGACTTCTACTTCGTCTCCGACCATAGCGCCGAATTTCTTGATTCCGGTCTCGATATTTTCTTTCGGTGTCTTCACAACAACCAGTTTCTTGTCTGATTTTACATTGGATGTAATAGAACCGGCTCCCATGTGGGACTTGTAGCCAAGAATCGAATCACCAACATAATTGTAATGCGGTACCTGTACTTTATTGAACAGGATAACGTTTTTAAGCTCTGTAGAGTTTCCGACAACCGCACCTTCACCTACAATCGCATTTCCACGAATAAATGCACAGTGTCTGACTTCTGCGTTCTTTCCGATGATCGCAGGTCCGTGTACATAAGCAGATGGAAATACATTCGCTGATTTGGCGATCCATACGTCCTCTCCTACTTTGTCATATTCCTCTTCCGGTAATGTTTTTCCCAGTTCCAGAATGAAAGCACTGATCTTCGGCAGCACTTCCCATGGATATGTCACACTTTCAAAAAGATTTTTTGCGATTGTCTCATCCAGTGTGTATAACTCCTTCACTGTTATTTCTTTCATTTGTTTCTTTTCTCCTTTACAGTAATCTCTCTTTTGTATCAGCATACCACGTTCTTAAGTAGCTGGCAAATCATTTACCTTTATTCGTCTTCTTATAAAACTGCGCAATCTTATCATAGCAGTTTCTGAGCTGGCTCTGATTTCTGAGTCCGCGCACACCCTCGGTGCGACTGACGATAAAATGATCCAGCTTCTGCATATATTCTTCGGAAGTGATGTCACCTTCCGCAACATAGTTGAGTCCTTTTTCCCAGCTTGCGGTCAGTTCCGGGTTAAGGAGTGAACGGATGGAATTCTGCACAACGTCATATACCATCTCTCCGAGCATGGACGGAGTTACGATCTGCGTCTTTTTATTAAGAGATAAATATTTGATGTTAAATAATTTTTTTAAAATCTCTCCCCTTGTTGCACTTGTTCCGATTCCGCTTCCTTTAATCTGTGCACGCAGTTCCTCATCTTCGATCAACTGCCCCGCATTTTCCATTGCAAGAATCAGTGAACCGGAATTGTAACGCTTCGGCGGTGATGTCTTTCCCTCTTTGATGTCTAACGCCTGTACCGGGAGAGACATACCCTTTTTTAACGTCTTGATCTTCTCAAAAAAGTTTACATCCGCCTCCATCTGTCCATCGTTTTGTCCGTCATCCGGACTGTCAGCGTTATTTGTCTTTGCTTTTTTCTTCGCCGGATTGCCTGCGACTTTCAGATATCCTTCTTCTGCCAGTACTTTGAAACTGGAGAAAAAGGACTCTTCCTTGATTTTCGTCACAATCGCAACTTTCTGGTATACAGCCGGTGGATAGAAAATACTCAAGAAACGTCGCACGATCACTTCATACACCTGTTTGGACAGATGGGATAAACCATTCAACGCCCCCATACCCTGTCCGGTCGGAATTATTGCATAGTGATCTGTGATCTGTTTGTCATTTACATACCTTGTCTTCTCCAGTCCTTTATGGGAACCGAAGGATACGATTTCTTTCAGATATGGAACGGCAACGTCATATTTCATCAGCCCGTTTAAGTTCTTGTGGATCTCTTTTGCCACTGCTGTTGAGAGGACACGGGCATCCGTTCTCGGATATGTAACCAACTTCTTCTCGTATAATTCCTGCACGATTCTGAGTGTCTCATCCGGGCTGATCTTGAATCTTTTGGAACATTCATTCTGGAGCTCCGCCAGGTTATAGAGAAGCGGCGGATTCTTCTTTTCCTTTTTCTTCTCAATGGAAGTGATCTGACAGGTCAGTGGTTCATTATTTTCTTTTAAATACTGAATGAGCGCCTCTGCTTTGTCTTTTTCTTTGAAACCATTTTCCTTATAAAGATCAAAGGATTCAAAATAGCGGGAGCCCTTCACGGCGCGCCATTCTCCCTCGAATGTCTGTCCGCTCTCCCCGATCGCACTGAGCACACGGTAAAATGGCGTCTCCACAAACTCACGGATCTCCCGCTCTCTGCGCACGACCATTCCGAGGACGCACGTCATGACACGCCCTACCGATATCACGGAATATTTTGTATTCAGGTAACTGGAAATACTGTTCCCGTATTTCAGTGTCAGCAGTCTGGAAAAATTAATTCCCATCAGATAGTCTTCCTTCGCGCGAAGATAAGCGGACGCCGACAGATTATCATACTCGGAGAGGTCTTTTGCTTCTCTGATCCCTCTTAATATCTCTTCCTCTGTCTGCGAATCAATCCACACACGAAGCCTTTTCTTGCCGGTCACCTGTGCCTGCTGCTCCACCAGGCGGTAAATATATTCTCCTTCTCGCCCGGAGTCGGTACAGACATAGATTGTATCCACATCCGCTCTGTTTAATAACCCTGCCACGATCCGGTACTGTTTTGCAACACCCGGGATTACTTCGTATTTGAATTCCTGCGGAATAAAAGGCAGAGTCTCAAGGCTCCACCTTTTCAGTGACGGATCATACTCTTCGGGATAACTCATTGTAACGAGATGCCCAACGCACCACGTTACAACGGCTTCTTCCGATTCCAGATATCCGTCTTTTCTCTTTGCAAAAATATTCAGTGCTTTGGCAAATTCCTGCGCCACACTTGGTTTCTCCGCGATATATAATGATTTCCCCATATATCTTATCTAACTCCTAGTGAAATATATTTTTTATCTTTGATAAAAGACCTTTTTTCTTCTTCGGTCGTTCTTTTGTTTTCTCTGCCGCCCGAATCATCTCGTCCATGAAAACTGCCTGTGAATCAATATATGGTTCTGTCAGTTCTCTCTTTCTGTAAGTGCCATCTTTCTGTAAAATACGCGCTTTGATATTATCACTTAACATCACTTTCAAATCATGATTAATAATTTTCTTAATCTCTTCATCCAGCACCGGACACGCAACTTCCACACGTTTTTCTGTGTTTCTCGTCATCATATCTGCCGAACCGATATAGATCTTCTGTTCTTTTCCGGTTCCAAAGCTGAAAATACGCGGATGTTCCAGAAAGCGTCCGACAACGCTCATCACGCGCACATTTTCTGTATATCCCGGTACACCCGGAAGAATACAGCAGATACCGCGCACGAGGAGATCTACTTTTACACCGGCACAGGAAGCCTTAGATACTTTCTTAATAAAATCAACATCTGTGACGGAATTCATCTTCATCACGATGCGTCCTTTTATGCCTTTTTTAATCTCCTCATCCATCATTACAAGAATTTTCTGCTTCAGGCTGGTCGGTGAGACGATCAGATACGTATAATGACCATCCAGATTGCCCGTCGCCATATTATTGAAAAATGCAGACGCATCTTTTCCAATAGCCGGATCTGCTGTTATCAGAGACAGATCGGTGTACATTGTTGCTGTCTTCTCGTTATAATTACCGGTTCCTACCTGGGTAATATACTGGATATCTCCACGGTTCCGATAAGTGATCAGGCAGATTTTGGAATGGACTTTGTAATTTTCAAATCCATAGATTACACGGCATCCGGCTTCTTCGAGACGCTCAGACCAGTCAATATTATTCTGCTCGTCAAATCTTGCCCTCAGCTCAATGAGAACGGTAACTTCTTTGCCATTCTCTGCTGCAGCACACAAATATTCTACCAGTCTCGCCTTACTTGCCAGACGGTAGATCGTAATCTTGATCGTCAGCACATTCGGATCTGTCGATGCTTCTTTGATGAGATTCAGGAACGGTTGCATACTTTCATATGGATAGAATAATAACAGGTCTTTCTTCCGGATCTGACGCATGATACTGCCATCTTCTACTGCCGCAGACGGCTGTGGTGAAAACGGCGGATAGATCAACGCTTTCTTCAATGGCTCCGGCAATTTTCCGCTAATTGCAAAAATATATGACAGCTTCATCGGCATCTTTGTCCGGAAAATCTGATCCGGAGTGATCTGGAATTTCTCGCAGAAAAATGCCTGCATATCTTCGCTTAATTTCTCAGCTACTTCCAGGCGTACCACTGCCATTTTTCTTCTCTTATGCAGGGTGCTCTTCATAAGTTTGCGGAAATCGTCCGTTACTTCCAGTGCCTCATCATCCGGCGCAACGTCTGCATTTCTTGTCACGCAGATGTAGTTTGCATCGGAAATGTCATACCGGGTAAAGACAAGATCCAGATATTCCATGATCACTTTTTCCATGCGGATATAACGGATATCCTTGCCTGGTAAATATAAAATATCGGAAATAAACTGCGGAATCGGAACGATACCCATATGCACTTTATTCTTTTTGTCTTTCTGTGTAAGACTTGCCGTTACATAGATTTCTTTATTCAGAAGATGTGGGAACGGATGATTCGCATCCACAATCTGCGGAGACAATACCGGAAGAACCTGTTCTTTGAAATATTTCTTCACATATTTTCTTTCCTGTTGGTCTAACTCTTTAAAATCCAGCCCGCACACACCGTAAGGACTCAACTGACTCTTGATGTCAGCATAGGTCTTATCACGCTCTTTGTAAAGCGGTGCCACCGCAGCGTAAATCTTCTCAAGCTGTTCCATCGGTGTCATGCCGGACCGGCTGTCCGTTGCCTGCGCATCTGTATGTGCCATATCAAACAGGCTTCCAACCCGGATCATGAAAAATTCATCCAGATTGCTTGTGAAAATCGCTACGAATTTCATTCGCTCCAAAAGCGGAACGGTAATATCTCTTGCTTCTTCCAGTACCCGTTTATTAAATTCCAGCCAGGAAAGCTCCCGGTTCTGTGTATAATTCAAAATTTCTTTTTTCATGTCCTCTCATCCCTTCCTGTCTGTGCGTGATTATTTCTGTATTCTGCATGCTCCCACAAGATTACACCCTACTTTCGTATGTTTTCTATCATACCACATTCTGCCCGGACGGACAAGAAAGGAAGGCGTAAGCCCGATTGTGTCCCGGCTCGCCTTCCTTTTATGCATCTCTGGTATATCTTATGATACCAACGGATTACTATGTGCTAACGCACTCCCGTAATCCTACCCACTATTCGCATATCGCGGGATTAAAATCCCACTTTTATGCTCATATTGGGGCGAGCCCCAAAGTCTTACAGCCACTTATGAGCAAGCTCCTGTGGCTTCAGACTTTTTGGCTCTGGTATCATTATTTCGCCTGAATGTATCCCTTGGCTGTAAGTGCTTCTGCGCAGAGCACAGCTCCACCTGCTGCTCCTCTGACTGTGTTGTGAGACAGACCAACAAACTTATAATCGAACATGCTGTCTTCTCTGAGACGCCCGATGGATACGCCCATTCCATTCTCGTAATCTACGTCCATTTTTACCTGCGGACGGTTGTCCTCTTCCAGATACTGGATGAACTGCTTCGGAGCACTCGGAAGTTCTGCTTCCTGTGGGAATCCTTTGAAGTTTACAAGCTTCTCGATAAGCTGTTCCTTTGTAGGCTTCTTCTCAAAATTGATAAACACTGCTGCTGTATGTCCGTTAAGAACCGGTACACGTAAGCACTGGCATGTAATCTTCGGTGACTCGGCAAGTGTGATCTGTCCATTCTCATATGTTCCGAGAACACGAAGCGGCTCCTGCTCACTCTTCTCTTCTTCTCCGCCGATATAAGGGATAATGTTCTCCACCATCTCCGGCCAGTCTTTGAATGTCTTACCTGCTCCGGAAATTGCTTGGTATGTTGTTGCAACAACTTCCTTCGGTCCGAATTCTTTCCATGCTGCAAGGCAAGGTGTATAACTCTGGATAGAACAGTTTGGTTTTACTGCGATGAATCCTCTTGTTGTCCCAAGACGTTTCTTCTGGTCGTTGATCAGTTCAAAATGAGCTGCATTGATCTCCGGTACTACCATCGGTACGTCCTTTGTCCAGCGATGTGCACTGTTGTTGGAAACAACCGGTGTCTCTGTCTTCGCATATGCTTCCTCGATCGCACGGATCTCGTCTTTTGTCATATCTACAGCGCTAAATACAAAATCTACATCAGCAGCTACTTTCTCCACTTCATTAACATTGGCAACAACCAGTTTCTTCACTGCTTCCGGCATCGGTGTGTCCATCTTCCAGCGTCCGCCAACTGCCTCTTCGTATGTCTTTCCTGCAGATCTCGGGCTTGCTGCCACTTTTACTACTTCAAACCAAGGGTGATTTTCCAGCAGAGAAATAAAGCGCTGTCCTACCATACCTGTTGCTCCTAAGATTCCTACTTTTAACTTCTGTTCCATCTTTTCTCTCCTTCTTTAATTCTCTCTATTCACTTACACCATCTTCATATGCTGACAGATAATCCTGACAGATCTTTATTACCTGTGCCATCGCATCGTGTCCCGGCGCACCAATCGTCAGACGTTTATTTACACAAGTCTTTAAGCTGATAGCTTCATAAATATCTTCTTCAAATACCGGGCAGATCTCCTTGTACTCATCTAACGGAAGATCATCCAGTGCGATCTTCTTCTCGATACACAGAAGTACCAGTCTTCCGACAATACCGTGTGCATCTCTGAACGGAACTCCGTGATTTACCAGATAATCTGCCGCATCCGTCGCATTGGTAAACCCATGTCTTGCACTCTCTGCCATGCGCTCTTTATTAAACTGCATGGTCTTTAACATTCCTGTAAATAAAGCAAGACAGCCCTTTGTTGTATCGATTGCATCAAATACCCATTCCTTGTCTTCCTGCATGTCCTTATTATATGCAAGCGGGATTCCCTTCATCGTTGTAAGGAACGAATTAAGTGCTCCATACACTCTTCCGGTCTTACCTCTTACAAGTTCTGCAATATCCGGATTCTTTTTCTGTGGCATAATACTGCTTCCGGTGCTGTATGCATCATCAATCTCCACAAACTTATATTCATTGGTATTCCAGATGATCACTTCCTCTGAAAATCTGGATAAATGCATCATGATCGTAGACAATGCAGATAACAGTTCGATCAGATAATCTCTGTCGGAAACACCGTCCATACTATTAAGTGTCGGTCCGTCAAAGCCAAGCAATTCTGCTGTATACTCACGATCCAGCGGGTATGTAGTACCTGCAAGTGCTCCTGAACCAAGCGGGCAGGTATTCATTCTCTTCGCAATATCGATAAGTCGCTCATGATCTCTCTTAAACATCTCAAAATATGCGCCCATATGATGTGCCAGTGTGATCGGCTGTGCTTTCTGTAAATGCGTAAAGCCCGGCATATAAGTGTCAAGGTGTGCTTCCATGATCTCAAGAAGTACTTCCATCATCTCTTTCACCAGATGATTAAGCTCTTTGATCTCATCTCTCGTGTAAAGTTTCATATCTAATGCGACCTGATCGTTACGGCTGCGTCCGGTATGCATCTTCTTTCCTGCATCACCGATCCGGTCGATCAGTACCGCCTCTACGAAGCTGTGAATATCTTCATACTCAGAGGTGATCTCAAGCCTTCCTTCTTCTACATCTTTTAAAATTCCATTCAGTCCATCAAGGATCTGGTCTCTCTCTTCTTCGGTCAGGATTCCCTGTTTTGCCAGCATTCTGACATGTGCCATGCTGCCCTTCATATCCTGCGCATAGAATCTCTTATCAAAAGAAATCGATGCGTTAAAGTTATATACAAGCTGGTCTGTTTCTTTGGTGAAACGCCCGCCCCATAATTGTGCCATCAGCTCTACTTCCTTTCACAAAAATATTGTAAATAATTTTATCACATTTTGTCACGGTTTTCCATGGAAAATTCACATCCACAATAATCTTGTCGATATAGTCCATATATTTTCGATAATTCGATGGAACGTTTGTATCCATTTTTCTTCTTAAAATCAGATAACAGATATTCCACCTCGTATTCTTCACCCAACCGCTGTCCAATCTCATTTAAACGCTCCGCTTTCTTAAGCGGGCTGATACTGAGTGTCGTTGTAAAATAATCAAACCCGGCATTTTTAGCGATCTTTGCCGCTTCCCTTAAGCGCAGCTCATAGCACTTCATGCAACGTGCGCCTCCTTCTTTTACATGCTCCAGACCACTTGCCATCTCATAAAAGCGTTCCTTATCATACGGACCTGCCATAAAGGATATCGGATGCTTCGCAGGCAGCTCATCAATAAGCTTCTGCTGCTCCCAGATTCTTTTTGTATATTCGCTCTCCGGATAAATATTCGGATTATAATAAAAAACCGTGATCTCAAAATACTGGCTCAGATATTCCAGCACATAGCTGCTGCATGGTGCACAACAGCTGTGCAGAAGAAGTTTTGGAACTCTCTCCTCCTTCGTCAGTTTTTCAAGTGTCTTGTCCAGTTCTTTCTGATAATTCATAAGTTACCTTCTCTCTGTTGTTTTAACATACTACAAAATTATAGCTTTTCTGAAATCCTATGACAAGTAAATACTTGCACTTATTTCTTATATTTACATAAACTAATATTAAATTCCTGTGCGGAGTCTGTAAAATATGGAACAAGTGCTTGAACTTCGACACATTTATTATTCCTATCACACGCCGGAAGGAGAGACACCGGCGCTTGCCGATATTTCTTTTTCTCTTTCCAAAGGAGAATTTATCGCCATCGTCGGACCGTCTGGCTGCGGCAAATCTACCCTGTTATCCGTGATCTGCGGTCTTCTGTCTCCGGAAAAGGGGCTGATCCGTATCAATGGCAAATACATGCGGGAAAGTACGACAAATATCGGATATATGTTACAGCATGATGAGCTGTTCGAGTGGCGGACAATTTTCAATAATGTCATCCTCGGACTGGAAGTACAGCATATGCTGACTGCAAAGACAAAAGAGAAAGCCGGAGAACTTCTGGATCTTTACGGTCTTGGAAATTTCAAAAATTCCCGACCTTCTGAGCTGTCCGGCGGCATGCGGCAACGTGCCGCTCTTATCCGCACACTCGTACTGGATCCGGATCTTCTGCTTCTGGATGAACCATTCTCCGCGCTGGATTACCAGACCAGACTCCAGGTCGGGGATGATATCGGACAGATCATACGGAAAGAAGGCAATTCTGCCATTCTGGTCACCCATGATCTCTCAGAAGCAATTTCCCTTGCTGACCGGGTGATCGTCTTATCCGGAAGACCGGCAACGATACAGCAGACGATTCCACTTATCTTTGACCTTGATCGGGATACACCGCTTGCAAGACGCAATGCTCCCGAATTTAAAACATATTTTAATCTGATCTGGGAGGAGCTGAATGCAAATGTATGAAATATCTAGAACACATGCAGACTATCTGAGGACAATACGAAGGCATAAACACATTGTACACATTTCCCGAATACTGATTCTTCTAAGTTTTCTCTTTATCTGGGAATTTACTGCAAATGTCAGCATCATCGATTCTTTTATTTTCAGCAGTCCGTCAAAGATTGTACAGTGCTTTGCCGGCATGGCTGCTGACCGGAGCATTTTCCTGCACATCGGTGTCACGATTTACGAAACACTTTTAAGCTTCCTGCTCGTCATTGCCATCAGTATCCTGATGGCAGTTCTTCTCTGGTTCAGCCCAAAGCTTTCAGAAATTGCAGATCCTTATTTGGTCGTGCTGAACAGCCTTCCAAAATCTGCTCTTGCACCGCTTCTGATTGTCTGGCTCGGTGCAAATAAAACGACGATCATTGTTGCAGGAATGTCTGTTGCCATCTTCGGGAGTATTTTAAATCTTTATACAAGTTTCCACACCGTAGATGCCGGGAAACTGATGCTGGTCTACACACTTGGCGGCAGCCGCTTCCATGCGCTGTATAAAGTCGTTCTCCCCTGCTCACTGCCTGCCATCATCAGTAATATGAAAGTCAACATCGGGCTCTGTCTGGTCGGCGTTATCATCGGCGAATTTCTTGCCGCCAAAGAAGGGCTTGGTTACCTGATCATCTACGCAAGTCAGGTATTTAAAATGGATTGGCTTCTAATGTCTATTCTTTTGCTCTGCATCCTTGCCACTATCCTCTATTCGCTCATCAATCTTCTGGAGAGGCGGTGCAGGCGCCGTTATTAGAACAACCAAAAAGGACCATTCACTGCTACGTGACGGTCCTGTCTACATATCTTATTCTACAAACACGCAAATTCATCCTGAATCGCATATTCTGGTTTTTGAAATATATTCTCTAAAAGTCTTCTGAAAATAAATAATAAAAAAAGCTGGAAATCGGACTTGAACCGACGACCCCTTCATTACGAGTGAAGTGCT
>OLPX01000023.1_pt1 | contig 181548 bp, 169 predicted proteins | sample 1672491 | NCBI WGS metagenome assembly OLPX01 (sample SAMEA3136692, study PRJEB25190) | human gut metagenome | biome: human gut; feature: human-associated habitat; material: faeces | place: Austria | collected 2013
TAAAAACACCATATAGATTTTTTGTACGCCGCCGCCCGCCATCGAGCAGAGTTTTACACCTAATTGGGGATGAAACAGCTCATGGCCGGCGGTGGCGTGATCCTCATCGGCACCCAGTTGATCCCTCTTCTGGGCGGACTGTTCTGATGATGTAAGGGGGGCAGTCCATGTTCGATAGCATTTTTGATGCAATCGAAGAATGGATGCGGGATCTCCTGACGGGTATGGTGACTTCCAACCTGACCACCATGTTCACCGATGTCAATGAAAAGACCGGCGAAATTGCCACGCAGGTGGGAATGACACCACAAGGGTGGAACAGCAGCATATACAACATGGTGCAAAGCCTGTCCAATTCGGTGATCGTACCCATAGCCGGGATCATCATTACGATGGTCCTGTGCTATGAATTGATTTCCATGCTGACGGAACGGAACAACCTGCACGATGTGGATACCTGGATGTTTTTCAAGTATTTCTTCAAAATGTGGGTCGCGGTGTTTCTGGTCAGCAATACCTGGACAATCACGATGGCAGTCTTTGATGTGGGACAAAGCGTGGTCAACAGCGCCGCGGGGACAATCAGCGGCAGCACGGCCATTGATATATCGTCCTTTACATCCACCATCAGCACCACGATGGAATCGATGGAACTGGGCGAACTATTTGTCTTGATGCTGGAAACCTTCATCCTCAGCTTCTGTATGAAGGTCATGTCCGTCCTCATCATGGTGATCATGTTCGGGCGTATGATCGAGATTTACCTGTACACTTCGGTTGCACCCATTCCATTTGCCACCATGTCCAACCGGGAATGGGGACAGATGGGTACCAATTATTTCCGTGGGCTTTTCGCCCTGGCGTTTCAAGCGTTCCTGATGATGGTCTGCGTCGGCATCTATGCCGCGCTGGTCGCCTCCATTGAGCTGACCGACAATGTTCACTCGGCCCTGTTTGGGGTTGCGGCCTATACCATCATCCTGTGTTTCAGCCTGCTGAAAACCGGATCGCTCAGTAAGCAAATTTTCAACACCCACTAGACGGGAAAAACTCAAAGGAAAGGAGCGGGTTACAGGGGCGGCTCATTCCCGGCAAAAAACGTCCGCTGTTACCCAAATTGATTATGGCCTATGTAACAGTCCCCAAAGACCTGGCGAAGGTCAAAAATAAGGTGGCCTTTAACCTGACGCTGCGCCAGATCATCTGTATTGTGGTTGGCGCGGCGCTGGGGCTGCCGTTTTATTTCCTAACGCGGGACACCATCGGAACCAGCGGCGCGGCCACCGGGATGGTGCTGCTCATGCTGCCGGAATTTCTCTTTGCCATGTACGAAAAAGACGGGATGCACATGGAGAAGATTCTCCAGAATTTTATCCGGGTTCGGTTCCAGCGTCCGGCCATCCGCCGGTATGAGACGGCCAATCTGTATGAGGAGGCGGCTTATCCGTACAAGGTGCAGGAGAAAAAGCCGCAAACGAAAGGAGGGCTGCACTGTGGTAAGAAAGAAAAAGTCCCGCCCCGCTAAACCGGTAAGGGCAGATGCAAAAAGCACCCGGTTTCCGCTGAAGGGTAAGGCAAAGCGGATTTCTGTCCAGGATTCCATTGCCTATAAGGAAATGGGCAAGGATGGTATCTGCCGGGTAGCCGACCATGTCTACTCCAAGACCATCCGCTTTTATGACATCAACTACCAGTTGGCCCAGAATGACGATAAAAGTGCCATCTTTGAAAACTGGTGCGACTTTCTCAATTACTTTGACAGCAGCATCCAGTTTCAGTTGTCCTTCATCAACCAAAAGAGCAGCATGAAGGAGTATGAGAAGGTCATCCAGATCGAACCACAGAACGACGCTTTCGACGATGTGCGCATGGAATACGCACAGATGCTGCACAACCAACTGGCGAAGGGGAACAATGGTCTGCTTAAATCCAAGTATATCACATTTGCCATTGAGGCTGACAATCTGGCGATGGCAAGGCCGAAACTGGAGCGCATCGAGACGGACATTCTGAGCAACTTCAAGGTCTTGGGCGTGACCGCCTATCCCCTGAATGGGGTGGAACGCTTGAAAGTCCTATATGAGACTTTGAACCCGGAAACCGAAACGCCGTTTACCTTCACCTACGACCAGGTATTGAAAACCGGCCTGGGGACGAAGGACTATATCGCGCCGACGAGTTTCCTGTTCAAATCCGGCAAGGACTTCATGATGGGCGATACCTATGGCGCAGTATCCTATCTTCAGATTCTGGCCCCGGAACTCACCGACAAAATGCTGGCCGAATTTCTGGATATTGATAAAAACCTGATCGTCACCATGCACGTTCAATCCCTGGATCAGTTGAAGGCAATCAAGCTGATTAAGAGCAAAGTGACCGACATCAACCGCATGAAGATCGAGGAACAGAAGAAAGCCGTCCGCTCCGGGTACGATATGGAAATTATTCCGTCCGACCTGGCTACCTATGGCGGTGATGCCAAGAAACTGCTGGATGATCTTCAGTCCCGCAATGAGCGGATGTTCTTAGTCACGGTGCTGTTTCTGAATACGGCCAAGACCCGGCAGGAGCTCGATAACGCTGTGTTCCAGGTGGCAGGTATTGCGCAGAAGTATAACTGCGCGCTGCGCCGGCTGGACTATATGCAGGAAGATGGCCTGATGAGCAGCCTGCCGCTGGGGTTCAACCACATCCCGATCAGGCGGGCGCTGACCACCACGGCCGCGGCCATTTTTGTTCCGTTCACCACCCAGGAACTGTTCATGGGCGGCGAATCGCTCTACTATGGCCTGAACGCCCTGTCCAACAACATCATCATGGTGGACCGCAAAAAATTGAAGAATCCCAACGGCCTGATTCTCGGAACACCCGGCTCCGGCAAATCCTTCGCGGCAAAGCGGGAAATAACCAATGCGTTTTTCGTAACGCAGGACGATATTATCATCGGAGACCCGGAAGGGGAATATTTCCCGCTGGTTCATGCGTTGGGCGGACAGGTCATCCACATTTCCGCCACCAGCCACGACTACATCAATCCGATGGACATCAACATGGACTATTCGGATGACGATAACCCGCTGGGTGTGAAGTCCGACTTCATCCTCTCCCTTTGCGAACTGATTATGGGATCGCGCAATGGGATTGAGGCGGAGGAAAAATCGGTCATTGACCGCTGCCTGCCGCTGGTGTACCAGAAATACTTTGAAAACCCGGTGCCGGAGAATATGCCGGTGCTTGGTGATTTGTATGCCTGCCTGCGCAGCCAGAAGGAGCCGCAGGCACAGCGGATTGCCACGGCGCTGGAAATCTACGTCAATGGCTCACTGAAAGTGTTCAATCACCAGACCAATGTAAAGCTGGATAACCGGATTGTCTGCTATGACATCAAGGAATTGGGCAAGCAGTTGAAAAAACTGGGGATGCTCATTATTCAGGATCAGGTGTGGAACCGTGTCACCATCAACCGTTCGGAGCACAGAGCAACGCGGTATTACATTGACGAGTTCCACCTTTTGCTGAAGGAGGAGCAGACGGCGGCCTATTCGGTAGAGATCTGGAAACGGTTCCGTAAATGGGGCGGGATTCCGACCGGCATCACCCAGAACATCAAAGATTTGCTGGCCAGCCGGGAAATCGAGAACATCATGGAAAACAGCGATTTTATCCTGATGCTCAACCAGGCGGCAGGCGACCGGCAGGTTCTTGCCAAACAGTTGAATATCAGCCCGTACCAGCTCTCCTATGTGACCAACAGCGGCGCGGGTGAGGGGCTTCTGTTCTACGGCAACACCATCATCCCGTTCAAAGATCATTTCGATAAGACGCTCAAACTCTATGCGATCATGTCCACCCGTCCAGAGGACGTCGCCGCCAGACAAGGGGCGGAATCCAAACAGTGAAGGTGGTGTCAGTACGGCCTATAACGGAATGCACCGGGTGATATGGGCGATTTTTATTTTCTCTATCACCCTGTTTACGATTCGCTTATATTTCTTGATGGGAATGTTTCCATTGAAATGGAGCGGAAAAATCAGTTGTCGGCCTCTCGGAAGCCTGTATACGCAGGTCGATGGGAGGTTTTTTCAAAAGTGAAAATGTGGAGGTTTTACTCTATGAACAAAAACAAAAAACGGAGATTTGCGCCGGGTCAAAAGATTCCCAAGACCTATGGGCGCGCAGGCAATATCTCCAAGGAAGAATCGGACGCTATGCTGGAGGAGGCGCTTGCCCAGTTGTTCTCAGCGGCACACCGTTCTGATCCTGCGGATAGGAAACGGGCTAAGCAGCCTGATAAAATCCTTGTTCCTGCACTGGAGGGAGATGGCGAGGAGGTTTTCGGCCAGATGGTGGACGATCTGCTCTGCATGGCATCTCTGGTGGATGGTGTGTACAGCGTTCTGGTTTCCCTTGCCGACAGACGGGTATGCCAGAAACTGGCGCTGAACCGGGGCGGTGAACTGCTTCGGGAAGCGGATGCAATCCTGGAAAGATGGCAGCGGTATTCGCTGCCGGAAGCGTAAGAGGAAGCCGGCGGCGAGGAGGTGAGAAATAATGCCAGGAAAACGCTATGAAGCCAAGGATAAGCGTGTCCAGAAGATGAGCCGGGAAGGCTTAGTGGAAGAAAACCTGCGTAGTGGCGAGCATAAACGGATCAGTAAGCGGACCCGGGATGCCAGCTTGGCGAAGGATGGGGTTGAACAAAGCCAGCCTATTCGAGAAAACAGCCAGCCACAGGTGGCGGGTGGTCAGAAATGGCAGCCCCGTCCAATGGCCAAAGAGGACGCGGCCGTACCACATGCCAATCACCGCCCCCAGCTGGTACAACCCGATACCAGTCAACCGGCGGTGTCCGCTGTTCAGAACGAGGAACATTCGTCTCCGGGCTATACCCAGGAACGTCCGACACTGACCAGTGGTGAAAAATATGCGCCGCCAACACCTGCAAGATTCACGCAGGATCGGTTCCCAAACGAAAGTGCCGTGAACGCCGGCGCAGGAATTGCCAATACAAAACAGCAGGGATTGGCACAGACACAGAGGGCTGTTAGGCAAACCGAGTATGGGGCAAGCCAGGTGCAGCCCCTGACGGGCGGCGATGCGGCTATGACCTTTGCAACCGGTGACTACAGCAACGTCCCACCTTTGACACCGCAGCAAAACGTCATGCCTGACACCGTCCCACAGACAGAGCCGGTAACGGCGCAGGCACAGGTTGCCGCATCCAATTTTGCTTTCGGTAGGCAGGATACAGATACGGACCAGGCACAGCCTGCTGGCGGTCAGGAAGAACAAGCGCCGCTTGAAGATGCGCAAATGAACCAAACCGATGTGCCCCATAGCAGCCCGAGCCAGTTTTCTGAACATTCTGCCAAAATGACAGATTTTCGGGAAACATCCGCAAGCCGGGCCGCTGTGCAGACGGCGGCTGAGATGCGGCACAACCGTCAGAAAAAACAGGTGCAGTCCGGTTATCACCGGTATCATGCGGAAAATCACACGGCGGATCAGCTCCAGGAATCTGGTGCTGATGCAGATCAAGGCAGGCCGCCGGAGCCGGTTGCGGATGCTGAGGCAAAAGCGCAGGACACAGCGGCCGGCGATCATTCCATTCTTGACACAAAGGATGGTGATACCGGTGCCGCCGTACCGGCTGCCAATCAACAGCGACCAGAGCCTGGCACGGCTGCGGCGGCAAGGGCTGGTGTACCTGCTTTCTCAGCATCCGAATCCACAACACCCCCAAGGGCCAGAGCAAAAGCAAGCTCGTATCAATCGGCTTTTCGCCAGGATGATTCCAAACTGACGGGCGTATCAAAAGCGATATTTGACGATGATGCGCATAAGAAAAATCCGAAAAGTGTCAGAGAACGCCAACAACAGCCAAAAAGACAGCGGCAGGACAAGCAGGATTCTCAGGAGACAGCGGGGACATCCAAGAAAAAATCCAGCCGCTTATCCTTCGACGATGAGGAAAACGGGATGGTTCGCGGTGCCGGCATGGGCATTGGCCGCAAAGCGGCTTCTGCCGCCGCCGGCGCAGTGGCTGGTTATGTTCACACAAAAGTTCACAGCGTTGAGCGGGAAAACAGCGCGGTGGAGGGCGCGCACAAGGCCGAGATTCTTGGGGAGAGCGGTATCCATAAGGTGGTGAGCCGGGTCAGCCAGCGCCGTAAGGATCAAAAGTCAAAACGACACAAAGAAATTAACTCTGCCAGGAAGGAAAAACGGCTGCATTTTACTCCTACTGAATCGGCTGCCGCCACCGGCAAAAAAGCGGCGCAGACAGCCGCGGCAAAGAATGCGGCGAAGGAGGCACAGGGTAAGACATCCATCCTGAACCGCTTTTGGCAGAAAAAACGGTATAAGGAAGCCTACGCCGCCGCCAGAAATGGCAAAACGGCGGCCGGTGCTGCCGCAAAAGCCACGCAGACAGCGGGAAGTAAGGCCAAGGCGACCATTCAGACCTTCTTCCGCAAAAACAAAGGCATTTTTATTGGGGCCGGCATCATTGCGCTGTTTGTGCTGATTTTCGGCGCCATCCTGTCGAGTTGTACCGCCATGATGCAGGGGACGCAGAACACGTTCATTTCTTCCACCTATCCCAGCCAGGATGCGGACATCTATGCCGCTGAAAATGCGTATCTGGCGTTGGAGGAAGAACTCAATGACCAGATCAACAACATGGAGTCCACCCATCCGGGTTACGATGAGTACAACTATCAGATTGATGAAATATCGCACAATCCGTATCAACTGATTTCCTACCTGACGGCCAAGTATGAGGAATTTACCTATGCCCAGGTGGCCGGTGAGGTGGAGAGCCTGTTCACCCAGCAATACGAGCTGATTGTTGATGAGGTCATTGAAATCCGTACCCGCACCGTGACTGATCCGGAGACGGGGGAAGAGACAGAGGAGGAATATGAATACCGCATTTTAAACATTACCCTGATCAACCACGGGTTTGATTCCGTCGCCCGTGGCAATATGGACAGCGACCAGTCCGGCCGCTATACCTTATATAATGCGACCTATGGCAACAGAAATTATCTGTTTGATACGGCCACACTGCCAACCTATACGGGAGACGAAGGCGGGTTCGGCTATGAAATTCCGGCAGAAGCCCTGACGGATGAGAGCTTTGCCCGGATGATTGCCGAAGCGGAAAAGTATCTTGGATTTCCTTATGTCTGGGGCGGAAGTTCGCCCTCCACCAGTTTTGACTGTTCTGGTTTTGTATGTTGGGTCATCAACAACTGCGGCAACGGTTGGAATGTGGGGAGGACAACGGCCAATGGCCTGCGCTCCCATTGCGCGTATGTCTCGCCAGAGGAGGCAAAACCGGGCGACCTGATCTTTTTCCAGGGCACCTACAACACAACCGGCGCGTCCCATGTGGGCATCTATGTGGGCAACGGGATGATGATCCACTGCGGCGATCCGGTGCAGTACACAAGCGTTCAAACTTCCTATTGGCAGAGCCATTTCCTGGCCTACGGCAGAATTCAATGAGTAAAGGAGTGACGATGATATGAGCAAAAAACTGAGCCGTTATCTCGAGGATATTGAGAAAACGGAAAAGAAAATGGCGGAACTGAAAGCGCACCTGGAGGCGGTGCGCCAGTCCCAGAAGGCAGACGAAGACGCCGAGATTGTCCGCAGCATCCGCAGCATGAACGTGAAAGGCTGGGATTTGCTCCGCCTGCTGGACAGCATCCAGAACGGCACGGTGGAACTGCGGCCGGTGGAACCTGCGGGCAATTCCGGTGCGCTGAATGAGGACGATACACCTGAAACCTTGCCGGATTTCGACGGAGAAGAAACCGGCCTTTACAACCAGACGCCGGATGAGGCATCGGAAAGTGAGGAATGAAACCATGAAAAAGAAGAAACTGCTGACGCTGCTGACCACCCTGTGTATGGCGCTGACGCTTTTCCCGGTGACGGCGTTTGCCTATGCGGAGCCGGAACCGACACCCACGCCGGAAGCAACCCCGGAGCCGGTGATCGAGGAAACGACGCCGGAGGGTACACCCTTTTCGGTTCCCGGCAACGGGGAAATCCTGGACGATATTACCGATGATCCCACCAAGGATTTTCTTACCGTGACAACGGCCAACGGCAATACCTATTTTCTGGTCATTGACCGCAGCCAGAACACGGAAAACGTGTATATGCTCTCGATGATCGACGAGCTTGACCTTCAGGATTTCATTGAAGAGAGTGAACAGGAAGAATCCGCGCAGGCCGGCGTGGTGCTGGAGGAACCCGCGCCAACGCCGGAACCTACACCGGCTGTGGAACCGGAAACGGAGGAAGAACCCGCGTCCAATGGGTTGCCGGTTTTTCTCATCGTTATCATGCTGACCGCCGTGGCCGGTGTGGGCGCATATTTCTACTTTAAGATTTATAAACCCCAGCACGAGCAGGACAATTCCGAGAGCGAGAACATGGAGATCAGCGACGGCCTGGAAACCATCAACGAGGACGAACCGGCAGACACCGATGAAGATGATGCCGCCGGTTCGGACGAAACCCAGTAACACAGCGTAAACACCTGGAGGGCGGCCAGCTTTTTGGCTGCCCTCTTTCCATTTTAGGAGGATGAGACTATGATTTTGGTAATCGCGGAGAAGCCCAGCGTGTCGGACAGCCTGTCCAAAGTGATCGGCGCGGCCAACCGCAAAAAGGGCTATTTTGAAGGCAACGGGTATCTGGTCAGTTGGTGCCTTGGCCATCTGGCAGAATATGTGGAACCCCAGGTCTATGACAAAAAGTATGAGCGTTGGCACTATGAGGATTTGCCTATCATCCCGAAAACCTGGCAGCTTGCGGTGGCAGAAGCGAAAAAGGAACAGTTTGAGGTGCTTTCCATCCTGATGAACCGGCCTGATCTCGAATACATCGTAAATGCCTGCGATGCCGGGCGCGAAGGTGAATCCATCTTCCGCAGGGTGTACACCCTGGCAGGGAGTAAAGCCCCTGTCAAACGGCTTTGGATTTCCAGCATGGAGGATACAGCGATTCGGGAAGGGTTTGCACACCTGAAGGACAGTAGTGCCTATGACAACCTCTTCCAGGCGGCGGAGTGCCGCGCCCGCGCTGATTGGCTGGTGGGAATGAACGCCACACGGGCCTATACCACCAAATACTTTAAGCGGCTGGTGATCGGGCGGGTGCAGACTCCGACCCTGGCTATGCTGGTGGAACGCCAGCATAAAATCGACGGTTTTGTGCGGGAACCCTATTATAAGGTATCGTTGAGCGGTGACGGGCTGACGGTCGCTTCGGACATAATCAAGGAAGAAGCCGATGCGGAAAACCTTGTGCAGATCTGCCAGGAAAAACCGGCAACGGTGACAAAACTGGAAAAGACCAAGAAAACGGCGGAACCACCCCGGCTCTATGACCTGACCACCCTGCAAAGGGAGGCAAACCGCTATTTTGGCTACACGGCTCAGGAAACGCTGGATGCCCTTCAGGAACTGTACGAGGGCAAACTGGTGACTTATCCCCGTACAGACAGCCAGTATATCACGGAAGATATGGCAAGTACAGTTCAGACGCTGCTTGCTGATCTGCCGGAAGTTTTGCCCTTCCTCTCCGCTGCGCCGGACGGGGCGCGGGTCAGCCGCCTGGTAGACAATGCCAAGGTGACGGATCACCATGCTATTTTGCCGACCCAGGAGGCGATACGGGCTGACCTTTCCCAACTGGCCGAAAAGCAGAAAAATATCTTCTATCTTGTGTGCCAGCGGCTTGCCCAGGCAGTTTCGCCCGCCTGCATCTATGAGGAGACGGAAGTCGAAGTTCTGTGCGAAGGAACGACCTTCAGAGCAAAGGGAAAGGTCATTCTGGAGCCTGGGTATCAGACCATCGAGGATGCGTTCCGTACCTATTATAATAAGTCACGGGAAAATGACGAAAAAGCGGAAATTCCAGTGTCCCTGACCGAAGGCATGGAACTTGCATCGGTGCAGGCCAGCAAGAGCCGGCACTTTACCTCTCCGCCCAAGGCATACACCGAAGATACCCTGCTCTCGGCTATGGAGACAGCCGGCAACAAGGAGTTTGACGCCGACACTGAGAAAAAGGGACTGGGTACGCCTGCCACGCGGGCAAACATCATCGAAAAACTGGTACATTCCGGCTACGCTGCCCGCAAAGGCAAACAGATCGTTCCTACCAAAGATGGCATGGAGATGATCTCTGTGATCCCGGACTATCTGAAATCGGCGGTACTGACAGCCGAGTGGGAGAACCGCCTGCTGGATGTTGAGCGCGGCAAAGTGCCAGCAGACGGCTTCCTTCAGGACATCTGCAAACTGGTGTTAAAGGCGCTGGAAGGATGCGACGCCATCCCGGAAGCGGAACGCCAGCGGTTTGATGCGCGGGTCAGTGTTGGCAACTGCCCACTCTGCGGCAAGCCGGTGTATGAGAGCGTGAAAAACTTCTACTGCTCCGACAAATCCTGCCGCTTTGCACTCTGGAAGGAGAATCGTTTCCTCGCCAACATGAAAAAGACCATCGACAAAAAGATGGCGGCCGATCTGCTGAAAACCGGCAAAACCCATGTCACTGACCTCTATTCGGCCAAGAAAAATGCTACCTTCGCCGCTGATCTGGTTATGCAGATGGAAAACGGCCGGCCCGCATTTTCTCTTTCGTTCCCGAAACCCTACTCCAGCAAGAAAGGAAAAGCGGCGGGCCAAAAGAAGTAACCTTGCATACTCCCGGTGGGCGGTAGGATGGCCTGCCGGGATTTCTTTTTTGCATAAGACAGGAGGCAACTATGGCACAAATACAATCCATTCAGGCGTTGGCTGAATCCCACGCCCAGGAAGTCAGCCGGTCGCCCCGCGACTGGATGGGGTATCTGGATACCGCCGCAAGGCTGTACCGGTACTCGTTCCAGGAAAATCTTCTGATCCACGCTCAGCGCCCCGGTGCAACCGCCTGTGCGGAGTTGGAACTGTGGAACAGCAAGATGAACCGCTGGGTCAACCGCGGCGCTAAGGGCATTGCGCTGTTGGACGATACCGGACCAAGGCTGCAGCTTCGGTATGTCTTTGACATTTCCGATACCCATCCGGTCAAAGGGGCAAGAGACCCCTACCTGTGGGAAATGCGGGAGACGCACCGGGCCGCCATTCTTTCCCACCTGGCAGACGCCTATGGCCTGGATGAATCGGCAGATACCCTGCCGCTGGCCCTGATGGCGATTGCCAGGCAGGTGAGTGAGGAAAATCTCGAAGAAGCGATGGAAGGGCTGTCTTACGAAAAAGGCGGCACATTCCTGGAAGAACTGGATGAAGATAACATTCGGGTTGAATTTCGCAATATGCTGGAATACAGCATCTACTATACGCTCTGCCGCCGCTGCGGCCTTGACCCGATGGAGGAACTGGAGGAATCCGACTTCATCCCGGTGACGGATTTCAACCGGCTCTCGGTGCTGACCTTCCTGGGCAACGCCACCAGCAGCCTGTCCGAGCCGGTTCTGCGGGACATTGGCCGGGAGATGCGCCGGATCGAACGGGAAAATTTGGCGCAGCAGCTTGAAAAATCCGTGGACAGCTTGTATACTGTAAATGAAATATTTAGCGCATTAAAGCGCGAAAGCGAAGAATCACAAACACAACCATCTGAAGGAGGATATGAGCATGGAACTGACGTATCATCGCAAGGGAGAGTATCTGTTTCCGAACCTGGCCGTGCAGGAGGAGCCGGTGCAACTGGGCAAGTACGGGATGCTGCGCAGGACGTATCTGAAGGAGAACAAGCGGAACTGGTATCAGAGTATGCTGCTGACGGGAAAACTGAACCGGCACCTGCTGGAGATCGAGAAGGCAGCCGAGGATCGGATGGACGTGCTGATGGCGGGGCTGCTGAAGCAGTACCCGGCCCCGGACAAGGAGAAGGATCAACTGGCCTGGACAGCGCACATGAACAGCCTACAGGCGATGGCCGAGGAGACCATTCTGACGGAATTGGTGTACAACTGATTCCTGAGACAACCGAACAGGATTTGAGTGAAGCAGAGGAAGAGATCGCCTCTGCTTTATCTTTGCCCGAATTGCCGACGGTGGAGAGACAGCGCCGCGCCATTGAGGAACGGCAGGCGGCGCTGTATGCGGGAGAGATTGCCATTCCCGCAGCCGTGGTGGACGAAGTGCTGCGCAGCGGCGGCAACCGGGACAGAAGCCATCTCCGGCTGATTTATAACTTTATGACCGACCCGACGCCGGAGGAAGCTGCGGAGTTTGTGAAGCGTGAATACGGCGTCGGCGGCAAGGGTTTTACCATCGACGGTCGGGACTATGCGGTTTGGTGGGATGAACTGGGGATGCAGATCGCCGCCGGCCATACCGTGAAGGACAAAATCTCGGAGAAAGCGTTGCTCTCTTGGCTGGATGTGAGCGCCCGAATTGGTCAACTGCTCGCTCAGGGGGAATATGCGCCCCAGGTGGTGCTGGATGCAGCGCGGGGCAACGCACTCAAGGAACACGCCAAGGTCTTAATCTATATGGAACGTGACCTGGCCGATGGCGTGGCGGAGCGATTCTTTGACGATCTGTCCGTATTTCAAGGCGGATTCCCCGAAGTGACGGAGCGCCTGGCTCAACAGTTGGATTCGCCGGAGTATGTGGCAGACCTAAACCAGCGTCTTGAACGGTTGGCGTCTGCCTATGCTGTAGATACGTCCCTGATCCGGTTCCGCCATTATGCGCCGGATCGCGTGTTACAGCAGTTTCAAAAGTTCGCCCGCGAGGCTGTGCCGTATCAGGCGCGGGATGGATTTGCCAGGCAAGAGCATGACCGTTTTATCACCGAAGATGAAGTGGACGCCTTCCTGACGCGGGGCGGGTCTTATTCGGATGGACGGTTGACGGTTTATGCGTACTTTATCGGCGCGCACACGGATAAGGAAAAGGCCGACTTCCTCCGCCACCAGTATGGGGAAGGCGGGAGCAGCCACGCGCTGGCCGGAGCAGATGATTCCCATGCGGATTACGGGACAAAGGGAATTTCGCTGGCGCGGGGGAGTTATACCGCACCCTATGCGCAAACCTTTCTGAAATGGCCGAAGGCGGCGCTGCGGGTAGATCAGTTGATTCAGCAGAAGGAATACTTAAAGCCGGGCGATTATACGCGGATGCCGGCATATGAGCGGGAATGGATGACAAACCGCATCCTGCAATTTTACAGTGGGCTTCCACAAGAAGTCGAGCGTCCCTTCATCGATACCTTTTTCCATGAAGAAGCGAGAAAGGAACTGCCGGAAATTCTTGCCGATGCCACCAAGGCAGAAAACCTATTGACCGCAATAGATCAGGCACTGGCTGCGCTGCCTCTGGATTTTGACCGCTACGAGGAGCGGGCCGAGATTATGGCCCAGGTGCATCAGTATGTGGACGGCACCTTTACCATCTTCCAGGAGCCGAAAAAAGAACCGGATTTGAACAGCATTTCCGGCCGGCAGCTTTCCCTGTTTGACTTTATGGACAGCGGTGAGCCGGCAAGCGACAAGGAGGAAACGCCCGCCCATGCCCCGGAGCTGTCCGAGGCGCAGGTAGCGGCCGGCGACAGCGACGGGCAGGAAGAACCCGTGCAAAATGGCGTTGTGGCCCGTTACCATTCTACCACAGCCATGCAGGACGGCTATACCGAAGAAATTGCCATCATCCGGTACCCCAATGGGAAATTCTACAACCATTATGGCTTTGATGAGGAACTGGGGATGGGAGCCGCTACGGCAGGCCCGTTTGATTCTCTGGAAGATGCAAGGCAAGCCCTTCAGGCCCATCGCCCTGATGCGCAGGAAGTGGAGGCGCAGGAGCAAAAGACGGAGCCGGAACAGCAGCCTTTGGAGCCAATGCTGCTGCAAACCCAAGACGAGTACAACGCCGCAAAGAAAAAATACCCCAATTCCCTGGTAGGTTTTGAACTGGATGGGCATTACCTGTTCCTGGGTGAAGATGCCAAACAGGTGTCTTGGATTCTCGACAGCAAACTTCTGGAAAAATCACTGGAACAGGGCGGCCATGTCATGGTGACGGGTTTCCCCGCCAACCAGTGGGTGTACTATTCCAGACAGCTTTGGAGTAAAGGAGAAAATGTCTGCCTGTATGGCGAACAGGAGGACGGCACCCACATTCAGAACAAATATCTGAGCGGAAAAGATTATCTGCCTATTGATGCGACGGTGCATATTGACGGCAGGGAGTTCCGGGTGGATGCGGTGGACTTTGAACGGGGCAAGGTCAGTTTGCAGGACATGACGATGGCCAAAGAGGCACGGTATCCGCTGTTTCGGGAGGAAGCGGTCGAGTTTGTCCGCGCACTCTACGAGCAGGAAGAACCCCAATTTGATTTTGCCACAGAGGAACAGGTATTCATTGCAATCCAGCAATCCCGATATGCCTATGAGGATTTCTCCGGCGAACAGATGGACGTGATCTATGCGGCTGGCCAGAAGAATCTGAACCTTCTGCCCATGCTGAACCCGGACTTTTCTGTGGAACAGATGCAACTGATCGCAGATATAGAGGACCGGGTACGCAAAAATGAGCGCGTCGCCCATGACGGGATGCTTCTCCCTCTGACCGGCCATGTTATGACACCGGAAGAAATCAACGCGGCACGGAAAGAAAACCGTTTGCCGTTAGAACCGTTTACCCAAACCGATGAGCCAACGGAAGAACCGGCGATAACTGCCCAACCAGTCGTGACCCAGGAAAAGCACAACTTCCATATCACCGACGATGATCTGGGTGCGGGCGGCCCGAAAGCAAAGTTCCGGGCCAATATGGACGCTATCCATCTGTTGAAAACGCTGGAGGCCGAGAGCCGGCTTGCCACGGCGGAGGAACAGGAAGTGCTGTCCCGCTTTGTCGGCTGGGGCGGCATCTCTCAGGCATTTGACCCGGACAACGCCAGTTGGGCGATGGAATATGCCGAGGTAAAAGCGGCGTTGACCCTGGAAGAATACCGGGAAGCCCGGGCTTCTACCCTCAATGCCTTTTATACCTCTCCCACTGTGATCAAGGCGATGTATGCCGCGCTGGAACAGATGGGGCTGCGTACCGGCAACGTGCTGGAACCTGCCTGTGGGATTGGCAACTTTATGGGGCTGGTGCCGCGGAGCATGGAAGGGCTGAAAATGTATGGCGTGGAGCTGGACAGCATTTCCGGCCGGATTGCCCGGCAGCTCTACCAGAAAAACCAGATCGCCGTCCAGGGCTTTGAGACAATGGAGTTCCCGGACAGTTTCTTTGATTGTGCGATTGGAAATGTACCCTTTGGCGATTACAAAGTGCTGGACAAGCGGTATGACCGCTACAATTTCCTGATCCACGATTACTTCATTGCCCGCAGCCTTGATCTGGTGCGCCCTGGCGGCGTGGTGGCGGTTATCACTTCCTCCGGCACAATGGACAAGCAGAACGATTCCGTCCGCCGTTACCTGGCGGCGCGGGCCGACCTTCTGGGAGCCATCCGGCTGCCGGACAACGCCTTTATGCGCAACGCCAATACCGGCGTGGTGGCAGATATTCTGTTTTTCCAGAAGCGTGACCGGGTGGCATTGGAGGAACCGGACTGGGTGCATCTGGGTACGACCGAGGAAGGCTATACGGTCAACTCGTACTTTGCCAGCCACCCGGAGATGGTTTTGGGTACGTTTTCAACGGAAAATACCCAGTACGGCAAACAAGAGACAACGGTAAAACCCATCGAGGGCGCGGTGCTGGCTGACCAGTTGAAAGCTGCGATCTCCCACATTCATGGAACGATCACTGAGCCGGAACTGGATGAATCCGAGCTGGAGGGCGTGGATACGTCCATACCGGCAGACCCGGAGGTGAAGAATTTCAGCTTCGCCAATGTGGACGGCCTCGTGTATTACCGTGAAAATTCCCGGATGAATCTCATGGAGCTGCCGGCTACGACAACCGAACGGGTGCTGGGGATGATCGAACTTAGGGACTTGACCCAAAATCTGCTCAATATGCAGATGGAAAACTGTTCCGATGCTGAGCTTGCCATCGCGCAGGACAAACTGAACCGGGCCTATGATTCCTTTACGGCGCAATACGGCCTAATCAGCGGCAATGCCAACCGCCGCGCCTTTTCGCAGGACAGCAGCTACTGCCTGCTGGCTTCCCTGGAAATCCTGGATGAAGAAGGCAAACTGAAACGGAAAGCCGACATTTTCACAAAACGTACCATTCGCCGCCCGGAAGCCGTGACCAGTGTGGACACGGCCAGCGAGGCGCTGGCGGTATCCATCGGGGAACGTGCCAAGGTGGATGTGCCCTTTATGGCGCAGTTGGCGGGGAAAACCGAGGACGAAATCACGGAAGAATTGTCCGGCGTGATTTTCAAAAATCCGCTGACCGATCAATGGGAAATGTCGGATGAATACCTTTCCGGTAACGTCCGCGAAAAGCTGGCTGTGGCCCGCCAATTTGCAGAGAATCACCCGGAATTTGCCATCAATGTGGCCTATCTGGAACGGGTACAGCCCAAAGACCTGGATGCGTCTGAAATTGAGGTGCGTCTTGGAGCAACCTGGATCAAGCCGGAATATGTCCAGGAATTCATGCAGGAGACGTTCCACACGCCCTGGTATATGGCGGGGAGAGTTATTTCCGTCTCCTATTCCGATGTGACCGGCGCGTGGAATGTATCGGGCAAAAGCCGGGATGTAAACAATCCGCTGGTCAATGCCACCTTTGGCACCACCCGCGCCAATGCTTACCGGCTGTTGGAAGATGCCCTGAACCTGCGGGATACCAAAATCTATGACACGGAGCGTGATATAGACGGGAATGAGCATCGGGTGCTCAACAAAAATGAGACGATGCTGGCCCAGCAGAAACAGGACGCCATCAAGGAGGCATTCAAGGAATGGATTTTCCGGGATATGGATCGCCGGGAAGATTTGGTGCAGACCTACAACCGGATGTTCAACAGCGTCCGTCCCCGTGAATACGACGGTTCGCACATCCGTTTTGTCGGGATGACGCCGGAGATCACCCTGATGCAGCACCAGAAAAATGCAGTAGCCCATATCCTGTATGGCGGGAATACCCTGCTGGCCCACTGTGTCGGCGCTGGAAAGACCTTCCAGATGATCGCTGCCGGCATGGAGAGCAAACGTCTGGGCCTGGCGCAGAAATGCCTGTATGTGGTGCCGAACCATCTGACAGAGCAATGGGGCAGCGACTTTTTACGCCTGTATCCCGGCGCGAATATCCTGGTGGCTACCAAGAAGGACTTTGAACCGGCCAACCGCAAAAAGTTCTGCTCCCGCATCGCCACGGGCAACTATGATGCTATTATCATCGGCCACAGCCAGTTTGAGCGTATCCCACTGTCCAGGGAACGGCAGATTGCCACGATCCAACGTCAGATTGACGATATCACCATGGCAATCGCGGATGCTAAGGACAAGGCCGGGGCAAACTTCACCGTCAAGCAGATGGAAAAGACCAAAAAATCATTGCAGGTGAGATTGCAGAAACTGAACGACCAGACGCGCAAGGACGATGTGGTCACCTTTGAGCAACTGGGCGTTGACCGGCTGTTTGTGGACGAAAGCCATTTTTACAAAAATATGTTCCTCTACACAAAAATGCGGAATGTGGCCGGCATCTCCCAGACGGACGCGCAGAAAAGCTCGGATATGTTTATGAAGTGCCAATACCTGGATGAGATTACAGGCAGCCGGGGCATTACCTTTGCGACCGGTACGCCTATCAGCAACTCAATGGTGGAGCTCTACACCATCATGCGGTATCTGCAATATGACACCCTCCAGAAGATGGGGCTGGGACATTTCGATTCCTGGGCCGCTACGTTTGGGGAGACGGTGACGGCGATTGAGCTGGCACCGGAAGGAACGGGCTACCGTGCGAAAACGCGGTTTGCCCGCTTTTTTAATCTCCCGGAACTGATTTCGGTGTTCAAGGAGGCGGCGGATGTCCGAACGGCGGATATGCTGCACCTGCCGGTGCCGGAAGCGGAGTATGTCAACGTGGTCTTAAAGCCCAGTGAAATCCAGCAGGATATGGTATCCAGTTTTGCCGACCGGGCGGAAGCCGTCCGCGCAGGTTCGGTTGACCCCAGGATCGATAACATGCTCAAGATCACAAACGATGGGCGGAAATGCGCGCTGGATCAGCGGTTGTTAAACGACCTCCTCCCGGATGAGCCGGACAGTAAGGTGAATCACTGTGTGGAAAATGCCTTTTCTATCTGGCAGGAAACCAGCGACATCCGCGCCACCCAGTTGATTTTCTGTGACCTGTCCACGCCGAAAGGCGACGGCAGTTTCAATGTCTACGATGATGTGCGGGATAAACTGGTGGCAAAAGGCGTTCCGATGGAGGAAGTTGCTTTTATCCATGAGGCGACGACCGAAACCAAAAAGGCAGAGCTGTTTGCCAAGGTTCGCGCCGGTCAGGTACGTATCCTGCTCGGTTCTACGCCCAAACTCGGCGCTGGAACCAACATTCAGGATCGGTTGATTGCCCTGCATCATCTGGACTGCCCCTGGAAACCCTCTGACCTGGAACAGCAGGAAGGCCGAATCCTTCGCCAGGGAAACCAGAACAAGAAGGTAAAAATTTATCGTTACGTCACCGAAAATACGTTTGATGCGTACATGTGGCAGCTTTTGGAGAATAAGCAGAAATTCATCAGCCAGATCATGACGTCCAAATTCCCGGTGCGGTCTGCGGAAGATGTGGACGATACGGCGCTTTCCTTCGCGGAAATTAAGGCGCTGGCAACAGGCAATCCGTACATCAAAGAAAAGATGGACTTGGACATCCAGGTGAGCAAGCTGAAACTTCTCAAAGCCAACCACACCAGCCAAATTTACCGTCTGGAATCGGACATTGCCAAGCGCTACCCGATGGAGATTACTGCCACGAAAGAGCGCGTGGCTGGGCTGAAAGCTGACCTGGAAGCCGTAAAACCGTATCTCAACCAGGACAAAGACGAGTTTGTCATTACCGTTGGGGAAAAGCCCTATACGGACAAGAAAGAGGCGGGCACAGCGATTCTGGCGGCCTGCGCCGGTTTGAAAGCCGTCAATACGGCAGGGCAAATCGGTGAATATCACGGGTTCGCTTTGGTAGCGAGTTATGACACCTTCAACCAGACATTCATGCTCACCGTCAAGCGGCAATGCAGCTATACCATTGAGGTCGGCAAAGACCCGCTGGGCAATATCCAGCGTATCAACAATGCTCTGGCGGGTATTGAGAAAAAGCTGCCGGAGGCAGAGTCCAAACTGGCAACCTTGCAGGCCCAGTTGGAGTCTGCCAGGGAGGAGGTCAAAAGACCTTTCCCGCAAGCTGCGGAGCTGGAGGAAAAGTCGGCGCGGCTGGCAGAACTCAATGCACTTTTGAACATGGATGAGCGCGGTGGCAGCGAGGCTGTTGGGCTGGATGAGGCATCGGAAGCTATGGAAACTGTGACACCCGCCCGGAAACAGCCGGCGGTTGCACAAGAAGTGACCGAGCCTGATCGCCCCGCCAGGGGTGGGTCTGTTCTTGCAAGACTCCACGAGAAACAGACAGCACATAAGGAGGAACAGGGAGCCAAATCTGCTCTGAAAAAGACGCAGGCACAGGAACTATAAACCGTTGCGGCACCGCCAGAGGAAGACAGCTTGTGAATTCCTCTGGCGGTGTCCTTTTTTTGAAGGGAGATGATATAGATTTGTTGAAATTAGTACCAATCACACTGCGTCAGGCAAATGCTTTTGTCCAGGCATATCACCGGCATCATAAACCTTCTGTGGGGCACAAATTCTCGATTGGTATTTCTGATGGAGAAAAGCTGGTCGGTGTAGTGATCTGCGGCCGGCCGGTCAGTCGGCGCTTGGATGATGGTTTAACGCTGGAAGTCAACCGAGTCTGCACGGATGGGACGAAAAATGCTTGCAGTATGCTGTATGGCGCATCCTGCCGCGCTGCAAAGGCGATGGGGTACCGCAGAGTGATTACTTATATCCTGGAAAGCGAACCCGGCACGTCGCTGAAAGCCGCCGGCTTCCACTGCGAGGGGCGGGCAGGCGGCCTTGAGTGGAACGGGAGCCGCAAACCCAAAGATGCGGATCAATACCCACATGAGATGAAAACACGATGGTCAAAAGAAATGGAGGTGGCAACAAATGCCAGAAAAACAGGAGAAGTTGCATCAATTTAATCCAGCGGAATCGGTGGTAATGACTTCCGGCCAGCAAGCACAAAAGATGGTGGAGGAAGCGAAAAAACGGTTTTGGCTCAATACAGAAGAGGAAAACCTGATTGTCACCTATGCTCAAAAATATGATGATCCAAGTCGGGCGAGCTATCTGATTCATAAATTGGAACAGGCAGTGTATAACACTGATCCCGTGGCAGTTACCAGGGCATTACAGGAAGCCAGAGATGAGATTGACAAATTTCCTGACCGGGAGATCGGCCTTTCTGAAATGCACGAATATGGATACCGGAAGGATGATATGTACCCACTGTCGCAGGATAAGGCGCTGGAGATGCACAAGCTTGGCTTTAAGGTATACTGTTTGCAGCCGGACGGAACCGCAGGCACGTTTTCAAGCCGGGAGATGATCGAGGAACATAACGGCATCTTCGGCATCCGTAAAGCCGACTGGGATTATGAGATGGAGCACCTGGATGACGAGTACACGGAGGATACGGCGTATCTTCACCCGCAAATGAGCGTCTTAAAGAAGGATGAAGCACTGCGGCTCTTTGATGCCGGTGAGACAATTTATCTGATTACCACCAACCCGATCCCTGTTGCGGCGACCATCCGTTTGGAAATCGAATATGGCTCTGACTATTTTCAAATTTCCACCGAGGCATTGGAGAATGTTAGACGGCTTCAAACTGAAATGCAGGAACACCCGGAGTTGCAAAGCCTGCGGGAAGCAAAGCTGTTGTTGGAGAATGAGGACAGATATGGTGTTTATCAACTCCGAATTGACAGCCCTGTTACGGAAAAGCTGCTATGTCAGGGAATGGATGCCCTGAAATACCAGGGAAATTCAGTTGAGCGGGAAAATTACAATCTCGTCTATACAAATCATCTCTATCCGGCTGATACGCTGGAAAGTATCTACGCCAGGTTTCACCAGGATCGCCAGCCGGATTTTGATGGCCCGTCCCTCATGGTCAGCGATGTGATTGTGATGAACAGGGAGGGGGTACGGAGCGCGTACTATGTGGACAATCTGGGATTCCGGGAGTTAAAAGACTTTCTGCCGGCCCTTGAAAATCCTGCGCAAAGACAGCGCCAGGCCGTGGAAGGAAAAGAAAAAAAGAAATCTGTGCTCCAAAAATTGCATTCCCATCAGGCAAAACAAAAATCCAAAAAGCAAGCCAATCGTCACCAAAAGTCGCATACGCAAAAGAGGGGTGAGCAAGAGTTATGAAAGTGATTCCGTTTGAACAAGACGAATACATTGTCATGGCGATGTTTGAAGCAGAAAATCGTCAGGCCACAATGCAGCAGATCGAAGAAATCCTGCCATTCATTCAGGATGACACAGAACTGGTGAGGGGTGTGACAGGCACCATAGAAAAGATGAAGCGAATGCCGGATGCACAATTTGCACAGCTTGATCTGGAACCTTACCGCAAGGAGGACAGTGACGAGTGACCATCAACCAGTTTGCAGTATATCAGGTCAGGGAAGAAGCGGCATACCGACCCCTGCGTTTCCGTTCCTATGATGCGTTACTGCAAAAAGGCTACCGTATTGATGTAAGCAATTACCATCAGGTCTACCTTTCTCAACTGGCCCCAGGTGATACTGCTGAAACGATTTGCAGGAGGTTTGCTGACAAACTGCCGCGAACATTCAAAGGACATACCATCAGTGTCAGTGATGTGATTGTTTTGAACCGGACTGGAGAAATATGTGCCTATTTTGTGGATAAGGGCAGGCTGATCGCACTTGCCGGTTTCCTACGGCCTAACTCCTCCGGCACTCTCGTTTCGATGGACACAAGTAACTACCGAATAGATGGTAAGCCAGGCACCTGGCTGGCCTGTGACGATGTGATTGTTGATGGTCGGCACTTCTTCCTGATGCAGAACGAGCAGATGAAGAACGCAGCCGCCTGTGCGGTGGTGGACGAAAACGGCAAACTCGTTGTCGATGCGGCGCAAAAATTTGATGAAGATACACTTCGTCAGATCAACGAACATCTTCACCCTCCGCAAGCGGTTCAACAGGAGCCGGCAAAGAAGCCGCCGCTTGAAACTTGGCAGAAGGCATTTGAGAATGGAGAGTACCTTCGTGCAGCCGAGATGACTGAGGAGCAGAGTTACTCCTTCATTGATGGGCGGATCAACAATTTGCCACCGAAAAAAGAAAAAGAAGGCAAGCGGCCTTCGGTGTTGAAACGTCTCCACGAGAAGCAGGCAGCCATTGCGGTACGTTCTGGAAAACTTGCACCGCAGATGGGACTTGAGCAGGAGGCAGAGAGAAACCGTAAATAGGAGGTTACTTGCTATACAGGATTACTAGAATTCCTTCCTGGGTATAAACGAAACTTATTATTTATATGAATACAATTTACAGTCTAGTCACAAAATAGGTATTGCGAAAGGTATCTGGTTGCGGTATAATAAAAGCGAAGATAGAATCTTCTAAAATATTTTTTTTGAGGAGGGAACGACGATGCTGTACGATTATCTGAAAGATATGTATGGCGAAAATGAGCCGATATTTGTAGCTGACATCAAATACGGTGATACGCCGATGAACTCTATTAGACAACAGGTTAAGAAACTCACGGACGAGGGCTATCTGAAGCGATATGACACAGGAATTTATTTTATTCCCAAGAAAACAATCTTTAAATCTGGATCACAGCTTTCCAGAAATAAAGTTATTGAAAAGAAATATCTTTTGGAAGATGGGAAACGTTGCGGTTATGTAAGTGGTGTTCTATTTGCGAATCAATTGGGTCTTACAACGCAAGTACCTGTGAGCTGTGAGGTTGTAAGTAATAAGGCAACAAATGATGTCAGAAGGGTAAAACTTGCCTCTTCAATGATTACAGTTCGCAAGCCTAGAGTAAAAGTGACAGAGCAAAATTTCCGTCTGTTACAGTTACTCGACCTTTTCAAAGATATAGAATTTTATTCTGAAATAGATCAGGCAGAACGTCAAAATCGAATTGTTGGCTATATGGAAAAGTGCGGAATTCGGTTTTCCGCTCTGGACGAGTATCTTCCATACTACCCGGATAAAATTTATAAAAATATGTATGAAATGGGGTTGTTGAATGGAATACCTGCATAGTAACCGGGAACAATTTTTAGATGCGATAAATCTGGCTGTCTTCAAAACAGGGCTTGCTCCAGAGATCGTTGAAAAGGACTACTATGTGACAATGATCTTGAAAAAGTTGGCCGAAAGATTTGACTTTATCGTTTTTAAAGGCGGGACTTCGATCTCAAAATGTCATAGAGTAATTTCGAGATTTTCAGAAGATATTGATATAACGATAGACAGCTCTTTGTCTCAAGGGCAGAAAAGAAAACTGAAGTACGGAATTGTCGATATGGCGGCTGAGCTTGGAATGGAGATTCCTAACCTTGATTCGATTCGCAGTCGTAGAGATTATAACCGTTATGAGTTGGCTTATAGTTCTGTGTTGGATCGGTTGTCTGACACTGTCGAGACCGAAGTGCTGCTGGAAACTTCATTTACGGAAATCTCTTTTCCAACTGTACTCCTTCCGGTTCATAGCTATATTGGTGATTTATTTATGGAGGAGGCACCCGATGCAATAAGCCAATATAATCTTGATCCATTTAGCATGAAAGTCCAAGGATTAGATAGAACATTGATAGATAAAGTGTTCGCAATCTGTGACTACTACCTCAACAATAATGTTACAAAACACTCAAGACACATTTACGATATATATAAACTATATCCACTGGTTCCACAAAATGATGAATTTCGCGAGCTGGTGCGCGAAGTTAGGTCGGTGCGGGCAAAAACGTCTATTTGTCCGTCCGCACAGCCCGGTGTGAATGTACCGGACATACTTAAGCAGATTATAGAATCTCATGTATACCGAGAAGATTATTATTTTTTGACAGTTCAACTTCTAGAAGAAAATGTCAAGTATGATCAGGCAATTCAAACATTAAAGCGCATTGCAGCCGGTGGAATGTTTGAGGAGTGATGTATTTGTGCCCTAAGGCATAATTACTGAAACAGTACAAATCCATATAGCCATGACAATGGAACTGGAAAGCGAGGTGTCTGAATTGTGTAACTTAAGCCAGGGAATTTATAATGAAGGTCTTGATAAAGGAATCGAAGGGGCGGTTGAGCTTCTTAGAGAGGCCGGTTTTGGCGATCAGGACATCATTGAAAAAATTATGACCAAGTATCATTTAACCTTGGAAGCGGCGAAGAAGTATGTACTTCTTCCCACCGCCGGCTGATCGGAACATCGATATTTGATTACGATGCCAGCACGCAGCTAACGATTTTGTTGGTTGCGTGCTGGCACTTTCTTTTTGCTTAAAAAGTTTAGTCAAGGTTATGTTGCTCTGCGCGCATCGTTTCCTTTGCAGGAGTTTTGCCAAGAATTGCCTCCACATTGGAGCAAACCGTTTTCATCTCACTGGCATAATCCTTAAAGTAGTCGTAAGTCTCCTGCTGTGCCTTTTTCTGAATTGTCAGATTCTCCTTCTCCTGCTTCAGTGATTTCATAGAAGGAATCTTGCCGTCCGGGAACTGCGATTTCAAAAATTTCAAAGCGGTTTCATACAGTTCGATTTCGGTTTGGTGTTCCTGCCGGAATCTTTTTTTGTTTGGAGCTTTGAGCATTTCACGCTGAACATCCTTGTTTGCGAGATATTGCCCCGTATAGTGTATAAGCTGGTTGACGGATTTTAGTCTATCTTCTGTGTGGCGAAGCGCCTTCCTGGCATCTTTTCGCTTTGCGATCAGATCATCATAGGCGGATTGCAGTTCCTCTCTGGAATCGAAGCCGTTCTCTTGAACATAGGCGATGGTCTTTGCCATCTGCTGAAGATTAGAGACTTTCACTTTCTGCGCATAGGCTCGGCTCTGCTGCGCCGTCACATTATTCTGAAGATCAACGACCAGCCGCAAATCTGTCTTGATGAAAAGAATTTTGGCATACTCCGGGATAACTCCGCCGAATGCTTTGAGGATGTCAGCGTTGTCGGATGTTTCAGGGGAGGAAGCCTCATGTGGCTGACCAGCTTTTTGCAGGTTTTGGGTAAAGAGATTCATCAAATAATCCCGGTCATACGCTGCGCCCAATGACCGCCCAGCGATATTTTTTGACCGCTCCGGGTGCAGGTAACTGAACCGTCCGCGTTTATCTGTTACCCGGATTCTATATCTCTCCCAAAGGGTGGTACAAAATTGTGCCAGCGTTGTGGAGGTATGTGCCACATCGTCAATGGCGTTTCGCAGGTATTGCTTCTCTGTTTGAAATTTTATCTTTGCAGGCGTCAGACCGAAGGCAATAACTTCCTGGTTGGTCTGTTCCAATTCTTTCTGGCCCCGTTGCTGCGCCCAATATTCCCGTTCCGTAACCTTTGCTTTGGCAGGTGACAGCAGATCGACTTGGTGCAGTTTTTCCCGTTCACAGATTGCCATCAGAGATTTCTGCATATGTGTCAGGTAATCTCTGGTCTGGTGGTGCTTGTAGCCAGCCCGGCTGTCGCAGGGACGCTCCATAAACTCTTGCGGTTCCACGTCCAGTTTGCGCAAACTGTTGATGACAATATGTACATGGATATTCCCGCTTCCGTGGCTTCCATCCGCGTGTGTACAGACCAGTGTCTGGTGGCCGGGAAAGTTTTTCTTTGCATATTCGATACCAATGGTCTGCGCCCGTTCTGGTGTCAGGCCACGGTCGATCTGATCCTGCGGGTCAAAGCTGATGATATAGTGGTGTGCCTTTATCTCTCCGGGTGTTTGGTTTTTATGATATAGCTCATTTAATTCCCGGCATTCTTCCGCATAGGTGAAGGGATCGCAGTTGATTCCGTCCAGAATGTAACCGCGCCGCCGGATCATTTTCCCGTTTTCATCCAAGACAGGCTTCATGCTGTTATCATCGTGTTCGAACAAAAGGTAGAATAGAGCGTCATTGTAATTGGCGTTTTTACTTGTAGTGTGTTTTAAGATTGCCATGAATTTCACCTACCATCCTTGTCACGTCCACCTGCATCTGGACAATAGCATCCAATGCCTTTTCCAGCTCTGCGGTTACTGCCTGGGAACGCAGACCGCCGGTATTAAAGTGTTTTGCAATTTGATTGATGTTATTGGACAGATTGCTGAGCAGCCAACTGATTTTTTTCATTTCTTCTCGAAGTTCTGGGAATTCAGCCGTCACCTTGTGTGTGACCGTAATCTTTCCGCCCAACAGACTTTTGCGAATGTACTCGGAGCGGGATAGACCCGCAGCGGCAGCTTTCTTCATCACCAGCTCTAATTCGATGTCAGTCAGGCGAAGGGTGATGATGTGCTGATGGTTTAATTCTTCCTCCTTTTTTGGCCTTGCCATAACGCCGTACCTCCTTAACTTGAAATTTGCCGCAGGCAGAAATCACGGGAACCGTGCCCCGTGGCTGGAGTTCATCCGCCGCGCTGCGACCATTTTAGAATGGGAGCCAACCGCAAAATCACCAGATTTGCAGGAACCGAGGGAATGGGGAGCCGGAATCCCCATCAAGTATGCCCGGAATCAAAACCCGCGAAAGCGGGTTTTCGTATTACAGGGCGTATCTTGCTTTCGTGCTACCGCCCCTTTAGAAATTGGCAAAAATGCTTCGTTGCTCCTTCATTTCTCGGAGATAACGTTGAAATTTGGCAAGTGTAAGAAATAATCAGGTAAAACAGCTTGCAAAACAGCCTTTTATTGTCTGGGTTATGAGAGGGAACAAACTATTTTGTAGTTCCTCAAATTTGCCGAACAGTGCAGACAAGGAGGGCACAAACCATGCGGGATATGGAAAAGAAAAAATTGGAAACCAGGGAATTGGCTGAACGGGAACTTATGTCAGAAAAAATAGAGGCAATGAGAAATGTAGATATTCGCACCGTGGATAAAAGTATACTGGTGGACATTGCAGACGTAGAGATCGATACAAGTCTGCCCGACAGGGAGAGAATGCTGGACTTTATCCGGCAGGTCAAAAATCCTTATTGCTATCTGGATCATGGCACGGTGGTCAAGATCAGTTTTAGCGGCAGCCAGCGGATGGAGGACTGCCTTAAAAAATGTGTCCACCTCGGCTAGATGGCGATTTAACACTTTAAAGTGTTGACTTTTGAGCAGGGATGTGCGATAATAACCTTGGGTCAAATAGAATATCATTTAAGAAGCCATTGATTTCTTGGTTTATTGTCGCAAGGCAATTAGATTGGGAGGTCAGTGGCTTTATGTATTTTAAAAAGGAAAAAGCGTATCTCACAGCGTCCTACGTTCGACTGTCCAGAGAAGATGGAGACAAAGTAGAGAGCGACAGCATTCATAATCAGCGGGAACTGATCTGTGACTTCGTAAAAAAGCATGACGATCTGAAACTAGTGGAGGAATACATTGATGATGGGTACAGCGGAACCAATTTTGATCGTCCTGCATTTATGCGGATGATCGAGGATGCGAAACGAAAGAAAATTGACTGCATTATCGTCAAGGACTTGTCCAGACTTGGAAGAAATTACATCGAAACGGGCAAGTACATAGAAAAGATCTTTCCATTTATGGGTATCCGATTCATTGCGATCAACGACCATTATGACAGCGTCGATGAAGAATCTGATGCAGATCACATCATCATCCCCTTCAAGAATCTGATTAACGACGCCTATTGCAAGGACATCTCCATCAAAATACGCAGCCAGTTGGATGTGAAGCGCAAGAGCGGAAAATTTATAGGGAGTTTTGCAGGGTACGGGTATTTAAAAGACCCGAAGGATAAAAACCATCTTGTGGTGGATGAGTACGCGGCGCAAATCGTGCAGATGGTCTTTCGTTTAAAACTTGATGGAGTAAGTTCCCAGCGGATTGCAGAGAAGCTTACAGAGATGGGGGCACTGCCTCCCCTGGAATATAAGCGGATGCTGGGGATGAACTTTAATAGCGGATTTCGCTCCGGCTCTAATCCGAAATGGTCGGTGGTTGCGGTTAACCGGATTCTGCGCAACGAACTGTACACGGGGAACATGGTTCAAGGCAAACGGAAAAAGATTAGTTATAAAGTAAAACAGAGCCGGGCGGTGAACGAAGCGGACTGGATTCGCGTGGCAGGCACGCATGAAGCGATTATCCCGACGGAAGAATTTGACCAGGTACAGCGGGTGATGCTAATGGACACACGGACAGCGCCGGATGCCGAAAAAATCTATCTGTTTTCCGGCTTCCTGCGTTGTGGTGACTGCGGCCAGAATATGGTGAAACGGTGTACAACCAAAGACGGAAAGAAGTACCACTATTATCATTGCTCTACTTATAAAAGTGGAAACGGATGTACAGCGCACTTGATCAGTGAGAAACATTTGACGGACATCGTGCTGGAGGCAATCCGTAAACAGGTGGAGGTCTTGGTTCGAGCAGAAGCTGTATTGGGGCAGATTCAATTGCTTCCTCAAGAAAGGTTTGGCGTAAAAGAAGTAAAAGCCCAGATTGCTACGTTATCGGCAGAGGTTGAGCGTTACCAGGAACTGAAAACGCGGCTCTATCAGGATATGCAGGACGGCGTTGTTGACAGGGGCGAATTTAAAGCGATCAACGAACGCTTTACGGAAAAAATCCGGTCTGCACAACAAGCGCAGAACAAGCTGGAAGTAAAGCTTGAGAATCTACTAAAGACAGAAACGGAACTTCAACCGTGGCTTGAGGAATTTAAAAGTTATCGAAACATTCAACATCTGGAGAGAAAGGTTCTCGTTCTATTAATTGACCATATTGATGTATATGGAAAAGACAGAATAGAAATTCACTTCCAATTTGAGGACGAAATTCAGCAGATGATTCAAAACCTGGAGTATTACGAAGCACATAAGTTTCAGAATGGGAAGGTGAGCGTATGAGGGTGGTCAGTTATACAAGGGCAATCAGCTATCGCTTAAAGGATGAAAATCCCTCCAATATTATAGGGTTGCAGAATGAACACATCCAACAGTATATAAAAGAAAAAGGCTGGAAGCTGGCAGCAAAATACAGTGACCGGAAATTTTCTTCAGAAGAAATGACCGCATTCAATCAGATGCTTGAAGCCGGTCTTGCCCGGGAGTTTGATTGTGTGGTAATGGATTCAATTTTCCGTTTCGGCCATAACCTGACCGATGCAGTCAGCGTTCTGCGGGAAACATTTTATCCAATCGGAATCCATTTTGTCGTTGTCCAAGATGATTTCTCTAGTTTCGGAAAATCTGTTTCAGCGATAACAGATTATTTTAAGCAGAAGAGGATGGCGATTCTCGGCAATGCGTCATGGACTCGGTGGCGCGCATTGGAAAAAGAGGGCATCATGGTGAAGTCACATTTGAGCTATGGTTACCTTCTTTCAGAGGACCGTCGAAGCATGATTATTGATGAATCGGTAGCGCCTATCATCCGCAACATTTTTCAGTGGTTCCTCTCCGGCATGAATTACCAAACTATTGCGGACCGATTGAATGCGGAAGGCGTTATTTCTCCGCAGAAGCATATGACCAAAGTTTATGGCAGGGAACCCAATTTTATTGTAGACAGTATTTGGCGTGGCTCCAGCATTCACAAACTTCTTGAAAAACCAATCTATATGGGAAAGGCAGTTCGCAAGATTGGCGGCGTGGATACCGTGATTGAAGTGCCGCCGATTGTTTCGGAGGAAGAATTTTTAAAGACACAGGAACTTATCCCTAAAAAACCTGCCAGGGCGATCACATGGAAAATAGCAGGCGTCAACATTTTAAACAAACGCATCTATGATAAGAAAACGGGAAAAGGCCTGATGTGTATGAAATCTCCGATAGATCCAAACGATAGAGTTTACACACTGAAAAAGAACATTCGGTATCTGAGCAAAGAAGAACAAAAAAAGAGCATCCCCTACGGTGTTGTTATGGGTGCAGTCAAAGAGGCCCTGCGAAATGAGGCCGCTTTGGTAGACCAGATTGATGAAATCTTGCAGACAGAGCAGTCGCAGGATTATTTGGAGCAGCAATTACAGGACTATCGAAAATCGGCGCTAAAACTCGTTGAGCAACTGAATACAGTCTATGAAGAACGTATGAACCTTCATCGGATGTATGAAGACGGGCGCATCAATGCGGAGGAATTGGAACAGAAAGAGGATACCTGTCAGGTGAAGCTAATGCGGATTGAGCAGCAATTTGCTTTGATTATGGCTCAGGTAGAAGATCAGAAGGCCGCATTCAGCAGGATCAATCCTTGGCTGGCATTGTATCGTCAAATTGAGGTGCCGGACGAACTGGAACGCAGCCATATCATGCAATGGGTTGACCGTGTGGCTGTGGTGGACGCTCAGACGATAGAGGTCGGGCTGAAGCAACAGGAGTGGAAATATAAGCTCCCCCAGGAATGGTTAACTCTCAGAAGGGATGGATAAATATGGCCAGAAAAAGCAGGAAAAATCAAGTATTACCAGAGAGCGTGCAAGTACAGGCGACAGAAAAGACGGCAAGACAACTTCTTGCCACAGCGGCCTATGTACGGCTTTCTGTAGAGAACAGCGGCAACAGTACAGATGATACACTTCAAACACAGATCAAACTTGTCCATAATTTTATTGCGAATCACCCGGATTTGAAACTGGCTGACACGTACATAGATAACGGCTTTACCGGCACGAACTTTGACCGGCCGGAATTTGAGCGCCTGATGCAGGATGTAAAGCTGGGCAAAATCCAATGTGTCGTGGTAAAAGACCTCTCCCGTTTTGGACGAGATTATCTGGAGACCGGCCATTATCTGGAGACAATCTTTCCCAGACTAAACGTTCGTTTTATCGCCGTGACAGATGATTTTGACAGCTTCAGGCCGGGGGACGTGGAAAGCCTGGCGACCCCAATAAAGAATCTGGTAAATAGCCTGTATGCCAAGGATATATCCAATAAACTTAGGGCAGTCAACGCAAATAAGCGAAAACGCGGAGAACGCTGCGGCAGCTTTCCCCCTTATGGATTGAAGCTGACAGAAGATAGAAAAAATTATTTGCCGGATCAGGAAACTGTACCTTACGTCCGTGCTATCTATGTATGGAAGCTATTGGACGTAAATAAGCATGAAATTGTACGACGGTTAGAACTGTTGCAGGCACCTTCACCACGTCAACTTCAGCGGATGCATTCAGATAATACGGCTCACCTTCAAGATAATACGACGTGGCTACCGGGTGCAGTAGCCAGGATATTGGAAAATCCAGTTTATGTAGGAGATACAGTGACAGGAAAAACAAAGCCTTTGGCAAGTTCGTATAAACGGGTACGGACCCGCAGGGAGGATTGGACGGTAACTACGAATACGCATGAGGCGGTTATCCTTCGCAGCGATTATGATGCAGTTCAAGAAATAGCAGATGCAGCGAAACAAAAATGGCGGGCCGCCATTGCAGAAAACGCTGAGGAAAGGGCAAAACTGCCAGATTTATTCCACGGGCAGGTTCATTGTGCTGGCTGCGGTGCCCCGATGGTATTGCTGAGACGAGGATCGGCCGCCAAACCATTGTTCAATGTCTATACGTGCAAATCGGACAGGCATAAATATGCCTGTTATGGAACAAAGATTCAGGAGCGTCTTCTTCAGGCACTGGTTATGGATCAGATCAGTGTGTTAATCAAAGCAATGTGCAGCCGCAAGAAAATGCTCGAGGAGATGACCCAAAACGATACGAGCAAAAATGTTCTCTATTCTTTGAAAAGGAAAGCTGCCTATTTGTCTGGAAAGATTGCTGAGGCAGAAGAAAGGAAAAGCGGCTTGTATGAAGATTGGGTCATGGGACTTTTTGATAAAACGGAGTATCAGGGACTAAAAGAACATTACATCCGTGAAATTCAAAAACTGAAGAAACAGTTGCAAGAAACTGAACAAATGCAGCAAACCATAGAGAGAAGGGCACATCAGTATATAGAACTGGTAGAAAACCTTGAACAGCATTTAGATAATCACGCGTTCAATCTCGATTTGGTCAGAGAACTGGTGGAGCGCATTGATGTATCGAGCAATGGCTCCATTGCGGTTCGGTTCCGGTGCAATGATGTTTATGAAGAATTGTTTCGGATGATGGAGGATGTCCAAAATGAGAAATAAGGAAGGGATAGCCCTTTATCTGCGTTTATCTATGGCCGACGGTGATTTGGGAAAGGACAATAAGGACGAGAGCAATAGTATCGAAAACCAACGTCTGTTACTCAAAAGCTATGTCGCAGATCACCCGGAACTTTCCGGCGAACTGCGGGAGTACATGGATGATGGTTATACGGGGACAAATTTTGAGCGGCCCGGATTCAAGCAGATGATCGAGGATGCCAGACACGGCAATATTCAAGTGATTCTGGTGAAAGATTTATCCAGACTTGGGCGGGATTATATCGGTGTAGGCGATTATATCGAACAGATCTTCCCTGTATTGGGCGTCCGGTTTATTGCGGTCAATAACAATTTTGACAGCAATGCTTACGGCGATGGTGCAATGGGGCTGGATATGGCAATCACTAACTTGATTAACAGCCTTTACAGCCGGGATGTTTCCAAGAAAATCCGCTCGGCGTTTGAGGTGAGATGGAGACAGGGCTATGCAACTGCCACCAGGGTACCCTTTGGCTATCAGTGGAATACGAAGAAAAAGGGAGAATGGGTAATCGATCCTGTGGCTTCCAAGTATGTCCGCCGAATTTTTGACCTTGCATTGGAGGGCATGAATACAGCACAGATCAGTCTGCGGCTGAATGAAGAAAAAATCCCAACAGCTGGCGTCTATGAGAGCCACCAAACAGAGGATTGCTCATGGAGCCCTAAATTTATTGCGCCGGATTCTGAACAGTTATGGACAGCAGCCAAGGTTTGGCGTATTCTCAGAAGCTATGAGTATACAGGTGCTTTGGTAATGGGAAAAAAGAAAGTGCTTGCGCTTGGCAGCAAGACATACAGGAGTGTACCCAAATCGGAACAAGTGATTGTGGAAAATGCGCACGAAGCGATTGTAACCCATGAGGAATTTGAGCAGGCACAGATGGCAATTCGTAAAATGGGAGAACAAGGCTACATTGTTCCAAAAGAATATCCATTGAAGGAAAAAGTGGTGTGCGGAAACTGCAAAAGACGTCTGGAATATGCAGAAAGAGTTGGCGGTGCGGTTTTATTTTGCACTCATAAGCGCCAGGCAGGCAAATATTCCAAGTGCTGTGGGGATAATTATTCTGAAGCCATGATAAACGCACGGGTCGGATATGCCATCCGGCAGATGCTCAAGATGGTTGACTTCCTCAAGGGTCAAGTTGTCCACACTATGACGGTTGAAATGCCTGATGTAGATAAAGCAACCCGTGAGATGGAACAGGTAAAAGCGGAACAGGTGCGCCAATATGAAGCGTATGCGGATGGCGTGATCAGCAGGGAAGTGTATATGAAAAAGAAGCAGGAGTTATCCAGAAAAGCTGCCGAACTGCAAGAAAACCTGGATTTGGCAGATGGCTTGCAAGAGGAAGAAGAGAGTAATTCGGCTGGCTTACAGGAATTGGCTGATCAGGGGAAAGCACTATGGAGTGGCGGCAGGCTAACCAGGGAAATGGTGGACGCCTTTGTCGAAAAGGTTTATGTCTATGACCGCAATAAGATAGAAGTTGTGTTCCAGTGTGAGGATGTAATCCTGGCTGCATTGGATCAATATGAGGAAGAAAGAAGGAAGGCGGCCTTATGAAACAGTTACTGACAAAAAGCATTTTACCGATGGCCCTGTTTTTATTGATCGCTTATTTGGGAAAGTACATCTATATAGTGGACGACCAAATCAACTGGTTTCGAGTGTTATTGATCTTTGGCCTGCCTTATGGTATCCCGTACATGATTTTTATTATTCCTATAGGCGGCAGTGTCGCCGGGAAAACATCGCTCCTTGTGTTAAATGCGATCTTGGGTGCGGTGTTTGGGTGTTTCATTGCAGTGTGGGTTTTGTTAAGAGCACTTGTTTATCCGTTGGGATGTATGATCAAACTGGCGCTACATAGATAGTGTTTATGCGTCCAGACGTTCCTTTGTAGAGATAACAAAACATAGGCAGAAAAAATAGACCATAGGGGTAGTTTCCAAGCTGCCTTTATGGTCTTTCTGTTTTCCTGGTAAGAGCGCAAGGACGCAAGCGCGCAAAGAGGGGACAATCTGTAACGCCAATCTGCGTTGTTGCCTCAGTAAAGCGGCTTGCAGTCACGCAGAGCTTCTCTGGCGGATTTCATTAATCGCATCAAAAATTCTTTTTCTTCGGGAGAACACCCATCCATAATTTCCTTCATATCGGCATCATACTGGGAAACAAGGACGGGGATGTTGTCATAGAGAAGATGGTCAACCGTTGTTTCAAGAGCAGTGGCAATGCTGATAAGCGTTGGAAGGCTGAGTTTGGTGTGGCCGTTTTCAATTGTGCTGATATACGTTGGCGACACATCAATCAGGTTTGACAAGGTCTCCTGGGTCATACTCATTTTCATGCGTGCCGAACGAATCCGTTTCCCAATCGCGCCATAGTCGATCTGTATATCCACAATCCTCACCTCCTCTGATCTGCAATTTTTGTTAAAAATCATGAAATTAGCCTATATTTGATATTGTAAACGGAAACGGCATATTATATAATTAAGTAATAGTAGAAGAAACATATAAAAATATACATACAGTAGAAAATGGGGCGACTGTTTTTGAAAGATGATCGGAAGCGAAAGGCGAATGTAAACACTTATTCCAATGTTGAGGCTACGTCTGTTCGCTGGCTGTGGTATCCTTACATCTCATATGGTAAGCTCACACTTCTCCAGGGTGACCCAGGAGAAGGTAAATCGACCTTTATCATCCGAGTTGCAGCAGCATTGACGAAGGGAGAAGCCCTCCCGGGATGCTGCAAACCGGATGAACCGGTTACTGTAATCTATCAATGCTCGGAAGACGGCCTGTCAGATACTGTGAAACCAAGGCTTATGGAAGCAGGGGCGGATTGCAGCCGGGTTGTTTACATTGTTGAAGAGGAAATACCTCTGACATTGGATGACGAAAGAATTGAGGACGCGATTGCACAGACTGGTGCAAAGCTGATGATTATTGATCCGATACAGGCGTTTATGGGGCCGGACGCGGATTGGAATAATGCTGTCAAAATCCGGCATATGTTGAGAAATCTATCGAGTACAGCACAGAAATACAACTGCGCGGTTGTAATGGTAGGGCATTTAAACAAAATGACCGGCGGAAAAAATCTATACCGTGGGCTTGGAAGCATTGATATTGCCGCCATAGCCCGCAGTGTTTTGATGATCTCACGGGACAAGGAAGAACCCTCAAAGAGGTATATGTATCCTATCAAGAGCAGTCTTGCCCCAGAAGGCCGTCCAATCTGTTTTGAACTGGGAGAAAACAGCGGTTTTCGATGGATCGGTGAATGTGAAGTCAATATTGATGAGCTGTTACAGCAAAACACAAGCAGTGTTGCGAAAAAGGAAACGGCAGCAGAATATTTGAGAGCCCTTTTGATAAACAACGATATACAGAGTACAGTGATTTTTGAAAAGCTCGATATGCTGGGAATTTCGCATCGCACAGTCCAGGCGGCAAAAAAAGAGATGGGAATTCAGTCGTACAGAAAAGGGAATGCATGGTATTGGCATCTGGATTTGGAGGAATAACGGTATGAATGAGCAGGAGCGGCGTTCCACCAATAAAGAAGAACAAAAGAGAAAAATCCGGGCGCGGTATAAAGGCATCAATCGTGATGAGCTTGAATTTATCCCCGCCAAACAAAAAGAAAAGCTCTTTGAAGATACAACAACAAAGAGGGTCGCCGCGTATTGCCGTGTTTCAACGGATGATGCAAAACAAACTTCTTCCTATGAATTACAGAGAAACCATTACGAGGATATGATTAAAGAGCATATCGGCTGGGAACTGGTTGGAATCTATGCAGATGAGGGAATCTCCGGTACATCCCTTCAGCATCGAGATGATTTTAACCGGATGATGGAGGATTGCCGTGCCGGGAAGATTGATTTGATCGTGACAAAAAGCGTCTCTCGTTTTGCGAGAAATATTGTCGACTGCATTGCCAAGCAGCGTGAGCTGGCAAATTTACCATCCCCAGTCGGCGTCTATTTTGAAACTGAACATATCTATTCCCTGGATGGAACCAGCGAGATGATGATGGCGGTTCTTGCAGCGGCTGCACAGGAAGAATCCCATACAAAGAGTGAGATTATGAACATCTCCATAGAGCAGCGGTTTTCACGAGGAATATTCCTTGTGCCGGAATTGCTGGGCTATGATAAGGACGCGGATGGAAATCTAGTCATCAACGAAGAAGAAGCCGAAACGGTAAAACTTTGTTACTACCTGTTCCTTAATGGATTCCCCAGCGCGGAGATTGCGGAAATTCTTGAGGAACTGGGGCGCAAGACAAAGTTGGGCAGGACTAAGTGGACAAGCGGCAGCGTAGCGGCGGTCCTTAAAAATGAACGCCATTGCGGTGATGTGCTGAGCCGCAAAACTTATACCCCCAATTACCTGGATCATAAAGTAAAGAAGAACCGGCATGATCGAAATCAGTATAAGCAAAGCAATCATCACGAAGGAATTGTCAGCCATGAAATCTTTGAGGCGGCGCAAAAACTGCTGGCAGTCCATAAATATAGGAAATGCGGGTATCCGCTGCCTGAATTAAGAGTGGTGGATGGTGGCGCACTACGGGGTTATGTCTCGGTAAACCGCACCTGGACTGGATTTACAGGGGAGGATTATAAAAAGGCATCGGAAAGTGCTTATAGCGATCTCGGACAGGTTCCTTCGGCAAAGACGGAACATTCCGGGTACAAAACCCATTTCGATCTGTCAGGGTATCAGATTGCGAGGGCGCAGTTCTTTTCTACCAGGCAAGATCCCGCAATGACGATTTCTGCAAATCGGCTTACTTTCAATACGGCTTGTTTGAAAAAGTTTGAAAACGTAGAGTATGTCGAACTGCTTTTTAACTCCATCGAAAAGTGCATTGCCATACGGCCTTGTTCAGCAGAATCTGTCAATGCGATACGCTGGGGGACTGTGAAAGAGGGAAGATGGACCGTTCTGCCCAAAAGCTGCGCTGGATTTGCAGCGCCGCTTTACAACTTTATGGGCTGGAATGACCAATACCGCTATCGTTTCCGCGGCGAATATCACAAACAGGATGATGAACAGATTCTATTTTTTGATCTGGTACAGCCAGAGGTAATTGCAACTGTGTCGAAACAGGAAATCACCGCTGCTTCTTCAGATTTTGAAGATCAAAAGTGTTTGGAAGATAGAACCGATTTGCCAGATGAAAGCGCAGAAATCGAAAAAAGTGCAGGGAACAAGGATAAACGTGTGACAAGGATTATGTATCCTTGCGCATGGGCGGACTCTTTTGGGGACGATGCAGAAAGAGACAACTTCCTTGTGCTGCAAAGGATACCATATTATGGGGCCTGGGATATTCTGCGCCCGGCCCGGACAGTTGATGGACTTCAAATACTAAATAACCATGTACTTGAGGATTTGATGGATGAAGCAAAATATATGATTGAGAAAATGAGGTGTACTGGATAATGGAACCAAATGACTTTCGGCAGAATGGAGAAGAAACAGCCGTTGATCAGAAAGCATTAGAATTGCAGGAAAACTTTACATATGACGGTTATCAGGTCGTTCGCAGGGAGTTGTTTGCTCATTTAAGGGAACCATCCGTCGTGATCCGTCGGGATAGCATTACATTCAATACGGCTTGTATTGCAGGGATGGAGGATGCCGTATATATCCAAATACTTGTAAATCCAGACACCAAAAAGATGGTTGTTCGTAAATGCGATGAGAATGATAAAGATGCACTCCGCTGGTGCATCGCAAAAACGGATAAGCGAAAAAGCCGTAAGGTGACCAGCAAGATATTCTCCGCAAAAATGTATGAGCTGATGGGATGGAATACTGCTTGCCGGTATAAAATTCTGGGGCACAAAATTGTATATGAAGATGAAATGCTCTACATTTTTGACCTTTTGGAGACCGAGATTTTTTTGGATGTGCGAAAAACAGAAACACAAAAAGCAGGTGTACAGGCGGGGGCCTCTAAAGGAACGGAAAATGCACAAAAAATGATTATGGAAGGCATTGATCTGACTTCTCATGGTGATCATCCCCCGGTCTCTATGCGTGAAAGAAAGGCATATTATCCGGCTGACTGGCGTGATTCTTTTGGCCTACCGGTGGAGGAACATAGCCGGACACTGCAAATTGATATAAAAGATGGATATGCGGAATTCAATGTGTTTTCCGATCATAAAGGGGATAGTACGCCCTCTTCCGGGAGGCGAGCAGATGAGTAGCAGTATGCCCGGAATATCTTTTCAACTTCAAAGCAATAGGGTTTATATTTTTCATTCGACAATTCTGGCCTTAGACGAGCCCAAATATATCCGGCTGCTCTTTAACCCAGAAAAAAAGCACCTGGCAGTGCAAGCGTGCGCCAGGCGTAAGCCGGAGAGTTTTGTGGTTCCCCGGTATGAACCGGAAACTTGGGCCTTCCCGATTTCAAGTTTTCCCTTGTCCAAAATGCTGTCCGAATGCTGTTCATGGGAGAGAGATAAAACATATCGTGTTTATGGGGAACTCCATAAGGACTATCACCTGGTTGAATTTGATTTGACCCAGGCAGTCATTTACACGGAAGAATAAGAGATGACTGTGTCAACAGGACCTTTGAGCGATCAAAGGCCCTATTTTTTTGCCCATTTTTGAGGGTGATGCCGCTCTTCATCTGAAAAAAATATCGAAAATTTTTTGTTCCTTACTTGACAACAGGAGGCTATGTAGGATTGTCTATTGCTACGCTTTTGGCACAGCACCATAAAGTTACAGCTACCTAGCGCTTCGTGTTGCTTACTTCAACGAGCTTGATACATACGCAGAAAGTAAGGGCCTGAACACCAAGCAAATTATTACTATTCTGATACTTTTTGACAAGCTGTGGTTCAAACTCGCCTTTCCGGTCACGGGGGATATCAATCTCCATATCGCCATAGCTGGTATGCATGGTCTTCTGGGAATGCCCGTTTCTGGAATTATCCGTTTCTTTGTTGCGATAATCATACTTGGAATATCCCAGCTCTTCATCCATTTCCTGATCCAGCGCGCCTTCCAGGATGATGGACATCATATCCCGCATAATGGAATTAACATCGGTTCCGTCCTTGACCTTTACCTTGTTTTCTTTCAGATAGTTGCCCATCATTTCCCGAAGGGCAGCTTTTTGTGGGGTATCTTTTTTCCTTGCCATAAAATAAACCTCCAAACTGGTAAGTTTATCTTACATCAGTTTGAAGGTTTACACAATCTTTGGGATACTCCCAAAATCCGCATGTGAATTATAGTGAATTACTCCAACTCGCAAAGGGCTGGGATAATTTTGTATCTGACCGTATTAATATTTGGCGCTTACGAAAGATCTCTTTTCAAAGACACAAAAATTTTTACAGACTCTTTTTTAGCCACAAGTGTTCGCTGAACACTTGACCACAACAGGGCAGTGATATAGGCTAATTTAAGAGCCGGAGTTGCGTCAAAGGAAACCTAATCAAAAGAAGAGGTAAACGCAGAGTTAAGAGTATTTTTCCCCCTATGCCTTTACCTCTTTCCCGTCCTAAACCACTCCAAATAACCACAGACATCCAGGGATACCACAGACTCTCGAAGGAAAACTCTCAGGCAAATCGCCTTTTTCACCTCCCACCTGAGCTATCCCAACCCTTCTAATCCTCTACCCCCTCTTCATAACCACCCCATCCACACACCATCTCCCGTCCTCATCCACAACAAACCCATCCGGCGTCACCCCATTCTTCGCCATAGCCCCCATAGGTGCCCCCGCCTCCGGGTAGAAATAATAACAAAACTCATCCCCACTATCATCCGAAATCCACACCCATCCAACACACATCTTCCCAAGGCTGCCATCCGATATCGGATTCAAATAATACCAGTTCCCATCTCCATCCAGAAACCAACCGGTAAGCATCCGCCCCTCAGCGTCAAACCGGAACCAGCCCGTATCACCAGAACCACCATTCCCATAAGGATTATAAAGATAAGCCCAGGTATCCCGGTACTGTATTCCATTGACCTCAAATCGCCAGAAGCCGTCGCTTCCAAGGCTCCAGTTTCCGTAAAGGGCCCCCTGGCTGCCGCCGGAGCGCGGGGAAGTGGAAGAACCGGAGCTGCCGCTTCCGCCGGAACTTGTCCATACCGTCACTGTGCATACAGCTTCTTTGCCGCCGGCGCGGACACGCACGGCCGTGGTTCCTGCATGGAGCGCCAGCACCTTTCCGGTGTCATCGACAGACGCGATGTTCGGGGAATCCGATGTGAAAACAGGCGTGATCTTGGCATCCGCATCAGCCTCAATGGAAACCTCAAGCTGATAGGAAGCGCCTCTCTTAAGCCGCAGCGTTTCCGGCGAAACCGTGATCTGCTCCACATGGTTTTCCTCCATAAGGACAATCTCACAGGAAGCCGTCTTCGTGGGATCGTCGGCAGAGCTGACGCTCACGGTGACGGTGCCGCTCCCAACCGGCTCAAACAGCAGGAATTCTTCTCCGCTTTCCGTGATGCCGGTGCCATCTGTCATCTCATAAAACTCCGTGAGGTCTACGGCCGATGTATCGCCGGAAAATTCCCAGCGAAGCTTTCCGCCGGCATCCTCAATGGGGCCGCCGTCCCAGGAGAGAAGTGCCGGGAAAAAGAGCGCGTCATCCAGAGTATCCCCGTCTCCCAGATCAAAAGAATAGACAGCTTTTCCATCCCTTCCCACAGGCAGCGACGTATCGAGCCGGATCCCGGAGGAATAATTGTAATTATAAAGGTTGCTTCCGTTTAACAGGAAGCTGGACTCCACGCAGGCCGTGGATCCAAATGTCCAGCAGGTGTTGGTGGAAGCCTGGTCTTTCACCGGTGTGAGCGCCTTGACCTTTCTGAGGTCAAAGGCCTCCGGAAGCTGTGTTTCCACTTCTTTCGGAAGAGCCGTTTCGCCGAGCACCGATATTTCCCTGGTCTTAAGCACATGGCCGCCGGCACCAGAGCGGGAACGGGTGCCAGCCGTTTTTTCTTCCGTCGCCTCCGCCTCATAAGCGTTGGAGGACGTCAGAGCATAATAATCGTCCGGATCGACCTCAATGGAGGGGATGCGCTTGACAGCGCCGTCTTTCATCTTCGCGTCATAGCAGAGAGCCTTCGTTGTAAAATAGCCGTAATGATTGTTGGCTTCCGCAGGTTCCATAAATCCGCTTCCTAAGTCCTCCCATTCGTCACCGTCGTCGGAATAGAAGGCGAGACCTTCTTTGGAAGGCAGGTTTGAGTACGTGTCAGAATTGCGGAGCATGGGAATGGAGAGCGGATCGCCGTCCTCGGTTTCCAGCCGCAGGATGACCTCAAACTCTTCGCCCGGCGTCAAAAGGAGCGGCTTGTTCAGCCGAACCGTATAAATACCGGCATACTGTTTGGAGCCGGAGGCATAGATGTTTTCCTCCTTCCATCCCTCGCCGACCTCATCTCCACGGTTTACGCAGATCTGATAATGGATGTTGTTGTTGGCAATGTCAAAAGAGACTGCCTTCAGGACATCGGCCGCGCCTTTCTCAGCCGTAAAGACGGTGGAGGTCAGGAAGACATCGGAGCCTGTGTTCAGGTATTCACCGGAAGCATAGGGCAGAAGGGCAGTCGTGTACATTTTATTATAGTTGTCGTTCGTCTCGGCCGCGCTGTAAGCCCAGCTGTTGTCATTGGACACCAGACGTCTGTCGCAGTAGGAGACGTAATAGTAGCCGCCGTCGCCGGAATCCTCGCCCCAGGAGTTGCGGATAATCCACGCACCGTCGCGCTCCGGAAGAAATTCGTCGGAATCCAGGGCGTCCGAGCCGGTAGCCACGCCTTTGGGAACGGCATAGCGGAAATTTTCCCGCGGATATGCATCGTCCCATCCAACAATGACGATTTCATGGTTCACCGACAGGGGATCGCTGTCCTCGAACAAGTTGACGGGGATAATCACTTTTTTGCCTTCCGAGGTCGTTGCCCAAGCATAATCCCATCCGCTGACGTAAATGTTTTCTTCCTTTTCACAGGAGGCGCCGCCCCAGTAAATTCCGGAGGTGACGGCCCCGTAAGTCATGATTGCGTTCTTTAAATGGCTGTCCCATCCAGGCAGTTCTTCCTCATTTCCGTCTTCCAGTTCGGCAAAGCGGGGCGGAAGCGCGATGGCATTCTGCACATGGACCAGGGGCGTGGGATCGCCGGTATAAGTGATCCCCTTTTCCTGAAGGAAGCGCGCGTAGTCCTCATCAGAATCCGAGTCCTTTTTGGCCGGAATATCCGATATGGGGAGAACGCGATCTGCCACCGGGCCGAGCCAGGAAGAATAGTAATGCTGCGGCATGGGATAGAAGCCGCCGGAATTGACTCCGGCGTCCTCAAAGACGGGCTCTTCCCGTTTCCGGTAGAAACAGCTTTCCCCGTCATCGCTGTAAAACTTCTCATATTCGGGGCTGAAGCCATTGATGCGGTAAGGCGAGTCGGTGCCCTGGAGCATGGCAGCCAGATGGAGCTCCGAATAGTCCACCTTTGCCACAGAAGAGGTGGCAATGTCCATTTTCTGAAGAGAAACCTGGAACGGCTGCGAGCCGTCGCTTCCGGAAAGAGGGAAGATCCTCAGAAAGTATGTACCGGGAGACGTGTTGGCTTTTGTGATCCGCTGGCCGTTTTTCCGGCGGGAGACAGAAAGGCTTTCAAAAGAGCTGTCGAGAAGCTCTGCCCCGACACCGAAGTCTCTGTCTTCAAACTCCACCGAGATGCTGAGATCTCTTACGGCATCCAAAGTGAATACATAATACTGTTCATCATAACCGTCGGGAATCATGTCCTCAAAACGGCTGGGAAAACTTACATAGGAGACATTCTCCGCGGATAAAAACCGGGAAGGGAGAAGCTCAGAGGAAACCTCTTCGGCCTGCGGGCTGTCCTGAGACGGCATGACGCCCATGGAAGAAAATGCGTTCCCCATCATAAGGGCCGCCGCCAGCAGAGCCGAAAGGGACCGTCTGGCAGTTTTTCTGAACAAATGGATTTTCATATGGGACTCCTTTCACATGGATTCAGCCGCCAAAGCAAAAGGCGGAAACCTGTTTTCCAACAGTATAACATAAAATAGGAAAAGAAGGAACTGCCCGATAAAAATTCTCCGAAGGTTGCCGCCCGCTCCAAAACATGGTAAAGTAAAGATAAATCAAAAAATCGGAGGGAACTGCCATGATAACTTTAGAAGACGTAAAAGCCGCAAAAGAGAGAATCAGCGGCTATGTATTAAGAACACCGCTCCTTCGCGTGCCGGCGCTGGATTCCATCCTGGGCTGTCAGGTCTATTTAAAGCCGGAAAACCTCCAGCACACCGGCTCCTTTAAGCTCCGGGGCGCCACAAACCGGATCTTATCCTTAAGCGACGAGGAAAAAAGCCGCGGAATCGTGGCCTGCTCCTCCGGAAACCATGCTCAGGGAGTCGCCTGCGCTGCCAAATCCTGCGGCATCGACGCCGTCATCATCATGCCCACAAACTGCAACCCGGCAAAGCTTGCAGGCGTGAAAGAGTACGGCGTTCCCGTGCTTCTGGTGGGGACTTTGGGGAGCGAGAGAGAGGCGAAGGCCGAAGAACTTGTGCGTACCGAGGGCAGAACCCAGGTGCACCCCTACGCCGATGACGGCGTCCGCGCCGGCCAGGGTACCATCGGCCTGGAAATCCTAGAGGACGAGCCGGATATGGACACGGTCGTCGTGCCCATCGGAGGCGGCGGTCTCATCACCGGTGTCGCCACGGCCGTAAAGGGCATGAAGCCGGACATCCGCGTCATCGGAATGGAGCCGGAAGGCGCGCCGCGTTACAGCTTAAGCCGGAAGGAAGGCCGTCCCGTGACCTTAAAAAAGGTGGACACCATTGCAGACGGGACGAGGACAGACCATGCGGATCCCGAAAACTTTAAGGCCATCGAGCGCCTGGTGGACGAGCTGGTGACGGCGGATGATGATGCCATAAAGAAAGCCATGGCCGTCCTCGCGGGAAAAGCGAAGCTTGTGGCAGAGCCGTCCTCAGTCATGGGAATCGCGGCGGCCCTCTCCGGAAAGCTTCCGGTAACGCCGGAAGAAAAGGTCTGCTTCGTCCTTTCCGGCGGAAACAACGACCTTCGCCAGCTCTCGGACATCCTGTCTTCCGGACAGGCATGATGCCCGATTTCAGTTGAAATCCTGCTGGGATTGTTGTATGATGATAGCCAGTAAACAGGAAGGGAGCGTGAGGACGTGACATGTACGGAAGCGGAAAAAATGGTTGTTCCCTATATCGAAGATAAGCTGTCCCTTTCCGAGCTTGAGGAGTTCATGGAGCACATCGAAACATGCGAAAACTGCCGGGAGGAGCTGGAAATCTACTATATGGTAGACGTGGGTTTAAAAAATCTGGACGAAGACAACGGAACCTACGACATCGCCGGCGATTTAAAGCGGAAGCTTACGGAATCCAGACGCGTTTTAAAGAGCCTTCTCATGTTCCGGATCACGCGTTATGCCGTGCGGACCCTGATGGCCATGAGCCTCATCGTCACGGTGCTCTTGCAGCTTCGGATCTGGCATCAGGCCGGCTTCCTCTTTTTCTAAAACATCACAGGAGAGCGACATGGAAAAACTTGTTCTGATCGACGGGCACAGCATCTTAAACCGTGCCTTTTACGGCGTCCCGGAGCTTACGAATTCCGAGGGCCTTCATACGAATGCAGTCTATGGATTTTTAAATATCCTGTTTAAAATACTGGAAGAGGAAAAGGCGGATCATCTGGCCGTGGCCTTCGATTTGAAGGCGCCCACCTTCCGCCACGAAATGTACGGAGATTACAAAGGGACGAGAAAGCCCATGCCCGAGGAGCTTCACGAGCAGGTGCCTGTGATGAAGGAAGTCCTTGCTGCCATGGAAATCCCGATTTTAACGAGAGAGGGCTATGAGGCTGACGACATCCTCGGCACGGCGGCGAAAAAAGCGCAGGCCATGGGAATCGAGGTCTCCATCGTCTCCGGCGACCGCGACCTGCTCCAGCTTGCGGATACCCACATCAAAATCCGCATCCCCAAAACGAGCCGCGGAACCACGGAAATCCACGACTATTACCCGGAGGACGTAAAGCGGGAATACCAGGTGACGCCGGCGGAATTCATCGACGTGAAAGCCCTCATGGGCGACGCCTCCGACAACATCCCCGGCGTTCCCTCCATCGGTGAAAAGACGGCCACAAACCTGATCGTCCAGTACCACAGCCTGGAAAATATCTACGCCCATTTGGACGAAGTAAAGCCGCCGAGGGCGAAAAAGGCCCTGGAAGAGCATAAAGACATGGCAGAGCTTTCCAGGACCCTTGCGAAAATCTGCATCGACGCCCCCATCGACTTTTCCTTAGACGACGCCAAAATCGGGAAGCTTTATACCCAGGCCGCCTATGACCTGATGGCGCGCCTTGGTTTTAAATCCCTGCTCCAGCGGTTCGGCGCCGAATGCGTGTCGGAAAACAGCGTAGAAGAGACCTTCGCCGTGATCCGCGATTTTTCCGAGGCGGAAAACTTCCTCAAAAAAGCGCAGACGGCAGAAAAAGCCGGCGCACAGCTTTTCACCGACAAAGACGAAATTTTCGGCCTTTCCGTCTGCCTGGACGGAAAAGAGAGCGCGTTTCTTCCGGCCGAGGGCTTTTTGACAGGCAGCTATCTGGCGGATGCATTAACCTCCCTCTGCAAAGCGCGGGAGGTCTGGGTTCTCGATTTAAAGAGCCAGCTTCCGTTTTTAAACTTAAATTACGGCGACGTTGTCTGCGACGCCGGCGTTGCGGCCTACCTCTTAAATCCGCTGACGGATACCTACGAATACGACGATCTGGCGAGAGATTACCTCGGCCTTACGGTTCCGTCAAAGGCAGACCTTTTCGGAAAGAAGGGCTGGAAGGCCGTCTGGGAAGAGGATGAAGACACAGTGAAGCGCTGCGCCTGCTATACGGCGTACACGGCCTGCATGGCGGCAGAGCCGTTAAAGAAAGCCCTCCATGAAACCGGCATGGAAGCCCTCTACCATGACATCGAGCTTCCCCTCATCTACGCCCTCTACCATATGGAAGAAGAGGGCATCGAAGTCCGCCGGGAAGAGCTTCGTGCCTACGGAGAGAAATTAAAGGGAAAAATTGAAATCCTCGAAAAGGAAATCTGGCAGGAAACCGGCTGCGAGTTCAACATCAACTCGCCCAAGCAGCTTGGCGAAGTCCTGTTTGAAACCATGCAGATCAAAGGCGGGAAGAAGACGAAGACAGGCTACTCCACGGCGGCTGACGTGCTGGAAAAGCTGGCGCCCGACTACCCGGTCGTGAAAAAAATCCTCGACTACCGCCAGTACACGAAATTAAAGTCCACCTATGCCGACGGTCTCGACGCCTTCATCGGAAGCGACAACAGGATCCACAGCCGCTTCAACCAGACCATCACGGCCACCGGCCGCATCAGCAGCACCGAGCCGAACCTTCAGAACATCCCGATCCGCATGGAGCTGGGCCGGGAAATCCGCAAGGTCTTCGTGCCGCGGGACGGCTTTGTGTTCCTGGACGCCGACTATTCCCAGATCGAGCTTCGCGTCCTGGCCCATTTATCCGGCGATGAGCGCCTGATTGAGGCCTACCGGAGCGCCCAGGACATCCACGCTATCACGGCGTCCCAGGTGTTCCACATCCCCCTTTCCGAGGTGACGCCGCTCCAGAGGCGGAACGCCAAGGCCGTAAACTTCGGTATTGTCTACGGGATCAGCGCCTTCGGCTTAAGCGAGGACCTCAGCATCACGAGAAAAGAGGCCCTGGAATACATCAACCAGTATTTTAAGACGTATCCCCAGGTCAAGGAGTTTTTAGACGGTCTCGTGGAGACGGCAAAGGCGGAAGGCTATGTGACGACCATGTTTGGCAGACGCCGCCCGGTGCCGGAATTAAAGTCGTCGAATTTCATGCAGCGTTCCTTCGGTGAGCGCGTCGCCATGAATTCGCCGATTCAGGGCACGGCGGCCGACATCATAAAAATTGCCATGATCCGCGTGGACAGGCGCCTCCGCGACGAGGGGTTAAAATCCAGGCTGATTTTGCAGGTACACGACGAACTTTTAATTGAGACCAGCATGGATGAGGAAGAACAGGTGAAAACCATCCTCTCCGAGGAGATGAAGCATGCGGCCGCCTTAAAGGTGGAGCTGGAAATCGACATGCACGACGGGAAAAACTGGTTTGAGGCCAAGTAGGAGATGGAAGAAGTGAAGAAAAAACGGATTCTAGGGATCACAGGCGGCGTCGGGGCCGGAAAAAGCAGCGTTTTACAGGTGCTTTCCGAGTCCTTCGGTGCGAAAATCATCCTGGCCGATTTGGTGGCCCATGATCTGATGGAGCCGGGGAGCGAAGGGCTCTCGCGCGTGACGGCCGCCCTTGGAACCGGTTTTATAAAGGAAGACGGCTCCGTGGACAAAGAAAAGCTTTCGTCGCTGATTTTCCATGACGAAGCGGCCAGGAAAACCATGAATGCCATCATCCATCCTCTTGTGTGGGAGACCATAAAAAAAGAGGCGGACGAGGCCAAAGAGCCGATTGTGGTGGTGGAGGCGGCGATTTTTGACACAGCGCCGGAAGGCTTTTTCGACGCGGTCGGCTACGTCTATACCACAAAGGAAAACCGGATTCTCCGCCTCATGAAAGACCGGGGCTATACGAGAGAAAAATGCGAGTCCATCATGAAACGCCAGGACTCCGAGGAAGAATACAGAAAACGCTGCACCTTTGTCATCGACAACAACGGCGATAAGGAGACAGTAAAAGAGCAGCTGAAGGGAATTTTAGAACATGAGATTTGTTAGCATTGCCAGTGGGAGCAGCGGGAACTGCATCTATGCGGGGACGGAAACCACTCACGTCCTCATCGACGCCGGGATCAGCACGAAGCGGATTGAAAAGGGGCTTTGTGACGTGGGCGTAAAGCCGTCGGAGCTTTCGGCCATCTGCATCACCCACGAGCACTCCGACCATGTGCGGGGGCTCGGCGTCCTTTCGAGGAAATATGAAATCCCCATCTACGGGACGGAAAAGACCCTGGAGGAGATCCGGAAAATGAAGTATCTCGGGGAATACCCGAGAGAGCTTTTCCGCCCGATCCGCCCGGATGTGGATTTCGCTGTGGGCGACATGACCGTAAAGCCGTTCCACATCGACCACGATGCTGCCGACCCGGTGGCCTACCGGATCCAGCAGGGCGGGAAGTCCATTGCGGTGGCGACCGACCTGGGCCATTACGACCAGTACACCATCGATCACCTTCTGGATCTGGACGCTGTCCTTTTGGAGTCCAACCACGACCTTCACATGCTGGAGACCGGCCCCTACCCCTACTACTTAAAGCGCCGGATCATGGGCGATTACGGCCACCTCTCCAATGAGAATGCCGGACGGCTTTTAAACTGCATCTTAAACGATAAGCTAAAACATATCCTTCTGGGGCATCTGAGCAAGGAAAACAATCTCCCCGAGCTGGCCTACGAGACCGTAAAGGTGGAAGTCGACATGGGAGAGTGCCCATACCGGGCCTCCGATTTCCACATTGCCGTGGCAAAGCGGGATGAGATGTCCGAGATCCTTACGGTTTAGAGGAGACGAAGCCATGAAATTTTATCTGATCCGCCACGGAAGGCAGATGAGCCCGCTCTGCAACGTGGACGTGCCGCTGGCGCCGGAGGGACGCCGCCAGGCAGAGCTTCTCGGCAAACGTCTTGAGGCAGAGCGCCCGGATGCCGTCTGGTCGAGCGGGCTTCTCCGTGCCGTGGAGACGGCGGAAATCGCAAATACAATCTGGAACCTTCCCCATGTGATCCGGCCGGATCTCAGAGAGATTTCCTTCGGAGACATGGAGGGCATGAGCGACGCGGAAATTGTGAAAACCTTCGGGGAATTTCTGGCGGAAAAAGCGAAGATGAAACGGGATCTTCCCTATCCCGGCGGGGAATGCTGCGCCGATGTGGCAAAGCGCGTGCTGCCGGTTTTCGAGGAGATGGAAGAGAGCGGGATGGAGCGCATTGCCGTCATCACCCACGGCGGCGTGATCCGGAGCCTGCTCTGTTATTTCCTCGGCCTGGACTTTGCGAAAAACCGGCTGTTCGCCTCCCACCTGGAAAATTGCAGCATCACGGAGATCGAAAAGAAAGAGGATGGCCGGTACTATGTGAACCGGATCAACGACTACGGGCATCTGGAGCCGTGGCCGGAGCTTTTAAGGAGCGGATGGAGTGGAAAAAATGATGGAAAATGACGGGCTTCTTAAAACAATCGAGGAGCTTCTCACAGAAGATTTAAGACAGATGGTGTTAAGCGGCCGCCTGCAGGCGGACGGCCCCATGAAGGTTCGGCTCCGCCCGGTTCTAACAGGCGGCGTGTTAAAATTCCAGGCGGAAGAATTCGTCGGCAAACAGGCCTTCCATAAAAATCTTCCGAAGGAAGAGGCTGCAAGCTACGTGACCGGCCTTTTGGGTACTTCCTTTAAGCAGCTCCAGGCGGAGACGGCCGCCCTCGAGGCATCGGTTCTCGTGAGCAAAAAGGGCAAGGTCACGATCCATAAGAAAAAGAAGGCAGAGCCGGTCCTTTCCGACGCCTGGCGCGCCTCCCTGTCCCACAACCGGAAAAAGCATTACATCCTCGAAGAGGGAATCCCGGTGCCGTTCCTCGTGGATCTTGGCGTCCAGACAAAGGACGGAAAGATTGTCCATGCCCGCTACGATAAATTCCGCCAGATCAACCGCTTCCTGGAATTCATCGAGGACGTGCTTCCGAAGCTTGATAAAAACAGGGAAAACGTGATCCTGGATTTTGGCTGCGGGAAATCCTACCTGACCTTTGCCATGTACTACTATTTAAAGGAATTAAAGGGGTATCCCGTCCGCATCATCGGCCTGGATTTAAAGGAAGACGTGATCCGCACATGCAGCCGCCTTGCGGAAAAATACGGCTATGAAAACCTGACGTTTTTAACCGGCGACATCGCCTCCTACGAAGGCGTCGACCATGTGGACATGGTGGTGACGCTCCATGCCTGCGACATGGCCACGGACTACGCCCTTTATAAGGCCGTCAAATGGGGCGCGAAGGTGATTCTTTCGGTGCCATGCTGCCAGCATGAGTTAAATGCCCAGATGAAGAGTGAGCGGTTCGCACCGCTGTTCCAGTACGGGATTATCAAGGAGCGGACGGCTGCCCTGTTTACGGATGCGCTCCGGGCACAGCTTTTAGAGAGCCAGGGCTACCGCGTCCAGATTTTGGAGTTCATCGACATGGAACACACGCCGAAAAACCTTTTAATCCGCGCCGTGCGGCAGGGGGAGAAAAAGGACAACCGGCATGAAATCGAAGATATTTTAAAGGAACTTTCCGTAACCCCGACGTTATACCGGCTTTTTAGCGAAAGCGGGGAAGCGGATTTATAGGATGATGACCGGCCGGGTGTATTCGTTCGGAAGCGGACGCCCGGCCGCATGGTTTAGCTGGGCGGCGAGGCGGTAAAGCTCCGCCGTTTTTAAATGCTTTTCAAAAAGAGAGAGGGCAGGCCCGGAAAGCCGTTCTCCTGCGTCGGCCACCTTGGAAATCATGGGAACCCCGGCTTTCTTTTTCATTTCCGATAAAAGCGGCACGGCGCTCCGCCTAAAGCCAAGGATCCTGAGCCACGGCGCGCTGTCCATGTCTTTAAACGCTTTCGTTTCCTCTTTTGTAATTCCCAGGATTACGCTCATGAGGGCACGGTTTACGCGGGTGTAGGTGTACTGCCTGTCCTTGGCGGCCGCCGTCAGCCCGCCGGCTTTTTTAAAATTCAGGCGCTCTCTGAAAAGCTTTGCCGCCAGATCCGCCGGCATGGAGGCCGTCTCTTTCAGACGCTCCAATGGAGAGGTCAAAAGCTTTTCCGAAAGCAGCATGGAAAAATCGTCAAACTCCACCGGGACGCAGCCACCGTCCTTTAAAAGCCCCGGAAGAAACGCAGGGACGGCCCTTTCAAAGTCCACATTCCGCCCTTCGAGATACGCGCGCCTTAGCGCCGTGGCCGAGGCAAAAGAGCCGGCAACGGTTTCGCTGTGGTAGCCATCATCACACCTTGGTACCGTATATGGAACTATGTTGGAATGGAATTTTTTTAAGGCCCTCAGGTATTCGACGGCCAAAATATCGTTGGGGGCGGCCAGAGCCTGGGCATCCGACAGGGCAAAAAAGGCATCGGCCCTGGCCTGCGGCCAGGTTTTCCCGCTTTTTACGCCATCCCGGATTTTCGCGGAAACGTCCTCCCGCGAAATATCCATAGAAGCTTCCTGCGCCTTTAAAGCCTCGATGTCGCCGCATTCGCTGCCGAAAGAGAGAAAATCCGTGACGCCTGTCTGATTTAAAAGCGAGACGCCGCAGTCGGCAAAGTCGGCGGCGCTGGAAAGGGAGCCGAACACCGGCATCTCAATCACCAGATCGGCGCCGCCAAGGAGTGCGGCACGGCAGCGCAGGTACTTGTCAAAAAGGGCCGGCGTGCCTCTCTGCATGAAATCGCCGCTCATGACGATAATCACAAAGTCCGCGCCGGTCATTTCCCGTGTTTTCTGAAGCTGGTAGAGGTGCCCGTTGTGGAACGGGTTGTATTCTGCAATGATTCCTGCTGTTTTCATGGCTGTCGGCTCCTGGAGTTCTATCTGTTATTTTTTGCATTCGTTTTATATTGTCCGGTCTTTCCATTAAATATATAATAAATATAAGTTTAAAGCAATATTAAATTGTTATTAAGAGATAATTGTGTTATAATGGTGGAGAAGAGATGCAGGCGAAAGCCCGCAGACGGTGTCCGGCCTCCTGTTTTGCCCCGGCGGCATGTGCCGGGAAGCAGGACGGAGACGGAAATGAACCAGGAAAGGAATGATTTTATGAAGTTAATTTACGCAATCGTCCGTTACGACAATGAAGATGAAGTGATCAGCGCCCTGACAAAGAAACATTACAGCATCACCAAGCTTGCCACCACCGGCGGATTCCTGAAAAAAGGCAATACGACGCTTTTAATCGGTACCGAAGCGGAGCATGTCTCAGACGTCATCGAGACCATCAAGCAGGAGTGCGGAAAGCGCCAGAAAATTACCATCAACATGCCTTATATCTCCGGGGCTGCCATGATGAACTGTGCCACGATGCCGATGACCGTAGAGGTCGGCGGAGCGACGATTTTCGTCATCGACGTAGAGCATTACGAGAAAATCTGACCTTCCCTGTCCAGGTACTGAAAAAAGTGCAAGAAAAAGAAAAAATCGGCTTGTATGGAATATTTTGCTGATATATAATAAAATTATTGCAGCGTGCAAATACAACGGAAAGAGAAGGGAGTTTATCAATCATGTCATTCATTGAGCGGATGAAAGAGAAGGCAAGACAGAACAAGAAGACGATTGTCCTGCCGGAGAGCGACGACAAGAGAACCATTACGGCTGCCGCAAAGATCTTAGAGGAGGGCACGGCAAACCTGATCTTAATCGGAAACGAAGCAAAGATTAAGGAAGAGGCTTCTGCCCTGAACGCAGACGTAAACGGCGTTACGTTCGTAGACCCGGAGACGGATCCGGAGTTCGGCCACTATGCCGAGGCTCTGTATGAGTTAAGAAAGCACAAAGGAATGACGCTTGAGAAGGCGCAGGAGACTTTAAAGAATGACTTTATCACATACGGTGTTATGATGGTAAAGGAGAATAAGGCAGACGGCCTTGTTGCCGGCGCCTGCCATGCAACGGCTGATACCTTAAGACCGGCACTCCAGATTTTAAAGACGGCACCGGGAACCGAGCTGGTATCCGGCTTCTTTATCATGGATGTTCCGAACTGCGAGTACGGCGACAACGGCACGTTCCTGTTCGCTGACTGCGGCCTGAACCAGGATCCGACGTCGGAAGAACTGGCTGCCATCGCAGACAGCAGCTCCAAGAGCTTCCGCGCCCTTGTTGGCGACGAGCCGGTCATCGCAATGCTGTCCCATTCCACAAAGGGAAGCGCAAAGCATGCCCTGGTGGACAAGGTGACAGAGGCTACGAGAATCGCAAAAGAGAAATATCCGGAGTTAAACCTGGACGGCGAGCTTCAGCTTGACGCTGCCATCGTTCCGGCAATCGGCGAGTCCAAGGCAAAGGGCAGCAAGGTGGCTGGCCATGCCAACGTCTTAATTTTCCCGAACCTGGACTGCGGAAACATCGGCTACAAGCTGGTTCAGAGACTTGCAAAGGCAGAGGCTTACGGCCCGATGCTCCAGGGTATTGCAAGACCCGTCAACGACTTATCCCGCGGCTGTTCTGCTGAGGATATCGTAGGCGTTGTAGCCCTGACGGCTGTACAGGCCCAGATGGCTTAATTCTTCTGAAAAGAAACGAAAAATGCGGCCGGGGGACGATGCCCCGGCCAGAGAGAAAGCGCAATGCGCGGAATAAGGAGTTTTTTTGTCATGAATATTTTAGTTATTAACTGCGGCAGTTCTTCCTTAAAGTACCAGCTCATCAACTCCGACACAGAGGCAGTCCTTGCAAAGGGCCTCTGCGAGAGAATCGGAATTGAGGGAAGCCAGATTACTTACCAGCCGGCCGGCGGCGAGAAAGAGGTTACGGTTTCTCCGATGCCGACCCACACCCAGGCGATCCAGATGGTTCTGGATGCCCTCACCAATGAGAAGACGGGCGTTATTAAGAGCCTTGCCGAGGTTGGCGCCGTAGGACACCGTGTGGTACACGGCGGCGAGAAGTTCACGACCTCCACGCTGCTTACGGAAGAGGCCATCAAGGCTATTGAGGAGTGCAACGATCTGGCTCCGCTTCACAACCCGGCAAACCTGATCGGTATCCGTGCCTGCCAGGAGCTGATGCCGGAGACTCCGATGGTTGCTGTTTTCGATACGGCTTTCCATCAGACCATGCCGGAGGAGGCATATCTTTACGGCCTTCCCTATGAATACTATGAGAACTACAAGGTAAGAAGATACGGCTTCCACGGAACCTCCCACAGCTTCGTATCCAAGAAAGCTGCCGAGCTTGCCGGAAAGCCCTACGAGGATCTTAAGATCATCGTCTGCCACCTTGGAAACGGCGCAAGCCTTTCCGCAGTAAAGAACGGAAAATCCGTTGATACGAGCATGGGCCTTACCCCGCTTGAGGGCTTAATCATGGGAACCCGCTCCGGTGATATGGATCCGGCTATCATGGAGTACATCGCAAAGAAAGAGAACCTGGACATCGCAGGCGTGATGAACGTCCTCAACAAGAAATCCGGCGTTCTTGGCCTTTCCGGCGTATCCAGCGACTTCCGTGACATCGAGGGCGCGGCTGCCGAGGGCAATGAGCGTGCGGCAAAGGCACTGAATGCCTTCAATTACCGCGTAATCAAATACATTGGCGCATATGCCGCAGCCATGGACGGCGTTGATGTAATCGCATTCACGGCAGGCCTCGGCGAGAACGACAAGAACATGAGAAAGGCTGTTTGCAGCCACTTAAGCTACCTTGGCGTGAAGATCGACGACGCAGCCAACGATGTGAGAGGAAAGGACACGATCATTTCCGCACCGGATTCCAAGGTTATGGTGATGGTTGTTCCGACAAACGAGGAGTTAGCAATCGCAAGAGAGACTCTGGCGCTCGTTTAATCCGTAAGAATTTGAAAAGAGGTTTGTGGGGATGGAACGTCTGCATCCCCACATTCTTTTTCAGATAATTTCCCGCAGGCCGTTCAAGCCGTGCAGAAAGCATGGATTGGAAACTGCGAAACGGTTACAATTTGTAGTTGACAAATACTACCTGCATATGTATAATATCATAGGTGCGTATTAGGAGATCAATATGCTGATACACTTATCTGAAGTTTTAACCCATGAGGGCAGGGAAAAGACCTGGGACATCCCCTTTGAAAAGCCGGTTTTCGACGGCGCGGAGGGAAGTTATCCGGTGGTTTCATCGGAGCCGGTTCATATTGTCCTCAAAAATCTCGGAAAGCGGAAGGTTTCCCTGACAGGCGGCACGTCGGTGACGCTGAGGATTCCCTGCGCCAGATGTTTGGAGCCAGTGGACTATATTTGCAGCATGGAATTTGACGAAGAGCTGGATCTTGGCATCTCCGATGAGGAACGGGTAAAAAACTTGGATGAACAATCTTATTTAAACGGTTATCAACTGGATACAGACCAACTGGTGTGTAACGAACTTTCTTTGAGTTTGCCTATGAAGGTCCTGTGCAAAGAAGATTGCAAAGGGATTTGTAATAGATGTGGAGCAAATCTCAATTATGAGACTTGCAGCTGCGATACCAGGTCTCTTGATCCAAGGATGGCAGTAATCCAGGATATTTTTAAACAGTTTAAGGAGGTGTAACCATGTCTATCTGCCCAAAGAACAAATCTTCTAAAGCAAGAAGAGACAGCCGCAGAGCAAACTGGAAGATGAGTGCTCCGAACTTAGTAAAATGCAGCAAATGCGGCGCGCTGATGATGCCGCACAGAGTGTGCAAGGCATGCGGCAGCTATAATAAACGCGAGATTGTCAAGGTTGAGGACTAATTGCAGTTCTTTATGATCCGGACAAAGAGTGTAAATTGAAAAGCAGGAAACAAAGGGAAGCTGGTTGAAGATTTTTCATCAGCTTCTTTTTATTAACCGGAGGAAAAATCATCCATGGAACAAATGCTTGCAGCCAACATCGCTCTCGACAGCTTTGGAATCATTCTGTCTCTGATCCCGATTGTCTATCTTGTAAGCGGCGGACGGTACAAGGAGAAGCTGAACCGCTTCTTTTTAGGCGTCTGCATTTCCAATCTGTTTATGATTGTGGGGGATCTGGCGGACTGGGTGCTTCACTCTCCGTCCCCGGGCTTTCAGCAGAATCTGCTGGCGGCCCTTTCTGCGCTTTTTTACGTTTCTTCTGCCTTTGTGCTGTACTTTTTCGCACTGTATATCACGGAGTACATAAAGCCTTCGGAGCAGGCGCAGCGCCTCTGCCGCAGGGCGGTGACGGCGGTGTGCGGCGTACATGTCTTTTTTGCAGTTTTAAGCCCTTTTACGGGCGCGTTCTTTTATGTGACGGACAATGGCTACCAGCGCGGCAGCCTGTTCCTGATTTCTCAGCTTGTGCCTTTATTCTGCTATCTTTTGTTTACGCTGCTTTTAATCCTTTACCACGGGAAGTTAAAACGGCGGGAGCTGATCTTTTTTCTCCTTTACATTTTTGTGCCCCTTGGCTGCGGCGCGGCACAGATGTTTTTGCGCGGCATCGCTGTCGTCAATATCGGGGTGGCCCTGGCGCTTTTATTTATCCTTGTGAATATCCAGTTTGAACATGAGCTTGCCTTAAAGCGGCAGGAGAAGGCGCTGGCGGAACAGCGGATCGACATCATGTTAAGCCAGATCAAGCCTCACTTTCTTTACAACGCCCTGGGAACCATCGCCTGTTTATGCAGGACGGATCCCGAAAAGGCGGAGTGGGCGACGGAGGAATTTGCCATGTTCCTGCGGGCCAATATGGACAGCTTAAAGAACCGGGAGCCGATTCCCTTTGAAAAGGAGCTGGCCCATGTGAAACATTATCTGTATCTGGAAAAGCAGCGGTTTCAGGAGCGGCTTCAGGTAAATTATGACATCCGGGCCACGGACTTTTATGTTCCGCCCCTGTCCCTTCAGCCATTGGTGGAAAACGCGGTGCGGCACGGGATCCTCCAGAAAAAGGAGGGCGGAACCGTCACCATACGGACGTTTGAGACGGAGGAGGACGCCTTTGTTGTTGTCATGGACGACGGCATCGGAATGGAACAGGCGGCGGGGCTTCCGGATTTGGGAGACCATGCCCACATCGGGCTTGAAAACGTGAGGGAGCGGCTGGAGAGCATGGTGGAAGGCGAAATGAAGATGGAAAGCAGCGGGGCAGGGACGGTTGTGACTCTGCGGATCCCGTTGGTGGGAGGGTTCTGATGCGCTTTTTGGTGGTGGACGATGAAAAAATGATGTTGGACGGTTTGGAGATGATGTTAAAAAAGCTGCGTCCGGAGGCGGAGATCCTGTCCTTTTCCTGGCCGGAGGATGCGCTTGCGGCGGCCGGAGCCGTTCCGGCAGACGCGGCTTTTCTGGATATCCAGATGGGCGGCATGACAGGGCTTGAGCTGGCGGTGCGGTTAAAGCGCCTCCGCCCGGACATGCATATTATTTTTGTGACCGGATATGCTGACTATGCGGTGGAGGCCTTTGCCATGCATGCGTCGGGGTACCTTTTAAAGCCGGTGAGCGAGGCGGCACTTAAGCGGGAGCTGACGTTCCTTTACGGGGAGCCGGAGACGAAATGCCGCATCCGCGTCCAGACCTTCGGCGGGTTTGAAGTGTTTGTGGAGGGAGTCCCGGTTCGGTTTGAGCGTTCCAAAGCAAAGGAACTGCTGGCGTATCTGATCGACCACCGCGGCGCGGCAGTGACGACGGGAGAGGCCTATGCAGCCCTGTTTGAGGACATGGAAAATTCGGTGGCAGGAAAGTCTTATTTCCGTACCATTGTCCATAGCATGAAAACGGCGTTAAAGAAGGCCGGAGCAGAGGAGATCCTCGTGAAAGGCTTCAATTCCATGGCGGTTGTGCCGGAAAACATGGACTGCGATTATTACCGGTTCTTAAAAGGCGATCCGATTGCCGTCAACCAGTACCGGAACGATTATCTGCCTTCTTATAGCTGGGCCGAGGCGCGGAACGGAAGCTTTGAATTTGAACGCGGCTTAAATGGCGGAAAATGATAAAACATGGCGGATTTGTTGCGCTTTTGTTGCGCCTGGTCTGTTACACTGTCAGAGAATTCTATGTTTCTGAAAAGGAGCAGGCAAGGGAGGTATCTGTCATGCGAACAAAAAAACAGCGGAGCCACTGGTTTTTGAAATATCCACTGGTTCCGGCATTTGTCCTGCCGGTTTTTGGCATCCTTGGGGTGGCACTTTTGGGGCAGGCCGTGATCCTGGTTCTTTTGAACGTGTTTGGAGAGGGAATCCGGGTGTTCCGGGATCTGCCGGCCATCGTCAACGATGTCCTGCGGATTCTGCTGGCCTTTCTCATGATCGCGGTCATGAAGCGCACAAACGGCGGGAAATTTATCTTTGGTTTTAGCAGTGAGAATGGGAAGCTTTCCTTCTGGCTTGCGGCACCTGCGCTCATCGTTGCGGCGTCAAACCTGGTGGAATACTCCATGGCGGGACTCCCGTTCAGGGCTTCCCTTGGCGGTGTGTTCTATGCGCTTTTATGCGGCGTGGCCCCAGGCTTTTTTGAAGAGGTTGCCTGCCGCGGGATTCCTGCGGGAAATATGATGCAAAGATGGAGGGAGAAAGAGAATTACATTCTCTGGAGCGTGCTGGCTTCCGGCATTGCCTTTGGCCTCGTGCATCTCATCAACCTGTTAAACGGAGATCTGCCGGCGACGGTTTTGCAGGTATGCTATGCGTCAGCAATGGGGATTTTCTTCGGCGCCGTATATGTGCGGACGCGCAGCCTCTGGGGGCCGGTGATCGTCCACAGCATCATTGATTTCACGGCATTTTTATTTGTGGGTGACCCGGAAACCTCCATGTTTCAGATCATTTCGGCAGTCATAACCACCATTTTTTATACGGCGGTTGGGCTGTATTTGATCCGGCGGGAGAAAAGGGAGGAAATCAGGAAGCTTTGGGAAGGAGAGGAAGGATGAGGAAAAACAGAACGAAAGCGGCCGTCTTTCTTTTAGCGGCATTTTTGACAGGTGCGGCGGCAGTCGGATGCGCGGCGCCGGAAACGGAAACGGCTGCCCAGACAGAAGAAAGCAGCACGGAGGTTCCGGAAACGGAAAGCGCGGAGGCGGAATCCGAAGCCAGTTTTGGGGAGGTAGGAAATACCACGGCGGGATTTACCCTGGATTCGGTTTCCGAAAGCGCGATTCTTCAGGGAGAAATCTACCATTTTTCCCATGAAGCAAGCGGGGCAAAGCTGGCGTGGATTGCCAACAGCGATCCGGAGCTGGCATTCTGCATCGGCTATCACACGCCGTGCGTGGATGAGACCGATACCAACCATATTTTTGAGCATGCCATCATCACCTCGTCGGAAAAGTATCCCGGCACGACGCTGTTTTTTGACCTGATGGGCAAGAGCTACAATACGTTCGTGAATGCCTTTACCTATTCGGTCTTTACCATGTATCCGCTCGCCTCGGAGAGTGAAGACCAGCTTTTAAAAATGATGGATGTGTACATGAGCTGCATGGCTGCACCGGGGATTCTGACGGAGGAGAATCTGTTTAAGCGAGAGGCGCTCCGTTATGAGCTTGACAGCCCCGACGGCGAGCTTGTCATGACGGGCACGGTCTTTGCCGAGGACAATGCCTATCTGACGGATGTGAATTCTGAGGCAAACAACAACGTGTTGGACGCGCTGTTTCCCGGACAGTATGCGGCCAACAGCATCGGCCGGATGCATCGGAATTACAAAGATCTGACCTACGAGGGGGCCATTGCCACCTATGAGCGGGCGTACCATTTCGACAACAGCCTGATCCTTTTGTACGGGGATATGGACTGCGAGCGGGTGCTTCAGTTCCTGGACAGTGAATATCTGTCCAAGGCCGGTGTAAATGGTACGGATCTTTCGGCCTATGAGGATCCGAAGACAGAAGACGGCCATGTGGAAGTGACGGTGCCGGTTCCGGCTTATGAAGGCGATGCCTCGGAAAACGCCTCCCGGATTGACTATGCGATCAGCATGGAGGAAGCCGCATGGGAGGATCTCCTTGCATGGCAGGTGGTAGCAAGCGTCCTGAATCAGGAGAACGGTGCTTTCTATGAAAACCTGAAGGCGCAGGGAATCCAGAATCCTGCGGGGGTCAAGATGGAGATCACGACAGGAAAGCCGTATCTGTTCTTCGTGCTCACCTATGCCGAGCCGGAGCAGGCAGAGGCCTTCCGGACAGCGGTGCTTGATACATTAAGCCAGGTGGCGGAGGAAGGAATCCAGGAGGAGCTTTTACATTCTGTGCTGAAACAGATAAAAACTTCGTCCTATCTTACTAGAAATGCGTCCAACGTGGGAGTCAACGCCTTTCCGGATATCATAAACCAGTGGGCTCACACCGGGCGGACGGATTATTACGAGACGTTTGAGAACGTGCTTTCCGAACTGGAACAGGATGCGGAACAGGAAACCATCCGCCGTCTGGCAGCGGCGGCCAGGGATGCGAAAAGGACGGCGCTTGTGAGCAGTGTGCCAGAACCGGGACTTGCAGAAGAGCTCGATGCGGAGCGGGCGCAGTGGCTTTCGGATAAGAAGGCCTCCATGAGTGAGGAAGAGATCAACCAGTTAATTCAGGATACGGAAAGCTTCCGTGAATGGAACGAGCAGACCGTTTCCAACAATGATTTTGTGGTGGATCCCGATGAAATTGAAGATGTGGAGGCAAATATTTCCTATACGAAATCAGAGGAGGACGGCGTGACGTACTTCCTTGCTCCGGCGGAGGCAGAAGAGGTAGGGAGCTACGTCCTTTACCTGGATGCCGGGGAGCTCACGGAAGAACAGATGTTTGAGCTTGGCCTTGTGGATCTGCTGCACGGCGAAATTGGAACCGGGGAACATTCCACGGAAGAAATCATGGCGTTAGGCGGAGAGTATTTTTATTCCCTCAGTACGACTCAAATCTACCCGGAAGGTGAGGACGGACGTCCGATGTATCGGATTAGCTGGACGGCGCTGACGGAGGATTACGAGGCGTCCCTTAAGCTTCTTCTGGAAACGCTCAGTCAGGCGGATTACAGCGACACGGCCCGTATCCGGGAGCTTTTAGAAAGAAACGCAGATCAGTACGACCTTTCCAGAACATCGGATCCCATGAGTTTAGCCAGGGATCTGGCAGGAGCCGGTATCAACCGGGACTATGCGTACAGGATGACCTACCTGGGGCAGGAATTTTATCAGTATCTCAAGGAATGCGAACAGAAGCTGGACGAAGACGCATCCTACGGAGAGGAGCTGGCAGGAAAGCTTTCGGAAACCTCCGGGAAACTTCTAAAGAAAGGCCGGATTATTTTTGCGTGTGCGGCGCCGGAGGAATCGCTGGAGATGATCCGGAATGTGACCGCGGCGCAGCTTGGGGCTCTGCCGGAGCAGGAGGCGGGAGACGTAAAAATACAGATCCCGGCGTACGGAATGAGGCAGGCCGCAGCCATCGAAGGAGCCAGCCAGTATTCGGCACAGGTTGCGTATGCGTATGAGACAGATGGGTTCCAGGGAAGGTATGTCCCGTTCCTGATGGCCGCCTCGGATCAGTATATTGTCCCGAAGCTTCGGTACCAGATGGGGGCATACAGCGCCGGTCTCTCATTCAGTGCAAATAGCGGCGGCGTCATGGCATACAGTTACAGCGATCCCAACGCGTCAGAGACCCTGGCCGTATTTGACGGCCTGGCGGAGGCGATTGCAGGGCTTGAGCTTACGGAGGAAGAGCTGGACGGCTACATCTTAAGCGCCCTTTCCAGCTACGGCAAGGTAAGCGGTGTGCTGGCAGAACCGCTTGCAGCCATCGAAAACGAGATCATGGGACGCGATAACAGCCGGTTGGCGGAAACGGTGAACGATATGAAGCATGCGTCGCTTTCCGACCAGCAGGCGGCAGCCGCGTTCTTTGCGGAGCTGCTTGAAAACGCCAGCATCGCCACCGTGGGAAACGAAGCGGTGCTGAAGGCGGAGGCAGAAGCATATGATTCGGTAATTTCTTATAAAGAAGTGGAGTAAAGGAACAGAAAAAGGCGCCGGAGCCTGCGGGGAGAAATTCCCTGGGGCTTCGGCGCTTTTTGCATTTTCTTCACAATTTGAACAACTCGCCGTCACATTTTCCCTGTACCCTTAAATGCGAAAACAGAGAAAAACTGCATGCAGGGAGGGAAAGACGCATGGTGCAGGAAGTATTTCAGAGACTGGAGAAAAAATATCTGATGACGGAGGCCCAGTACGGACGGCTCATGCTTGCCGCCGGAGGCCGGCTTCAGAAAGACGAATACGGGGAATACCAGATAAGCAACATCTACTTTGACACGCCGGATTTTCTTCTGGTGCGCCGCTCCCTGGAAAAGCCGGTTTATAAGGAAAAGCTCAGGCTGCGGGCATATGGGAGGGAGCTGCGCTCCGACTCCCAGGTGTTCATGGAGTTAAAGAAGAAATACGACTCGGTGGTTTATAAAAGACGGATCGCCATGGAGCTTAAGGAAGCCAGAGCCTGTTTCTATAACAGGGAGCAAACGGGGCGGGACGACCAGATTTTTAAGGAGCTGGATTTTGCCGCCGCGCGGTACGGGCTCATGCCGAAGGCGTACATATCCTACGAGCGGACGGCGTATTTCTGGACAGAGGATCCGTCGCTCCGCGTCACCTTTGACCGGAAGCTTCTTGGCAGGGATTATGAGCTGGAGCTTTCCCTTGGAAGCTACGGGAGCCGGATCATCGAGGAAGGGCTTGTGTTAATGGAGCTTAAGGCAGCCGGGGCCATTCCCATGTGGCTCTGCCATGCCTTAAGCGAAAACGGGATTTTCCCGTGTTCCTTTTCCAAATACGGCACGTATTATCGGAAGCTTGAGGCGGCATGCAGAGAAACGAGAGAGGAGAACAAAGATTGTGCTTGAGAGTTTTTTATTAAATGGTACGGTGGATATGACAGCCGCGAATCTTTTCGTCTGTACGGCCTGCTCAGCCGTACTTGGCCTGTGCCTAGCGGCGGTGCACCGGTACAAAAACAGCGCGAGCCGCAGCTTTTTAATGACGCTGATTCTATTGCCGGTCATCGTGCAGATGGTGATTATGCTGGTAAACGGGAATCTCGGCGCGGGAGTCGCGGTGATGGGCGCCTTCAGCCTCGTGCGGTTCCGCTCCATGCCGGGAAGTGCCAGGGAGATTACCAGTGTGTTTGCCGCCATGGCCATCGGCCTTGCGACGGGAATGGGATATCTTGGCGCGGCAGCGTTCCTGGCGGCGGCGGTTTCGGGGCTTACGCTCCTTTTCCTTGCAATTCCCGCGGAGGACGATAGAATGTTAAAGAAGGCGTTAAAGGTCACCATACCGGAGAACCTGGAGTACGCCGGGATTTTTGACGATATTTTTAAGGAGTACACAAGAAAAGCGAGCCTGGTACGGGCAAAGACCGTGAACATGGGAAGCCTCTATGAGCTGGAATATGAGATTTTATTAAAGAAGCAGGAAAAGGAAAAAGAGATGCTGGACGCTGTCCGCTGCCGAAACGGGAACCTGACGGTCTCCTGCGCCCGGCTGGCGGAGCGGGAGGACGGCGTTTTATAGAGAACAGGAAGGAGAACGGGATGAGAAAACGATTGCTGTGGACGAAAGGGGCCGCGGCCTTCATGGTGGCCTGCCTGGTTTTCCAGGTGACAGGCTGCCGGAAAAGTACGGAGGTTGGGCCTGGCATGACAGAGGAGAGCACGGCCGGGACAGAGGCGGAGACAAAAGCGGCGGAGAGCAGCGAAGCAGCCGCCGAGGACAGCCTGGAAGCGGCCGGAGGAATTTCCGCCTCCTATGACGAGGACGACCTGAATGCGGAATGGTCGGAGGAGGAAGCGGCCGCTGTGATTGCGTGCAGCGGGAAAGAGGCCGAAATTCAGGGAAGCGGAATTTCGGAGGAAAACGGAGTTCTGACCGTGAATGCCGCCGGAACGTATGTGTTCCGTGGAGACTATGAGGGACAGATTCTGGTGGATGCCGGTAAGGACGACGTAGTACGGCTGGTGTTCGACGGCTTTTCCATTTCCCATGTGACATCGTCGCCGGTCTACGGGCTCCAGTGCGGGAAGCTGATCCTGACGTTGGCCGGCGGGACGGAAAATACCGTGTCGGACGGGACGCTTTATGTGTTTGATAGCGAGGAGGACGATGAGCCGGACGCTGCCATTTTCAGCAAGGACGATTTGACGATCAACGGGACGGGCAGCCTTACGGTAGAAGGAAATTACAGCAACGGCATCCGCAGCAAGGATGATCTGCGGATTGTGTCGGGAACGATTCAGGTGACGGCGGAGAACGACGCCATCAAGGGAAAGGATGCCCTGATGATCCGGGACGGTGAGATTACCGCCGTGAGCGGACAGGATGGCTTAAAGTCCAACAACGACAGCGATCCCGACAAGGGCTATGTGGTGATCGACGGCGGTGTTATTTCCGTGACGGCAGGCGACGACGGCATCCACGGGGAGACCTGGCTTACCATCAACGGCGGCACTATTGACGTGACGGAAAGCTATGAAGGGCTGGAGGCCATGAAAATCGACATCAACGGCGGTATCATTTCGGTGAATGCCACCGATGACGGGATCAATGCGGCGGCCGTCTCCACCGGCGATGAGCAGGAAGACGAGCGAGCTAAAATGGAAGCCAATCCGGATGTGTATGTGCGGATTTCCGGCGGGGAAATTACCGTGAATTCCGGTGCCGACGGTATCGACTCCAACGGGAACCTGTATGTGACCGGCGGAACCGCCTATATCAACGGGCCGGAGTCCGGCGGAGACGGCGCCCTGGATTATAACGGGACGGCCGAGATAAGCGGCGGCGTGTTTGCTGCTGTCGGCAGCAGCCGGATGATGCAGAGCTTTTCTTCGGATTCGGAACAGAAGATGATCTATGTGTTCTATGAGGAAGGAAAAGAGGCTGGGACGTTCATCAGCCTGACAAACGCCGATGGGGACGAGGTCTTCTCCTGGACGCCGGAAAAGACGTATGAGTGCCTGCTTTTGAGCCTGCCGGAGTTTGCGGACGGGGATGTGTACCGGCTTGTGACCGGCGAAGAGGAGACAGAACTTACCATTGACGGTACCATTACAAAATCCGGCCAGGAAAATGGCGGCTTCCAGGGACGCGGAGGCCGCGGCGCCGGAGGCCGCCGGTTGGACGGCGCGGAAGGGCGTCCGGAGGGCGAGATGGGAGAACCAGGTACGTTTGAGAGGCCGGAGGGCGAGACGGGGGATCCGGGAGCGTTTGAGAGACCGGAAGGCGAAGCAGGCGAGCCGGGCGCATTCGAGAAGCCGGAAGGTGAAGCTGGAGATCCGAGCACCTTCGAGAAGCCGGAAGGCGAGGTCGGAGCTCCGGGAGCCTTTGAGAGACCGGAAGGCGAGACGGGAGCTCCAAGAGCCTTCGAGAAACCGGACAGCGAATCCGAAGCCCCGGAGGCCGGAACAAACGGCCCTGAACGGCCGGAAAAGCCGGGAGAAGGTGATCGGATGCCCTCGGCAGACGGAGAATCCCAGCAGCCGCCGGAAAGTGAAGCCGCTTCCGGCGGGGCAGAAGATGTGTAGAGAGACAAAACCATGGGACGCTGAAAAAATCCGGCGTCCCTTAAAAATTTCTGAAAAAACTGCTTTACAAATCGGCAAAAAAGGAATATAGTAGTTCCATATTTTTTTGTCACGGGGAAGCGGTAAAGTGCTTTCTATGAAAAGAACAGATTCCGTATGAAAAACGGTTTTTGGAAAAGAATATAAGAACAGATTGGGTGTCAAGACAATGGTGTCAGAGTCCTGAGGATTCTGTCACCTTTTTTCTTTATAAAGCAGAAAGTTTTCGGAGGTGCAGCATGTCAGTGAAATACGTTTTTGTGACCGGCGGAGTCGTGTCCGGCCTTGGAAAGGGCATCACGGCTGCGTCCTTAGGCCGGCTTTTAAAGGCCAGGGGATACCAGGTGACAATGCAGAAGTTTGACCCATACATCAATATGGATCCCGGGACGATGAACCCGATCCAGCACGGCGAAGTATTCGTCACCGACGACGGGACGGAGACAGATCTGGATCTCGGCCATTACGAGCGGTTCATCGACGAGAGCCTTGATAGGAATTCCAATGTGACAACAGGAAAAATCTACTGGACGGTGCTCCAGAAGGAGCGCCACGGGGATTTCGGCGGCGGCACCGTGCAGGTGATCCCGCATATCACAAACGAAATCAAGAATCGCTTCTACCATGGAAAAGATCCCGAAGAGAACCGGATCGCCATCATCGAGGTGGGCGGCACGGTCGGCGACATCGAGAGCCAGCCGTTTTTGGAGGCCATCCGCCAGTTTCGCCAGGAGATCGGCTACCAGAACTGCGTCCTGATCCATGTGACGCTTGTGCCGTATTTAAGGGCGTCCGGCGAGCTTAAGACGAAGCCCACCCAACAGAGCGTAAAGGCCCTTCAGGGCATGGGGCTTTTCCCGGACATCATCGTCTGCCGGACGGAGGTTCCACTTTCCGAAGATGTGCGGTCAAAAATCGCCCTGTTCTGCAACGTGCCGGAGGGAAACGTGCTCCAGAATCCCGACATGGAATCGCTCTATGAGGTACCCCTCGTGATGGAACGGGAGCGCCTGGCCCACGCGGTCTGCACCTGTTTAAATCTCCCCTGTCCGGAGCCGAAGCTTGCCGACTGGCGGTACATGGTGGACGCCTTAAAAAATCCCCAGAGTGAAGTGACCATTGCCCTGGTTGGAAAATACGTGAAGCTCCATGACGCCTACCTAAGCGTTATAGAGGCCTTAAAGCACGGCGGAATCGCAAACCGCACGAAGGTGCAGATGAAATGGGTGGATTCGGAGCTTTTGACAAAGGAGAACCTGGACGAGTATCTGGCGAACGTCGACGGCATCCTGATTCCCGGCGGCTTCGGAAGCCGCGGCACGGAAGGGATGATCCTGGCGGCCGGCTATGCAAGAGAAAACAAGCTGCCGTTCCTTGGAATCTGCCTTGGCATGCAGATGGCCATCGTGGACTTTGCGAGAAACGTCCTTGGCTTTGCCGATGCCAACAGCGCGGAATTTGCCCCGGATACGGCTCACCCCGTGGTGGATCTCATGCCGGAACAGAACGGTGTGGAAAACATCGGCGGCACCCTGCGCCTCGGCGCCTACCCCTGCGTGCTGGCGGCAGAGTCGAAAGCATATAAGCTCTACGGGAAGCCGGAGATCAGCGAGCGCCACCGCCACCGCTACGAGGTGAACAACGACTACCGCCAGGCATTTTCAGAAAACGGGATGATGATTTCCGGTACGTCCCCGGATGGACGGATCGTGGAGATGATCGAGCTTTCCGACCACCCGTTTTTCGTTGGCACCCAGGCCCATCCCGAATTCAAATCCAGGCCCAACCGGGTACACCCGCTGTTTGCCGGGTTCGTGGAGAGTGCCGAGGAACAGGGGATTTTAAGACGTGCAAAAAAGCTTTTGATGAAACGGAATCATCTGACGGAGGCGGAGGCACACCGCTATCTCCAGAAGACGAGTATGGATACAGGCCGCACCATGATGGAAAGCGCCCAGATGGTGACGATGTTAATGCCGGAAGATTAGGAGGAAAATACGATGTTTACAATCAATGAAAATTATCTGAAATTACAGGGGAGCTACCTGTTTGCAGCCGTTGCGAAAAAGGTGGCAGCGTTCCAGGAACAAAATCCCGGCACGGAGATCATCCGCTTAGGGATCGGCGACGTGACCCAGCCCATCGCCCCGGCCATCATTGAGGCGCTTCATAAGGCTGTGGACGAGATGGGAAAGGCCGAGACCTTCCGCGGCTATGCGCCGGAACAGGGCTATGAATTCTTAAGAAAGGTCATCGCAGAAAAGGATTTTGCGGAGCGCGGCTGTGACATTGCCCCCGATGAGATTTTTATTTCCGACGGAGCCAAATGCGACTGCGGGAATATTCAGGAAATCTTCGGCGCCGACGACATTGTGGCCGTCTGCGACCCGGTGTATCCGGTTTATGTGGACACCAACGTCATGGCCGGCAGGACGGGAAATTACGACGAGGCGACAGGCCGCTTTGAAAAGGTGGTTTACATGCCGTGCGTTGAGGAAAACGGCTTCGTCCCGGAGCTTCCCAAAGAGCGTGCCGACATCATCTACCTCTGCTTCCCCAATAACCCCACCGGCGAAGCCATCCGTCTTCCCGAGCTTCAGAAGTGGGTGGACTATGCCAATGAAAACGAGGCCATCATCCTCTTTGACGCGGCCTACGAGGCCTATATCCGCGAGGACGGGATCCCCCATTCCATCTATGAATGCCGCGGTGCGAGAACATGCGCCATCGAGCTTCGGAGCTTTTCCAAGAAAGCCGGCTTTACGGGCCTTCGCCTGGGCTACGCGGTAATCCCGAAGGATTTAAAGCGGAAGGGCGTTACGCTTAACAGCCTCTGGAGCCGCCGCCAGGGTACGAAGTACAATGGGACACCTTACATCATCCAGCGGGCCGGCGAGGCCGTCTACTCGCCGGAGGGCAGCGTCCAGGTAAAGGCCCAGGTGGATCGTTACATGGAAAATGCGGCGCTTCTCGTAAACGGCCTGCAAAAAGCCGGCTATACGGCATACGGCGGCGTCAACTCCCCCTATATCTGGATGAAGACGCCGGGCTCCATGACCTCCTGGGAGTTTTTCGACTTCCTTCTCAACAAGGCCGGCATCGTCGGGACGCCGGGCGCCGGCTTCGGGCCGTCGGGAGAGGGATATTTCCGTCTGACTGCCTTCGGAACCTACGAGAATTCCGTAAAGGCCCTGGAGCGGATTAAGAATTTATAAAAAGCGGCCTTATATCCCCGCCCCGGAAGGAAGAAAATGTCCGGGGCGGGATTTTCGTATGGAGCTTAGACGGCGGAAAAAGTTATTGATTTTATGAATCTTATCTAGTATAGTAGTTGGTAGATTTAGGCAGGGAGATAAGAATCATGATAAAAATTGCAGTGGACGCCATGGGCGGCGACAACGCCCCGGCGGAAATCGTAAAGGGCGCCGTGGAGGCGGTCAATGAGAGAACAGATATCCACGTATTCCTGACGGGAAAAGAAGATGTGGTAAAACAGGAATTAAAAAAACATACGTATAAAGAAGACCAGATCACCGTCGTGAATGCCTCGGAGGTGATCGAAACGGGAGAACCGCCGGTCAATGCCATCCGAAAGAAAAAGGATTCGTCCATCGTAGTCGGCATGAACCTGGTAAAAAGCGGCGAGGCCGACGGCTTCGTTTCGGCCGGAAGCTCCGGCGCCATCTTAGTGGGCGGCCAGGTGATCGTCGGCCGCATCAAGGGCGTGGAGCGCCCGCCCCTTGCGCCGCTAATCCCGACGGAGACAGGCGTATCCCTCTTAATCGACTGCGGCGCCAACGTGGACGCCAGGCCGTCCCACCTGGTGCAGTTTGCCCAGATGGGTTCCCTCTACATGGAGCATGTGGTGGGAATCAAAAATCCGCGGGTGGCCATCGTAAACATCGGCCTTGAGGAAGAAAAGGGCAATGCCCTCGTAAAAGAAACTTTCCCGCTTTTAAGAGAATGCCCCGGCATCAACTTCATCGGCAGCATCGAGGCCAGGGAGATCCCCCACGGCGGCGCCGATGTGATCGTCTGCGAGGCGTTTGTGGGAAATGTGATTTTAAAGCTCTATGAAGGCGTCGGCGCCACGATGCTTTCCATGGTGAAGAAAGGCCTGATGTCGGATCTTCGGAGCAAAATCGGCGCCCTCTTGATAAAGCCGGCCTTAAAGCGGACCATGAAGAGCTTTGACGCCAGCCAGTACGGCGGCGCGCCGCTTCTCGGCTTAAAGGGGCTTGTGGTAAAGACCCACGGAAGCTCCAAGGCCAACGAGGTGAAAAATTCGATTATTCAGTGCATTTCCTTCAAAGAGCAGGCCATCGGCGAGAAAATCGGCGAACGCCTGGGGAAAAAGGAAAATATGAATGCACAGGAAGCGTAAAGCAGAGAGAGGATGAAGCGTATGGAATTTGAAAAACTGCGTCAGATCATTGCAGAGGTGCTTAACGTGGATCCGGAGGAAATCACGATGGAGACCACGTTCGTAGACGACCTGGGAGCCGATTCCCTTGACATCTTCCAGATCATCATGGGAATCGAAGAGGAGTTTGACATCGAAATCCCGACGGAAGCCGCCGAAAAAATCGTAACGGTCGGCGATGCCGCAGAACAGATCAGAACTTCATTGAATTAAGGATCATTGGAAAAAAAGGTGTCCCGTTACGGTGGCACCTTATTTTCCATTTACGCGGGCAGGCGAAAAAAACGGCTTACGGCCCGCGAAACCATGAAACGAAAAGAGGAAACCGCTTTGGAAGAAAAATGGAAAAAACTGGAGAACATCATCGGATACCGCTTTCAGTCACCGAGGCTTTTGTCCCATGCGCTGACCCACAGCTCCTATGCCAACGAAAAGCACTGGGACAAGACGAAGTGCAACGAGCGTCTGGAGTTTTTAGGCGACGCCGTCCTGGAGGTGGCTGCGAGCGAATTTTTGTTCACCCACTATCCGTCCATGCCGGAGGGGGAGATGACGAAGCTTCGGGCCAGCCTTGTCTGTGAGCCGACGCTGGCCTACTGCGCCGAACAGTTCGGCCTCGGCGACTACCTGCTCTTAGGGCGGGGCGAGGAACTGACCGGCGGGAGAAAACGGCCGTCTGTCGTCTCCGATGCCATGGAGGCCGTCATCGGCGCGATCTATCTGGATGGTGGTCTTGCTAATGCAAAAGAGTTCATTCACCGGTTTATTTTAAACGACATTGAACATAAACAGCTCTTTTATGATAGCAAAACTATCTTGCAGGAAATGGTTCAGGCGGAGTCGAAGGAATCCCTGTCCTATGAGCTTCTGCGCGAGGAAGGGCCCGACCACAACAAAAGCTTTGAGGTATGCGTAAAGCTCGGCGGCCGGGAAATCGGCCGCGGAACCGGCCGGACAAAGAAGGCGGCAGAGCAGGTGGCGGCCTACCACGGGATTTGTACCGTAAAAAAGTAGGAAAAGGTGAGACATGTATTTAAAGAGTATCGAAGTTCAGGGCTTCAAGTCCTTTGCCAATAAAATCGTCTTCGACTTCCACAACGGGATCACGGGCATCGTGGGCCCCAACGGCAGCGGAAAAAGCAACGTGGCCGACGCCGTCCGGTGGGTGCTCGGCGAACAGCGCATCAAGCAGCTAAGGGGCGCCAGCATGCAGGACGTGATCTTTTCCGGGACGGAGACGAGAAAGCCCCAGGGCTTTGCCTATGTGGCTATCACCCTGGACAACCAGGACCACAAGCTTGCCATCGACTTTGACGAGGTGACGGTTTCCAGGCGCATCTACCGCTCCGGTGAGAGCGAGTACATGTTAAACGGGAGCCCCTGCCGTTTAAAGGACATCAACGAGCTGTTTTACGACACGGGAATCGGAAAAGAGGGCTACTCTATCATCGGACAGGGCCAGATTGATAAAATTTTAAGCGGACGCCCCGAGGAACGGCGGGAGCTTTTCGACGAGGCGGCCGGGATCGTGAAATTTAAGCGCAGAAAGGCCATTGCCCAGAAAAAACTGGAAGACGAAAAACAGAACTTAATCCGCATAAGCGATATCTTAAGCGAGCTGGAAAAGCAGGTAGGCCCGTTAAAGAAACAGTCGGAGACGGCCAGGGAGTACCTGCGGTTAAAAGAAGATTTAAAACGGTGCGACGTGGGCCTGTTCCTCTCGGAGACGGCAGTGATACGGGAACAGCTTTCGGAAATCACTGAAAACCTCTCTGTCGTCACCGGCGACATGGAAAACTCACGCACAGAGGCGGCCGGGATCCGCGAGACCCAGGAGGCGCTGGAAGAGGAAATCCGCGTCCTTGAGGAAGCCCAGCGAAAAAAGCAGGAGGCGGGAAACGAGGCGCTCATGACGGCCGGAAACCTGGAAGGACAGGTCAATGTCTTAAAGGAACAGATCCGGACCGAGGAGATGAACGCCGAACATATCAAAAACAGGATCACCGCCATCGAAGGAGAACTGAAAGAGCGGGAAGAAAGAAAGAAAGAGTACCAAAGTGAAAAGGAAGGCCTCACAGGACAGGCCGAGGAGATGAAAAAGCGCCTTGAGGAAGCCGAGGAGGCGCTCTCCGCCAGGACAGCCGAGGCAGACAGCCTGGAACAGGGGATTGAGGAGACGAAGGCCGGGATCATCGACGCCCTCAACGAAAAATCCTCGTTTTCCGTAAAAAAACAGCGGTACGATACGATGCTCGAGCAGGTGCAGGTGCGCCGCTCGGAGGTGGCCCAGAAGCTTTTGAAGGTAAAAAGCGACGAAGAGGGCTGGGCCCTTAAGATAAAAGAAGAGGAAGAAAGAAAGAGGGAGCTGGAGGCGGCCATCGAAGAACTGCTTGCCAGGGCAGACGGCCTGGAGGAGGAGATCAAGGCGGCCTCCGGGGAGATTGCAAGGCTCAACAGGAACCTCAACAATACCCAGCAGGAATACCACAGGGCGTCCACACGCCTCGAATCCCTGCGGAACCTGGCGGAGCGGTACGAGGGCTACGGAAACAGCATCCGCCGGGTGATGGAGACGAGGGACAGGGTGCACGGGATCCACGGCGTCGTCGCAGACCTGATTGACGTGCCGAAGGAATACGAGACGGCCATCGAGACGGCTCTCGGCGGCAGCATCCAGAACATCGTCACCGACTCGGAAGAGACGGCAAAGGTGCTGATCGAATACTTAAAGAAGAACAAGTTCGGCCGCGCCACCTTCCTTCCGCTCACCAGTATCTCGGCGCGGGGCGGGTTCGAGCGGCCGGAGGCCTTAAAAGAGCCGGGCGCCATCGGCCTTGCAAGCAGCCTCGTGAAGGCAGACCGGCAGTATGACGGCCTGATTCAGTATCTTTTGGGGCGCGTCCTGGTGGTAAAGGACATCGACACGGCCATTGCCATTGCAAGAAAATACCGCCATTCCTTTCGGATCGTGACGCCGGCCGGCGAGCTGTTAAATCCCGGCGGTTCCATGAGCGGCGGCGCCTATAAAAACTCCAGCAACCTTCTCGGCAGAAAGCGGGAGATGGAGGAGTTTGAAGAGCTCTGCAAAAAGGCACTTCTCCAGGTGGACAGCATCCAGAAGGAGCTGGTGTTCCAGGAGGGGCTTCTGGAGGAACGGAGCGGGGAGTTAGAGACCGTAAAGAAAGAGCTTCAGGCCAGGTATCTGGAGGAAAACACGGCCGGCATGAACCTCTCCAAATTTTCCGAGCGCCAGACAGAGCTTTTGGAGTCCTCGGCCGACATGAAGTTAGAAAACCGCCAGCTGGAGGAACAGATGCAGGAGATCCGCTCGGAGACGGAAAAGCTTTTGGCGGCGATGAAAGTCCTGGAAGAGGAAAATGAAGCCAGGAACCGGCGCATCGAGGAGGACACGAAAGCCCTGGAGACAGCAAGAGAAAACAGAGAGGAAGCCAGACGTTTCCTTTCCGGCATCCAGCTTTCGGCGGCTTCCTTATCCCAGAAAGAGGACTTCCTTTTGGAGAACATGAAGCGCCTCGGGGAAGAAGAAGAAAAGCTTTTAAAAGAAAAAGAAGCCCTGAGCGGAGGCACCGAGCAGAGCGCCGAGGCCGTGGCAGGGAAAAAGAAAGAAATCGAAACGCTTTTCATTCGGATTGAAGAGGAGAAAAAACGGGCGGCCGCCCTCTCGGAGGAGGCCGGCCAGGCCTCGGAGGCAAAAGAGGAAAAGAACAGGACGAGAAGACAGCTCTCCGAAAAGCGGGAAGAGCTTTCCGACCGGATTTCCAGGCTTGACAAAGAAGCCTTCCGCCTTCAAAATCAGAAGGAAAAGCAGGAGGAGCGCCAGGAGGGCCTCGTAAATTACATGTGGAGCGAATACGGGCTCACCTATTCCACTGCCGCAGAGCTTTCAAACGGTGAAGAAGTGCCGGTTCCCGAGCTGAAAAAACAGATCCATGAGTTAAAAACAAGTATCCGCGCCCTTGGAAATGTCAACGTCAATGCCATCGAGGACTACAAGGAAATTTCAGAGCGGTATGAGTTCATGAAAGGCCAGCACGACGATTTGACGGCGGCCCAGGAGACCTTATATAAAATCATTGAGGAGCTGGACACCGGCATGCGCCGCCAGTTTGCGGAAAAATTCGCCGAGATCCGACGGGAATTTGACCGGGTGTTTAAAGAACTGTTCGGCGGCGGCCACGGAACCCTGGAGCTCATCGAGGACGAGGACATCTTAGAGGCAGGGATCCAGATTATCTCGCAGCCGCCGGGAAAGAAGCTCCAGAACATGATGCAGATGTCCGGCGGCGAAAAGGCGCTGACGGCCATTGCCCTTTTGTTTGCCATCCAGAATTTAAAGCCGTCGCCGTTCTGCCTGCTTGACGAGATTGAGGCGGCCCTGGATGATTCCAACGTGGACCGGTTCGCAAAATACTTACACAAGCTGACGAAAAATACCCAGTTCATCGTCATCACCCACCGGCGCGGCACCATGGTGTCAGCGGACCGGCTGTATGGTATCACCATGCAGGAAAAAGGTGTTTCGACGCTTGTTTCCGTCAGTCTCATAGAAAATGATCTGGATAAATAAGGAGGACTTCCCATGGAAGAGAAGAAAAAAGGCTTTTTTTCCCGTCTTGTGGCGGGACTTTCCAAAACCAGGGACAACATCGTCTCGGGAATGGATTCGATCTTTTCCGGCTTTTCCGCCATTGACGAGGACTTTTATGAAGAGCTGGAAGAGACGCTGATTATGGGGGACATGGGGATCCAGACGACGATGGCTGTCATCGAGGATTTGAAAAAGACCGTAAAGGAACAGCATATCAAGGATCCGTCCCAGTGCCGGGAGGTGTTAATCGAGAGCATCCGGAAAAAAATGGATCTCGGCGAAAACGCCTACGAATTTGAAAACAGAAAATCCGTCGTCCTGGTGATCGGCGTCAACGGCGTCGGAAAGACCACGTCCATCGGAAAGCTGGCCGACCAGCTAAAAGCCGATGGAAAGCGGGTGATCCTGGCGGCAGCCGACACCTTCCGCGCCGCGGCCATTGAACAGCTCACGGAGTGGGCCAACCGGGCCGGCGTGGAGATCATCGCACAGAAAGAGGGCTCCGACCCGGCGGCCGTGATTTATGACGCCATTTCGGCGGCAAAATCCAGAAACGCCGACGTCCTGATCTGTGATACGGCAGGCCGCCTTCACAACAAAAAGAACCTGATGGAGGAATTAAAAAAGATCAACCGCATCATCGACAAGGAGTACCCGGAGGCTTACCGGGAAACACTTGTAGTCCTGGACGGTACCACCGGCCAGAACGCCCTTGTCCAGGCAAGACAGTTCATGGAGGCGGCAAATATTACGGGCATCATCCTCACAAAATTAGACGGGACGGCCAAAGGCGGCATTGCCGTGGCGATCCAGTCGGAGCTTGGCATCCCGGTGAAATACATCGGCGTCGGCGAGAAGATCGACGACCTCCAGAAATTCAATTCCCATGATTTTGTAAACGCACTGTTCCAGAGAGACGAAAGCAGAGAGAAAGAAGAGGGCTGACAGAGATGATAGAAGAACTGACACTGGAAAAATTTGAAGAGGCATCGGAAATCGTAAAAGAAATCACGCTGGAGACAAAGCTCGTGTACAGCGAATACTTTTCTGCCAGCACCGGCAACAAGGTCTATTTTAAGCCGGAGAACATGCAGTACACAGGCGCCTACAAGGTGCGCGGCGCCTACTATAAAATCAGCCAGCTCACGAAAGAAGAGCGGGAGCGGGGCCTGATTACGGCGTCGGCCGGAAACCATGCCCAGGGCGTCGCCTACGCGGCCAGGCTGGCCGGCGTAAAGGCCACGGTCGTCATGCCGGTCATGACGCCGCTCATCAAGGTGAACCGCACGAAGGGCTACGGCGCTGAGGTGGTTTTGGAGGGCGAGGTTTTTGACGACGCCTGCGCCCACGCCTACAAGCTGGCGGACGAGTACGGCTACACCTTCGTCCATCCCTTCAACGACCTGGAAATCGCCACGGGCCAGGGCAGCATCGCCATGGAAATCGTAAAAGAGCTGCCGACCGTGGACTACATCCTGGTGCCGGTGGGCGGCGGCGGCCTCTGCACAGGTATTTCCACCCTGGCGAAATTTTTAAATCCCAACATCAAGGTCATTGCCGTGGAACCGAAAGGCGCCGCCTGCCTGTATGAGTCGAAAAAAGCCGGCCATGTGGTGACGGTGCCCCACATCAACACCATCGCCGACGGCACGGCCGTCCAGACGCCTGGCGACAAGCTGTTCCCGTACCTGATGAAGAACGTGGACGACGTCATCACCGTGGACGATTCCGAGCTGATCGTTTCCTTCCTCGACATGGTGGAAAATCACAAGATGATCGTCGAAAACTCCGGCCTGCTGACCGTAGCGGCCTTAAAGCACTTAAATTTTGAAAACAAAAAAGTGGTGTCCGTCTTAAGCGGCGGCAACATGGACGTGATTACCATGGCGTCCGTCGTCCAGAACGGCCTTCTCCAGCGCGACCGCGTCTTCTCCGTATCCGTAAGGCTTCCTGACCGCCCCGGCCAGCTTGCCAAGGTGTCGGCGTTAATCGCAGAGCTTCAGGGCAACGTCATCCGCCTGGAGCACAACCAGTTTGCCACCATCAACCGAAACTCCGCCGTGGAGCTTAAGATCACCCTGGAGACCTTCGGAACTGACCACAAGAATTCCATCGTGGCGGCCCTCGAGGAAGCCGGATACTCCCCGAAAGTGGAGCGGCCCACGGGAATTTACATGTAGGAGACGGCCATGGAGACGGAGAAAGAGGAATATCTGGCAGCAGCCAGACAGAACGCTGTCTATCTGGCGAAGTGGCTGTGGTTTTCCCTTCTGATGGGAACCGGCTGCGGCCTGATCGGCGCCGCCTTCGGCCGGCTTTTGTCCCTGGCTTCCGAAACCTTCGGCCGCCTGGGCTTCCTGTTATACCTGATGCCGGCGGCCGGGATTGTAATCGTACTGATCCATGAGCTGTTTCATCAGGTGGGAAACAAGGGGACGAACCTGGTGCTGGAATCCGTTTCCTCGGATGAAACAATCAGCCCGTCGGTGCTCCCGTGTATTTTCAGCTCGGCGATTCTTACCCATTTTGTCGGCGGTTCTGCTGGTAAAGTGGGGGCATCACTTCAAATGGGCGGCTGCTTTGGAAATATAGTGGGAGAGATCTTCCATCTCGACCAGAGAGACAAAAAGGTGCTCATCATGAGCGGCATGAGCGGCTGCTTTGCGGCCATCTTCGGCACGCCGCTGGCGGCGGCTGTCTTCGGGATGGAGGTCATAAGCGTCGGCGTCCTTTACTATGCGGCGCTTCTTCCCTGTGTGCTGTCGGCGTTTTTAGCTGCCCATGTGGCGGGGCTTTTCGGCGTCACCGGCGATAAATTCCCTCTGGAAACGCTGCCGGCTGCGGACGTCCGCCTGTTCCTTTTAATCCTTCTTCTGGCCGTTTCGGGGGCCGTTTGCAGCGGCTTATTCTGCATCCTCTTAAGAGGCGTACGAAAGGTTTTCCTTTCGCGGATCCGGAACATTTTTCTGAGAATCCTGGCGGCCTCGGCAGTTTTCATCGCCCTTACGGCCGTTGTGGGGAACCGGGACTACTGCGGCACAGGCGCCGGCTTAATGGCCGCAGCCATGACCGGCGGCGTGCCGTATGCGGCGTTTCTTTTAAAGATGCTTTTTACGGCTGTGACCCTTGGCGGCGGTTTTAAGGGTGGAGAAATTGGCCCAAGCCTTTCGGTGGGCGCATGCCTTGGCGCGGCCTTCGGGAACGTGTTTGGGATTTCTCCGGCGCTCTGCGCGGCCTGCGGGATGCTGTCGCTGTTTTCCGGCGTCACAAACTGCCCGGTGGCCTCGCTGTTTCTGGGCTTTGAGCTTTTCGGTACGGAAGGGATCCTGTATTTCGCTGTGACCGTGGCGTTAAGCTTTGCCATGTCCGGCTACTACGGCCTTTACAGCAGCCAGAAATTTACATATTCCAAGACAAAGACGGAATTCATAAACAGGAAGGCAAATTAAAAATCGCGCCTGCGGCATGCCAAAAAACGGCGCCCGCAGTGCGGCGTCGGAAAAAAGTCCTTGACAAACGGCGCCCAGATGCTATACTAGAGAAACAAATGAAATTGCAAACACGCTGACAGGAAGAGTAGCCCTGAGGAAGGTTCAGAGAGAGGTGCATTTGGTGTGAGCGCCTCACGGGAATCAGGAGGAAGACCACCCTGGAGTGTCCCTTAATCGGGAACGGTGATTCCGTTATCATCAAATGAGTGGCATGAAATTTTCATGCAAGCAGGGTGGAACCGCGATGTAAAAGTCGTCCCTTGGCAGATCCGGAGAGGATTGGCCAGGGGGCGTTTTTTTGTTTCGTAGCCCGAAAATCTGTCTGTCAGAAACAAGAGGCCGCGGAAACGAAACCGATGGCATAAAAAGGAGAATCAGTATGAAGATCACATTGAAAGACGGCTCCGTAAGAGAGTACGAGAACCCGATGTCCGTCCTGGACATCGCAAAGGACATCAGTGAAGGCCTGGCAAGGATGGCCTGCGTCGCTGAGATCGACGGCGAGGAGGCCGATCTGAGAACGGTTTTCGATAAGGACTGCCATTTAAGCATCTTAACGGCAAAGGATCCGGAGGGCCTTTCCGCACTCCGCCACACGGCCAGTCATGTGATGGCACAGGCCATCAAGAGGCTGTGGCCGGGCACCAAACTTGCCATCGGCCCGTCCATCGCAGACGGCTTCTACTACGACGTGGACTCCGAGGAGCCGATCATGGCCGAGGATCTGGAGAAGATCGAGGCTGAGATGAAGAAAATCATCAAAGAGGCGCTGCCGCTGGAGCGGTTCGAGCTTCCGCGGGCCGAGGCCATCGCACTCATGAAGGAAAAAGACGAACCGTACAAGGTAGAGCTGATCGAAGACCTTCCCGAAGACTCCGTCATCAGCTTCTATAAGCAGGGCGAGTTCACCGACCTCTGCGCCGGCCCCCACCTGATGAACACGAAAGACGTGGGCAAGGCCTTCAAGCTTATGAACATCGCCGGCGCTTACTGGCGCGGAAGCGAGAAAAACAAGATGCTCACGAGAATCTATGCGACGGCATTCCCGAAAAAGGAAGAGCTGGAAGCATACATCACGATGATGGAGGAAGCGAAAAAGCGCGACCACAGAAAGCTCGGAAGAGAGCTTGGCCTTTTCATGATGCATGAGGCCGGCCCCGGCTTCCCGTTCTTCCTTCCGAAGGGCATGATTTTAAAGAATACGCTTCTCGACTATTGGCGCGAGATCCACAAGAAGGCCGGATACGTGGAAATTTCCACGCCGATCATCTTAAACAGGAAGCTCTGGGAGACCTCCGGCCACTGGGATCACTATAAAAATAACATGTACACGACGGTCATCGACGAGGAAGACTATGCCATCAAGCCGATGAACTGTCCCGGCGGCGTTCTCGTCTACGCCTCCGAACCGCGCTCCTACCGTGATTTGCCCCTGCGGATGGGTGAGCTGGGCATCGTCCACCGCCATGAAAAATCCGGCCAGCTCCACGGCCTGATGCGCGTCCGCTGCTTTACCCAGGACGACGCCCACATTTTCATGACGCCGGAGCAGATCCGCGACGAGATCAAGAACGTAGCAAGGCTGATCCATGAGGTTTACTCCCTGTTCGGCTTCAAGTACCATGTGGAGCTTTCCACAAGGCCGGAGGACAGCATGGGAAGCGACGAGGACTGGGAGCTGGCAACAGAATCTCTCCGCGGCGCCCTGGACGACCTCGGTGTCGATTACGTGGTGAACGAAGGCGACGGCGCCTTCTACGGCCCGAAGATCGACTTCCATCTGGAAGACTCCATCGGACGTACCTGGCAGTGCGGTACGATCCAGCTTGACTTCCAGCTTCCGCAGCGGTTTGAGCTGGAATACATCGGCGCAGACGGCGAGAAACACCGCCCGATCATGATTCACCGCGTGGCGTTCGGCTCCATCGAGCGTTTCATCGGTATCCTGATTGAGCATTTTGCAGGCGCATTCCCCACCTGGCTGGCTCCGGTACAGGTAAAGGTGCTCCCGATCTCCGAAAAGCATGAAGCGTATGCCCAGAAGATCAAGGATGAGCTGGATGCTGCCGGCATCCGCGCCGAAATCGACTTGAGAAACGAAAAGATCGGCTACAAGATCCGCGAGGCTCAGACCCAGAAGATCCCGTATATGCTGATTGCAGGACAGAAAGAGGAAGAAGAGGGCACTGTCTCCGTGAGAAGCCGCTTCAAAGGCGACGAAGGCTCTGCAAACCTTGCCGACTTCATCGAAAGCATCAAAAAAGAGACTGCCTCCCGGGAAATCCGTCAGGTGGAAGTGAAAAAAGAAGAAAAATAATGCGGCGGCAGGCCGTTTATGCAAATGTCCCGGTGGATTTCTCCCCGGGACGTTTGTGTTTCCATAGATTTCCGAAACTGGAAGAAATATTTGGGAAAATGTAAGAAAAAAGTGCGGGATTTTCGGAGAATTTTCCGATATAATAGGAGAAAATAAGTGATATGGGAGGAAATTCTATGAAAAAGTTATTTGCTTGCCTGCTGGCCGTTACTGTGGCACTTTCCGCCGCCGGGTGCCAGAAGAAAGAAGAACCGATGGATGTGTTCAAGAAGGCTGCTGAGAAAAATGCCGAGCTGGACTCCATCGACATGACAAGCTCCATGAACATGACGATGGCGATGGGCGAAAACAGTCTTGACTTCGGTACGGATATGGATGTAAAAATGTCCGGAGCGTCTTCCGACGATCTGAAATACTATGCCGAGACCTCGACAAACATTATGGGAACATCCCTGAATATGACCATGTTTTACACGGAAGGCTATTATTATCTGGACATGGAAGGGGACAAGATGAAATACGCCATGGATATAGAAACGATGATGGAAGAAGCGGAAAAGGCGGGAATCGACACCGTGGAGGCCGACTGGATCAGCGAAATTTCCATGGAAGAGTCCGGTGATGACAAGATCCTGACCTTCACAGCCGATCCGGCGAAGATGGATTCCTATGTCCAGGAGCTTCTCGGCGCATCCGGCGCCTTTGATGAGCTGGCGGATTCCGGAATGACAATCGAGAGCGTCTCCGGCGTCTACACGGTGGGAAAAGACGGCTACTATAAAGATATGAAGCTTGACATGACCTTTAAAATGACGGTGGAAGGCACGGAAGTGGAGATGACAGTTTCCATGGACGCAGTCATCAACAACCCGGGCCAGCCGGTTACGGTAGAGATCCCGTCCACGGAAGGGTACACGGAAATTGACATCAGTGAGCTGGATTTGGCAGCGTAAGGAGGAAATGCAATGTGCAGCCGGTTTCACATAAGCCTCCGGGGGAAGAAGCTCCTGGAGGGCTTTCCCGGCTTTGAAGAATTTAAAGAAGGAGAGATCCGGCCCGGCGATTTGTCGCCGGTTCTCTTTTTCTTTGATGAGAAGCCGGGACTGAAGATTTTGAGATGGGGCTTCCGCCCGGAAGGAAAAAGCGGCCTTGTTTTCAACGCCAGGTCGGAGAGCGCCGGGGAGCGGCCGATGTTTAAGCAGTGTTTCAAAGAACGCCGCTGCATCATTCCCGCCTCCTGGTTCTATGAGTGGAACCGGGAAAAAGAGAAGATGAAATTTGAAGACGGGAGCGGCAGCCCGCTTTTGTATCTGGCAGGCTTATGGAGGAAGGAAGAGGACGGCGGCCGCTTCGTGGTTCTGACGACAGAGGCCAATGCCTCCATGGCGCCGGTTCACGACAGGATGCCGCTGCTTCTTAAAAGAGAGGAACTGGCCGGCTGGTGTGCCGACGAAGAGTCCGCCGGAAAGCTTCTGAAAAAAAGGCCGGAGGAGCTTCTTCGCTCCTCCGACTATGAACAGCTTCGTCTGTTTTAACCGACGTAAATCGGGTATTCCCGGTACGGCTCCGTGTGGCCGATGATTTCCGCCACGGGAACCAAATCTTTTAACCGCCTTAAAAAGCCCTCGCCGGCCGCTTCCGGGACGGCGATTAAGAGGCCGCCCGACGTCTGCGGGTCAAAGAGCAGGTCACTGACATTTTCGGGCACGGAATCCGAAATGGAGACGAGGCCGTCCAGATATCCGCGGTTTTTGTATGCATTTGCCGGTACAATCCCCATGGAGGCGTAATCCAGCGCCCCGGGGAGTGCCGGTATTTTTTTGCTGTCGATGAAAAAGCTCTGCCCGCTGCCGGCCGCCATTTCGTAGCAGTGGCCCAGAAGGCCGAAGCCGGTCACGTCGGTGCAGGCATGGATGATGGGCTCTTTCTCCATCACTAACGCCGCGTACTTATTGAGGAATTCCATGGAATCCACGGCCGCCTTGTGCTCCGCCGGCGTAAGGATCCCGCCGCGGTCGGCTGTCGTCAGGATTCCGGAGCCCAATGCCTTTGTGAGGATCAGCACATCGCCGGCCGGCGCCGCATTGTTTTTAAGCACCTTGTCCGGATGGACGAAGCCGGTGACGGAAAGGCCGTATTTGGGCACGGGATCCTTGATGGTATGGCCGCCGACCACCATGGCGTCGGCCTCGGCCACTTTTTCGTAGCCGCCCTGGAGAATGGCCTGGAGGTGTTCCTTTGCGAGATCCTCCGGGAAGCAGAACACGTTCATGGCTAACTTCGGACGGCCGCCCATGGCGTACACATCGCTTAGGGAATTGGCCGCCGCGATTTTCCCATATTCGTAGGGATCGTCCACCACAGGCGGGAAAATATCGACGGTCTGGATCAGTGCCAGTTCCTCGTTTACTTTATAGACAGCGGCATCGTCGCTGGTGTCGAAGCCGACTAAAAGGTTCGGGTCGGAAAATTTGGGCAGGTGACACAAAACTTGTGCCAGGGCATCGGGGCCCACCTTGGCCGCTCAGCCGCCCTGCTTTGTCATGGATGTGAGCTTGATGGATGACATGCTGCCAACCTCCTTTTCTGATCGCCCCTAGAAGGGCTTTTCGATGTTATATTCATTGATTTTATTGAAAATCTGGCGGGCGCTGATGTTTAGCTCCTTGGCTGCTGCGTTGATGTTCCAGCCGGTCTGCCGGAGCGCCCATTCCAGATATTCCTTTTCACTGCGCCTCTTAAACTCCTTCCAGGAGATCATCTCATGGGTGCTGTAAGAGGAAGTCGGCGTCGTCCTGTGGAGATTATAGAGGATCGGGAGCCCCTCCGTGGTAATCACATGGTTCTGGGACAGGACAACCATCCGGTCGATGGTGTTTTTTAGCTCTCTGATATTTCCCGGATAGTCATAACTTGTGAGAAACTCCCAGGCTTTATCCTCGATCTTATCAATGCGGATCTCGTTTTCCTCCTGGGCCTTCTTTAAAAGAAAGTGGATCATCCCCTCCAAATCCTCTTTGCGCTCCCTTAAAGGCGGGATCCGGATGACGATGGTGCTGACCCGGTAGAAAAAGTCTTCCCGGAAGGTGCCGTTTAAGACCTCGGTGGGCAGATCACGGCTGGTGGCCGTAATCAGGCGGAAGTCCAGATATTTTTTGTTGTTCCCGCCGAGCCGCTCGATTTCCTTTGTCTCGATGGCCCTCAGAAGCTTCACCTGGGTCGTCAGGCTGACGTCACCGATGGCATCAAGAAACAGCGTCCCGTGATCGGCCAGCTCAAACTTTCCGACCCGCCGCCTTATGGTGTCGGAAAAGATGCCCGGCTCCATGCCGAAAAGCTCCGGCTCCAGAAGGGATTCGGTGTAAGCGTTGCAGTTTACGGCCACAAAGGGCTTGTCCGAACGGCGGCTCAGAAGGTGGATATACTGCGCCGCCACGTCCTTTCCCGTTCCCGACTCGCCGATTAAAAGCACGTTGGCATTGGAAGCCGCCACCCGCCGGCAGTCCTGAAGCGTCCTCTGGTAGGCGGCTGATTTTGTTTTCATGAAAAAGGAACTTTCAAATTCCTGCTGATTCATCTGTGGATCCTTTCAAAGCGCTGTGAGATTCTATCTGGTATTATAGCGGATTTCATGGAAAATGACAATGGTTTCTAAAAACCAAACGATTCCTTGACAAATGGGCCAAAGGGGCTTAAACTTAAATTAGGAGAATTTTGGCCGGAGGAAAGGCTTGATGGGAGAGCAGCAGACAAAGCGGACCGTCACCGGACGGGAATTAAAATGGATTGCCGTCCTTTCCATGACGCTCGATCACATCGGCGCTGTCCTCGTGGAACCAAAAATCCCCGGATTCTCGAACCCCTATGCGGCGGAAACATTCCTGACCGGAGGGGAGACATCTTATCTTTACTGGCTCGATGTGGTACTCCGGTACGCCGGCCGTCTGGCCTTCCCGATTTTCTGCTTCCTTCTTGCGGAAGGCTTTCTCCATACGCGGAGCCGGAAACGGTATGCCCTTCGGCTTGCATGCTTTGCTGTTGTCTCAGAATTTCCTTATGATATGGCACGGGCCGGGACATGGTTTGATCCTGAAAGCCAGAATGTGTTTGCAGCCCTGTTCCTTTGCCTGGCGCTTATGGAAGCGCTGGCGCGCTGGGAGGCGAAAAGCGCACAGATGCCTGCCTTTTTCGGCGGGGCCGTTCTCCTGACCGGGGCCTTCTGCCTGGCGGCGGAACTTGCCTGCTGTGACTACGGCTTTTTGGGGCCGCTTCTCGTTTCCGTCCTGTACCTGTTTCGGAACGATAAGAGAAACCAGCTCCTTTTTGGCGCAGCCATCGTCTCCGTGGAGGTGACGGCGCCTCTTGCCTTCCTTTTAATCCGGCTGTATGATGGGACGCAGGGAAAGAAGAACGGGAAGTATTTCTTCTATATTTATTATCCGCTCCATCTGCTGATCCTCAGTATGGTGGGGAAATTAGTCACATAACGGCGGCTTATCCGTGTAACGGCCGTCGAATGAGAAAAAAACTTCCGAAGAGAGAAAAAAACTTCGGTCTCATTGGAGAAAAGTGGAGAAAAAAATTTCAATCCTCTTTTCAAACAGATAAAAGTATGTTATCTTATAGATGCATAGAAAAAAACTATACTGGTTTTTGTGTGCATAGAAAAGATTGAAACAGGACATGTCCTGAATCAATAGAGGGTGGAAAGCGATGTATCGGATTGTGACAAACAACAGGCTCTGCCGTGATAAATACGGCAGCCAGGTCGAAATGGATTATCTGGAAAACGGGAGCTATCTCGACGTGCTCCTGAAGGTAAAGGACTATATCCAGAAAGGCTGGTGCCTGGAGACACATCCGATGACGGGAAGCTTAAAGCCCAACCAGACCCCATATAAATCGGTTATGATCTCGAACCGGCCTGTGGACCGTGAAGATTTCTACAATCAGGAAATCACCATGGAAAACAGCGTCAGTATCTGTCAGAAGTTTCAGGCGATCCGGCAGACGCCGGACTGGCCGGAGCGTCTCAGGGAAGACTACCGGGAAGTGGATCTTTCGCTGATTGAAGGGGCGCTACAAAAAATCCTAAATTTTTAAGAAAGCGGGGGAAGCAGAGCGATGAAACTCGAATTAGGAATCATTCCGATTAGCGACATTCAGTTCGGAGCAGAATCCAAGGTGGAAAACGGTACCATCTATGTGAATGCCGACGAGTTGAAAGCCCTTCTGCTGGAAGACGAATCTCTCAAGTCCGTTGAGTTTGACATTGCCAAACCGGGCGAGAGCGTTCGCATCATGCCGGTCAAAGATGTAATTGAACCGCGCGTGAAGGTTAGCGGAGAAGGGGCAATGTTCCCAGGAGTAATTTCCAAGGTGGCAACCGTTGGAAGCGGACGTACAAACGTCCTTCGCGGAAGCGCAGTTGTAACCACAGGAAAGATCGTGGGATTCCAGGAAGGCATTATTGACATGTGCGGCACAGGAGCGGAGTACACACCGTTCTCCAAGTTAAACAACCTGGTGGTTGTTTGCGAGCCTGTGGACGGACTTGCAAAGCATGCCCATGAGCATGCAGTCCGTATGGCTGGCCTTAAGGCTGCTGATTACATCGGCAAGCTGGCTAAGGACATTGAGGCAGAAGAGGTTGAAACGTATGAGACCGTATCTGTGAAGGAAGGCCTTGCAAAATGGCCGGAGCTTCCGAGAGTCGCTTATGTTCTGATGCTTCAGAGCCAGGGACTTATGCATGACACCTATGTCTACGGTGTGGACATGAAACAGTCTCTGCCGACCATCATCAATCCGACAGAAACCATGGATGGCGCAATCTTAAGCGGAAACTGCGTTTCTGCATGCGACAAGAACACCACCTACCACCATCTGAACAATCCGGTTATCAAGGATCTGTTTGCTCAGCATGGCAAGACCTTGAACTTTGTAGGCGTTATCATTACAAATGAGAACGTGTACCTGGCTGATAAGATGCGTTCCTCTGACTGGACAAGCAAACTCTGCGAGTGGCTTGGCTTAGACGGCGCAATCGTATCCCAGGAAGGCTTCGGAAACCCGGATACCGACCTGATCATGAACTGCAAGAAGATCGAGGGCAAGGGCGTTAAGACTGTTATCATCACCGATGAGTACGCAGGCCGCGACGGCGCTTCCCAGTCCTTAGCAGATGCTGATGCTGCTGCAAACGCAGTAGTAACAGGCGGAAATGCCAATGAAGTGATTCACCTTGGCCCGATGGACAAGGTAATCGGATATCCGGAAGTTGCGGATATCATCGCAGGCGGATTTGACGGCAGCCTTCAGAAGGACGGCTCCATCGTCGCTGAGCTTCAGGTTATCACCGGCGCTACAAACGAGATGGGCTTCAACAAGTTGAGCGCCAGATAGGAGGAAAAGATGTCGAAGTTAAGAGTAGTTCACTACATTAATCAGTTCTTCGCCAACATCGGCGGCGAAGAAAAAGCTGATTATCAGCCGGAACTGCGGGAAGGCGTGGTTGGACCTGGTATGGCCTTCAACCAGGCTTTCGGTGAAGAGGCAGAGATCGTTGCTACCGTTATCTGCGGCGACTCCTACTTCAACGAGAACGTAGACTCCGCAACGAAGACGGTTCTTGACATGATCAAGAGCCAGAATCCGGATCTGGTAATCTGCGGACCGGCCTTCAACGCCGGACGTTACGGCGTAGCCTGCGGTACCGTAGCTTCTGCCGTAAAGAAAGAGCTTGGACTTCCGGTTGTTACCGGTATGTACAAGGAGAACCCGGGCGCTGATATGTACAAGAAAGACGTATATATCGTTTCTACAAAGAACAGCGCAGCCGGCATGAGAGACGCCGTTAAGAAGATGGCTCCCCTGGCATTAAAGGTTGCCAAGGGTGAGAAGATCGGCGCTTCCGCTGAGGAAGGCTACATGCCGAACGGCCTTCGTGTGAACTTCTTCGAGAAGAAGAGAGGTTCCGAGCGTGCCGTTGAGATGCTTGTTAAGAAGCTTGCAGGCAAAGAGTTTGAGACCGAGTATGAGATGCCGAGCTTTGACCGTGTTGCTCCTGGTGAGGCGATCAAAGACATGTCCAAGGCAAAAATTGCCCTGGTTACATCCGGCGGTATCGTACCGAAGGGCAACCCGGATCATATCGAGTCCTCCAGTGCTTCCAAGTACGGACAGTACGACATTGAGGGCGTTACCGATCTGACTGCTGAGACGTATGAGACGGCTCACGGCGGCTATGACCCGGTATATGCGAACGAAGACGCAGACCGCGTACTTCCGATTGATATCATCACCGAATTCATTAAGGAAGGAAAAATCGGCAGCCTTCATAAGTATTTCTACACCACCGTTGGTAACGGAACGGCGGTAGCGAATGCGAAGAAGTTTGCGACGGAGATCGGCCAGAAGCTGGTTGACGACCATGTTGATGCCGTAATTCTCACCTCGACCTGAGGTACCTGTACTCGTTGCGGTGCAACGATGGTTAAGGCTATTGAGAGCTATGGTATTCCGGTTGTTCATATTGCAACCGTAGTCCCGATTTCCCAGACCGTGGGCGCAAACCGTATCGTCCCGGCTGTCGCAATTCCGCATCCGTTAGGAAACCCCGCCCTGACTCTTGAGGAAGAGAAGGAAATCAGGAGAAAGATTGTTTCCAAGGCTTTGGAAGCATTACAGACACCGGTTGAAGACCAGACTGTTTTTGAGTGGAAATAGTTTCAGTTAAATCAATCGAAAAAAGGAGAGACATCCCATGGATAAGATATATGATGTGATTATCCTGGGGGCAGGCCCGGCTGGATTAGCAGCCGGCCTGTACTCCGGAAGATATCGCCTTTCCACCCTGGTAATCGAGAAGGCCAAGGATGGCGGGCAGATCGCAATCACGGATGAAATCGAAAATTATCCCGGTCAGATGGTGGAAGGCGAGAGCGGCCCGTCCCTGATCGAGAGGATGACAAAGCAGGTGGAGAAGTTCGGCGCAGAGCGCGTGAGCGACACCATCAACAAGGTAGAGCTGGATGGCGACATCAAGAAGCTCTACGGAACCAAAGACACCTATCAGTGCCGCGCACTGATCATTGCGACAGGTGCATTCCCGAGGCCAATCGGCTGCAAGAGAGAGGGCGAATTCATGGGCAAGGGCGTATCGTTCTGCGCCACCTGTGATGCAAACTTCTTCGAGGATATGGAAGTATTCGTAGTCGGCGGCGGAGATTCCGCTGTGGAAGAGGCAATGTATCTGACGAAATTCGCAAGGAAGGTCACGATTATCCACAGAAGAGATGAGCTTCGCGCTGCCAAATCCATCCAGGAGAAAGCATTCAAGAACCCGAAGCTGCATTTCATGTGGGATACGGTTGTGGACGAGCTCCACGGTGACGGCATCCTCGACGGAATGACGGTCAAGAATACGAAGACCGGCGAACTTACGAGAATTGATGCAGATCCCGATGACGGCATGTTCGGCCTCTTCGGCTTCATCGGCTACAACCCGAGAAGCGAACTGTTCGAGGGCATGATCGACATGGAGAACGGCTACATCAAGACGGATGACAACATGCACACCAATATCCCGGGCGTATATGCGGCAGGTGATATCCGTGTAAAGAGCCTCCGCCAGGTTGTAACGGCTGCTGCTGACGGCGCTATCGCTGCACAGCAGGCTGAGAAGTATATTGCTGACCTTCACTAATTTCCATACATATATGGAAGAAAGGATGTCTTAGATATGGTAGAGTTAACAAAGGAAACCTTTGAAGAAGAAGTATTAAAGGCTGAGGGCACTGTTCTCGTAGACTTCTACGGCGACGGCTGCGTTCCCTGCCAGGCTCTGATGCCGCATGTTCATGCTATGGAAGACACCTACGGCAAGGACATCAAATTCACGGCTCTCAACACCACAAAGGCTCGCCGTCTGGCTATCGGCCAGAAGATCCTGGGCCTTCCGGTTATCGCTCTTTACAAGGACGGCGAGAAGATCGCTGAGTGCGTAAAGGACGACGCAACCGTTGAGAACATTGAGGCTATGATCAAGGCTCATCTGTAAGGATGAGATGCCGTATTTCGCGGCAGACTAAAGATGTGAATTACACGTTTATGTGTTTTTCAAAAATCTGCGGTGTCTCTGATGCCGCAGGCAAATGCAGCGGCGCAGGGTTTCCTGTGCTGAAAGCCACAAATAAATAAAGGAGGAAAAGATGCTATGGCTATCCTGAATGGTAAGAAAGTAGTTATCATCGGAGACCGCGACGGTATTCCAGGGCCATCCATCGAAGCATGCGTTAAGACGGCAGGCGCAGATGTAGTATTTTCATCTACCGAGTGCTTTGTCTGAACGTCCGCGGGTGCTATGGACCTTGAGAACCAGAAGAGGGTTAAAGATTTCGCAGAAAAATACGGACCGGAGAATTTAGTTGTTGTTCTCGGTGCCGCTGAGGGTGAGGCAGCCGGACTGGCAGCCGAGACCGTTACTGCGGGTGACCCGACGTTCGCAGGCCCATTAGCAGGAGTCCAGTTGGGACTGACTGTATATCACATTTGTGAGGACGAGATGAAGGCAGAGGTAGATGCCGCTGTCTACGATGAGCAGATTAGTATGATGGAAATGGTTATGGATGTGGACGATATTGCAAACGAGATGTCCTCTATCCGCGAGCAGTATTGTAAGTATCTGTAACAAAACTGCCTGCCCGGCAGCCTTCTTGTGCGCTGTGGCAAACGTAAAGGGGCGCCGTAAAAAGCGCCCCCATTTCAAAATATGAGGTGTAGTGATGAACGGGTATCCAGTATTAAAAGGGGCCAGTTATACACTGGCAATTACACCGGATATGGTAATCCATAACGGTACGACACAGACAACAGAAATGGTCGTGAATCCGGACTCCGAGTATTTAAAGGAACTTCCGGGACATTTGAGAAGCTTTGAGGATGCGGTATCCTACATACCGAATCAGGTGTATATTGGAAATGCCAAGCCGGCAGACCTGGCTGCTACGGAATTTCCGTTCTATGACAAGAAGTGGCCGGACGCTTCCCGCGACGGCAAGTACGGTCAGATCATGCCGCAGGACGAGTTCTACGGACTGATGCAGATCTGTGATGTTTTTGACCTGGTGCTGCTTGAGAAAGATTTTGCACAGGCTGTAAAGGCGAAACTGGCTGCCCAGAATCTTTTGAAAGAAGATCAGCTGGCAGTTCTTGATAAAAACACAAGCACTTCGGAGGAAATCGCTGCTCTCGTAAACGATGAGCATTCCGAGGGCCTCTATCACGAGGGCAAGCTGGTAGGCGCTGTAAAGCGTGCCCATGACGTAGACGTAAACCTGTCTGCTCATGTTATGCTTGAGAACCTTGTGACGAAGGCTTCCAACGTCCTTTCCCTGATCGAGCTGGTTAAGAAGGCCGGCGTAAATCCGGAGGAAGTGGACTATGTCATCGACTGCTGCGAGGAGGCCTGCGGCGATATGAACCAGAGAGGCGGCGGAAACTTTGCGAAAGCTGCTGCTGAGATTGCCGGCTTCACAAACGCAACAGGTTCCGATGTCCGCGGTTTCTGCGCCGGCCCGGCTCATGCGCTTCTGCATGCTGCTGCTATGGTTAAGGCAGGAACCTTCAAGCACGTTGTCGTTACGGCTGGCGGCTGTACCGCTAAGCTCGGTATGAACGGCAAGGATCATGTAAAGAAAGGCCTTCCGATCCTTGAGGATGCCATTGCAGGCTTCTCTGTTTTAATCAGCGAGGATGACGGCGTTAGCCCGCAGATCCGCACGGATATCGTGGGACGCCACACCATCGGCACAGGTTCTGCTCCGCAGAACGTAATTTCTGCCCTGGTTACCAACCCGCTTGATGCAGCAGGACTTGGAATCCTTGATATCGACAAGTATTCTCCGGAGATGCAGAATCCGGATATCACAAAGCCGGCCGGCGCAGGCGATGTTCCGGAGGCAAACTATAAGATGATCGCAGCCCTCGGCGTTAAGAAGGGCGAGATCGCACGTGCTGACATTGCCAAGTTCGTAAAAGAGCATGGTATGACCGGCTGGGCTCCGACCCAGGGCCACATCCCGTCCGGCGTTCCGTACCTTGGGCCGCTGCGCGATGAGGTTCTTGCAGGAGAGACCAACCGCGCCATGATCATCGGCAAGGGAAGCTTGTTCCTTGGAAGAATGACAAACCTGTTCGACGGCGTTTCCTTTGTTGTCCAGGCTAACGACGGCTCCGCAAAAGACGGCGGCGACGCTGGCTTCGATGAGGCAAAGGTTAAGACCATGATCGGCGAGGCCATGAGAGACTTTGCAAAGGGACTTCTCGGCGAATAAGCATCTGCTGTCAGAAAGGATTGAGGTTTTATGTCAGATACGAAAATTAAAAAGCTCATTGCGGAAACCTTCCTGGAAGTGGCAGACGCCCTGGAAACCGGTCAGTATGGAAAACAGCCGGTGATCGGCTTTGCCAGCGAAGGCAGTGAGCATGGTGAGGATAATATCGAAAGAGCGATGGAGCTGGCAGCCGCCAAGGGCCTCAAAGCTGTTTTGATTAAAGGGGAAGATATCCATAAGGATATGGAGAAGATGCTGGATTCCGGCGAGATTGACGCTGCCGTTACGATGCATTATCCATTCCCCATCGGCGTTTCCACCGTCGGAAAGGTCATCACCCCCGGCATCGGAAAGGCTATGTATATTGCCACGACCACAGGTACGTCCGATACGGACCGTGTCTGCGGCATGGTAAAGAATGCCATTTACGGCATCATTGCGGCCAAGGCTGAGGGCATTGAGAACCCGACGGTCGGCATCGCAAACATCGACGGCGCAAGACAGACAGAGAAGGCTCTCTTAAAGCTCGCAGAGCAGGGCTATGACATCAATTTCGCACAGTCTGCAAGGGCTGACGGCGGAATCGTCATGAGAGGAAATGACCTGCTTGCCGGTACGCCGGACATCATGGTTATGGATTCCCTGACCGGAAACCTGATGATGAAGATTTTCTCCGCTTATACAACAGGCGGAAGCTACGAGTCCCTGGGCTTCGGATACGGCCCGGGAATCGGCGACGGCTATGGCCGTTTGATTATGATCGTATCCCGTGCCTCCGGCGCACCTGTAATCGCAGGCGCCATGGAGTTTGCAACGAACCTGGTTAAGCACAACTGGAAGGCTGTTGCGGACGCTGAATTTGCAAAGGCAAAGAAGGCCGGTCTCGACGCAATTCTCGACGAGATTCGTTCCGCAGGCAAGAAGGAAGCTGCTGCTGAGGAGACCGTTGTAGCTCCGCCGAAGGAAATCTGCACCGATCAGATCCCTGGCATCGAGGTTATGGATCTGGAGGATGCTGTAAAGGCCCTCTGGAAGGCCGGCATTTACGCCGAGAGCGGCATGGGCTGTACCGGCCCGATTGTGCTCATGGCTGCCGACAAGAAGGAGCGCGCATACGAGATCTTAAAGGAAGCCGGATACGTCGGCTAATCCTTTCCGTGCTGGATCGGAGGCCCTGCGGAATGTCCCGCAGGGCGCCGGCCCAGTGCTTCTTTGACATACCATAAAATGACTTAATTGTTGCGAAATTTCGCTCAATTTGTCGTTGACAAAGTGAAAAATACATGGTAAAATGGCGAGGAAAGTGGCTGCTATGCTTGCATGGGCAACCATTTGACGGGCATTTCCATCGAGACGATAGTCGAGATGGTACAATCGGCCATGTTATACTGCAAGATGTGGAGGTAGATCGGTTGCTGGTGTGCCGCGCGGTCTTCAAAACCGTTGTAGGGGGTTAAGAGCCTCCTGGGTGGGTTCGATTCCCACCTCCTCCGTTTTTATCCCATCAAGTAGTGTAGGAGGAAACAGCATATGGAAAAAAAGCAGGAGATTCTGCGGAGTATTCCTAAAATGGATGAGTTGCTACTGGATGAGCAGCTCGTTTTTTTTATGGAATCGACGCCGAGAGCCGTGGTTGTTGACGCGGCAAGAGAGATTACGGATCGGGTAAGAAAAGAGATTTTATCGGGGGAGAGGACAGAGGTTCCCGGAAAGGATGAGATGATTGCCGCCATCTGCGCGCAGGTTACAGGCGAGAAGAAGCGGGATTTGAGAAACCTCATCAATGCCACAGGCGTTGTGTTGCACACGAACCTGGGGCGCTCCAACCTCTGCCGTGCGGCGGTGGAGAGCATCCTCTCCGTGGCCGATTCCTATTCCAACCTGGAATACGATGTGAAAAACGGTATTCGCGGTTCACGCCATGACCACGTGGAGAAGATCATCACGCGGATCACCGGCGCTGAGGCGGCCATGGTTGTCAACAACAATGCGGCTGCCACCATGCTCTGCCTTTCGGCTATGGCATGGCAAAAGGAGGTCATTGTCTCCCGCGGCGAGCTGGTGGAAATCGGCGGTTCCTTCCGGGTGCCGGAGATCATGGAACAGAGCGGCTGTCATTTAAAGGAGGTCGGAACGACCAATAAGACGAAGATGGCCGATTACCGGAATGCCTATGACCCGGAGCACACCGGTGCCCTTATGAAGGTGCATACAAGCAATTACCGGATCCTTGGCTTCACCGAGGAGGTGACGGTGAAGGAGATGGCAGCTCTCGGAAAAGAGCTTGGGCTTCCGGTGATCTATGATATGGGAAGCGGCCTGATGACCGACCTTTCCCGCTACGGCGTCGATGAGCCGACGGTTTTGGACGCCTTAAAGGACGGGGCCGACGTGGTGTTATTCAGCGGTGACAAGCTTCTTGGCGGGCCACAGGGCGGCATTATTATCGGAAAGAAAAAATATGTGGATCTGATGAAAAAGCATCCTCTTGCCAGGGCGTTCCGCGTCGACAAGCTGACGTTGGCGGCTCTGGAGGCGACGTTCTTTGAGTATTTGGACATGGAGAGCGCAAAACGCTCGGTTCCGGTTTTAAAGATGATTACCACATCCACCGAGGAGCTTAAGAGCCGGGCAGAGCTTTTAAAACAGCGGATTTCGGAGAAGACAGAGGCGTTTACCCTCGGGACGGAGCCCTGTAAGGATCAGATCGGCGGCGGTTCGGCGCCGACGACGCTGCTTTCCGGCTATGCGGTGACGGTTTCGTCGGAGCATATGACGGCGGAGCGGCTGGAGCGGCTTCTCAGGAAGGCGGCCGTGCCGGTTATCGTGCGGGTCGCCCACGATAAGATTGTCCTTTCTGTCAGAACGGTGCGCGAGGAGGAGATGGCGGCAGTGGCGGAGGCTTTCGCTTTCGCGGCAGCCCAGGATAACGGATCAAAGGGGGAGTAGCGGCGGATGCAGAATGTAATCGTAGGAACTTCGGGTCATGTGGATCACGGAAAGACGTGCCTGATTAAGGCGCTGACCGGTGTGGACACCGACCGGCTTAAAGAAGAGAAAAAGAGGGGCATTACCATCGAGCTTGGCTTTGCGAACCTGCCCAATGACGAGGGGCTCCATATCGGCATCATCGACGTGCCGGGCCATGAGAAGTTTGTGAAGAACATGCTGGCTGGTATCGGCGGCATCGACCTGGTGCTTTTGGTGATCGCCCTGGATGAGGGCGTCATGCCGCAGACCGTGGAGCACTTTGAGATCTTAAAGATGCTCCATATCCGCCAGGGCATCATCGTATTTACCAAGTCCGACCTGGTGGATGAGGACTGGGCCGAGATGGTGGAAGAGGATGTGTCGGCGCTTGTGGAAGGCAGCTTTTTAGAGCATGCCGACAGGATCCGCGTTTCCTCCTTTACGGGAGAAAATATTGACGTATTAAAGAACATGATCCTCGATAAGGTGCGTTCCGTCGGCATGAGGCGCAGCGAACCGGAGCTTTTTAGACTTCCCATCGACCGTGTCTTTACGATGGAGGGCTTCGGCACCGTCGTGACGGGGACGCTTCTTGAGGGAAGCTGTCAGGCCGGCGAGGAGGTCATGGTTTATCCCCAGGAGCGGGTGCTTAAAATCCGCGGGATCCAGAGCCACGGACAGAAAGAGGACGAGGCCTTTGCCGGCCAGCGTACGGCCATCAACCTGGCGAATGTGAAAAAAGAGGATCTGCTGCGCGGCGAGGTGCTGGCATCACCCGGCTCCCTCACGAACAGCACGTTCCTGGACGTAAAAATCAACCTGTTTAAGACGACGGAGCGCCAGCTTAAAAACGGCGACCGCATCCATTTTAACTACGGTTCGGCGCAGACCATCGCAAAGGCAGTTTTGCTTGATAAGGACGCGGTGGATCCCGGCGACGGCGCCTTTGTGCAGCTCCGGTTTGACGAGCCGGTGGCCGTCAAGCGTACCGACCGGTTTATCATCCGCTTCTATTCGCCGGTGGAGACCTTCGGCGGCGGCGTGATCTTAGACGCCAGCCCGGCCAAGCATAAGAGACACCAGGAGGAGCTGATTAAGAGCCTTTCGATCCGGGAATCCGGCACCGACGAGGAAGTCCTGGAGCTTGTTCTGGAGGAGGAGAGCATCCGCTTCCCCAGCGTTCACTGGCTGGCAGCCAAGATGAACTGGACGGACAAGGAAACCGGAGACATGCTGGAGACCTTAAAGAAGAAGAAAAAAGCGCTGTCTTTAAACGACGGCAACTTCTTCCATAAGAATTTCTGGGATAAGGTGACGGCGGCAGGACTTTCGATCCTGACGGCATTCCATAAGGAAAATCCCATTGCGGCCGGTATGGAGAAGGAAGAGTTTAAGAGCCGCCTTCTCGACCATTTCTATCTGAAGGATGCGAAAAAGGGCGACGTGCTTTTAAATGAGTTAATCAAGCGCGGAACCATTACGGCTTCCGGAAGCACCGTGGCTGCGGCCGGCTTCCTCGCCAAGTATTCAGACGAGCATTCCGGCATGCGTGACAAGATCTTAAAGGTGTATCTGGACGCAGGCGTGGAGGCGCCGGCGACGGAGGATGTGATGGCGCAGTTTAAGGATAAGAAGCAGGCGAAGCAGGTGCTTATGGATCTGTTTAAGGATGGAACGCTTGTGAAGTTAAATCCCGGCGCCTACATCCATAAGACCCATTATGACAGGGCCATGGCGCTTCTTCACAAGCATTTTGAGACGAACGCGACCATGTCGCTTGCAGAGTTCCGGGATATGCTTGGGACGTCGAGAAAGTATGTGCTGATGATTTTAGAGTATCTGGATCAGCAGAAAATTACGAAGAAGCAGGATGATGTCCGGGTGCTCTTAAAGTAAGGGGGCGGCCATGGAATTCAGACAGCTTGAGGCATTTGTCAATGCCGTAAAATACAAAAGCTTTTCGCGGGCGGCCGATGCGACGTTTTTGAGCCAGCCCACCATCAGCGCCCATGTGAGCAACTTAGAGAGTGAGCTTGGCGTGCTTTTGTTCCACAGAAACGGCAGGGAAATTACCCTGACGCCCCAGGGGCGGGAGTTTTATCCCTACGCTACGTCCCTCTTAAATACGAGAGCCAAGGCGCTCCTTTCGGTACACGGCGGGAGCGGAGAGCTTTCCGGGATCCTGGATATCCAGACTTCGACGATTCCGGGACAGTACCTTCTTCCCAGGCTCATGAAGGGGTTTCACGAAAAGAATCCGAAGGTTCGCTTTTACGTGGAGCAGTCGGACAGCCGGAACGTCAACGAGAACCTTTTGAACCAGAAGGGCGAGCTTGGCTTTACCGGCTATAAGGGGAATTCCGGGCTGGCCTACGAGCCGGTGTTCACCGACGACATGGTGCTTATTACGCCGGACGAGCCCTGCTATGCCGATTATAAGAACGGTGATAAAATGCCGGCGGAGATGTTTTTAAAATGCCCGTTCATCCTCAGGGAGGAGGGCTCCGGGACGAAGGAAGAGATGGAAAAGGCGCTGGTGGACGGGAAAGCCGTCTTTAAGAATGTGGCCGTTGTGGCGCGGATGAACCATATGGAGGCCATCAAGCAGGCCGTGAGCCTGGGGCTTGGCGTCTCCATCGTGTCGGAGCTGGCGGTGCGCCACTGTGCGGAAAGCGAGGGACTCCGGTATTTTAAGATCGAGGGCCTTAAGAAAAAACGGATTTTCTATCTGACTTACAATAAGAACCGCTGCCTGTCGCCGGCGGCCGAGGAGTTTCTGACCTTTGTCAAACGGGAGGCCAGGGCAGTGCAGGAGGGCAGTTATTGCCAGGTATAGGATTTTTCTATCGAATATTCCTATGAATTGGTTTTTTGAATTAGACGAAAGATGGTTCTTTTGGTAAAATTGACGGTACGGACTGGGACGTTTTTCGTTCGTTCCGTCCAAGTTTGCCAAAAGAAAAGGGGTATTTGAGATGAATTTAGCTGCTAACAAAAAGACGCTCCTTGTATCAGGCGTCATTCTCGGCGTGATTGCCGCGGTTCTCGCTTATATGGGGAACCCGAAGAACATGGCGATGTGTATCGCCTGCTTTATCCGTGATTCGGCCGGTGCCATGAAGCTCCATACGGCGCCTATTGTACAGTACATGCGGCCGGAAATTGTCGGCATTGTCTGCGGCGCGTTTTTGGTTTCCGTCTGCATGAAGGAGTACCGCTCGACGGCCGGTTCGTCGCCGATGATCCGGTTTATCCTCGGCGTCATCATGATGATCGGGTCTTTGGCCTTCCTTGGCTGCCCGCTGCGTATGGTGATCCGTATGTCTGCCGGTGATTTGAACGCTTATGTAGGCTTCGTGGGCTTTGTGGCCGGTATCTTTACGGGAACGCTGGCGTTAAAGCGCGGCTTCTCCCTGGGACGTTCCTATACGATCCAGAAGGCATCGGGAGCCATCCTTCCGATTGTGCTTGTTTTCCTTCTGATTTTAAGCGTTGCCACGCCGTTATTTGCCTTCAGTGAGAGCGGCCCCGGAAGCATGCATGCGCCGCTTCTCGTTTCTCTGATCGGCGGCCTCGTATTCGGAGCCATCGCCCAGAGATGCAGAACCTGCTTTGCAGGAAGCATCCGCGACGTGATTTTAATGAAGAATTTCGACCTGATTACCATCATTGGCGGCTTTTTCGCCGTGATGTTAGTCTTTAACCTGGCCACTGGCGGGTTTAAGCTCTCCTTCGACGGACAGCCCGTTGCCCATGCACAGCACATCTGGAACTTCCTTGGCCTTTATGCCGTAGGATTTGCTGCTGTCCTGGCAGGCGGATGCCCCTTAAGACAGCTGATTCTGGCCGGTCAGGGTTCCTCTGACTCTGCCGTGACGTTCTTAGGCCTTCTTGTGGGCGCTGCCTTCTGCCATAATTTCAGCCTGGCAGGCGTTGCTGCCGCGGCGGCTACGGAGACGACGGCGGCTGTTGCAGGCGGCCCGGGAATCTACGGACAGGCAGCCGTTATTATCTGTATTGTGGTGCTGTTCATCATCGGGTTTGGAAAGAAAGAGAGGTAACTGCCATGTATGAAGTAGATGCAAGAGGATTGTCGTGCCCGGAGCCGGTTATGCTGACGTCCCAGGCTTTAAAGAGCCATGGAAAGGAAGCCATCAAGGTTCTTGTCAGCGAGCCGCATACACGTGCGAATGTGGAGAAATTCGCAAAGAGCCAGGGCCGTACCGTGACGGTGACGGAAAAGGGCGACGAATTTGAGCTGGTGATCCAGTAGAAAAGAGATTTCATGAGAAAAAAAGAGCTGAAACTGATTGTTACCTTCCATACGACGGCCGATGCCATTGCGGTGGAGAAGGCGTGTAAGGAAAGGGAAATCCCCGGACGGATGATTCCGGTTCCCAGGGAGCTTTCCGCCGGCTGCGGTTTAGCCTGGTGCATGGCGCCGGAGGGCCGGGAAAAGATGGAAGGGCTGCTTTCTTCCCTGAACCTGGAGTCAGAGGAGATGGCGGAGATTTTATACTAAGGATGAAAGGGCAGATGGTTTTCACCGGCTTTCCGGGGAATGGCCGGATGCCCTTTTTGTTTCATAGGAAATTGCGTCCTATGTAACAAAAACGCTCCGCGAGGATGTGCACTTCGCGCAGAGGAATATGGCTGCCGGCGCAGCCGCGCTTTGGCGCGTGTGTGCGCCGTAGCGCACACTTTTTTATACGAGGAGGAAAAGGTATGGCAGAGATTTATCTTGACAATGCGGCGACAACCATGAAAAAGCCGGACTGTGTGATTGACGCGGTGGTGTCAGCCATGAGGCATATGGGAAATTCCGGGCGCGGGGCCCACGAGGCGTCCCTCGACGCGTCCAGGGTGATTTTTGAGACAAGGGAGCGGTTATCTTCCATGTTCCATTTGGGGAACCCGAAACAGGTGGCGTTCACCTGCAATTCCACAGAGGCGTTAAACACGGCGATTTTCGGGCTTTTCGGGCCCGGTGACCATATTATTTCCACGGTGATGGAGCACAACTCGGTGCTGCGCCCCCTTTACCGTATGGAAAAGCAGGGGGCGTCGGTGACGTTCCTTCCCTGCGATGAGCTTGGCAGGCTGCGGACAGACTTGCTTTCCTCGGCGCTGCGGCCGGAGACGAAGGGGGTTGTCTGCACTCATGCGTCGAACCTGACGGGGAATGCCAATGACCTGGAGTTTATCGGGAAATTCTGCCGGGAACACGGACTGCTTTTTGTGGTGGACGCCTCCCAGACGGCAGGAGTTCTTCCGATTGATATGGAAAAGATGAACATTGATGTCCTCTGCTTTACGGGGCACAAGGGGCTTTACGGCCCTCAGGGTACCGGCGGAATCTGCGTCCGGGAAGGCGTTGCGGTGGCGCCGCTGAAATCCGGCGGCAGCGGTGTGCAGACATATTTAAAGGAACATCCCCATGAGATGCCGACGGCTCTTGAAGCCGGGACGTTAAACGGCCACGGCATTGCCGGGCTCCATGCGGCTTTAGGCTTCCTTATGGAGACGGGCACCGATGCGGTCCATGAAAAGGAAGTCCGGCTGATGCGGCGGTTCTATGACGGGATTAAGGACATTCCCGGCGTGAAGATTTACGGCGATTTCTCCACGGATCACCGGGCGGCCGTCATCGCCATCAATATCCGGGACTACGATTCGTCGGAGATCAGCGACGAGCTTTCCTTTACTTATGGGATTTCCACGCGGCCGGGCGCCCACTGCGCGCCGCTCATGCATGAGTCCATGGGAACCGTGGAACAGGGGATGGTGCGGTTTTCGATTTCCTGGTTCAATACGGAAGAAGAGATCGATGAGGCCATAAGAGCGGTGAGAGAGATTGCGGAAGAGTAAAATGTATAAAAAACTTTATGTATGGTACTTTTTGCTGGGGCTGATTTGCTTTTGGCAGTTTCTTCGGCCTCTTGAACCGGGAGAGGAATGGCTTCGCATTTTTGCGGCGTTTTTTCTAATCCTTCGGGCCGCAGCCTTTTTCCTCGTGTGGAAAAATCGGGAGAATTTTTGCCTGATGCTCCGAAAAGGGCATGTGTGGAAGCGGGAGATGGAAGCGGAAAGCATGGAGAACACACTTTTGTGGATGTATGTCATAGCGGAGGGAGCATGGCTTGGCTGCATTTTCCCGCAAATGTTTTCTCTGTTTCAGCCTTTAGAGAGATTCGTTTTTCTGATGCATTTTACGATGGCGCTTTTATTTGCGCTGGATGCCCAGAGCGGTATCCTTTCTGCTTTGCCGAAAGGAAAAAGGATGTTCGGATTTCCGGTTGTCAGCATGCTTTTGGTTGCCGCTCTTACTGTAAGGAATTTTGAAGCGAAGACAGCTCCTTTGCCGGATGCGGCTGTTTTGCTTTTGGCTCTCATGTATTTTGAAATGGGAGCGGGGATTCTTATTCGACTGCATGAGAACCGGGCGCAGTGACGGGATGGGAAATTTGTCGGTATTTCTGTCAGCACACAGGGAAAACAGAATCCTGTCATTGAGAAGCCGGAAAGAATGTGTTATACTGGTGACACGGAAAGTCAGAGCACATCATAATGGCGGCCTACCCTCCCAAGATCGGAGGGGCTAACCCTCCAGATGAAAGAAAGGAGGGCGAGCCAATGTATGTTACATATCAGGACTTAGTCCAGATTGGAATATTCATTGTAGCCCTTGTAAGTCTGATTTATCAGATGCTCAAGGGAAGAAAATAGCCGCCACTACCAGCAATAGTGACGGCTGACCTCGTGTGAGGTAAAGCTACTTATTGTTGAGGGTAGGCCGTGTGTTTCTGGCTTTCCTTCTTTCTATTATCAATATAACACAACCGGCGGCATGGTGCAAGCGGATTCTTTCTTTTAACCGATCTGTCACGTGCAGAATTTCCTTTAGTAAACCAGCGCAGGAGAAGGAAGAAACAGAACATAAGTTCGTAAAGAAAAAACACTTGACACCCGCCCTGTTTTATAGTATGATTACGCAGGTGATCGGAAATGGAAAAAATTGTGGAACAGGGGCTTTTGTATGATTTTTACGGTGAGCTCCTGACCGAGCATCAGAGGCACATCTATGAGGATGTGGTCTTCAATGACATGTCCCTAAGCGAAATCGCCGAGGAACAGGGGATCAGCAGGCAGGGGGTTCATGACCTGGTGAAGCGCTGTGACAGGATTCTTGGCGGCTACGAGGAAAAGCTCGGGCTTGTTGACAAGTTCAACAGGACGAAGAAAATGGTCGAGGAAATCAGGACGCTGGCCGGTGCTTATAAGGAAACCGGCGATATGAGCCTGATCGACCGCATCGAAGAGATTTCCGGGGAAATCGGACAGCTTTGACATTGAAGGAGAGATTGCATGGCATTTGAGAGTTTGGCCGATAAGCTTCAGAACGTCTTTAAGAATTTAAGAGGCAAGGGCCGCCTTACGGAAGCCGATGTGAAGACAGCCTTAAAGGAAGTCAAGATGGCGCTTCTCGAGGCGGACGTAAGCTTTAAGGTTGTAAAGCAGTTTATAAGCTCTGTCCAGGAGCGGGCCGTCGGCCAGGATGTGCTGACAAGCCTGACGCCGGGGCAGATGGTCATAAAAATCGTAAACGAAGAGCTTGTGAAGCTCATGGGCTCCGAGACGACAGAAATCGCCTTAAAGCCCCAGAGCGAGATTACGGTCATCATGATGATTGGTCTCCAGGGCGCCGGCAAGACGACGACGACGGCGAAGTTAGCCGGAAAGTTTAAGGCCAAGGGCAGGAAGCCGCTTCTTGCGGCCTGCGATATCTACCGCCCGGCGGCTATCAAGCAGCTTCAGGTCAACGGCGAGAAGGTGGGCGTGCCGGTGTTCTCCATGGGAGACAGCCAGAGCCCGGTCAATATCGCCAAAGCGGCCATTGAGCATGCGAAAAAAGAGGGCATGAACCTGGTGTTCCTCGATACGGCCGGACGTCTCCAGATTGATGAATCCATGATGGATGAACTGGTGGACATCAAGGCGGCCGTGACGGTGGATCAGACGATCCTCGTGGTGGACGCCATGACGGGCCAGGATGCCGTCAATGTGGCCGGTACCTTCAATGAGAAAATCGGCGTCGACGGCGTGATTTTAACGAAGCTGGACGGCGACACGAGAGGCGGCGCGGCGCTTTCCATCCGCGCAGTGACGGGGCGGCCAATTCTGTACGTCGGTATGGGAGAGAAGCTTTCCGATTTGGAACAGTTTTATCCTGACCGGATGGCCTCAAGGATTCTTGGAATGGGAGATATCCTGTCCTTGATCGAAAAGGCTGAATTCGATGTCAGCGAGGAAAAGGCCAAAGAGATGAGCCAGAAGCTCCGGAAGGCCGAGTTTGATTTCAATGATTTCCTGGATCAGATGCGCCAGATCAAAAAGATGGGCGGCATGGCGAGTATCTTAACGATGATGCCCGGCATGAACCAGATGAAGGGAAATCTTGATATAGATGAAAAGTCCATGGATCGGGTGGAAGCCATTATCCTGTCCATGACGAAAGAGGAACGCACCAATCCGTCTCTTTTGAACCCCTCGAGAAAGCAGAGGATCGCAAAGGGCGCCGGCGTCGATATCGCCGAAGTCAACCGGATCGTCAAGCAGTTCGAGCAGTCGAAGAAGCTCATGAAACAGCTTCCCGGCATGATGGGCGGAAAGAGAAGGGGCGGCCTCGGCGGAATGATGGGCAAGTTTAAGCTCCCGTTCTAGCCGCAAAATGAAGACAGCAATGCATTCCGCATGCTTATAGAAACAGATTCCAAGGAGGTGAAAATAACATGGCAGTAAAGATGAGACTTAGAAGAATGGGTCAGAAAAAGGCTCCTTTTTATAGAATTGTCGTTGCTGATTCCCGTTCCCCGAGAGATGGAAGATTCATCGAGGAGGTTGGATACTACGATCCGAACTGTGAGCCGAGCGTAGTGAAGTTCAACGAGGAAGCAGCAAAAAAGTGGTTATCCACAGGTGCTCAGCCGACAGAGACAGTTGGCAAGCTTTTAAAAGTAGCCGGCATCATCCAGTAATGCGAGGTGTGATTGATGAAAGAATTGGTCGAAGTGATTGCTAAAGCACTGGTTGATAATCCAGACGAGGTTGTGGTTACGGAAACGGAGAAGGAAGACGAGATTATTGTCGAGCTGAAGGTTGCCTCCGGCGATATGGGAAAGGTAATCGGAAAGCAGGGCAGAATCGCCAAAGCGATCCGTTCCGTCGTAAAGGCCGCATCCTCCAAGATGGAAAAGAAAGTTATTGTTGAAATTCAGTAACGCAGAGGGCTGTAATCAGAGTTCACTTTGATTGCGGCTCTTTTTCTGATAAAGGAGAATTTGATGGAACAGCTTCTCAGGGTGGGCGTCGTGACGACGACCCATGGCGTCCGCGGGGAGGTCAAGGTTTTCCCGACTACCGACGACGCGGAACGCTTTAAAAAACTGAAATCCGTGATCCTGGATCTTGGAAGGGAGAAACGGACGCTGGAGATCGAGCAGGTTCGTTTCTTTAAGAACCTGGTAATTTTGAAATTTAAAGGGCTCGATTCCATGAACGACGTGGAGGGCTTCCGGAAAAAGGATCTCCTCGTGACGAGGGAGCAGGCAGTGGAGCTTTCGGAGGATGAATATTTCATTGCGGATCTCATCGGCCTTTCGGTTGTGGATGAAGACGGGGAGCGGCTCGGGACGCTCTCGGACGTGCTCCAGACCGGCGCCAACGATGTGTATGTGGTGAAGACGGAGGCGGGAAAGGAGCTTCTGCTTCCAGCCATCGGCGAATGCGTTTTGAAGGTGGATCTTGCAGCCCAGGAAATGACCGTTCATGTGATGGACGGCCTTCTGGATCTTTAAGCGGAGGTACGGGATGAATTTTCATGTTCTGACTTTATTTCCCGAGATGGTGACAAACGGATTAAACACCAGCATTCTGGGGCGGGCGGCCTCCAAGGGGCTTTTGTCTTTTGAGGCTGTCAATATCCGGGATTATACGCTGGAGCGCCATGGGCAGGTAGATGATTATCCTTACGGCGGCGGCGCAGGCATGGTGATGCAGGCGGAGCCCATCTACCGGGCTTACGAGGCGCTCTGCGGGCGGATCGGAAAGCGGCCGCGGGTCGTCTACATGACGCCCCAGGGCCGCGTGTTCAACCAGAAAATCGCAGAGGAGCTGTCAAAAGAGGAAGAGCTTGTGTTTCTCTGCGGCCATTACGAGGGCGTTGACGAGCGGGTTCTGGATATGATCGTGACGGATTCTCTGTCGGCCGGGGACTATGTGCTGACCGGCGGAGAGCTTCCGGCCATGATGATGATCGACTGTATTTCCAGGCTGATCCCCGGCGTTTTAAATAACGGCGATTCGGCGGAGTTTGAGTCTTTCCATGACAATCTTCTGGAATATCCCCAGTACACCAGGCCAGAGGAGTTCATGGGGAGAAAGGTTCCGGAAATCCTGCTTTCCGGCCATCATGCCAACATTGACAAATGGCGCAGGGAGCAGTCGATTATCCGCACGCTCGAGAGGCGGCCGGAGCTCCTTTCGGAGGCGGAGCTTTCCAAAAAAGAGCGGGCATTTTTAGAAAAGCTTCTGGAGGAGAGACGGCAGGAAGAGACGGCCCAGGAGAAGGAAAATTTGCCGTAATTGGGCTTGACTTTTTTAAGGCCCTTATGCTATAATTTTAACTCGTGAAACAAGAGATGTTCCTCTGCCGCCTGATTTTGCGGGTAAGAACGTCGACTATATCAAGGAGGTTCATGAAACATGAACGATATTATTAAGAATATTGAAGCTGCTCAGTTAAAAGAGACTGTTCCGAGCTTCAACGTAGGCGATACCGTTAAGGTATATGCAAAGATCAAGGAAGGCAACCGCGAGAGAATCCAGGTATTTGAAGGAACTGTCATCAAGAGACAGAACGGCGGCGTAAGAGAAACCTTCACCGTAAGAAAGAATTCCAACGGTATCGGCGTTGAGAAGACCTGGCCGCTTCACTCCCCGTCCGTAGAGAACGTGGAAGTCGTAAGAAGAGGTAAGGTAAGACGTGCGAAACTCTACTACTTAAGAGACCGCGTCGGCAAGGCTGCTAAGGTAAAAGAACTGGTTAAGTAATTGATCTGGCGGATTCAAGGGACAATGCAAATTGTCCCTTGTTCTATATATACGCATGCAACAGGCCGGCACAGACCGGCGAAGGAGTGTTTGAATTGGAGCAGAATCGGATCCATCTCGTCGTGAACTGGATCGTGGACATTGTTGTGATGATTGTGCTGGCCTGCTATACGGTCTATGCCTTCGGCGGCCGGGCGGCAGTGAACGGGCATTCCATGGAGCCGGTGCTGGCTTCGGGGGATGTGGTTCTTTTAAACCGCCTGGCGTATGACCTGGGAAAGCCGGATCGGTTTGACATTATCGCGTTCCGGCAGGGCGATTCGGCCGTGAGCATCAAGCGTGTCATCGGCCTTCCTGGCGAGACGGTTCAGATCCGGGATCAGGCCGTGTACATCAACGGCGAGCGCCTGGAGGCGGAGAGCGGTCTGGAAGCCGTCTCCATCGCAGGCGCGGCGGAGTTCCCTGTGGAACTTTCGGAAAACGAATATTTTGTTTTGGGCGACAATCGGGATTCCAGCGAGGACAGCCGGTTTTCCGGGACGGGAAATGTGAAGCGAGAGCAGATTTTAGGAAAGGTCTGGCTCCGACTGGAACCCTTTTCGGAATTCGGGCTGATCCATTCTTAGGAGGAAATTTATGCATATACAGTGGTATCCGGGACATATGACAAAGGCGGTCCGCGCCATGAAGGAAGATATCCGGCTTGTGGATCTGATTATTGAGCTGGTGGATGCCAGGGCTCCCATGTCCAGCCGGAATCCGGATATTGATGAGCTTGGAAAGGGGAAGGGACGCCTGATCCTTTTAAATAAATCTGACCTGGCAGACGAGGCGGGAAATGAGGCATGGAGCCGGTATTTTAAGGAGCTTGGCTTTGAGGTCTTAAAAATCGACGCCCGCGCCAAGGGGACGTTAAAGCAGATCAGCCAGGCTGTCCAGGCGGCCTGCCGGGAAAAAATCGAGAGGGACAGGAAGCGTGGAATTTTAAACCGTCCCGTCCGCGCCATGGTGGCCGGCATTCCCAACGTGGGAAAGTCCACGTTTATCAACAGCCTGGCGGGAAGAGCCTGCGCGAAAACCGGGAACAAGCCGGGCGTGACGAAGGGGAACCAGTGGATCCGCTTAAATAAGCAGGTGGAGCTTCTCGACACGCCGGGAATTTTGTGGCCGAAGTTTGAGGATCAGGCCGTGGGTCTGAAACTGGCGTTTCTCGGTTCCATCAACGAGGAGATCTTAAACAAGGAAGAGCTGGCATGTGAGCTGATTGCATGGCTTTCCGGGCGGAATCCCGGCCTTCTGGCGGAAAAATACGGCCTTCCGGATGAAAACGGCGCCCCGGCTGAGGTCCTTGGCGATATTGCAGAGGCGCGCTCCTGCTTAAAAAAAGGCGGGGAGTTCGACACGGAACGGGCGGCAAGGCTGCTTTTGGAGGATTTTAAAAACGGGAAGCTGGGGCGGATTACGCTGGAGTTCCCGGAGGAATACAAAAAGGCGGATGAGTAGGCAATGGGAAGGACACTGAAGGGAGAACGGCTGGAAAAAGAGCTTTTAAGGCTTGACGCCATGAAGGAATTTGAGCGGGAATATGAGGGCTTTGGCCTTGTCTGCGGCATCGACGAGGCGGGGAGAGGGCCCCTGGCCGGGCCGGTGGTTGCCGGGGCGGCCATACTTCCTGCCGACTGCACAATCCTTTATTTAAACGATTCCAAGAAGCTTTCGGAAAAGCGGAGAGAGGAACTGTTTCTGGAGATTCAGGAAAAGGCCGTGGCCTGGAGCACCGGCATGGCCTCCCCGGAGCGGATTGACGAAATCAATATCTTAAACGCCACGTATGAGGCCATGCGGGAGGCCATCGAAGGGCTTTCCGTACAGCCGCAGGTGCTTTTAAACGATGCGGTGACGATTCCAGACATTGCGCTGCGCCAGGTGCCGATCATCAAAGGCGACGCCAAAAGCGTGTCCATTGCGGCGGCCAGCATCTTAGCTAAGGTGACGAGGGATCATATGATGGCGGAGTATGCGAAGCTCTACCCCGAGTACGGCTTTGAAAAGCACAAGGGGTACGGAACGGCGGCGCATATTGCGGCTTTAAGGGAGTTTGGGCCGTGCCCGATCCACCGAAAGAGCTTTATCAAAAATTTCGTTTCCGAGTAAGCCGAAAGAGGGAAAATGGGGTACAATAACAGGGAAACCGGAAGCCGTTACGAGAGAGAAATCGCCGCGTATCTGGAAAAGCGCGGGTTTGTGATTCTTGAAAAAAATTACAGGTGCCGGAGCGGGGAGATCGACCTGATTGCAAGGGACGGACGGTACCTTGTGTTTATTGAGGTCAAATACCGGAAAAGCGGCGCGGCCGGTACGGCCCTGGAAGCCATTTCGCCGAAAAAGGTTTTGAAGGTCAGGCAGACCGCAGCTTACTATCTCTATGAAAAAGGGCTTCCCGAGGACACGCCCTGCCGGTTTGATGCGGCGGGAGTTGACGGGGAGACTGTCACGTACAGGAAGGACGCATTTTGACCCGGAGGGATTTTATGTATCAGTGGATCCGAAAAGACAACAGCAGCACGCCGATGCGTGAGATCACAAGCGCCGGCGTTACATATCTTGCGTTCCCGGCGCTTTTAGAGAGCGGCATGGTGCGCCACGGCTTTTCCACCAGGATGGGCGGCGTAAGCGAAGGGCCGTATGCCACGATGAATTTTTCCTTTACCCGCGGCGATGACCCGGAGGCCGTGAGGGAAAATTACAGGCGGATGGCAGAAGCCCTCCGCGTGGACATGGAAAAGATGGTTCTCACCTGGCAGACTCACACGACGAATGTGCGTGTCGTCTCCGAGGAAGACCTTGGGAAGGGGATTATAAAGGAGCGGGACTACCGGGATGTGGACGGGCTTGTGACGGACATGCCGGACGTTACGCTTGTGACATTTTTTGCCGACTGTGTGCCCTTATATTTTCTGGATAAGAAGAACCATGCCATCGGGCTTTCCCATTCCGGCTGGCGCGGCACCGTGAAGCGGATGGGCGAAAAGACCCTTGAGACCATGGCGGAGGCCTTCGGGACGCGGCCGGAGGATGTGACCGCCTGCATCGGCCCCAGCATCTGCATGGACTGCTACGAGGTCGGCGGCGAGGTCATCGAGGAATTCGCGGCTGAATTTCCGGAAGCCGTCCATGACCGGCTTTTTTATAAAAAGGAAAATGGGAAGTACATGTTAAATTTATGGGAGGCCAACCGGATTGTCCTCACGGACGCCGGGATCCGGGAAGAAAATCTTTCTGTGACGGATATCTGCACCCACTGCAACCCGGAGCTTTTGTTCTCCCACAGGCGGAGCCCCGAAAAGCGCGGCAACCTCTGTGCGTTCCTTTGTTTGAATCGTTCATAATTTCCTGTTAATGACAAAAAACGAAAAACCTTCTAGTGTATATTCTTTTTCTGCGTCCATACTAGGAATGTACCAAGAAGCACCGGAGCAATCACTTGAATCTGACTCCGGTAATACTAAAAAAGGAGGCGTTTTTATGTCTAACACAAACAGTTCTTCCAACCGTGTATCCGTACCGGAAGCCAAGGAGGCTATGGACAAGTTCAAAATGGAGGTTGCTACCGAGTTAGGTGTGCCGCTTACCAATGGCTATAATGGGAACCTGACGTCTTACCAGAACGGCAGCGTCGGCGGCTATATGGTTAAGAAGATGATCGAGGCCCAGGAAAAGCAGATGGCTGGCAAATAAAGCATAAAAAGCCATGAAGAAGGTCCCTTTCCGAAGAAATTTCGGAAGGGGATTTTCTATGTCGCGGCCGGCGGGAGAAAGCCGGAAAATTTCGGGAAAAACAGCTTGTATCTCAGAGCTTTTGATATTATAATGAAACAGAAACAGCGTCAGAAAGGAATGCCTATGAGAGTAATTGCCGGCAGCGCGAGGCGGCTGCAGCTAAAAACCGCCCCTGGAATGGAGACCAGGCCGACGACCGACCGAATCAAGGAAACTTTATTCAACATGCTTCAGGATGACATTTACGGGAGCCGGTTCCTCGATCTGTTTTCCGGCAGCGGCGCCATCGGCATCGAAGCCTTAAGCCGCGGCGCAGAGTGCGCCGTGTTCGTGGAAAACGGCACGGAACAGCTTTCCTGCATCCGGGAAAACCTTAAGACGACGCATCTGGCGGAGAAAGCCACGGTGCTGGCTTCGGATGTGCTTTCGGGGCTTCGTGAGCTGGAAAGGCGCGGGCTCCGGTTCGATTTCGTGTTCATGGATCCGCCTTACCGAATGGAGCACGAAAAAAACGTCCTTTTGGCGTTAAAAGCATCGCCGCTCATTGATGAAGACAGCCTCATCATCGCAGAGGCCTCAAAGGAGACGGACTTCTCCTATGCCGAAGGACTGGGGTACGAGCTTGTGCGGTGCAAGGTCTATAAGACCAATAAGCATGTATTCTTTAAAAAAAGATAAAAGCAAAGGACAGACAGCAAAACCATGAAAAATGCAATTTATCCGGGCAGCTTTGACCCGGTCACACTTGGACATATCGACATAATCAGGCGCTCTGCGGAGCTTTTCGACCACCTGATTATTGCCGTTCTCAATAACAGTGCGAAGAAGCCGCTCTTTACCGTGGAGGAACGGGTACATATGTTAAAGGAGGTCACGAAGGACATCCCCAACACAGAGGTTTTAAGCTTCGGCGGCCTGACGGTGGAATTTGCCAGGGAATGCGGCGCCCATGCACTTGTGCGCGGGCTTCGTGCAGTCACGGATTTTGAGTACGAACTCCAGCTCGCCCAGCTAAACCGGGTGATTGCGCCGGAGATTGACACGGTATTTCTCACGACAAATCTGAAATATGCGTATTTAAGCTCCAGCTCCGTCAAGGAGGTGGCAGCCTACGGCGGCGATATCAGCTCGTTTGTGACGCCGTATGTGGAAGAGCGGGTTCATGAAAAGTTTCAAAGGATAGAAAAATAAGAAAGGGCGAGGTAAGAGGTTATGAGCAGAATCGAGCAGTTAATCACCGAAATTGAAGAATATATCGACAGCTGTAAATTCCAGCCGCTGTCTACGACGAAAATCATTGTAAATAAAGAGGAGTTGGACGAGCTTCTTGTGGAGCTGCGGCTGCGGATCCCTGATGAGATCAAGCAGTATCAGAAGATTATCAGCAATCAGGATGCGATTATCTCCGATGCCCAGGCAAAGGCCGACGCCATGTTAGCCGACGCGACGGCTCAGACAAACGAGCTTGTGAACGAGCATGAGATCATGCAGAAGGCATATGCCCACGCCAACGAGATCATTGAACAGGCCCAGGCGCAGGCCCAGGCCATCCTGGACAACGCGGTGAACGACGCCAACAACATCCGCCAGGGCTCCATCCAGTACACGGACGACATGTTAAAGAGCCTTCAGACCATCATCAATCACTCCATGGAAGGCGCTCAGAGCCGTTTCGACGCCTACATGAATTCCATGAAGTCCAGCTATGATATCGTTTCCTCTAACCGTCAGGAGCTTTCCGCCGGCATCATCACGGAAAAAGAAGAGGAAAGCCAGGAAAGCGGCGAACAGTAAGAAAGAAAAAGAAAAAGGAAAGCGCCCCGTGAAGGAGTTTCCAGAAAAAATAGTGCCGGATGGAAAGTCCGGCCTTTTTTTCGTCTGCCGCCGGAGTTTCTGGCGCATCCGGAACGGCCAGGACAGCTTTTGTCTGGAACAGGCCGGAAAAGCCGCCGAAGGCCAGCGCAGCCATGGAGGCGGCGCCGGAAAAGGGGAACGGCAGGGCGGCGGCCAGTTCTTTGATGCCGGTCGTCATTTCCATGGCGCCAATGAGAAGGAGCCTTAAAAGAGGCGGGAGAACCCGGCTGCTTTTTAAGAAAACGATGGCAATGGAAAAAATCATTAAATACCCGCCGATTTTACAGAGGATTCCCATGGCGTTTAAGATCGCCTCGTCGCTTGTCTGGGAGGGCGCAGGCCGCAAAAGCCCGCCGGGACGGTTCCGTTCTCTTTGACGTCCGGGATAGAGAACCATGGCGAGGGGGACGATGAGAAGAAGCGGCCCGTACATGGAGAAAACGACGGAAAAAAGGGACGCCTGCCCGGAAAAAAGCGGCCAGACGTACCCCAACAGGAACATGGGACTCGGATGGTTGCAGACGGCGAGAAGGAACCGCGCTTCGTTTTCGGAAATCCGCCCTTCGTGCAGAAAGTCGGCGCATGTTTTGGCGCCCATGGGGCAGCCGCAGAAAAAACCGGCCAAGAGCACGTAGACGCCTGGCTTTGAGAGGCCAAGAAGCGGGCCGAGAATAAGATGAAAGGGCGCCGTCAGGATCCCGATGCCGCCGCCGGAGACGATGAGGCCGGAGAGCACCATAAAGGGAAAAAGGGCCGGAACTACGAAGCTGTACCACAGGAGCAGACCGTTTTTTGCGCCTTCCGTCACATAGGCAGAATGAAGGAGCATGAGTGGGCAGAGGGCGCAGAGGAGAAGAGAAGAAACCAGGGAAGCGGCGGATTTTTTCATGGGCACCTGAATAGAATCTCATTGATAAAGCTTATGAAAACGGCGGCGATTGTATGAGGCTTCTGCTCCTTTTCCTTCTGGCGGCTTTTAACAGCTTCCTTGCCGGGTGGCTGGACTCTTATACCAACTATGACAGGCTTTCTTCCTATGCCTGGGAGAGCGACGAGTTTCGCGCCTTAAAGCTCGGTGAGGCCATTGCGGGAGAAGCGAACCTGGACGGCGATGCCGTGGCGGCGCTTATGGCAGAACATGGCTTTGACCTTACGGGCTTTAAGCTTCGGACGCCGCTTTCCATCCGTTATCCGAAGGAGAGGACGGCAGGCTTTAAAAAGCTTTCTGCCGCATACGGGATGCTGTTTGACGATCTCAAATATTTTCCGGTGCCGAAAAGCCTGTTTTCCGATACGCCGGACGTTTCCTATTCCGACGGCTGGATGGAGAAAAGAAGCTACGGCGGCGAGCGGGGACATGAGGGCTGCGACATCATGGGAAGCGAGCGGGAGCGCGGGTTTTACCCCGTCGTCAGCATCACCGACGGCACCGTGGAGAAGGTGGGCTGGCTGGAAAAGGGCGGATGGCGCATCGGCATCCGCGCACCGTCGGGGGCTTATTTTTATTATGCCCATTTGTACCGGTATGAAAAGGAATGGAGCGAGGGCGATGAAGTCCGCGCCGGGGAGCTTTTGGGATTCATGGGGGATTCCGGCTACGGGCCAGAGGGAACGACGGGCATGTTCGATGTCCATCTCCATCTCGGCGTCTATTTAAGGACGGATCACTATGAAGAGCTTTCCGTAAATCCCTACTGGATTTTGCGGTTTCTGGAAAAATACCGGCTGGAATACGCCTATTAGCGCGTTTGGAATTGTACTTTCCGCCTAATTCTGGTATGATAGAAGGACAGCGGGAGATATTGGAGGAAAAGGCAGATGGCAAAGAAGCTGCGTCTCGATAAATATCTGGCGGACATGGGGCTTGGAACCAGGAGCCAGATCCGCGATGCCATAAAAAAAGGCCGGGCATCCGTGGGAGGCGAAACGGTAAAAGAGCCGGAGATGAAGGTGGATCCGGAATGTGACCAGGTGGAGTTTGACGGACATGCCGTCGGCTATGTGGATTTTGAATATTACATGCTTTATAAGCCGGCCGGCACCGTCAGCGCCACCGAGGACGGCCGTTATCCCACGGTACTTTCCCTGATTGACGGGCGGAACAGGAAGGACTTGTTCCCCGTGGGGCGGCTCGATCTGGACACGGAGGGATTCCTTCTCATCACAAACGACGGGGAGCTGGCCCACCGGCTTTTGTCGCCGAAGCGCCATGTGGACAAGGTCTATTACGCCAGGTGCGGCGGGAAAATCCCGGAGGATGCGGTTTCCAAGTTTCGGGAGGGACTTCTGCTTCCCGACGGGCTTTCCTGTATGCCGGCAGAGCTTGAGGTTCTCGCGGACGGGACAGACGGCGAAGCAGAAGTGCGCCTGACCCTTCACGAGGGGAAGTTCCATCAGGTGAAGCGGATGATGGAAGCCATCGGCTGCCCCGTCCGCTACTTAAAGCGCCTTTCCATGGGGCCGCTTACGCTTGATGAAAGCCTTTCCCCCGGCGGGTACCGGCCGTTAAATGAAGAAGAATTGGAGCTTTTAAAGCAGATATGAGGAACGAATTTTTAAATGGGAAAAAAGCCGTCCTTTTTGATCTCGACGGGACGCTGGTGGATTCCATGTGGATGTGGAAGGACATCGACATCGAGTTTCTGGGACGGTTCGGATACGGTTTGCCGGAGGATCTCCAGAGGGAGATCGAGGGCATGAGCTTTTCGGAGACGGCTTCTTATTTTAAAGAGCGGTTCTCGCTCCCGATGACGGTCGAGGAGATCAAGGACTGCTGGATTGCCATGTCCATCGAAAAATACAGGACGGAAGTGGGGTTAAAGCCCGGCGCCCTGGAGTTTTTAAAATACTGCCGGGAGCGCGGGATCCGCACGGGTGTCGCCACCAGCAACGGGCGCGACATGGTGGACGCGGTGATTGAATCCTTAAAAATCGGGGATTATCTTGGTGAGGTAGCGACGGCCTGCGAGGTGGAGGCCGGGAAGCCGGAGCCGGATATCTATCTGGAGGTGGCAAGACGGCTTTCCGTAGAGCCGGAGGAGTGCCTGGTTTTCGAGGATATCCCGGCTGGAATCGTGGCCGGAAAGAGGGCCGGTATGACGGTGCTGGCCGTCCAGGATGAATTTTCAAAGGATTTGGAGACAGAGAAACGAGAGCTTGCGGACGGTTTCATCCGCGACTATTTTGAATTACTTCAGTGAGGTTTTTATGATACAGGACTTTCTTCCGGTATGCCGGGATGATATGAAAAAACGCGGTTGGGAGCAGTGCGATTTCGTCTATGTCTGCGGCGACGCCTATGTGGATCATCCGTCCTTCGGACATGCCATCATAAGCCGTGTGCTGGAGTCCCATGGCTATAAGGTGGGAATTTTAGCTCAGCCGGACTGGAAAAACAAGGAGAGCATCATGGCCCTCGGCGAGCCGCGTCTCGGTTTCCTGGTGAGCGCCGGAAACATGGATTCCATGGTGAACCACTATTCCGTCTCCAAGCACAGAAGGGAGAAGGACGCCTACACGCCGGGCGGCGTCATGGGAAAGCGGCCGGACTATGCGACGGTCGTCTACTGCAACCTGATCCGCACGGTCTATAAGAAGACGCCGGTTATCATCGGCGGCATCGAAGCCAGCTTACGGCGCCTGGCCCATTACGATTACTGGTCGGGGAAGATGAAGCGGTCGATCCTTTTAGATTCCCAGGCGGATCTCATTTCCTACGGCATGGGGGAAAAATCCATTGTGGAGATTGCCGATGCCTTAAATTCCGGCCTTGACGTAAAGGACATTACATTTATTGACGGGACAGTTTATAAGACAAAGAAAAAGGACAGCATTTACGACGCCGTATTCCTGCCGGATTATGATGAGCTGAAGGCGGAAAAGAGAAAGTATGCGGAGAGCTTTTATATCCAGTACAGCAACACCGACCCGTTTTCCGGGAAGCGGTTAGCGGAGCCCTACGGCGACGTGTTCGTGGTGCAGAATCCGCCGGCAAAGCCTTTGACGACGCAGGAAATGGACGACGTGTACGCCCTTCCCTACATGCGGACGTACCATCCGTCCTATGAGGAAGCCGGCGGAATCCCGGCCATCCGCGAGGTGAAGTTCAGCCTGATAAACAACCGCGGCTGTTTCGGCGGGTGCAGCTTCTGCGCGCTGACCTTCCATCAGGGGCGGATTATCCAGGTGCGGAGCCATGAGTCCATCGTGGCGGAGGCGAAGCTTCTTACGGAAGAACCGGACTTTAAGGGCTACATTCACGACGTGGGCGGGCCGACGGCAAACTTCCGGTTCCCGGCCTGCAAAAAGCAGCTCACGAAGGGCGCATGTCCCGGAAAGCAGTGCCTGTTCCCGAAGCCGTGCGGGAACCTTATTGCCGACCATAAGGATTATATTGAGCTTTTGCGAAAGCTCCGTGCGCTACCGAAGGTGAAGAAGGTGTTCATCCGTTCCGGAATCCGCTTTGACTATGTGCTGGCCGATAAGAAAAAGGATTTCTTAAGGGAGCTCTGCGAGTACCATGTGAGCGGACAGCTAAAAGTGGCGCCGGAGCATGTGGCCGACAATGTGCTTAAGCGGATGGGAAAGCCGGAAAATGCTGTTTACCGGAAATTTGTGGACGAGTACAACCGGATGAATGAAAAGCTTGGGAAGAAGCAGTACCTTGTGCCGTACCTGATGTCGTCCCATCCCGGTTCCACGTTACATGAGGCCATCGAGCTTGCCGAGTACCTGAGAGATTTGGGCTACATGCCGGAGCAGGTACAGGATTTTTACCCGACGCCGTCGACGATTTCCACCTGCATGTATTACACGGGCCTCGACCCGCGCACCATGGAGCCGGTCTATGTGCCGACGAATCCCCATGAGAAAGCCATGCAGCGGGCCCTGATCCAGTATCGGAACCCGAAGAATTACGACCTGGTGCGGGAGGCGTTAAGGAAGGCCGGCCGCGAAGACTTAATCGGCTATGACAGGCGGTGCCTGGTACGGCCGGAGCGGAGCGGCGGGAAAGCCATGGACGGCGGAGCGCGCGCTGCGGCCGGGGCCGCCAGGAACGCAGGCGCAAAGGGCGGTGCCTTAAAAGGAAGCGGCAGTTCCGGAGCGGCGGCCGCAAAAAAAGCCATGGGCGGCGCTGTCCCGGGAAAGGGAAGCCGTGCCGGGGCCGCCGGAAAGACAGCCGGCTTTTCTGGCAGCCAGAAGAAGGCGTCTGCACCAGCGAAGAAAAAGACCATACGGAATATCCATAAATCAGTGAAGGGCAGGTAGTCGTGCATGAAAATTGCAGTTGTTACCGGGGCGTCCTCGGGAATGGGGCGCGAGATGGTGTACCAGCTTGCCGACCGGTTCGCCGGCCTGGAGGAAATCTGGGTGATCGCAAGGCGGGCAGAAAGGCTCAAAGAGTTTTCCGGCCATGTGACAGCGGCTGTGCGGATTCTCCCTCTCGACCTTACCAAAAGGGAGGATATTGAGAAACTGAAAGCAGAGCTTAAGGAGCGGGAGCCGGAAGTGAAGGTGCTCGTAAATGCGGCCGGCTTTGGAAAGACCGGCGCCTGCGGGACGATCCCGTCAGAGCTTTCCATGGACATGGTGCGGTTAAACAACGAGGCGCTTGTGGCCGTGACGGAGGCGGTGCTCCCGTATATTTCCGCAAACAGCCGGATTATCCAGTTTGCATCGGCGGCCGCCTTCCTTCCTCAGCCGGGCTTTGCCGTCTACGCGGCCACAAAGGCCTTTGTCTTAAGTTACAGCCGGGCCCTGTCTGCGGAGTTAAAGTCCAGGAAGATTTTCGTGACGGCCGTCTGTCCTGGGCCGGTGGCGACGGAATTTTTTGATATCGCCTTAAACGGCGGGAAGCTGACCTCCTATAAGAAATGGGTGACGGTGAAGCCGGAGATGGTGGTTCGCCGGGCCATTGCCGACAGCTTAATGGGAAAGGCCATGTCGGTTCCGGGACTTCCCATGAAAGCCTTTTACGTCCTCTGCCGCCTTCTTCCCCACAGCTTCCTGATGCAGTTCATTTCCTGGCAGGATGACGGAAAAAAGAAAGGAAAAAGTGAGGCAGAAGCTTGAAATACAACAGAAAGAAAGGTACCTTCGGGTACCGGAAATACCATAGAAACATGCAGTGCGCCGTGGTGGCCGTGCTGGCTGCGGCCATTCTCATCCAGCTTGGCGCAAGACAGCTTACGGCGGCTCAGTCCTTTAAAAATGTGCTGACGGTGACGGCAATCTTAACTGTCCTTCCGATGGCGAACGTGGCGTCGCCGCTTCTTGCGGCCTGGCGGTACAAAAGCATCAGCCGGGAGTTTTACGAGGCCTGCCGTCCTTATGAAGAGAAGGTGCCGATGCTCTATGAGCTGATCATCACGTCAAAGGAGATGATCCTGGCCGTGGACGCGGCGGCCGTCCATCCCTCCGGCGTTTATCTTTACTGTCCTGGGAAGACGGATGTGAAAAAGGCCGAGCAGTTTTTAAATTCCATGTTAAAAAGCTGGAAGTTGGACGGAAACGCCAGGGTAATCACGGAGGAAAATGTCTTTTTTAAGCGCCTTTCCAGCTTAAAGCCCATGACCGAAGAAGAGGACGATGGGAGCGTGGACTATACGGTGAACCTTTTAAAGAACATGTCCATGTAGGAGCGGAAAGCCATGAGAGAGATCAACATCGGAAAAAACGAGGCCGGCCAGCGGCTCGATAAATTCCTTGGAAAATACATGAGCCTGGCCGGAAAGGGCTTTCTCTATAAGATGATGCGGAAAAAGAACATCGTTTTAAACGGGAAAAAATGCGCCGGGCAGGAGCTGCTAAAGGAAGGCGACGTCTTAAAGCTCTTTCTTTCGGACGAGACCATAGAAAAATTTTCGGAGACGAAGAAGACGGCAGTCCGGGAGACGGCCCTGGACATCTTCTATGAAGACGGTGACATCCTTTTAATCAACAAGCCGTCGGGGATGCTCTCCCAGAAGGCGAAGGAGACGGACGAGTCCCTGGTGGAATACGTGATTGCCTACCTTTTAAGAACCGGGGCCGTCACGGAGGAGGAGCTAAAGACTTTCCGTCCGTCGGTCTGCAACCGTCTGGATCGGAACACCAGCGGCATCGTGGCGGCGGGGAAGACCCTGGCCGGACTCCAGATGCTTTCGGAAGTTTTCAGGGAGCGGAGCGTCCACAAATATTACCTCTGCATCGTATCCGGCGTTATGAAGGAAAGCTTGACGGCGGATGGATGGCTTTTAAAAGACGAGGCAAAGAACCAGGTGCGGATCCTCGGGAAAAAAGAGGCGGAAAGCATGTTAAAAAAAGGCGGGGAAAAGCCGCTTCCGATCCGCACAAAATATGAGCCGGTCTGCAATAACGGGGCGTACACGCTTTTAAAAGTGACGCTTTTAACGGGGCGCTCCCACCAGATCCGCGCCCATCTGGCGTCTCTCGGCCATCCGATCATCGGCGACGGGAAATACGGAAATGCGGCGGAAAACAGGCGGGCAAAAGAGCGCTACGGCGTTACCTCCCAGCTTCTCCACTCCTACCGCCTGGAGTTCCCGGAGCTTGCCGGAAGCTTTCGGAGACTTTCCGGGAAAAGCTTTGAGGCAGACCCGCCGGCAGAATTTCTTAATATGGCAGAGGGAGAACAGCTTGCTTGTTTACATAAATAATTTATGTAAACTTTAAAAGATAGACAGACATCAGAGAGAGGGCAGAACCCATGGGAACATGGAAGACGAGGGGCCTTCGCGGCTCCACACTGGAGGAATTCATCAACAGAACCAACGACAGCTACCGGGAAAAGAAGCTGGCGCTGATCCAGAAAATCCCGACGCCGATCACGCCCATCGAAATCGACAAGGAGAGCCGCCACATTACGCTGGCGTACTTCGACATGAAGAGTACGGTGGACTATATCGGGGCCGTGCAGGGCATTCCCGTCTGCTTCGACGCAAAGGAGTGCGCGGTGCGGACGTTCCCGCTCCAGAACATTCACCCGCACCAGATCGCGTTTATGAAGGAGTTTGAGGCCCAGGGGGGCGTGGCCTTTATTATCCTGTCGTTTACGGCGGAGAATGAGATTTATTACATCCCCTTCGATGTGATTGATGGCTTCTGGAAGCGGATGGAGGACGGCGGCAGGAAGAGCTTCACCTATGAAGAGGTAGTGCCGCTTTCCTGGAAAATCAGGAGCCACAGGGACATGCTGGTGCATTATCTGGAGGCGCTTCAGATGGATCTCGACCGGAAGGACGGAAACGGCGCCTGAAAAAGCAAAAACAATGATATCCGGCCGCATCCAGCGGCTGAAAATAAAGCAAAAAGGAGAATGGAATATGTCGAATGTAGTGGATAAGTTTTTACGGTATGTGGCGGTTGATACTCAGTCCGCAGAGGGGGCAGAGACAGTTCCGAGTACGGAAAAGCAGTTTGCCCTGGCAAAGCTTCTGGTGGAGGAGCTTAAGAATATCGGGGCAAAGGACGTTTCCATGAGCGACCATGGCTACGTTTACGCGACGATCCCGGCAACGGTGGAGACCGACGGGCCGGTTGTGGGCTTTCTGGCCCATATGGATACGTCGCCGGACTGCTCCGGGGAGAATGTCCATCCGCAGCTCATCAAAAATTATGACGGAAAGGACATTATCTTAAATAAGAACCTGGGCATCCATATGTGTACGGCGGATTTCCCGTATCTGAAAAATTATGTGGGCATGGATCTGATTACGACCGACGGCACGACGCTTCTTGGCGGCGACGACAAGGCCGGCATTGCCGAGATCATGACGATGGCAGAGACGCTTCTTTCCCATCCGGAAATCCCCCACGGCACCATCAAGATCGCCTTCACGCCGGATGAAGAGGTTGGACACGGCGTGGACTTCTTTGACGTTCCCGGCTGGGGTGCAGACGTGGCCTATACCGTAGACGGCGGCGCATGGGGCGAGATGGAGTATGAGACCTTCAACGCAGCGGCCATGAAGGTTACAATCCACGGAAGGAACATCCATCCCGGCAGCGCAAAGAATAAGATGAAGAATTCCCTTCTGATTGCCATGGAGTTCCAGAGTATGCTTCCGACGGCGGAAAAACCGGAGTACACGGAGATGTACGAGGGCTTCTTCCACTTAAACCATATGGCTGGCAGCGTGGAGGAGACGGAGCTTCACTACATCATCCGCGATCATGACATGGGAATCTTCGAGAACCGCAAGGCCCTCGGAAAGAAAATCGGCGATTTCTTAAATGAGAAATACGGCGCAGGCACCGTGGACGTGGATATCTCCGACACCTACTACAACATGGCAGAGAAGATCCGTCCGAACATGTATTTGATGGACGTGGCGGCAGAGGCCTTTAAGGAGCTTGGCGTTGAGACGCCGGGAGTCCGTCCGGTACGCGGCGGCACCGATGGCTCCAGGCTCTCCTACATGGGCGTTCCCTGCCCGAACCTCTGCACCGGCGGCCACAATGCCCACGGCAAATTTGAGTTTGTCTGCATTCAGTCCATGGAGAACACGGTGGCGCTGCTCCTTAAGCTGGCAGAGAAATTCAAGGATGTAAAGCGCGCATAATTCATAAGAAAAGGCTTGAACTTTTTCCGCCGCTTTGCCATAATAGCAGTGTAAGAGAAGACAAAATGATACAGAAAAGAGGCAGGTACATATATGGATTATTTGCTTTGTGTCCCGAACATGGATCGTGTTTCCAGGGATACCTGCAACGCAGTCAACAACATTCTGGCGAGGATGTCGGAAAAATATAAGCTTCGGATTATCCCGGAGCCGGTTCGCATGAAGAAGGGGAACTGTCCGGATTACTGCAAGAAATTCCGGATTTACAAAGATCTCAGAGAACCAGGCGGAAACGGCGAGGCGTACCTTCTGAAAGAAGAGGAAGAAATGATTTTAAGCGTCTGCAAGACGCCGGAGGAGGTACAGCTCATGAAAAGCTGTACTTATGCATACTGCTATCCGGCGCAGTGGGTGTTAAAGTCCTTTAAAGACAAAGAAAAACAGAAATAGATGTTCTGTGCGGCCAAAAAACGGGCGGCCCGGGGAGGTTGGTTCCTCCTTCGGGCCGCCCTGCCGTTTTTTCTAGGCCGTTTCCCTGGCGGCGCCTTTCATGGCCGTTTCCGTCAGGCTGCGGACGGTTCTTAAAAGGGAGAGATGCAGGGAGAGCGGAAGCGCATCGACGGTGGCCTCCGGCCGTTTCGTACAGCCGTCCACGCCGCCGGCCGCCACCACGCGGCGGAGCATTTCAGCTTCCTCGTCCTCCGACGGCAGCAGGTCTTTCCCGCACATGACGGAGAGGAGAGAGGCGATGCCCCATCCCCACCAGTTAGAGACGCCGGCTGCCAGAGTAAACATGGCGCTTTCCGACGCACAGATGGACTGGCCGCAGGGGACGTGGGAGCGAATTTCCCGTTCAAAGGCGCCCATTCCCATTTCATTCCCGCCGTCTCCGATGGAGATGGTGACGGCGCCGGACTTTCCCGCCTCCGAGAGGAAAAGGGCGGAATCCGTGACCATGTCGTCGATGATTTCGCCGCGCATGTTGTGGTAGTGGCCGTCGGCGGCTTTTCCCGGCCGCTCAAGGCTTATAAAGTGGGTGGGGGAGAAATCCCGGATGCAGCTTCTTATAAAAGCGTCGGTTTCCGTTTCCGGCAAGACCAAAAGCCCTGCCTTCGGCGCGCGAAAGTCCAAGGCGGCCTTTAAAAGCGGCGCCGAGGCGGCATCGGTAACGACGAGGGCCTGGCATCCGGCGCCTGTCAGGGCCGCCGCCAGGTTCGCGGTTCCGGAGGGGCCGTCGGTTTCGCCGGTGAAGCTGTCTTTTCCCGTCCGCACCGGGAAGCCGGTAAGCAGCAGGACGCGCTTTGCGCCGCAGAGGGAACCTGCCGTCTCGGCAGCCGGAGAGGGCGGAAGCGAGGCGAGAAGCCCGCGGTTTCCAAAGTCCTGTTTCATGACGGCGTCCAGTTCTTCATAAAAGTTCATAAGTATGTTCTCCTTGTCTTTGTGGGAACGGCAAAAAGAGCCACGTATCCCTCTTAAGGATCCATGGCTCTTATTTATGGTGGGAACATCCGGGCAGGAGTCCCGATAAATAAAAAAATCCGTATCTGTTTTCCATCCATATATTAAAAGAAAAGAGCCGGTTTGTCAACCGAAAAATTGCCGCATTTGCCGGCCGGAAATAAGTGGAAAAAATGCGGGAAACACGGTATAATAGCCATATCAAAAAAGCCTGAGAGGTGAGCCATGTACGGAAACGATACGATCCTTGTGGTGGGGCAGGCGAAGCCGAGCCGCGAGGATGCCATTTATAACCTGCACGGGGAATTTTACATCAGCCTCGTAGTCGAAAAAGAGAGCGGCAGGATCCTGGATGTGGAGTGCAACACGATCCTGTCTGTCACGAGGAATTTCATCGCCTCGATTTTCATCGGGAAAAGCCTGCGTACCGATCTTAAGGAGCTGGAGCAGGAGATCCGCTCCCGGTACTTCGCCCTGACGCAAAAACCACTGATTGCCTGCATGAAAGATGCCTATAATCGCTACATAATGGCTGTCGGATAAAATTTTTCTCATCAGTAAAAGAACATTATTGACAAGATTCGAGTCCTATGATAAAGTGATTCTGCAAAAATGCACAAAAGCCTGAAGTAAAACCAACTGAATGTCAAACCCCCTGGAAACAGGGGCTATGAATACCCTCCCCCCAATTTTTGATTGGGGGGGGGTATTTGCCGGTAATTGGTACTTCATCCTGCGTGCATTGGAAAATATTTTCTACGGGAGGATATGATGAAACTCCAGATTTTAGAAGCCATGAAGAAAATGTATCGGCGTCCCCTCTACCGTATATTGATGTTTATTTTGGGACTGCCGACCTTTCTCGTCACGCTGGCTGTCTGGCTGACCCGCAACCTGAGTTCCGGCAAAAAAGACGCCATCGAAAAGGCAAGGAAGGAACTGATGGAGTCGCTCGAAGCCGACGGCACGGCCGCATCCCTTCGAAAAAAAGCCGAACTCTATCTGAAAAACAAGCTGGACTTCTTTGAAAAGAAGATGTCCCCGGATGAGATGAAGCGCCAGGTGGACAAGACGGTAAAAAAAGAGCTGGAAGAGCTTGTGAACCAGCGTCTTGATGCCGACAAAGAAATCCACGATTGGAAAGAAAAATCTTCTTTCCCCTTCATCCTGGAAGAGCTGCTTGGGAATACCGGACTGTTCGTCCTGTCTGTCGTGACTTCATTCCCGCTGTATATTTTGGCAGCCATTTATTCCAACCCATACGGAAAATACATCCTGGAACGTCTGATCATGATGATCTTCGTTATCTTCGGCGTTGTGTTCTTCGTATTCACAATCCTTCACCTTTCCCCGATGGATCCGGCCGTCAACATCCTCGGCGTAACCGCGACTCCGGAACAGGTGGAAAACTTCAATAAGATCTACGGCCTGGATCAGCCGTATCTTGTCCAGCTCTTTAACTGGTTCAAGAAGATCCTGACCCTGGATATCGGAAATTCCTATCAGGGCAACGAAGTCGTTATGGAAGCATTGATGCGGAAGTTCCCCGTAACCTTGCAGCTTACCCTGGCCTCCCTGACAATCGCCATCATCATTGCGATTCCGGCCGGTATCGTATCTGCTGTAAGACAGTATTCCGGCTTTGACTACGTTTTCATGCTCCTGGCGCTGTTAGGCCTTTCCATCCCGAACTTCTGGCTCGGCCTGATCTTAATCTTAAACTTTTCCATCAACCTTGGCTGGCTGCCGGCGACATACTCGCCTACCAACTGGCTGACGCTTATCATGCCTGCCATTGTCCTTGGAACCTCTCTTGCGGCCAGTGTGGCCCGAATGACCCGCTCGTCCATGCTTGAGGTTATCAGTGCCGACTATATCGTGACGGCGCGCGCAAAGGGTCTCAGCAAGAAAACGGTGATTTTGAAGCACGCCCTTGGCAACGCCATGATCCCGATTGTAACGGTTATCGGCCTTCAGTTCGGCGGAATGCTCGGCGGCTCTGCCGTTACGGAGAAAGTCTTCAACGTAAACGGTATCGGAAGCTACATCGTAGACAAGCAGTTCATCCCGGACATCCCGATTGTCCTGGCCGGCGTGGTCTACGTGGCGATCATCATCAGTATCGTAAACCTCCTGGTGGACATCCTGTACGCGTTCTTAGATCCGCGTATCAAGTCCAAGATCAAGAGTCAGTAAAGGAGCAGTTATGGAAAACAAAGACTACATAAAAAGAGAAAGCAGACGCATCCTGAAAAAGTTTCAGGAGGTAAGGGCGACCGGCTTCTCCATGGGCGCCACGTTCATCATTGCGCTCATTATCCTGTTTAATTCATACAGCCTGAAGACGATGACCTTTAATTCTGCTGTTTTCAGCGCCGGTGTCTTCTACGGGGTAACAGCAGTCCTTCAGCTCCTTATCTGGCTGAAAATGAAAAAGGATATTGTGGCAAACAAAGAATGTCCGGCAGGAACGAGAAAGCTTGGGATTATCATGATCCTGCTCCTGTTCACAGGCAACATTTTCGCCGGCATCGCAGGTTTCCTGACCGTGAAAAAGGAAAAGACTATCGAGTATATTCTTTCTATTTATATGACGCTCATCACAATCTCGGTGCTTTTCGTTTCCTTAATCAATATTTTCAAGCCTTTCGTTGCCAATACGTTTTTCATCGGCATGGGACTTCTCATCGCTGTGCTTGTATTTGACATCGTGTCCATGATCCTGATTTCCAGAATGGTTTCGGGAAAGAACGTGGATCCGAAGTTAAAATGGCTTGGCTATGTCCTGGTCCTTACCTGCGTTACGGGAAACATCTTCGGCCTGATCCTCGGCCTGATCCTGCTCACCAAGATCAGACGCCGCGGAGAGAAGGGAATCGTTGAGTGGATTGAAGTGATCCGCCGTATTTTCAGGGACAACATGGCAGCTCTCGGATTTTTCGTCGTAATCTTCCTTCTGAGCGTGTCCATCTGCAGCTACCTGACCTTCGACTACTATGTGGCGACAGAGAATGATTACAGCGCCCTGCTTTTAAGCCCGAGCATCGTGTACCCCTTCGGTACGGATAACTACGGCCGCTGTGTCTTCACGCGCATCATATTCGGCGCCAGAATTTCCCTTGTGGTCGGTATGCTGTCCACAGCTATGCCCATCGTCATCGGCGGCGTCCTTGGAGCTGTTACCGGCTTCTATGGCGGAAAGATTGACAACGCAATCATGCGTGTCCTTGATATTCTTTACGCTGTTCCCGGCATTTTGCTTGCCATCGCCATCGTGGCGGCTTTCGGAGCAAACACCTTCAACCTGATCCTGGCACTGAGCCTTGGAAATGTGCCGGTTTACGCGAGAACCGTCCGCGCCACGGTTATGGGACTTTCCAGCAGTGAGTTCGTGGAGGCGGCGAGAGCCTGCGGAGCCCGCGACTACATTATTATTTTCAAGCACATTATCCCCAACTCCCTGGCTCCGATCATCGTAAGGGCTACCTTAAGCATCGGCGGTGCAGTTCTTTCCACCAGCAGCTTAAGCTACTTAGGGTTAGGCGTTGAGCCGCACATCCCGGAATGGGGCAATATCTTAAAGATCGGAAGCGAGTACCTGGAGACCAATTCCTACCTGGCAATCTACCCCGGTCTGGCAATCATCGTGCTGGTACTGGCGTTCAACTACTTAGGAGACGGCCTGCGTGACGCATTGGATCCCAAGCTGAAATAAGGAAGGTAAAGGCACATGAGCGAAAAAGATACAATTTTGGAAGTGAAGAACCTCCATGTCCACTATGTGACGGATGACGAAGAGGTGAAAGCGGTCAACGGCATTTCCTTCTCCTTAAACAGGGGCGAAAGCCTTGGCCTTGTGGGCGAGACCGGTGCAGGAAAGACGACGACGGCCCTGTCCATCATGCAGTTAATTCCGGATCCGCCGGGAATCATCACCGAAGGCGAGATCCTGTTTGAAGGAAAGAACCTGATTTACAATACGGATGCAGAAAACCAGAAAATCCGCGGAAACGGAATTTCCATGATTTTCCAGGATCCGATGACGGCCTTAAACCCCATCATGACCGTCGGCGACCAGCTTACCGAGGCGCTCATCAGGCACCAGAAGATCGGCAAGGCCGAGGCTCAGAAAAAGGTTAAGGAGATGTTAGAGGTCGTAGGCGTAAAATCCGACCGTTTCGACGACTATCCGCATCAGTTTTCCGGCGGCATGAAGCAGCGTGTGGTTATCACCATGGCGCTTCTCTGCAACCCGGAGGTGTTAATCGCAGACGAGCCGACGACGGCTTTGGACGTTACGATCCAGGCCCAGGTTCTCGACATCATGATGAACCTGAGAGAGAAGTACAAGATGGCCATGATCTTAATCACGCATGACCTGGGCGTTGTGGCAGAGACGTGTGACCGCGTTGCCATCGTCTATGCCGGCGAGATTGTGGAGATCGGAACCGTGAAGGACGTTTACCTGCATCCGCTCCATCCCTACACCCGCGGCCTTTTCGACTCGATCCCGAAGATCGACGAAGACACGGAACAGCTTATGCCCATCGACGGCATGATGCCCAACATGGCGGATCTTCCGTCCGGCTGCTGCTTCCATCCGCGGTGCAAGTATGCAAAGCCCATCTGTTCCCAGAAGGTGCCGGAGACTGTCGGCACGAACCACAGATGCAAATGTCATTTCCCGCTGGAGGAGGTTAAAGAATGAGCAGCCCATTATTAGAAGTACAGGGATTAAAGAAATTTTTCAACGTGGCAAACGGCGGCGTCCTCCATGCAGTTGACAATGTGTCCTTCACCATCAACGAAGGCGAGACCCTCGGAATCGTAGGCGAGTCCGGCTGCGGAAAAAGTACCCTTGGCCGTGCCATTTTAAGGCTCCACGAGCCGACGGCAGGCAAGGTCATTTATAACGGCATGGATATCACTTCCTTTGACAAGGAAGAGATGCGGAAGATGAGACAGCATATGCAGATCATTTTCCAGGACCCTTACGCCTCCTTAAACCCCAGGTTTACGATTTCCCAGATCATCGAGGAGCCGTTAAAGCTTCACAAGCTCTATAAGAGCGATGCGGAGCGGAAAAAACGCGTACAGGAGTTAATGGAGCTGGTTGGCTTAAGCCCGGCCATGGCAAACCTCTATCCCCACGAGTTTGACGGCGGACGGCGCCAGCGTGTCGTTATCGCAAGGGCCCTGTCCATCAACCCGAAATTCGTAGTCTGTGACGAGCCGGTTTCCGCCCTGGATGTGTCGGTTCAGGCGCAGATCTTAAACCTGATGATGGAGCTTCAGCATAAGCTGGGCCTGACGTATATTTTCATCTCCCACGACCTGTCCGTTATCAAGCATATCTCCAACGATATCGGAGTTATGTACCTGGGACAGATGATCGAGAAGACGACGAAAAAGAATATCTTTAACAGGCCTCTTCACCCGTACACGGTGGCGCTCCTTTCGGCAATCCCGTCCACCAATGTGCTGGAGAAGAAGAAAAAGATCATCTTAAAGGGCGAGATTTCCTCGCCGATCAATCCGAAACCGGGCTGCCGGTTCAGCCCGCGGTGCCCCTTTGCCGAGGATATCTGCCGTCAGGTGAATCCGGAGCTCAAAGAGGTGGAGGAGAACCACTTTGTAGCATGTCACCGCTGCAAGGAAATGATGAACGGATCTCTGCACTTTTAATCAGAAAAGTGCCTGAGACATAGAGGCGTGCGGCAAAGGCCGCGCAGAAAATGAAAAAAGGAGAAGAAGCATGAAAAAAAGAAGATTGATGGCCCTTTCTCTGGCTGCTGTCATGGCCCTTACGACGGCATGCAGCGTGCAGACGAGAGACAGCGCCCAGGGAACCCAGGCTGGCGGAAGCGGCCAGGCGGCAGCAGGAAATACAAGCACCGCAGCAGGCTCCGCGGATCTGACACTGTTGTTCATGAGCAGCAACGAGGAAGCAGGAAACGTCGTCCGTGACCAGCTTTCCAAGGCAGGCTTCAATGTGAAGTTAAACATGCAGCCGGATTACTCCAGCTACAAATCCCAGATCGAGGCTGGAAACTATGATATCCAGATCTCCGGCTGGACAACCGTAACCGGTAACCCGGACTATGCCGTAAGAGCCCTGTTTATCACAGGCGGCGACAGCAATGACCAGCCGCTGTCAGATCCCAAGGTTGACGAGTTAATCAACAAGGCTGCCACCGAGACTCCCGAAGACTATGTGGCAACCTACGCCGAACTGGAAAAATACATGGTAGAAGAGCAGGCGTACATCATCCCGCTGTTCCAGAACACCAAGTCCCAGGGTGTATATACCAAGAAGGTGGATCCGGATTCCGTAAGAATTTCCAAATCCCGTTCGATGGTATGGGAGACTATCGATTTCTCTGACGGAAGCGACCCGGAGACCGAGACGCTCATCACGCAGCAGTCCGGCTCTGCCATCACTTCGTTAGACCCGATCAAGGGCAACGACGGTACCATGAACATGTTAAGCACCAACATGTATGTGCGCCTCGTGAACCTGACCGACGACGATCAGGTTGTTGCTGACGGCTCCCTGTCCTACAACTACTCCATCGCAGAGGGCAACAGCGACTATTACTTCATCTTAAGAGATGATATCAACTTCGCACGCGTAGAAGACGGCCATGCCGTTGATTCCGGCGTTAAGGTAGCAGGCGAGGACGTTATTTTCTCCCTGAACCGTGCAAAGAACAAAGATTCCGTACCGAACCATCAGACATACAGCCTTCACGAGCACATCGCCGATGTCCAGATGGTAACGGATATGGCAGAGCTTGAGGGAACCACCGTTTCCGGCAGCGACATGACCATCCGCGAAGCACTTGAGAACGGCCTTGCAGCACCGATTGCCACACTTGTGGACAACAAGGACAGCGTGGACAATGCGGCAGGCGCTTACCAGGTTATCAAGGTGACGACCACCGAGCCGTTCCCGCAGGTATTAAACTACCTGGCTCATCAGTCCGCAGGTATCGTGGACAGCGTTGTTGTGGAAGAAGTGAACTCCACGTATGATGTGGCTACCTACGACGTAAGCAAGGATATCTGCTACGGCGACCAGTCCACCATCACCGAGGGAAGCTCCTACAACAATACCTTATCCTGCAGCGGCCCGTATGTTGCAATTAAGAAGAACGACTACGAGATTACCTTCGAGAGAAACCCGGCTTACATGCCTGGAACGGACAATTATCCGCATATCAAGAACATTTCCGTGAAGTTTATCGCGGACGCCGACAGCGCTCTTTCCGCTTTGAGAAGCGGCGAGATCCATGTGCTTTATTCCGTTCCGGAGAAGAGCTATGATATCGTTGAGAACGATGCGAACCTGAGACTTCAGACGCTCCCGTCCAACGGCGTATCCTACATCCGCTTCAACCTTCTGGACGGCGCACAGACAACGGATGCGACCTTAAGAAAGGCTGTTTCCGCAGCCATCAACCAGGATGAGCTTCTGGCTGTATTTGACGGCACAAGATTCCCGTTATACAGCACCTTAAGCCCGATGGTTGACACGGGAAATACCTTCACCTACACGGCAGGCAAATCCCAGGAGCTCTTAAACGAGTATTTAAGCAGCAAGCAGTAATCGAAAGAACCATGAGGGGAACAGGACATTTTGTGCCTGTTCCTCTTTTTTTGCGGACTTTGCGAACAAAGGGTTGTCTTTTCTGAAACATCATGTTAAAACAGAGGAAAAGGATGGAGAACAGGAGGAAAGATTTATGCGGTACAGAAAATTAGGGAACACGGGCCTTCTGGCGAGCGAGATCGGCCTCGGCGCCGAGTGGCTGGAGCGCCATAATGCGGAGGAAGTGAAGGCCGTCATCGACTGCTGCGAGGAAAACGGCATCAACATTTTGGACTGCTGGATGGCGGAGCCAAACGTCCGCACCAACATCGGCGCGGCCATCAAAGGCCGGCGTGACAAATGGATCATTGAGGGGCACATCGGCTCCACCTGGCAGAACGGCCAGTACGTCCGTACCAGGGAGCTTATAAAGGTAAAGGAGGCCTTTTCGGATCTGCTTTCCCGCCTGGGAACGGATTACATTGACCTGGGAATGATCCACTACGTCGACAAGGAAGAAGAGTTTGAGAAGATTTACGCCGGCGAGTTCATGGAGTATGTGAGAGAGCTTAAAAAGGACGGAACCATCCGCCATATCGGCCTCAGCACCCACAATCCGGCTGTGGCGAAGCGGGCGGCCCTTAGCGGTGAGATTGAAGTCCTTTTGTTCAGCGTCAACCCGGCCTTTGACCTTCTGCCGGACAACGAGGACATCACAAAATATTTCGAGGAATCCACCTACGCGGACGCTTCCGGCGGGATTTCACCGGAGAGAGAGGAGCTTTACCGTATCTGTGAGCAGAGGGGCGTTGCCATCAACGTCATGAAGGGATATGCCGGCGGCCGCCTGTTCGATGAAAAACGGTCGCCCTTCGGCGTGGCATTAACGCCGGTGCAGTGCCTCCACTATGCCCTCACAAGGCCGGCTGTGGCAAGCGTGATGGCTGGCTGCGATACGCCGGAACATGTCATGGCGGCCGTGGCTTACGAGACGGCATCCGAAGAGGAGAAGGACTACGCCAGCGTCCTGGCCGGCGCGCCGCACCATGCGTTCTCCGGCCAGTGTACCTACTGCGGCCACTGTGCGCCGTGCCCGGCCGGCATCGATATTGCCATGGCAAACAAGCTCTATGACCTGGCTGTGATGCAGGAGGAAGTGCCGGAATCGGTGGCGGCCCACTACCATGCGCTTTCTGCCACGGCCGAAGACTGCATCGCCTGCGGCGGCTGCGAGACGAGATGTCCGTTCTCTGTGCCGGTCGTTGAGAGAATGAATAAAATGAAAGAATTATTCCGGAAATAAGGAGGAACCGAAACCATGCCGGAGCTGTTTGCCATGCTTGCATTTATTCTCATCCTGATGGTCTGCCTTGGATCCGGCGGCTCTATTCTGCTCGCTTTGGCTGCCGGATACGCGGTATTCTGCCTGTATGGGGTTTATAAGGGGCATGCCTTGAAGGACGTGGTGAAAATGTCGTTTTCCGGTGTCCGCACGGTGCAGAAGATCCTTTTTATTTTTCTTCTGATCGGCATGCTGACGGGGCTCTGGCGTGCCTGCGGCACGATCCCTGTCATCGTCTGCTATGCGTCTGATTTTGTCCTGCCGTCGGCCTTCCTTCTGATCGCCTTTTTATTAAACTGCGCGGTTTCTGTCCTCACGGGGACGGCCTTTGGGACGGCGGCCACCATGGGCGTCATCTGCATGGCCATGGCGTCGGCCATGGGAGTCAGCCCGTTTTTCTGCGGCGGCGCCATCGTATCGGGGATTTTCTTCGGCGACCGCTGCTCGCCGGTGTCCACCAGCGCCCTTTTAGTCAGCGAGCTGACAAAGACGGATATTTATGAAAACATCCGGCAGATGATAAAAACCTCGGTGCTTCCGTTTCTTCTGTCCTGTGCCGTTTACGCTGTTTTGGGAATGTTTTTCGGCGGAAAAGGAGAGAATATGGACGTGAGAGCCATGTTTTCCGGAAGTTTTCTGCTTCATTGGAGCTTAATCCTGCCGGCGGCCGTGATTTTAGCGCTTTCTGCTTTCCGGCTCCCGGTTCGGACTACCATGGCAGTCAGCGCCGCGCTGGCGTTTGTCCTGGGGCTTTTCGTTCAGAAAACGCCGGCGGCGGAGCTGCTTTCCGCCATGATTTTCGGCTACCGGGCGAAAGACCCGGCGCTTTCTTCCATGATGGATGGCGGCGGCCTTTCTTCGATGGTGAGCGTGGCGCTTATCGTCTGCCTTTCATCGTCCTATTCCGGGATTTTTGAAGGCACCGGGCTTTTAACCAGCATGAAAAAATATATTTCCGGACTCGGGGAGCGGCTTACGCCCTTCGGCGGGATTATGGCCGTGTCGGCGGCCACGTCCATGGTTTCCTGCAACCAGACGCTGGCGGCGATTTTGACCCACCAGCTTTGCCGGGAGATGGAGCCGGACAGGGAAAAGATGGCCATCGACCTGGAAAATTCGGTGATCGTGATGTCGCCGCTTGTTCCCTGGTCCATCGCAGGCGCCGTTCCCCTGGCGACAGTCGGCGCGCCCCTTTCCAGCCTGGCTGCGGCGTTTTATCTTTATTTTCTGCCCATCTGGACCTTTGGAGCGGAATATCTGAAAAAGAAAAAAATGCGTCCGAAGTCTTGACACCGGAAATTGGATGCAGTATCATCCAATTAAAAAGATGTACATACATCCAATTTCAACAGGAAAGGCGGGACGTTTTATGGACAGGACAAAGCGCCAGATCACAAAAATTGCAAGGGAAGCCAGCACATTCCTGCTTCAGGAGTCGCGGGCGGAGGGCGTCGGCTCTGCGGAGTACGACTTTCTCCACCTTGTGCGGCACAATCCTGGCATCACGCAGGCGGAAATCCGAAAGCAGTTAAACATCGACAAAGGCGCGGCCGCCAGGCGGACGGCCAATCTGATCGCCAAGGGCTATCTCCGCCAGGAAAAGAACCCGAAAGACGGCCGCAGCCGCCTCCTTTTTGCCACGGAGAAAGCCGAGCGTTTAAAGAATTCCAAGGCTGGCCTGGAGGCCGGCTTTTATGAGTGGCTGCTTTTGGATTTGGAGGAAGGAGAGCGGGATGCGTTCTGCCGGATATTAGACGGCCTTTATGAGCGGTCAAAAAAGGAGAGCCGGGCCGGTTTCCCAAACCTTCGGGCGTTTATGGCAGAGAAGGGCGGTGAGGCGTAATGTGGATTCCCTGTGCCTTCGGTTCGGCGTTTTTTGCCGGCCTCACGTCGATTCTTGCAAAGTGCGGAATCAGGAAGACGGATTCCACGGTCGCCACGGCCATCCGGACAATCATCGTCCTGATCTTTTCCTGGGTCATGGTGTTTGTGGTTGGCTCCTTTGACGGGATTTCGTCCCTGTCCGGGGAGACATGGTTGTTTCTGTTCCTTTCAGGACTCAGTACCGGAGCCTCCTGGCTCTGCTATTTCCGTGCGCTCCAGCTTGGGGACATCAATAAAGTTGTCCCCATCGACAAGAGCAGCACGGTTCTTACGATGGTATTTGCCGTTTTGTTCCTCCATGAGCCCTTCGGCGCCGTGAAATTTTTATCCATGGCAGCCATTGCGGCGGGAACGCTTCTTATGATTTCCCCGAAAAAAACGGAGAACGCGGCGGCGAAGGCGGGCGGCAGCTCCTGGCTCCTTTTTGCCGTCCTCTCGGCTGTTTTTGCGGCCATGACCTCGATTCTTGGAAAGGCCGGAATGGCCGGTGTGGAGTCGAACCTGGGCACGGCCATCCGGACGCTCGTCGTCCTTGTCATGGCCTGGGTCATGGTATTTCTCCAGAAGAAACAGAAGGAGGCCTTTTCCGTGCCGGGAAGGGAGCTTTTCTTTATCTGTCTTTCCGGCCTGGCGACGGGAGCGTCCTGGCTCCTTTATTACAGTGCCTTAAAGGAAGGGCCGGCCAGTGCCGTGGCGCCCATTGACAAGTTAAGCATCCTGGTGACAATCCTGTTTTCGCGGATCGTCTTTAAAGAGCGGCTGACGAAAAAGGCGGCGGCCGGCCTGTTCCTTCTCGTGGCAGGCACACTTGCGGCGCTTCTTTAAGGCGTTTTGGCGGACATGCGGCCGGTTTTCTTTTCCAGCCATGCCACGGCTTTATAGAGGACGGCCGAGACGATGCAGAGGATGACGATGCTCATCATCACCATGTCCAGCTTGAATACCTGGCTCCCATAGATAATCAGGTAGCCGAGCCCCTGGTTTGCCGCCAGGAATTCGCCGATGATGACGCCGACAAGGCAGAGGCCGATGTTGACCTTCATGTTGTTGACGATGAGGGGGACGGAGCCGGGCAGCAAAACCTTTATGAGCACGTCCCGCCTGGTTCCTCCCAGGGAATAGATGAGCCTTACCTGGTCGGGATCCACGGACTGAAAGCCGTTATGGAGCGTCAGCACCGAGCCGAAGACGGCCACGGAGACGGCGGCGATGACGATGGTGCGGGTGCCGGTTCCCAGCCAGACGATGAGGATCGGCGCCAGGGCTGACTTCGGCAGGCTGTTTAACATGACGAGATACGGGTCGAGAACCTCGGAAAGGCCTTTGGCCGACCATAAGAGCAGGCCGCCCAGGATTCCGAAGGCCGTCACGAAGAAAAAGCTTAAGAGCGTTTCCCAAAGCGTGATGCCGGTGTGGAAAATAATGCTGCCGTCCAGGATCATGGAAGAAAAGCAGAGGATGACCCGGGACGGGGAGCTGAAAATAAAGTCGTTGATGAGGCCAAGGCGGGCTGAAAGCTCCCAGAGCGCCAGGAAGGCGAAAAGGACGAGGACGCGAAGGAGTGAGATGAGTTTTCTCCTGCGCTTCCTGGCCGCCAGAAATTCCTGCTGTGCCAGGGTTTCGTTTGGTTTCATGATACACCTCCGAATAAAAGAGGAAGGAGCCTGCGGCTATTCCTGCAGGATCCTCCAGACTTCATTGAAATAGGAAGAAAATTCCGGTGAGTTCCGGCGGCCTAAGGGGCTTAAGCCGGGATCGGAGAACGTGACCGGAAGGATGGCCTTTATGCGTCCCGGCCGCTTCGAGAGGATCAGGATGCGGTCGGCGGCACTGACGGCCTCGGAAAGGTCGTGGGTGACGAGAATGGCCGTGTTTTTCCTTTTTTTGATGATCGTGCTTATGTCGTCGCAGACGGCGAGCCGCGTCTGGTAATCCAGGGCGGAGAATGGCTCGTCGAGGAGGAGAAGGTCCGGTTCCAGAGCCAGGGTGCGGATTAAGGCCGCCCGCTGGCGCATGCCGCCGGAGAGCTCTGACGGCCGGGCGTCCTCGAAGCTTTTGAGGCCGTAGGCCGTCAGGAGATCAGAAACCTTCTTTTTATGGCTTTCATCCAGCTTATGCTGGATTTCCAGCCCCAACGCGGCGTTGGAGCCGATGGTGCGCCATTCAAACAGGTGGTCTTTCTGGAGCATGTAGCCGATGCCGGAAAGCCCTCTTGTGACCGGCTTTCCGTCGAAAAGGATCGTGCCTTCCTCCGGCTCGATGAGGCCGCAGAGCAGGGAAAGAAGCGTGGATTTCCCGCAGCCGGAGGGCCCCACAACGGCGATGAATTCTCCGGCACCGACAGAAAAGGATATATCGGAAAGGGCCCGGGTTTCTCCCTCCTCGGTATGGTAGGAGTAGCCAAGGCCTTTTACTTCCAGCTTGGGAATCATAGGATACCTCGAAAACATACTGGTTTTATTTTAGAATATGTCCGGACGGCCCGGGTGTGAGCATGTTCCGGGAAACTTAAAAAGGAGAGCTATGACAGAAAAATACAAGATTGCGCTGGTTCAGATGGACACGCAGAATGACAAGGGAAAGAATATGGAGACGGCCCTTCGGTACGCCGATGAGGCGGCGAAAGAAGGCGCTCTCCTCGTCTGCTTCCCGGAGGTCATGAACCTGATCGGAAGAAACGTGGGAGAGGGCGGCGGCCGTGAGCCGGTGCCGGGCTATTCCACGGAGCTTCTGATGGAAAAGGCAAAGGAAAAGGGGATTTTCATCCATGGAGGCAGCATCACCGAGGAGATTCCGGGCGAAAGGCGCGCCTATAATACCAGCGTCCTCATCGGCCCTGACGGCAGAATCCTTTCGGAATGCCGGAAGCTTCATACCTTCGATATTACGCTGGCAGACGGGAAGGCCTTCCGGGAGTCCGATAGGGTCTGCCCGGGAGAATCCATGGAAACAGTCACGACGGAGCTTGGCGTTTTCGGCATGTCCATCTGCTACGATGTGCGGTTTCCGGAGCTTTACCGTCTTCTGGCCTTAAAAGGAGCGCAGGTCATCTTTGTCCCGGCCAGCTTTACGAAGGAGACGGGCGAGGCCCATTTAGAGGCGCTCCTTCGTGCCCGCGCCATTGAAAACGGATGCTATCTGATATCGGCGGCCCAGACCGGGACAAAGCCGGCTTATACGGCTTACGGAAACAGCATGGTGATTGACCCCTGGGGCCGCGTGACGGCCAGAGCCGGCACGGAGCCTGGAATCCTCTATGGAGAAATTGACTTGACATATGAAGAAGAAGTCCGCAGGCAGATGCCGTCTTTAAAGAACCGGCGGTCAGACCTTTATGATGTGATTACAAAATAAGAAAATCTTCAGAAATCCGAAAGAAAACCGGAAGATAAAAGTTATATTCCATGAATATTTTCTGTTATACTGAAAACACTGCATGAAAAATAAAATTTCTTGTAGTGTTTTCTTTTTATGGCTCGTTATAGAAAGTGACGGCGGAAAAAAGAGGGGCCGGAAACAGTATAAGCAGGAGGACTATGACATGAATGACGAGAGAATCCATCCGGAGGATGTGGATAAAGAGCTGGAGCTTTTGATGAATACGGCCGGGGAAAAACCAAAAAAGAAAAAGGCAGGGAAGAAGCGCAGGCGGATCCTGATCGGCGCAGCCGTACTCCTTGTCCTTGGTTTTGCCGCCATGAATGCCCTCGGCGGGAAAGCGCAGCCATCCATCGTCCCAACCGTAAACCCGGTCAAAAAGGACATTAAAAGCAAGCTTTCCATCAGCGGCCCTGTTTCGGGAACCGACAGCGTGGACGTGGTGTCGAATCTCCACGCCGAGGTGCTGGAAATCCCGGTGAAAGAGGGCGACCGGGTGGAGGAAGACCAGGTTCTTGCGATTCTGGATGAATCGAACATCAAGAAAGAAGTGGAAATCGCAAAGAACGACTATGACCTGGCCGTGACTACATACAATGAAAAAATGAAGGAGGCGCGCCAGGGCTATGAAAAGGCTGTCCAGGACTACCAGACGGCCAAGGCCAATTATGACAGGACGAAGGTTCTGTTTGACGGCGGCAGCATGTCCCAGGTGGAACTGGAGTCGGCGGCCAATTCCATGAACGACGCAAGGCGGACCATGGAGTCCTACACCCTTGTGAACGGCCAGCCGGCGGCAGACGATTCCTACCGGCTCCAGATCGAGAAGGCGCGTTTCGATTATGAGAAGAAGCTGGAAGAGCTGGACGATGCAAAAATCAAGAGCCCCATTGCCGGTACCGTCGTCCGGGTAAACACGAAGGTGGGCCGGTTTGCCGATAAAATGGAAAACGAGGAACCGCTGTTTGTCATTGAAAATCTGGACGTGCTGGAGCTGGAAATCAAGGTCAGCGAGTATTCCATCGGAAAGGTGGCCGTGGGACAGACGGCGGAGATCAGCGCCGATATTTTAAACGGTGAGACGGTACAGGGTGAAGTAATCTCCATTTCCCCGACCGGCGAGGAAAAGGGCGGCGGTTCCAGTGAACGGGTCATCCCCACGAAAATCCGGATCCTGGAAGACAATACGCGCCTGATCGCAGGGATCACGGCCAAGGCCCAGATTATTCTGGAAGAAGCAAAGGATGCCTTAAGCGTCCCGGTATCCGCCATTTTAAGCGTGGGCGAGGAGACTTATGTCCAGGCGGTAAACGGCGGAATGATCCACTGGATTCCCATTACCGTCGGCGTCGAGGGCGATGTGGAGTGCGAAATTATCCCGGCCGAGGGTGAGGTGCTGGACGAGACTACTTTGATTGTATCGGCGCCCAATGCAGCATACACCGAGGGTATGGCCGTCATGACGGCCGGCGGTCAGTAAGGAGGGGCTTTTATGTTTGGAAGAAACAGGCTTTCTCCCTATGTGACGGAGAACCTTCACGAAGACCTGATCCGGCTGGAAAACCTCGTGAAGATTTACGACACCGGGGCGATTCGTGTCCTTGGTTTAAAAAAAATCAGCCTCACGATTAAACGCGGTGAATTTGTGGCGATCATGGGACACTCCGGCTCAGGAAAATCGACGCTCATGAATATTTTGGGGTGCCTCGACCGGCCGACGCTTGGAAAATACTATCTGGATGGCATTGACACGGCCGAGCTTTCCTCTGATGAGCTTTCGGCTGTCAGGAATTTAAAGATCGGTTTCGTGTTCCAGTCGTTTAATCTGATTTCCAGGACGACAGCTTTAAAAAATGTGGAGCTTCCGATGACGTATGCGAGGCTGTCCAAGAAAAAACGGACGGAGCGTGCCATGGAGCTTTTGGACTGCGTCGGCCTGAAAGCCAGGGCATTCCATATGCCGAATGAGCTTTCCGGAGGCCAGCGCCAGAGGGTTGCCATCGCCAGGGCTCTCGCCAACGAGCCGCCCCTGATCCTCGCCGATGAGCCCACGGGAAACCTGGACACGGCCGCTTCCATTGAGATCATGGAGATTTTTTCCGAGCTTCACAAGGCGGGCGCCACGGTTGTGGTCGTCACCCATGAGGAGAATATCGCGGCCTTCACAGACCGGATCATCCGCTTTTCCGATGGACAGATCATCGAGGATGCGAAAAACCCCAACCCGACGAAGGGCAGCGGCACGATCCACACCAAGGGGCTTTACAGCAATAAGAAAACGGGAAAGGGGGCCGCAGGATGCTAATTGAAAATATGTTCATGGCGTTTCATGCCATCAAGGCCAATAAAATGCGGGCTTTCCTGACGATGCTCGGAATCATCATCGGCATCGGCTCCGTGATTTCCATCGTCTCCATCGGTGATACCATGCGCGGGATGTTCTCTGACCTTTATAAGGACGTGGGCATCACCCAGGCGTATGTGGCCATCGGGTACTGGATCGACGATGTGAGAACCAGCGATTATTTTACCCTGGATGATTTGGATCAGATTGAGGAGGCGTTCGGCGACGAGATCGCCTATATGGACAGCAGCGCTTCGGTTTCTACGGACGTCCAGGCAGGGCGGATGAAAATGAAGTTCAATTTCCAGGGAATCGACTACACCTACCAGAATGTCCAGCCTGTTGAGATTCTGTATGGGCGGTATTTAAACGAGGGCGATATCCTGGGACGCAGGAAAAATATCGTCATTGAGGATAAGAGTGCAAAGAACCTGTTCGGCGTGGAAAATGCCGTGGGAATGACCTTCCGGACAACCATTTACGGAGACACGGACGAGTACACGGTGGTCGGCGTTTACCATAAGGAAATGAGCCCGTTCCAGGCTCTGCTCATGGGGAGCAATGACAGCACCGGTTCGGCGTTTCTCCCCTACACGCTTTTAACGTGGCCCAACGACAATTTTTACCAGTGCCACCTGTTTGCGGCCGACGGGACGGACATGACAGACTTCATGAACCGGCTCACGGCATTTATCGCAAAGATTAAAAACAGGAATCCGGAGGACTTTTACACGGTGACGGCGGTTGCTGAAATGGGAAGCGTGGATCAGGTCATGGGTGCCCTGTCTGCGGCCGTTGGCGGGATTGCGGCCATCTCCCTTCTTGTGGGCGGCATCGGCATCATGAACATCATGCTGGTGTCCGTGACCGAGCGAACCAGGGAAATCGGCATCCGAAAGGCCCTTGGCGCGCGGACGCGGGATGTGATGATCCAGTTTTTGACGGAATCGGCCATCCTTTCGGCCTGCGGAGGCATCATCGGCGTGGCGTTGGCCGTATCCATCGTCATGGCAGGCGGTGCGGCGCTTCAGATGAAGGTCATTGTACGGCCGTCGGTGATTCTTATGGCTGTTTCGTTTTCGGCCATCGTGGGAATTTTCTTCGGGATTTATCCGGCATCGAAGGCGGCAAAGGCAGATCCGATTGATGCGCTGCGGTACGAATAGGGAAAAGGAATTTGTCAGGGAAAGCGGAAAGCAGCTTTCCTTGACAAATTTTTATCTCTGCGATATGATGTATATACACTAAAATGAGAAAGGGAAAGGCTATCCATGGGCAAGAGAATTGACAATACGTCCTGCCACTGTCTGAAAATGAGAAGAAGCGCAGAAAATGTCATAGCGTTCTATGACCGCTTCCTTGTGCCTTCCGGTGTGACTGCGAGGCAGTATTCCCTGCTGTATGCGGTTTCTGGGCATCAGGGCTGCAATGTCCGCGAGCTGGCGGAAGTTATGCTTTTGGACCGCTCGACCCTTGCAAGGAGCTTAAAGCCCCTGATCCAGGCCGGATATATCCGGGACGGCAGGAAAGAGGGGGCCAGGGACAGTGTCCTGGAGCTGACCGAACAGGGAACGGCTGTTTTGCAGGAAGCGGCCGCCCTTTGGACGGCCGCCCAGCGCCAGTTTGAGTCCAGGTTAGGGCAGGAACGGTTAAAGGCGCTCGAGGAGCTTCTGGAACTTCTTCAGGAGCTGTGAGATTGTTTTTCCGTATCATAATGATGTATATACATCATTTGAGATAAAAAAGAAATGGAGGAAATGCACATGAAAATGATGGTACTGTACCACTCAAAGACAGGCAACACGGAGAAGATGGCAAAGGTCATCGCAGAGGGAATGGAACGTGTCGACGGAGTCGCGGCGAAGGTCTGCCCCATTGAGGAGGTCGATGAGGAATGGGCAGCAGAGAGCAGATGTATCGTCCTGGGCTCTCCGATTTACGTCTCAAGCGTCTGCGCCGCAGTCAAGGACTGGCTGGACGGCCCCTGCAAAAAATGCCAGCTTGCCGGAAAGCTCGGCGGGGCCTTTGCGACAGAGGATTATGTACACGGCGGCGGCGACCTGGGAATCCGCCTGATTCTCGATCATATGATGGTGTACGGCATGATGACGTATTCCGGCGGCGGCGCTTACGGAAAGCCAGTGATCCATCTGGGGCCGGTGGCCGTGAGCAGCCGTTTGGATGAGAGCGTGGAGACCTTTTTAACATACGGGGAGCGGATGGCCATAAAGGCAGTGGAGCTCTTTGGTGGACAGGGGAATTGATGGATTAGAAAGAAGGATTCATAAAAAGTAAGGACGGCGGAAACGGGATTTCCCAATTTCCGCCGCCTTTTCCATTTATCTCACCCAGGCACCGCTCTCATCAAGCACATAGCCGTCCACCGTTGTGCCGGCGAACATCATGCCTTTAAAGCCGTTTCCAATGTCATTGAAGTAGTACCAGGTTCCGTCGATTTCCTTCCAGCCTGTTGCCATGGCGCCGGTGGCCGGATCCAGGTAGAAGTAGTTTCCGTTGTCTTTGAGCCAGCCCGTTGCCATGATTCCGTCTTTTCCGAAGAAATACCAGACAGAATTGATCTCAAGCCAGCAGTTTTCCGCTCTTGTCCCATCGCTGTAATAGTAGGAATACTTTCCGTCCACAAGCTTCCAGGAGCCGCCAATGGGAGACTTCGGAAGATCGCTTTCCTTCACGATGCCGGAGCGTGCGCCGCCGCTTCTTCCGCCGGAGCCGGAGCCGCTTCCGGAGGAGCTGGAGGAAGTGCCTTTCACCATGACAGTTCCGAGCTTCGTGGTGAAGACTGTGATGATTCCGTCCTCGTAGTCGACCGTCCCCTGTTTGATTCCGTCGCCGGAGATTTTATCGGAGGACTTATGTACCTCATCGTAGGAGGCAGGGGCTGCGATGGAAAGGATTAACGGTGTCTTTAAAGAAGAAAGCTTCTTTTCGGAACCGTCCTTCATCCGGAGCATGCCTTCCAGGTCAAATTTCAGCTTGGTGGCGTTGCTTGCCGTCGCAAGGGACTTGTGTCCGATGAATACGGACTCCGCATCGCCTCCGCCCATGACATAAGCCAGCAGGTGTGCGCCGATGACGTCGTCAACCAGCTCGCCGTCCAGCTCGACATCCATGGAAAATTCGTCGTCGAAAGCGGCGAGAGCCTGGACAAGCCCATCCAGCTTTTCAACCATGGCAGCATCGAGGTCGCCGGCATCTGCCTTGTCATTTAAAAGTGCCTCACGGAGCATGGCCATGCCAGAAGCGGCCGCCTCGTAATCCTCCAGGCTTTCTGCGTCAGGAAGAGACTTGACGAGGTTTTTAAATTCCGTGGCATTGGACGGTGTTGCGACTGGCGTGACCGGAGTCTCCGGCTCTGCGCCGATTTCTGCCAGCACGAAGGTGCTGAAGCTTGTCACCGTGAAGGTCGCCGTGCCGTCGCCGTTTAACCGAAGCTGATCCGGCGGCAGGATTGCGTCATAGCTTCCGTCCGCGTGATAGTGGAGAACAGCAAAGAACTTCGGATTGATGGTTTCCGGGATCGGGATGGTGATCTGGACGGGAACCTTTAACTCTTCGGCAGCACCAACAAGAGAGAAGTCCACCTGCACCGTGTTCCGGTATGCGGTGTGGTCTACCATCACCTCTTCTTCCGGCTTGGTGACGCGGAAGCTGACGGTGCTGCCGGGAGCCTCTGCGTTGAGGCCGGCGCCGACGATTTCGATCTTGCCTGCGTCGATTCCGGTGTCGTTGGAGGCGTCAATCTTTGTTACAATGCCGTTTTCCTTTGCGTATGCGGCCTCCAGTTCGGCAATCTTTTTTACCACTTCCGGTTCTGTCTGCATGGCAACCTGAACCTTATCGCGGTTTTCTGCCAGCTTGTCAGGAGCCGTCGTGATAGCTTCCGGGTCATCGGAGTTTAAGATTCCGTCGATGGTACCGGATACGCCGGCATTTTCTTCGGAAGCGTCATAAGTATCTCCGAAGACGGCTTTACTATGGAAAATCTTGGACGGCATGCTGCTGACAGTGCGGATGTCGAAGGTATATTCTGCGCCTTCCTCCACCATGTCTTCGGCAACATTGAGTTCCGGAGCCTGTGCATCGTCGTAGATTATATCCCATTTCCCGTCCACATAGAGCGCAATTTCATATCCGGCAATGTACTCGGAATACTCGGCTGAAAGTGCGTCGGAAGGCTCATCCCAAACGATAGTGGTGCCTTCCCAATGAGGATTTTCCGGGACGCCAAAGGAAATGTCCGGCATTGCGAAATTCCATTCTTCGGAATACTCCGACCAGTCACTGGTTTTCGTTTCGATATCATCCCCAAGAGCCCTGACACGGAATTTGTAAGCGCCGCTTTCTTCAATCTGATTGCGGAAGCCATAGAAGGAAAAGACATCAGGGGCAGATGTGATCCTTGTGGAGTGGGTGGAACTAAAAGTCCAGCCGTTGTCGCTTACTGCCTCCATCTGGTACTTCCCGCCGGCGTCCTCCACCCGGCTCCATTCCGGCACGGCCTCCCATTCCTCGCTCCACCATACCTGCGGAGCTTCCAGTTTTGTGGCGGCAAAGGCGGTACACACCGTGTTCATGGACAGGACTGCCGCCAGTGCCGCTGCGAAAACCTTTTTCATAACTCAACCTCCTTGCAAAATTTTTTATACAAAATTTGACATTTTGTACAAAATCAATCATAGCATGGAGATAAAATGTAGTCAATATATAGTGGGGGGGGGTATTTTTAGAATATTTAATAATTTTTTCTAATAAGGTTATAAGTCCAGCTTCATATCGCCCTCACGAATCCATCCGATCCGCCTGAAAACCGCGCCGAAGGCGAGAGTCAGAACAGCGGGAAGAAGGAAGCAGACGAGAAAAATCCCGATCCACATGTTCATGCCGCCGTCCGGCATGGCCGTATAGATTCCGATGGGGCCCACCAGGCCGCAGGTTCCCATGCCGGAGCCGGCCGGGATGTTTTCCAGGCGGAAGATCATGGTGGAAACGGGCCCCGTCACCATGGAAGCCATGGTGGGAGCGAGCCAGATTTTCGGGTTCTTTATGATGTTTGCCATCTGGAGCATGGAAGTACCGAGGCCCTGGGCGAAGAGGCCGCCCCAGCCGTTTTCGCGGAAGCTTAAAACAGCAAAGCCTACCATCTGGGCACAGCAGCCGGCCGTGGCTGCGCCGCCTGCGATGCCGTCGAGGCCCAGCATGATGCAGATGGCCGCGCTGCTGATGGGAAGTGTCAGGGCGATGCCGATCAGCGCGGAAACGAGGATTCCCATGAAAAACGGCTGCATTTCCGTCGCAGATTTTACCAGATCCCCGAACAGCGTCATGAATCGGGAGACAGCAGGCCCTGCGAACTGGGCGGCGAGGACGCCGGTGATGATGGTGACGCCGGGCGTTACGAGGATGTCCACGCGGGTTTCCTTTGACACCAGCTTTCCAAGCTCTGTGGAAATCACAGCAGCGACCAGGGCGCCGACGGGGCCGCCCAGCTCATTTCCGGCAATGCCGACGGCGGCCGCGGAAAAGAGGACGAGCTGCGGCGCCTTTAAAGCATAGGCGATGGAGACGCCAAGGGCCGCGCCGGTGGCGCTTTTTGCATAATTTGCGATGGTGAGGAACAGTCCGACGCCGCATTTTTCTCCCAGGGTGGAGAAAATTGTTCCAATAAGAAGCGAGGCAAAGAGGCCGAAGGCCATGGCTCCAAGGGCGTCGATCAGATACGTTTGAGGTGTGATGCGGATTTCTTTTCTTTCCAGGAATTCCTTCCAGGTTTCCCGGTGCTCATTTTTAACAGTTTTCATGGCGATTCTCCTTTTTAACCGTACTGGCAGCTCATTTTTCCGTATTCTGCCATAACTCGCGGGAAATGGCAAGGGAAACGCCTGTTAATGACAAAATAATAACAATCCCTGGGAATCCTTTCCTTGCTATTCCGGAAGGCTTATGCTAAAATAAAATGCGCTGGCAGCCCGGGAATGCAGGCATTTTGGGGCTGTTAAGAAAAGACAGGAGTGAACTTATGAAATATAAATGCTGTATTTTTGATCTGGACGGGACACTTGTAAATTCCATCCATGCGCTGACTTACTGCACCAATCTGGCTCTTGAGAAATTTGGCCTGGGGCCGCTTACGGAAGACCAGATGAAAACCATCGTCGGCGACGGCTACAAGATGCAGATGAAGCGCGCCCTGCTTTTGGCAGGCGATGAAGCGCTTTCCCATTATGAAGAGATTCTTCCGATTTATATGGAGATTTTTTCTGAGAACTGTCTCCACGATCTCTATGCCTACGACGGAATCCTGGAATTTTTGCATTATGCGAAATCCTGCGGCCTAGGCCTCGGCATTGTTTCCAACAAACCACAGGCCCAGGCGGAGGACACGGTGAACGGAGTCTTTGAAAACGGCCTGTTTAAGGTGGTGATCGGCGAGTCGGAGACCATACCGAAAAAGCCGGATCCCAAAGGCGCAAAGACGGCGGCCGGGCTTCTTGGGGCGAAGCCGGAGGAATGCCTGTACTTTGGCGACACCAACACCGACATGCGGACGGGAAAAGGCGCCGGTATGGCGACGGTGGGCGTCCTCTGGGGCTTCCGGACGCGGGAAGAGCTTCTGGCCTTTTCGCCCGATTACATGATTGAACGGCCGGAGGACATGACAGAGATCTTAAAGGCCATGAGGGATGCAGAATGAGATCTGGCTTTTTAAAAGGCGTGTTCATGTTTGCACTGGCAGCCGCTGTTTCCTGCCTGGCGCTTTCCGGGTGCAGGAGAAGCGGGGAAGGCGGGGGAGCGGAAGTTCCGGCAGAAGCGGGACATCCCCTTAAGGTGGTGACGACGCTTTTTCCGTATTATGACTTTACGAGACAGATTGCAGGCGAAAACATCGAGCTTTCCATGGTGATCCCCGCCGGTATGGACAGCCATTCCTTTGAGCCGACGCCGGCCGACATCCGCCTGATCGAGGAAGCCGACCTGTTTATCTGCAACGGCGGCCACATGGAACAGTGGGTGAGCCAGGTGCTTTCCTCCCTCGATACGCCGTCCATGACCGTCGTCACGATGATGGACCATGTGGATGTGGTGGAAGAGGAGATTGTCGAAGGCATGGAAGTGAGCGGCCATGAGCATGAGCACGGCCATGACGAAGACGGGGAAGACGGGCATGACGCGGAAGACGAGTCCCTCTACGAGATTGAATACGACGAGCACATCTGGACGTCGCCGGCCAATGCCATGGAGATTGTGAATGTGATTTCCGCTGCCTTAAAGGAAGCAGATCCGGAGCATGCAAAAGACTATGAGGCCGGGGCAGAAGCGTACCTTGCAAAGCTTTCAAAGCTGGATGCGGAATTTGCCGGCGTGGTGGCGGAGGCAAAGCGCGATATCATGATTTTCGGCGACAAGTTCCCGCTGCGGTATTTTGCCGATGAATACGGGCTTCGATACCGGGCGGCCTTTTCCGGCTGCTCCACGGACACGGAGCCCAGCGCCAAGACCATCGCCTATTTAATCGACAAGGTTCGGGAGGAACATATCCCCGCCGTCTACTATCTGGAGCTTTCCAGCCCACGTGTGGCAGAGATCATCGGCGAGGAGACAGGAGCCGAACCGCTTCTGTTCCATTCCTGCCATAACGTGACGAGGCGGGAGTTTGACGCCGGCGTCACCTACCTGGAACTGATGGAAACCAATGTGAAAAATCTTCGGAAGGGACTGTGTGAATGAATCAGCCTTTGATAACTTGTGAACATGTGGATTTTGGATACGAAAACTACGACGTGGTGAAAGACGTGTCCATGGAAATCTGGCCCGGCGACTATCTCTGCATCGTCGGGGAAAACGGCTCCGGGAAAAGTACGCTGATGAAAGGCCTTTTGGGGCTTTTAAAGCCCACGGGCGGCACAATCACCATGTCAGAGGAGCTAAAGCGCTCCGGCATCGGCTATCTGCCCCAGCAGACCAGTTCCCAGAAGGACTTTCCGGCGACCGTGTTTGAGGTGGTACTTTCCGGCTGCCTCGGGAAGCGGGGAAACCGGCCGTTTTATTCCCAGGCGGAGAAAAAGACGGCGCTTCTCAATATGGAACGGCTCGGGATTTCGGAGTTAAAAAAGAGCTGCTACCGCGACCTCTCCGGCGGCCAGAAGCAGCGCGTCCTGATCGCCAGGGCGCTCTGTGCCACGGATAAGCTTTTGATCTTGGACGAGCCGATTACCGGCCTGGATCCGGCCACCATGCAGGATTTTTACCATGTGATCCGCCAGTTGAACCGCGAGAGCCGCGTGGCCGTCCTGATGGTGTCCCACGATGTCCAGAATATTGTGGGGCAGGCGAAAAAGATCCTGCATCTCGGGCAGACCGTGCTGTTTTACGGCACAGTAGAGGAGTACCGGCTGTCTGACTGCGGCAGAAAATTCCTGGGAGGTGGAGACGAATGATCCAGGTTCTTTCAGAAATGTTTTCCTATCCGTTTATCGTCCGGGCCATGGCGGGCGGGCTTATGCTGTCCCTCTGCGCGGCCCTTCTTGGCGTCAGCCTTGTCCTGAAGCGGTATTCCATGATCGGGGACGGGCTATCCCATGTGTCCTTCGGGGCCCTTTCGGTGGCCGTCGCCTTCGGGTGGGCGCCTCTTGCCGTCTCGATCCCGGTGGTGGTGGCAGCGGCCGTTTTGCTGCTCCGGATTACGGGAAACGGGAAGATCAAAAGCGACGCGGCCATCGCCATGATTTCGGCCGGCTCCCTGGCCGTCGGAATCATTGTCACGTCCTTAACCACAGGCATGACGACCGACGTCAGCAGCTACATGTTCGGCAGCATCTTAGCCATGAGCCGGACGGACGTCATCTTTTCCGTGGCGCTTTCGGCCGTTGTCCTCGGCATGTTTCTGTTCTGCTACAATAAGGTGTTTGCCGTCACCTTTGATGAAAATTTTGCAAGGGCCACCGGGGTTAATGTCCCGGCTTACAACATGGTGATCGCCGTCCTCACGGCCGTTACCATCGTTCTCGGCATGCGGATGATGGGGGCCATGCTGATTTCCAGCCTGATTATTTTCCCGGCTCTGACTTCCATGCGGATTTTTAAGAGCTTTCTCGGCGTCATCATTTCCTCGGGTGTCGTTGCCGTCGCCTGCTTTTTTGTGGGGTTAGTCCTTTCTTACCAGTATTCCATCCCGGCCGGGGCCAGTGTGGTAGTAGTAAACATGGCGGCTTTTGGGATCTTTTCCCTGATCCGGGCCGTCCGGAAAGTGGGCTGATGCCGCAAAAATCCGGGGAACCGGTTGACAATAAAAAAAATTGTGCTAAAGTTACAATGAAAAGAGTTGCTGCGCCTGCGCGCGTTCACATGGACATGGAGCGGACTTCCGTCCATGTTCCGGGAAGGAGTTATCATGACAAAAATTGATATTATTTCCGGTTTCCTGGGAGCCGGAAAGACGACGTTTATAAAAAAGCTTCTGAAGGAAGCCATCGCCGGCGAGAAGGTGGTTTTAATCGAGAATGAGTTTGGTGAGATCGGCATCGACGGCGGATTTTTGAAGGACTCCGGCATCGAGATCCGTGAGATGAATTCCGGCTGCATCTGCTGTTCTTTAGTCGGCGATTTCGGCCGTTCTTTGTCAGAGGTGCTCTCGAAGTACCAGCCGGATCGGGTAATCATCGAGCCGTCCGGCGTCGGCAAGCTTTCCGACGTTATGAAGGCCGTCTGCGACGTGGCCGGTGAGATTCCGGTGGAGTTAAATGGCTCCGTGACCGTCGTGGATGCCATGAAATGTAAAATGTATATGAAGAATTTCGGCGAATTTTTCAATAACCAGATTGAGAGCGCCGGCACCATCGTTTTAAGCAGGACAGATGTGGCCGATGCCGATAAGGTGGCACAGTGCGTGGAGTTAATCCGGGAGAAGAACCCGAAGGCAGCCATCGTGACGACGCCGTGCAGCGAGCTTACGGGAGCGCAGCTCCTTTCGATTATCGAAAAACCGGCGGACGATATGGCAGAGCAGCTTCTTAAGGAAGTGAGAGAGGGCCATCACCACCATCACGAAGACGGCGAGGAGTGCTGCTGCGGCCATGACCATGAGCACCATCACCACCATCATGATGAGGAAGAGTGTGAGTGCGGCCATGGCCATGAGCATCATCATCACCACGACGATGAGGAGTGCGAGTGCGGCCACGGCCATGAGCATCACCACCATCACCATGAAGACGGCGAAGAATGCGAGTGCGGCCACGATCATGACCATGAGCATCACCACCACCATCACGAGGACGGCGAAGAGTGCTGCTGCGGCCATGACCACGACCATCACCACCATCATCACCATGGCCATGATGCCGATGAGATTTTCACAAGCTGGGGCCTGGAGACGAACCGCACCATCGGGAAAGAAAAGCTGGAGACGCTTTTATCCGATCTGGCCCACAGTGAGAAGTACGGCCAGGTACTCCGCGCCAAGGGAATGCTCCCGGGCGAGGACGGGACATGGTACTACTTTGATCTTGTTCCCGAGGAGACGGAAATCCGCACCGGCGAGCCGATTTATACCGGCAAGGTCTGCGTGATCGGTTCCAATTTAAAGGAAGACGAGCTGAAGGCGGCTTTTGAGAAATAGGAGACCATATGAGCGGATATAATGAAGAAAAAATGCCGGTGTTTCTTATCAACGGCTTTCTGGAGGCAGGAAAAACCCAGTTTATTTCCTTTACCCTGACCCAGGAATATTTCCAGTCTGACGGGACGACAGTGCTGATCCTCTGTGAGGAGGGCGATACGGAATATGACAAAGAGCTTTTAAAGAAGACGAAGACAAAGCTTGTCACCGTGGAGAGCGCTGATGAGCTGGACGAGGACTTTTTCGGACGCCTGGAGGCTCTCTATGACCCGGACCGCGTCTTAATTGAGTGGAACGGCATGTGGCCCCAGGATCAGTTAAAGCTTCCGGATACCTGGCAGCTTTTCCAGCAGATTACCATTATCGACGGCTCGACCTTTGAGCTTTATTTAAACAACATGAAGCCGCTTCTGTCCCTTCTTGTGAGACAGTCGGAGCTGATTATCATGAACCGCTGCGACGACGTGACCGACGAGAACCTGACGAGGTACCGCCGCGGCCTGAAGGCATTGAACCCGCAGGCGGAGCTGATCTTCGAGGACGCAGAAGGGGAGATCGAGCAGGAGGTTTTAGAGGAAGATTTGCCGTATGATCTGAAGGCTGACGTGGTGGAGATTTCCCCGGATGCTTTCGGAATCTGGTACATTGACGCTCTCGACAAGGAAGACCGGTACAGCGGTAAGGTGGTGGAATTCACGGCCATGGTTTTAAAATCGCCGGAATTCCCGAAGAATTATTTCGTGCCGGGGCGGATGGCCATGACATGCTGTGAGGCCGACATGACGTTTTTAGGCTTTATCTGCAAGGCCAGAGAGGCGAGACACCTGGAAACCGGCCAGTGGGTCAAAGTGCGCGCGAAGATGGCCTATGAATTCTGGCAGGACTATGACGGCGTCGGCCCGGTTCTATACGCCGAGTCTGTGGAACCGGCAGAAGAGATCAAGGAAATCGTACAGTTTTAGAAAGACAGAGGGCGGGGATGCATATCCCCGCCTGGTTTTTCATTGGAGATACATTTCTGGGGGAGGACTTATGGAAGAGATGGAGAAACTAAAAGAGGAACTGTTCAGCCTGTTAAAAGCGGAAGGGGCAGTGCTTATGGGAATCGCAGATTTGAATGGCATCGTTTCCGGAGCCATGAAGACCGGCGTATCGGTGGCCGTCCCGGTTCCGAAAACGATTGTGAGGGATTTGCAGACTGCGCCGACAAAGGAGTATTATGAGGCGTACCATTCTTTGAATGCGAAGCTGAACAAAATCGTGATTTGTGGTGCGGAGTTCCTGAAAGGAAAGGGCTATCAGGCCATGGCAAATACGACGGATGCGGTCGTCATGAACGAGGAGTGGCGGACGCCGCTGCCCCATAAAACCGCGGCGACGCGGGCCGGGCTGGGCTGGATCGGGAAAAACTGCCTGCTGGTGACAGAAACGTATGGGAGTGCCGTGCGCCTGTCTACCCTGCTGACCGATGCCCCGCTTCCCTGCGGCACGCCCGTAACGGAAAGCCGCTGCGGCGGCTGTACGGTCTGCGTGAGCCAGTGTCCAGCCCATGCCCTGAACGGTGTGCTCTGGAATCCGAAGGTGGAGCGGGAGGAGATTCTTCAGCGGAAGGCCTGCAAGGACATGCAGGTGCGGAGGATGAAAGAGGCCACCGGCATTGAGACGGATCTCTGCGGGCTATGCTTTGCGGTGTGCCCGTACACGAAGCGGTACCTGGCGGATGGCTGAGACGTAGGGATGTCTGCGGCCGTGTAACCAATTTGGAAATCAGCAGGGAACACTGGGGCTTCGAATTTATCCGAGCGACGAGAAAAATTCTTATGGGTATTTATTGCAGTACTGCAAAGGGCTTATAGGGGAAAGATGTTGATACATAATAAACGAAAGGATTGTGCTTATGGGGAAACTTAATGTCGATGGTACGGAAATACAGGTACTGCAAATTGACGAAGATGATTATATCTCGTTAACCGATATGGTAAGGAAAATTGACAATGGACCTGCCCTAATAGAAAAATGGTTGCGAAATAAAAATACGATAGAATTTCTTGGCATATGGGAAGAAATGTATAATGCGGATTTTAATATCTCCGCCTATGAAGAAATCATGCTGGAGGCGGGATTAAACCGTTTTATTATGTCTGTTAAGCAATGGGTATCCCGCACAAATTCAAAAGGAATTGTGGCAAAAGCGGGGCGATATGGAGGGACATACGCATATAAAGATATTGCATTTGAGTTTGCAAGCTGGGTATCTCCGCAGTTCAAATTATATCTTATCAAGGAATTTGAACGGTTAAAGAAGGAAGAGCAGGCTTTACTTGGATGGAGTGCCAAGAGGGAACTAGCAAAAATCAATTACAGGATACATACCGATGCAATTAAGGTTAATCTCATTCCGCCAGAACTTACACCGCAACAGACCTCTATCATTTATGCGTCTGAGGCAGATGTCCTTAATATGGCATTATTTGGCATGACTGCAAAACAATGGAGAGATAAGAATCCTGATAAAAAGGGCAATATTCGGGATTATGCAAGTATAAATGAACTGATATGCCTGTCTAATATGGAAAATATCAATGCAGTGCTGATTGAAGATGGCTTATGCCAAAAAGAACGCTTAATAAAACTTAATAAGATCGCCATACACCAGATGTCCATTTTGGAAGAACAGACTACAAAGGTTTTGAAATAATTTTAATTCCCCCGAATTCGGGGGAATTAAAATATATTCTTTGTCCGTTACATCGGCGGTACCGGCACCGGCCGTTCCCTGTCAAAGACCTCGGATACATCGAACAGGTCGCTCAGATGATCCTTTTTCGGATTCGTCTCCGGAAGGTCGTAGTACATCCGGTAGCCGTCCAGGTTCCGCCGTCCCTGGCGGAGGTATTTGTCCCCGAGCTGTACCCAGGCCTGGGCGGAATCCACGTTGCAGAAATAGCGGAAGCCCTTTTCGTAGAGATAGGCAAATTTGGCGTTGTCCATGGTGTAGGCATGCCAGTCGCCCACATCGGCGCCGAAAGGATAGAGAATAATATCCGTATCGCCGATCAGGGACTCCACATAATTATCCCATTTGTCCGTATCCGTCTTTACGGTGTCTAAGGAGCGGGAGGTCATGTTGATGTGGCCCCAGCTATGGGAGGCCAGCTCCCATCCGTTGTCCCGCAGGCACTGGGCCAGCTCACGGACAGTCTGGCGGTCTGCCTCGATGTTGGGATTCGTACCCTCGTAGGACGGATCCGTCCGGTACCCCATGACGCCCTCATAGCCGGTAAAGGCGATGACAGCCCTGGCGCCCTTATAGGAAAAGTCCGGATGTTCGGTAATGAAATCCTCTAAGAGGGGAATCAGGTCATAGGAACCGACGGAGACCGTGCCGTCGTCCATCGTCATCTCGCAGGTGGGCTTTCCGTCGTCACCAATGATAAGACGGGTCGCAAAGCCATCGCCGGTCATGTAGTCATAGTAGCATACGTCGTCCTGGGACATGACAAAGGGCTTCTTTCCGGGCGGCAGCATGATGTCGCCTGCCACAAATTTCACATTGCCGTTTTCATCCGTCGTCTCATAGGCGATATCATGAAGCTTTACGAGGACATAGCCCCGCTCGTACATCTGCTCCAGGATTTTTAAGAATTCGCTTTTTGTCGTCATCACCTGGTTGTAGCCGGCCTCGTCGGCGTCGCCGTCAAAGGCTTTGGAATTGTCCATGATGATGGAGTGGAAGAACACGTGGGTAATGGTGCTTATGTCGGCGCGCACCAGGGTGGACTTCGTCTCCTCATAGGAAGCGATGGCATCGGTTACAGCCTGTTCTTCCGAAAATTCGCTTTCGGTAAGAAGGGAAATGGCTCCGTCATAGTCGTAAGTAAGGGCAAGAGCCTCTGCATCGGCGAGCAGGGCAGTGAGCCTGGCTTCCCTGTCGTCTGTGGTGGTCTCTTCCGTGGTCGCCTCTGCGGCGGAAACCGGATCGCCGGATTGGGGGTCTCCGGACTGCGAGGACAGGAAATTATGTTTTTTCCTGCTCTGGAGCAGGAAATAGCCGCCGATCCCGACTGCCAGGATCACGGCGCCAAGAACCAGGAAAAATATCAGAATCCGCACCATACGCTGGCGTTTTCTGTACTTTCGGGAACGGGAAACGTAAGCGCGGCGGCGCTTGTAGTCATCTTCGTACTGCATTGTATCAACTCCTGTTGCTGTGAGGTATTTTGGGGCGCGTGAACATATACCATGTCCGCCGGCCATGGGCCTCCGGCGGAATTTAGCGCCCGGCTTTCCGCGGCAGGCGCGGAAACCGGTATGCGCTGGTATAATGCCCGCTATTTGGTCATTATACCATAAAGCCCCCGGCCTGTCATCCGCGTTGGGAAATTTCGTGTCAATTTTTGTAACACGGCGGGAGGCGCGAAATACTGGAATTTGTGCGCTGTCCCGGCCATATTTTATAAAGGAAGAAAAGCTGGAGAATGGTATGAAAAAATTTTGCAGGAAATGTGTGAGACAGGCGGCTGCCGTACTTCTGTCCGCTGCCATGTTTTTCGGCGGCGGAATCCGCGCGGAGGCAGAAGACGGCTTGGAGACGGCCGCCAGTGCAGGGCCGGAGATCGGCGCGCCGTCGGCGCTCCTCATGGAAGCCAGTACCGGGACAGTCATCTATGAAAAAAATGCCGACGAAAAAAGGAACCCGGCCAGCGTGACAAAAATCATGACGCTGATTTTGACGTTTGACGCGCTCCAGTCGGGGAAAATCCATTTGTCGGACGAGGTCGTCACCAGCGCCTACGCAAAATCCATGGGCGGCTCCCAGGTGTACCTGGAGGAAGGGGAGATTCAGACGGTGGAGACTTTAATCAAGTGCATCGTCATCGCCTCCGGGAACGACGCTTCGGTGGCCATGGCCGAGTACATAGCCGGCGATGAACAGACCTTTGTCGCCATGATGAACGAGCGGGCAAAAGGCCTCGGGATGACGAATACGAAATTCATCGACTGCTGCGGCCTTACGGATTCCCCGGAGCATGTGACGACGGCCAGGGACATTGCCGTCATGTCCAGGGAGTTAATCACGAAGTACCCGCAGATTTCCAATTACTCGACCATCTGGATGGAAAACATCACCCATGTGACAAAGCAGGGGACGAAGGAGTTCGGCCTCTCCAACACCAACCGTCTCCTTAAGATGGCGACGAATTTTGAAGTGACCGGCTTAAAAACCGGCTCCACCAGCCTTGCAAAATATTGTCTGTCAGCTACGGCGAAAAAGGACGGGGTGGAGCTGATTGCCGCCATCATGGCAGCGCCGGATTATAAGACCAGGTTCAACGATGCGGTGACGCTCCTCAATTACGGCTACGCCAACTGCCGCCTGTACCGGGACGAGGAGATGCCGGCCCTGCCGGAGCTTACTGTCCGAAACGGTATCCCGGAAACACTGCCTTTAAAATATGGAGACACTTTTTCCTACTTAAGCCTGTCCGGCGAAGATCTGAATGCCATCGAAAAGGAGCTGGTGCTGGAAAATGAGGTCATGGCTCCCGTCGCCGCAGGCGATACCGTCGGTTATCTCGTCTACCGCCTGAACGGGGAGGAGCTGGGAAAGGTGCCGGTGGTTGCCGGCGGGGATGCAAGGGAGGCAGCCTATCCCGATCATTTAAAGCGCGTGTGGGAAGCGATGATGGTGTAAAAAGAAAAATCCCTGTGGGTTTCAGATGGCCCGCAGGGATTTTTCCTTTGTGGGGCAGAGCGTTAGTTTCCCTCTGCCGCCTTTTTTGCAAATTCCGTCGTCACAAGATCCTCATAGGGGACGCGCCCGTCAAGCTCGCCGGCTTCCTCTAAGATATTCTGGAGAAGGTCAAAGCTTTCCGGCTCGAAGACTGTATTGTCCTTCCAGGTGTCCTCGGATTTGAAGCGGTCGATGATGGCCGCCAGGGTCTCTTTGTCAGTTTCCTTAAACTGCGGCGCGATGACCTCGGCGACCTCCGCAGAGGAATGGCTGTTCACATAGTCGATGCCCTTCTGGATGGCGTTGGTAAACTTCTGGATGATGTCCGGATTGGCTTCCATGTAGCTTTTTTTCGCACAGTAGGCCGTATAAGGCACATAGCCGGATTCTTTCCCGAGAGAGGCAACCACATGGCCGACGCCTTCCTGCTCTAAGCTTGTGGCGTAGGGCTCAAATTCCACGGTATAATCGGAGTCGTCGTTGGTGAAAGCCGCCGCCGTATTGCCGAAGCTGATGCTCTGATCGATGGTAAGGTCGGTTCTCGGGTCGATGCCGTGTTTTTTCAGGATGTATTCAAAGACCATTTCCGGCATGCCGCCGGCCTTCTCGGCTCCAATGAGCCATGAAAGCGGCAGATCGTGGGGAGAAGCCTGACTGTTTTGGGATTCTTATCCGGACGGGCTGTCTGCCGTGCCGCAGAAAGCCGGAATGTCCCTGTCTGGGAGCCCGTACCGTAAGAAAATGTCGGCATTTCCGTCCTGATCGACCCAAATGCTTTCCACAAGGACTTCGATATCAGCCCGTGTGAGGGATTTTTTCTCCAGAAACTCCCGAAAAAGGGCAGGAGCAGACGATTGGACGGGAGACGGGAAGTCCGTCTCCAGGGACGAAAGCTTTTGCTTCAGGGCTGAAATCTGTTCTATTTTTTCGTCCTGGAGAGATGCGTAGGTTTCGGCAATCAGCTCTTTTGCGGACGGGTTTGCCGTAAGCTCTTTTGTTTTCTGGGCGATCATGGTTTTAAGCTCCTCCCTGGCCCTTTTCAGTTCGCCCTCCAGCCTTTTTTGACTGTTTGCAGGAGAGTAGCCTGGCGTTATCGCGGAAAGATCCATGTCCTTTAACGCGTCATCCATGCAGCCGCCGCAGAGCGCCAGATAACGGATTACGGCCTTCACAAGAGTTTCTTCCATGATTGTATGGGAGGCGCCGCAGAACCGCTTTCCTTTTTTGTTGTAGGTGCCGCAGACATAATACTTTTTCCGCCCGGGGCGGTTTATGGCCGTCATTTTTCCGCCGCAGTCCTTGCAGTAGAGGCAGCCGGAAAAGAGGCTTTTATGCTTTTTCTGCCCCCGGTAGCCATTGCGGCCGCGGCTTTCCTTTACCTTTAAGAGCAGGTTCCATGTGCTGTCGTCAAAGATTTTCGGATGATGGCCGGGAAAGACATACTGCTTTTCTTCCGGCACTTTTTTGTCTTTGCCGTTGATGGTGGCGCGTTCCCGTTTGTGGGTTCGCAGGACACCGTTGTGGAAGTCGTTGAACAGCGTATCCTTTACCATGCTGTAACTCCAGACATCGGCGGCCTTCCGGCGGTAAGGAAGCCCCAGGGCCTCGCAGCGCTCCTTTTTAAGCATGGTGGGCGTGGGGACGCCGCGGTCTGTGAGGATTTCCGCAATCTTTCGGATCCCGTTTCCCGCCAGGTACAGGTCTTTCTCCAGAGTCAGGATAGCAGCGGCCTCCTCGTCGATGAGAAGCAGGCTGTGGTTTAAAGGGTGCCAGGTGTAGCCAAAGGGCGGTACGGATTTTAACGTCCCGCTTTCCTGTTCCATTTTTTTGATGCGCTTCACTTTTCGGCTCGTGCTTTTCACATGGCGCTCATTGTCCCAGGTCTTGATGCCGATGATGTCGTCGTCCGAGGAAAAGGAGTCGTAGTTGTCGTCGATTAAAATGACCCGCTTTCCAAGCTCCTCCATTTCCTCTAAAAAGAGCAGCACCCTGGCGTTGTGCCGGCCGATCCGCGAAAGATCCTTGGCTGCAAGGATGCGGATGGAGTCCAGATTGTCCATCATTTCCCGGAAGCCTGGCCTGTCAAAAGATAGGGTTAGATAACGATACTTTTTGAAACATTAGAAAAATCAAGGTTTTCGGGCAACGGACAAGCTGGTATTGTATGAAAATTGAATATCGAACCGCAAAGGCGGCGTTTCTCACTTCCTACCCGGAAGAACAGGAACGCTGCTTTTTTATGCCCTCATGTTACGCAATAGAGATAGAAAAAGCCTTGATTTATGCGACTTCCAGAGCGCGAAAACAGGGAAGCAAAGGAAAGATACCTTTCCCCCTCAAATCCGCGTTCTACTGCGTAACAAATTCACAGCAAAGGAGCTGATAAGCTATGGCAGTTTTTAGAGTGGAACGGAACAAAGGTTATACGGTAATGAGCAATCATCACTTGCGGAATAAAGACCTTACCTTAAAGGCAAAGGGCTTATTGTCGCAAATGCTGTCTTTGCCGGAGGATTGGGACTATACCCTTGCGGGGCTGTCCCATATCAACCGGGAAAGTATCGACGCTATCCGTACCGCCGTCTGGGAGCTTGAAAAAGCCGGATATATCACAAGGCGGCAGGGACGCGACGAGAAAGGCAAAATGACCGCCATTGAGTACACCATTTACGAGCAGCCGCAGTCCCCGGAGTTGGAAAAGCCGATATTGGAAAATCCAACAGCGGGTAATCCGGTATTGGAAAATCCGACAACGGGAAATCCGACGTCGGAAAATCCAATGCAAATAATTAAAGAAGAACAAAAGACTAATCTATCAAAAAAAGAAAAACCAAATACAGATACACAAAGTACCCATTCCATTCCTATCCGTTCCCCTGACCCCTCTCCCTTAGAGGGACAAGCGGCTGCGCCGCCGGAACGGAAACGAAAGGAACTGAACGACGCATACCGGGTATATGAGGAAATCGTAAAAGACAACATCTGCTATGACATTCTCAAACAGGATATGCCCTACGACCATGACCGGATAGACGAAATCGTTGACCTTATCCTTGAAACCGTCTGCACAAGGCGCAGGACAATCCGTATCGCCGGGGACGACTACCCGGCAGACCTTGTAAAGTCAAAGTTTATGAAACTGGACAGCGAACATATCCGGTTCGTCCTTGACTGTATGCGGGAGAATACCACGAAGATACGCAACATCAAACAGTACCTACGGGCGGCACTGTTCAACGCGCCGTCCACTATCGGCAACTATTACACTTCCCTTGTCGCCCACGACATGGCGAGCGGCGCACTGGCTCCGCGAAAGCCCCGGTTTGGCGACCCGGACTATTATTCATGCAACGCGGGCGAAAGCCTTTAAAACAACACAAGGAGGATTTTTTATGGCACAGAGAACCGGAGCATTGGTATTTGACGAGCTGACCGACCGTTACGACATTCGCTTTGACCTTTCCGACTACTACGGGGGCTTGCATTGCGGCGACTGTCTGGAAGTATTCGTAAGGGGAAAATGGAAGCCGACCCGTATGGAGTACGGACAGAACTGGTATCTGGTAGGTATCCGCGCTGAGGACTTGAACGGACTTAGGGTGCGGATTTAAGGAGAACGGCAGACAGAGGGCGACCGGAAACGGCTGCCCTTTCTTTCTGCCGGAACCGGAAAGGAGGAGGATAAATGCAAGATGAAGTCAACGAAAAAGTGGTGTCACTGGCTATTAAGACTTCTAAACTGACCGCCGGGGTTCTGCAAAGTGCAATCAAAGCCCTGCTCAAAAAAGGCAAAGGGCAGCTCACGAAAGCTCCGCATGGAAAAGTTACTATGCGGCAGCTTATGAAACCGGGAGAAAAGGTAACGAATATTGAGATTACCGACGCGAATATAAAAGCCTTTGACCCTATCGCGAAGAAAAACGGCTTGACCTATAACGTCAAAAAAATAGAGAACGGCAAGCCGCCGACTTACCTTGTCTCATTTCGAGGAAAGGATATTGACGTTATGACCGAAGCATTTCGGGAATTTTCTTCAAAGAAGCTCTCACAGGAGCAGAAGCCCTCTATCCGAAAAGCATTAGCCGCGTTCCGGGATAAGGCGAAGCAGCTTAACGCCAACCGGGAGAAAGTCAAGAAAAAGGAAAGGGGGATTGACCGTTGAACAGGATAGATTTTAAAAAGCTGATTATCCCGAATATCCCCTACCTGCTCTTTGTCTGGCTCTTTGACAAGGCGGCGCAGGCGTTTAGGCTGTCGCCGGGGGCTGACCTGTCGGAAAAGCTGCTTTCCCTTGGGGCGGGATTTTCCGCAGCCTTTTCTAACGCCGCGCCGAGCCTACACCCTATGGACTTGCTTATCGGCGCAGCGGGGGCGGTGCTTATCCGGCTGATTGTCTATTTCAAAGGCAAGAACGCGAAAAAATATAGGCGCGGCATGGAGTACGGTTCTGCCCGTTGGGGAAATGCCGAGGATATAAAGCCGTATGTAGACCCGGTGTTTGAAAACAACGTCATTCTGACCCAGACCGAACGGCTGATGATGAGCAGCCGCCCGAAGCAGCCAAAGTACGCAAGGAATAAAAATATCCTTGTAATCGGCGGTTCCGGCTCCGGCAAGACAAGGTTTTTTGTGAAGCCGAACCTTATGCAAATGCACAGCTCCTATGTTGTCACAGACCCGAAAGGAACCGTATTAGTCGAGTGCGGGAAGCTCCTGCAACGGGGCGGCTACAAGATAAAAGTGCTGAATACCATAAACTTCAAGAAAAGTATGCACTATAACCCGTTCGCCTATATACGCAGCGAGAAAGACATTCTGAAACTGGTAAATACCATAATCGCCAACACCAAAGGCGACGGGGAAAAATCCGGGGAGGATTTCTGGGTAAAGTCCGAACGGCTCTTTTACTGCGCCCTTATCGGCTATATCTGGTATGAAGCCCCGGAGGACGAGAAGAACTTCACGACGCTGCTTGAAATGATAAATGCGTCGGAAGCCCGCGAGGACGACCCGGATTTTCAGTCCCCGGTTGACCTCATGTTTGAACGTCTGGAAGAAAAAGACCCGGAGCATTTTGCCGTAAGGCAGTACAAGAAATTCCTGTTAAGCGCGGGCAAGACACGTTCCTCAATCCTTATTTCCTGCGGGGCGCGGCTTGCCCCCTTTGACATACGGGAGCTGCGGGAGCTTCTGGAAACCGACGAAATGGAGCTTGACACACTGGGCGACCGGAAAACGGCACTGTTCGTTATCATCAGCGACACCGACGACACCTTTAACTTTGTGGTATCTATCCTTTACACGCAGCTTTTCAACCTGTTGTGCGACAAAGCTGACGACGTGTACGGCGGGCGGCTGCCCGTCCATGTGCGGTGTCTGTTAGACGAGTTTGCCAATATCGGGCAGATACCGAAGTTTGAAAAGCTAATTGCAACCATAAGGAGCCGGGAAATCTCCGCTTCTATCATCTTGCAGTCCCAGTCACAGCTAAAGGCAATCTATAAGGACAACGCCGATACTATTGTCGGCAACTGCGACACCACCCTTTTCCTTGGGGGCAAGGAGAAAACGACCCTCAAAGAAATATCGGAAATCTTGGGGAAAGAAACCATTGACAGCTTCAACACTTCCGAAACCAGAGGGCGGGAGCTGTCCCACGGGCTGAACTACCAGAAGTTAGGCAAGGATATGCCATACTTGTTGATGAAGAGTTCAGCTGCCTTGAATTTGACATGAACAGGGACACGATCAGCTGGATTCGGAGAAAAATCGAATACAGGAGGTCGCTTATGGAACACTTACCGAAGAAAACCTGTCAAAATGGCATCAGCTATACGCTGGTCGGTGATTACTACATTCCAGACTTACAGCTGCCGGAGGAAAGCCGCCCCATTGGGATTTGGGGTCGTATGCACAAAGAGTATTTGGAGCAGTACCATCCAGCCCAGTATAATGACCTGATTTTGAGTGGAAGACTCTGGACATATCTGGCAGATCTGAATGAACAGGCGCAGAACCGGCTGGAGTGTATCATTGGCCAGATGAAAGAAGCCGAGGGAATCACAGAGGAACTGAAAGCCCAAGATCAGATGTCATGGGTCAGAGCTATGAACAGCATCCGCAGCCGTGCAGAGGAAATCATCCTTCGGGAGCTGATCTACGAGGAGGATGCTGTATGAGGATTTTAGAAGAATTCTGGTACGGTAATATTGAGCCGACAGAATACGATACAATCGCCTGCAAGGAATACAAAGAAGTACTCCGTTTGATTACCAGGAACGAGGAAAAACTTTTGGCCACAATGACGGATGAACAGAAAGAATTGTTTTCCCGGTACACGGATACTGTTCGAGAACATCAGACCATGGCAGAGTGTCTGCTGTTCCAAAGCAGTTTTAGGCTGGGTGCCAAAATGATGCTGGAAGTAATGGAAGAACAATAGAATATTTAGATAGTTGAGCAACACGCCGCCTGTAGGAAATATCTATGGACGGCGTGTTATTTCTATGTAACTACTTGATTTATTTCGTTTAAGCGAATATAATTATTATGGTTTTTTGTGTCATGATTTACGAGGTGTTTGTTATGAATGGATATATTACAGTCCAGGAAGCTGCTATAAAGTGGGGCATTACTCCCAGACAAGTTCAAATTCTGTGCAAAACAAACCGTATTGATGGCGCTACACGCATAAGCCGAATTTGGATCATTCCAGAAAATGCAGAAAAGCCGACAAACAATAAAAGGAAGGCAGCGTATAGCCATGACTAACCTGACTGAATTACAAAACCTTGTAGATCGTTTTCATGCCAATATCGACTTCTATAAGGATGCAAGAAATGCTTATAATGAGCATTCTTGCCGAATTGAATACATTGATCCTCTGTTAAAACTCTTGGGGTGGGATGTTGCCAACGAAAAAGGGGTGGCACCTCAATATCGAGAAGTTATTGCGGAGAATTATTCCACTCGAACTGATCGTCCTGACTATACCATTACGCTCAGGGGTGTGCCTAAGTTCTTTGTAGAAGCAAAGAAGCCTGCGGTAGATATTACCAGAGATGCAGATCCGGCGATCCAGACCAGAAAGTACGGTTGGAATGCAAAGCATCGTCTGGCTGTTCTCACAAATTTTGAATATCTGGCAATCTACGATACTTGCCATATTGCTCACGAAGATGATGCATGTGCCGTGGCAAGATACCGACTGTACCATTACACAGAGTATGTAGAAAAGATCGAAGAAATTGTAGGATTGATTGCAAGAGATACCGTTTATTCTGGTGACTTTGACGCTTATTTGGATGCAAACTTCCCTTCAACTGAAGGACAAACACAGCAGGTTGATACACTGTTTCTTTCTCAAATCAATGAATGGCGTGTGGCTCTTAGCAACGAACTATACGCTCAGGGTGGTCGATATGCATCGTTGGAAGTGTTAAACGATGTTGTGCAGGAGTTTATAAACCAAATTGTTTTCCTGAGAATTTGCGAAGATAAGAATCTGCCGCTGTATCACAAGTTGAAAGATACCATTACAGATACCGACCAACTACAATCCAAACTGGAGGAATTGTTTCGTTCTGCTGACCGGCGTTACAACTCTGGAATGTTTTCCGGTGAAGACATTATTTTTGATCTTTCCTGGAAAGTTATTAAAGGCATGATTGAGGATTTGTATTACCCTCAGAGTCCTTACTTGTTTAACATTATCGAGCCTAATTTACTTGGAAAGATTTACGAGATATTCTTAACCGAACAGTTAGTATTACTCGAAAATAATACCATTGGTCTTGGCAAAAAGAAAGATTGCCAGAACAGATCTGTTGTTACGACACCCACGGAAATTGTTAAATATATGGTCGATAAAACACTTTCCAAAGTGTGCGAAGGAAAAAAACCTGCTGAGATTTTGAATATCAGTGTTGCTGATATTGCCTGTGGCTCGGGCATTTTCTTAGAAGAAGCATTTGCCTATTTACAAGATTACTGCGTGCAATGGTATATCAATAACGGACAAACAGATCACTTAATTGAGACGGGTATCGATTTATACAAACTGCCCCTTCAAGAGAAAAAAGACATTCTTTGCTCCTGTATTTACGGCATAGATATTGACATACATGCCGTCGAAGTTGCCAAGTTTTCTTTGTTGATTAAGCTAATTGAAGATGAAACGGCACCTTCTGTGGCAGAAGTTGTTCCGATTCTTCCTGATCTGGGTGATAACATTCAATTTGGAAACTCCCTCGTCAGCCAAACTGAATTGAATGGCATTAGCAGTGCCAACCGTCAGATGATGGAGATTGCTCCCTTTGACTGGAGCACAATTAACAACGGATGTGGATTTGATGTAATTATCGGCAATCCTCCATATGTGAATACCGAGGGGATGCATGCCCTATTGCCAAGTGCCGAAGTGGAGGTCTATAAAAAGAAATACAAAACATCGCACAAGCAATTTGACAAATACTTTATTTTTATAGAGCAAGCTATCAATAAGATCAACGAAAACGGCTTGGTATGCTATATCGTACCTAATAAATTCTTCAAAATTGGCGCTGGCGAGAAGTTGCGTAATCTGATCGCAAAAGAACGGATGCTCGTCAGTCTGGATGACTTTGGTGATGCCCAACTGTTTGAGGATAAAACCATTTACAGCTCGATCATTTTACTTTCCAAGGCTAAGCAGACGAGCTTCGTGTACAGCAGCGTTGATTCTGCTAACAAACTATGGGCAGGAGAAGAAGTGAGTTCCATCGAGCTTAGTTCGTCCGTATTGAACAAGCTGCCATGGAGATTAACAACTGACTTTGCGTTTTTGACAATGCTCCAGAGGTTGGATGAAGTATCTGTCCCCATTACAAAACACGCAGAGATATTTAACGGTATTCAGACAAGTGCAGAAAGGCCAACTCCCATATATTGGTTCTCTTCAGATGAAATTGTGGCCGAATATGCTGATACTGTTGAAATCAGCAGGGATGGCAATAATTACACCATCGAAAAAGCCTTGCTTCGCCCTTATTTCAAGCCAACCAAAAAAGCAGAAAAGGGTCTGAATTCGTATAGTATTCTTGCGACTGACAAGCAGATCATTTTCCCCTACGATAACAATGGACATCTTATCCGCATAGACGAGATGCAAAGCAGTTATCCGGGAACATATGCTTATCTCTCAGCGCATTATGATCGTTTGGTTCCCAAGTGTGTTTCCCGTGATGGAACTCGTGACGTTCCAAACGCCACCGCAGATACATGGTACCAGTATGGCAGAACACAAGCCTTGACCGCTTTTATTAACACGCCCAAATTGATAGTTGGTGTATTGAGCAAAGAACCCATGTATGCGATGGATACGAATGATATTCTGATTGCGTCAGGCGGTACTGCTGGATATTGTGCAGTTAGCAAAAAAGATGGTAGTCCCTACGCACTTGAATACATCCAGGCATGGCTGTCAAACCCCATTACAGAGCGAATCTTGGAGATCGTAGGCAGCGATTTTGAAGGCGGATTTACGGCTCGTGGTACATTCGTTCTCTCTACACTACCCTTTGTCGAGTTGGATTTTGCCGTAGAAGAACAAAAAGCCATTCACGACAGAGTGGTAGCAGCAAGCCGAGAAATTTACGAAATCAATGATGCACTGTCTGGCCGTCCCGCAAAGCGCATTGCAAATCTGTTACAGAGACAGAAAGAAACACTTATCTCTGAGATTCAGGGATTGATTGATCGAGTATATAGACTCGATTATTAAGCGAGGTATTAACAATGAGACTCAAAAAGGAGAGTTCAGAGCAGAAACTAAGAGGAGCGTATTATACGCCATTGCAGCTTGCAGATGCAATGGTGGAGCTTTTTGCGTCTCAAAATATCTCCACCGTCTTGGAGCCAAGTTGCGGTGATGGAGTATTTCTTGATGCGCTACAGAACCTTGATCTTCTGAACAAGGTAGATAAACTAACAGCTGTTGAAATCGAACCTGACGAAGCCGAGAAAGTTCGTGATAGGTATTCTAATTATGAGCATATCGAAGTATGCACCGAAGACTTTTTCGACTTCTATAATCGTGTTCTTGGCAAGGAACAGTACGATTTGATTTTGGGCAATCCCCCTTATATTCGCTATCAATACCTGAAAGAAAGTCAGCGAGAAATGCAATCTCAAATTTTGACTTCGCATGGCATGAAAGCGAATAAATTGATAAATGCATGGGTTGCTTTTATCGTAGCTTGTGTACAGCTATTGTCCGATAAAGGTAAAATAGCGTTTGTTATTCCAGCTGAGATACTTCAAGTTGCGTATGCGGAGGATCTGCGCCTATATTTGGCCAATAATCTTGCGAAAATTACTCTAATCACCTTTGAACAACTTGTGTTCCCTGACATCGAACAAGAAGTCGTTGTGTTTATTGGCGAGAAAGGCGAAGAAGAAAAGGGTATTCGCATCATTGAAATGAATGACCTTAGCGGTTTTGCTCAGTTGGATCTGTCTCAAAATGGATTCCAGAAGATGCAGCATGTCAAGGAAAAGTGGACTAAGTATTTCATAAACGCAGAAGAAATGACACTCATTCAGGAACTTCGTGCAGACAAACGTTTTGCCAAATTCTCCGAATACGGAATTATCAATGTCGGAATTACAACAGGCAATAATGGTTACTTTTCTATAACAGAAGAAACATCCGAACAATATCAGTTGAGCGATGTAACACTTCCTCTGATTGGTAGAAGTTCTCATGCTCATGGAATATATTTCACATCGGCAGATTGGGAGGATAATAAAGCAACAGGAAAACGAGCACGCCTAATCAGCTTCCCTGAGATTCCGTATGATGAATATCCAACTAAGCACAAAGAGTACATTTTGCTGGGCGAAACAAACGGCGAACACGAAGGCTATAAATGCTCCATCCGGGATAGATGGTATATTGTTCCTTCTGTGTGGATTCCGGACGCCTTTTTCTTGCGAAGAAATAATTTCTATCCTAAGTTCGTGTTGAATGAATGTCACGCAGTGTCAACAGACACAATGCACCGCATGAAATTTAACGATGGTGTTGATCCACAGAATGTCCTTCTTGCCTACTATAACAGCATATCTTTTGCTTTCACTGAGATTTGCGGACGGAGCTATGGCGGAGGTGTTCTTGAAATCCTACCCGGTGAGATGGGCAATATTCTGATCCCCAAAGTGGAAAGGATTGATCCTGCACTAAGAGACAAGCTGCTTGCACATATTGACGCTATAGTGCGCAATGATGAAGACATTGAACTTGCGCTGGATGTTGTTGACAAAAAACTACTTGTAGACACACTGGGGATCGATCCTGAGATATGCCGTAAATGCCGTGCTATCTGGAAAAAGATGCAGACACGCCGGTTAGGAAGAGGATGACAAATACTATTATCAAGCTGTGAAAGGTGGAATTGATTTGAAAATCGGCCTACGTATACCGAAAGTTCATGATATGACAACTGATACAGTTGATGTTATATCCACCTCTGCTGTCACAGCGGATGCGTCACCGGTAGTCTTGAGCCAGACGGAAATGATCCGGTTCAAGTTCTGTCCAACACTGGTAGATAATGAAAAAGAACCCCATAAATCTGTTTCTGGAAAATTTCTATATGAAAAAAAGCGAAAAAACGACGCCGCTTTCCCCAGCGATGACAACGGGGCAATAGTTAAGATTTCTCGTGGCTCAGTCAAAGTTGGAGATTGGATAGAACTTAATCTAAGCACAAGTGAAACATATGAGCTTTACCAGGGGTTGAAACGGTTGTATGCGCTGTATGAAGATATGGGCGAAATCCCATATGGTTTAGCTACCTACACCAGAGTGGATAGCAGCTTTCGCCAATTCCTTTCAATCATCCAGAACGATCCTTCTGCGGCTCGGATGATTGGCAATGAAGAAAACTATGATCTTGTAAAAACACTGCTCCGTCTTATTACTCAGACAAGTTCTTTGGAATCGTTGAAAAGAAGCCTGACAGAGCTGCAAGATGAAAATCTACAGCACCTAACAACTTCTTTGAACATCGAAAAACTTCAAAGAGTTGCAAAGCTCATGGAAGACAATCTCGAAAATGATAGTGAGGAGTTTTGGCAGACCACTGTTTTCAAAGAGAATCAATGGGTATTGGCTCAAATCTTTGCTTGTCCTTGTACGATATTTGCAGATAAAGCGTATGTCGGCGGCAAAGGGATTAACAACAGCGGTGGAAATCTATGCGACTTCATTTATCAGAACAGTCTGTCTCAGAATGTGGCGTTGATCGAGATTAAAACGCCATGTACCGAACTTATCGGAAACCAGTATAGAGGTACATACAGCTTTAGCTATGAATTGAGTGGAGCCGTAAATCAAGTTCTAAATTACAGAGATAAGCTTACAAAGGACTATTATTCTCTGTGTCACCAGGGATCGGAGTCTTTTGAAGTCTTGTCCCCCAAGTGTGTTGTAATTATCGGAAAAATGGCTTCGCTAACCCCAGGGCAAGTTGCGGCATTTGAAAATTTCCGTAATAGTTTAAACAATGTGCTGATACTAACTTTCGATGAACTTTATCAACGCATTGTGGATTTGATTTCAGTCCTTTCAAAGTCCCCATCCCAAAATACCTTTGAACCAGACGAAAGCATCGAAGATTGGCCTTTCTAAGAATAGTATTGTTAAAAATAACAGCTACTGTCGGTGTTTTCTTGAAATATGTCAGACAGCGACTGGCGAATCATACCATTTCATAAAGAAATTCGCTGCCGTTTTCATTCCAATGCAAGATGAACGATAGGAGTTCTTCCTGTTCATATCCTTCAGTTAGAACATGATCTCTTTTGAAAATACTCGTTGCACTTTCTTGGGCAACGGGTATTTTTCATCTGCGCTTTTTCTTTTTCGTCCCACGGTGTGTCTGTGGCCGAGCCTTCCCCCTCATATTATTGGGATTTTTTAGCAGCTTGGACAGGCTCAGTATCCGCATAAACGCCGAAAAATCCTCTGACGCAATCTTGTCAAAGGGAATCTGCATCTGGTCACAAAACTCGTGGATTATCCGTTCCTCGTTACTGCCCAGCTGCATGGCACGGTCAAATTTTTCCTTGACCTCTGTGAAGGTCGGCTGTGGATCGGCGGTGGTGCGGTCGGTGACATGGGCCTGACGAATATCCTGAACGATGCTGTCCAGATCGTCATGGATCGTGTGGCTGAAAAAATCGCTCTCCTGCACCTGCCCAAGCTCCAACGTGCGGACATAAAGGTCATTCTCTCCCGGCGCATGGCTGCGGATCACTTCCTGCCGGGTGGCCTCCAGCACCAGATTCATCTGGGCAATCCGCATATCGGCAATCCGGTCAACGAAAATCTCAATATCCGTCATCAGCCGCTGGAAGTTTTCGTGTGTGGCAATCTCACACAGCAGCCGGTTGTTGATTTTTCCGCTGCTCAATAATGTAACCATATCATCACTCAAATGCAGGGCCTGAAGCTCTGTGTTTGGGTGATTTTTATTTTCCGACAACCCCATCAGGTAATCGGTGGACACCCCATAAAACTCCGCCAGCGTAGCGATGGCAAAGGGGCTGATGTCCTTATAATCGTCGCTTTCATATTTGCTGAGAGCAGATTTGGAAAGCCCGGTCTGCTCGGCCAGTTGCTCCAGCGTCAGGTGCTTGTCCACCACCCGCAAGTCTTTTAACCGTTCCGGGATAGACAGTTTTGTGTGCATCTAAACACCCCTCTCATCAGGAAAATCCTGCCGTTTATGACCATTATACCATGATTCCATAAGCGTGGAAATATGCTGCTTTCAAGCCATTTTCCATCGTTTTGGACATACGGGAGGGGGCCTGCTTTTTCGGTAAAATGAGTTTTGTCAGGAGACACAGAACCTTGAAAATTGAATGACCGGTCTGCGTGGGATATGCTCCCTGGGGATGTAGCGCCAAGACTTCCGGCATCTAACCGGAACGAGCGTACCAACGGGAGCGATACGCTGCTGTGAGATTCGGCAGAGGAACGACACCAGAATAGCCCGGCAACTAACACAAATAAACATCATTCTTTTTAGGAGGTTGATTTTATGAAGTTGAGTATTCGAGAAAAGAAAGTGCTGTACGACTTTGCCTGTCCCAACCACCACAACACGGTGACACGGCTGAAATGGCTGACCGCCCTGACCGTTGACCCGCAGGCCAAGCACCGGATGCTGAAACTGGCCCGGAAGATGGAAACGGAGATGGAAGAAAGCTGGTACACCGGCTTTTATCATCAGCTCCGTACGGAGATGGACGAGTATTACCGTGCCAAGCGCCGCCTGCGTTTGGTAAAGGAAAACACCGACTATGAGGAGGATCTATATGACGAAGCTGTCTAAGTATGAGAAGGAAACCATCATCAACTGGAACGAGGCGGAGGACACCGCCAGTATCTACACCTTCAACGCCGATCTGAAGCGCAGGCTGGCCGAGTTCAGCCGGAAGTATCCCCAGCTGTGCCGGTTGGAGCGCAGCACCATTGAGGGCGGCGTGACCTATGTGATGGACAAGTCCCGTCTGTCCATCCGGCTGGTTCCGCCGTACAGCGAAGAACGGCTGGCTGCTGCCAGAGAGTGCGCCAAACAGCACGGATTTCAGGTTTTGCGGACGGACAAAGAGAGCGCCTGAAATCAGGTCAATTCACGGGAAAATGGCGGGTCTGCACCCGGTATTTTTGCGGTGAATTGGTATCGTGATACCACTGCACCCCCCTGCCGGAAAATGCGACAAAAGGAGCATGCACAGCCGGAGGAGCTGACAGAAACTGCACAAGCGGTGGAAGTCAGCTTCTCCGGGCAGGAGTACAGAGGGATGCAGTCCCTTTGTGCTGGGTACAGGGGCGCAGCGCCCTGTTGGGGTCAAGGGGTAAAGCCCATTGGCGGGGTGAGGGCAGCCAGCCCCATCGGGTCAAGGGTGAAACGCCTTGCCCAGGGAGAGTTGATGCTTTGCGTCAATTCGTACTGGGTATTACCTGACGCAGAAATCCGCAGGTTTGGCGGCTTCGCCGCTGCTCCCCTTCGGGAAAAATCAACGGAGAATGGAGGGATGAAAATTGAAACTGACACGGCACAACGGACGCTCCGGCAAGCATGGCACCTATAATCCCCGGCACAATGACCGTCGGTTTGATGTGGAAAACAGCGAACACATTGATGCCCAGCGAGCCAAGAAAAATGTGTACTGGGACTGCTACCGTGGGTTCACTACCCCGGAACTTCGGGAAAATCTGGAACAGCCGGATTTCAGCTTTGAAGAAATTGAGCGGATGTATTACTACGAGCATTATTCCGACCATGTGGATGCCCAGAATGCCCGGAACGAGAAAACACGACACACCGAGCGCAACCGCACGGTGGAAGATCTTTTGAAAAACAACAAGACCTGCCCGGAGGAAAGTATCTACCAGATTGGCACCATGGAAGAATCCGTTCCACCGGGTACACTGGCACTCATTGTCAGCGAATTTTATGAGGAGTTTGAGCGGCGCTTTGGTTCCCATATCCACATTCTGGACTGGGCGCTGCATCTGGATGAGGGTACGCCCCACATCCATGAGCGCCATGTGTTTGACTGCAAAAACCGGTATGGGGAGCTGTGTCCCCAGCAGGAAAAGGCGCTGGAGGAACTGGGCTTTGAATTGCCTGATCCGAGTAAGCCCAAGGGCAAACACAACAACCGCAAGCAGACCTTTGATGCAGTATGCCGGACGCTGCTTTTTGACATCAGCCGCAAACATGGAGTGCATTTGGAGCAGGAGCCATCCTATGGTGGGCGGGCATATCTGGAGAAGCAGGACTACATTCTGATGAAGCAAAAGGAGCAGCTGGCAGCGCAGGAACAGAAGCTGGAGGAACTAACTCTGAAAATCGAAGATGTGGAAACGCTGGTGGAGGAGGTTTCGGAACTTGCCTACGACAAGGCGGTGGAGGTTGTCACCGATACTGTCCGGCAGGAAACCCATCAGGAGGATATCCGGTTGGTGGAGGAAACGAAAAACTGGGTTCTCTCGCCGGAACGAAAAGCGCCGCAAAAAGAGCGTGAGTATGCCGCCGCCCGGTTGGATGGAGTAATTTCAAAGATCAAAAACGCCATGCAGTTTGCCCTGACAAAAATCCAGAAGAAGCTGATGCAGCCGGAGGTCAAGCAGGCTGGTAAACAGCAGATTCAGGAAAAGGCCAAGGAATCTATTCTTGCTTTCCTGAAAAAAGCCAAGCAGGACAGCGCACAGAGAGAATCCAACCGGAAAAAGCAGCAGAAAAAACAGGATATGGAGCTTTGAGGCATCTGGTTTTGCGAACAAATCAGGTGCTTTTTTCTGGAGGAGGTGAGAAACATTGAACAGCGAATCGCAGAGTTTCGTGCCTGCAACCCAGCAGGCCGAAAGTGAGGAATCGACCGTTGATGAAGTGCGGGAAAGCCTTTCCACGACGGAAAAAGGACAACCGGCCAACACCATTGGAAATTGCCGCACGGTGTTTTGCCAAGATCCGCTTTTGCGGGGCGCAATTCGGCTGAATCTGCTGACTGACCGTGTGGACATTGTGCGGGATTTGGGCTGGCGCAGAAGCACCAGCGCTTTAACCGATACCGATGTCAAATATCTGCTCCTTTACTTTGAACAGAACTACGGCCTGACCAGTGAGAAGAAGCTAATGGCGGCACTCTCCATCGTGGCAAACGAAAACTGCTATCACCCCATTCAGGATGTGCTGAACAGTCTGGAGTGGGACGGCAAGCCCCGGATACGCTCCTGTCTGCATCACTTTTTAGGGGCTGACGAGAGCGACTATGTGGAAGAAATGCTCAAGCACTTCCTGCTGGGAGCCATCCGCCGGGTGTTCCATCCAGGTTCCAAGTACGAGGAGCTGCTCTGTCTGGTGGGCGGCCAGGGAGCCGGAAAGTCCACCTTCTTTCGCTTCCTGGCGATACAGGATGAGTGGTTCTCCGATGACCTGAAAAAGCTGGATGATGACAAGGTGTTTGCCAAGCTGCAAGGCCACTGGATCATTGAGATGTCGGAGATGCTGGCCACCAGTAACGCCAAGAGCATCGAGGAGATCCGCTCCTTTATCAGCCGACAAAAGGAAACCTACCGTACCCCCTATGAGACCCAGCCCAAAGACCGTCTGCGGCAGTGTGTGTTCGGTGGTTCCTCCAACACGCTGGACTTTCTGCCCCTTGACCGGGCTGGAAATCGCCGGTTCCTGCCAGTGATGATTTATCCGGAGAAAGCAGAGGTTCACATTCTGGAGGATGAAGCTGCTTCCAGAGAATATCTGTTGCAGGTATGGGCAGAGGCGATGACCATTTACCGCAGCGGAGAGTATTCCATGAAGTTTTCAAAGGAGATTCAGAAGCAGCTGGTGGAGGTTCAGAAGGACTTCATGCCGGAGGATACCGAGGCCGGGCAAATCCTGGGCTTTCTGGAGCACTACACCGGCAATGTAGTCTGCTCCAAGCAGCTGTTCAAGGAAGCGTTGGGACACGCCTTTGAGGAGCCGAAGCGGTGGCAGCTGCATAACATCAACGAGATCATGAACACGGTGGTGACGGGCTGGAAGCCTTTCTCTAACCCCCGGATGTTTGCTGGATATGGGCGGCAGCGTGGCTGGGAACGGGAGAGTTCCGGCAACGAACTGCCCGGCAACGAAAGTGGATTTGTGGAGCTTAGTGAGGAAGATGTCCATCAGCTGGAACTGCCAAAGGAGTGGATTGCCTGATTTACAGGGCTTGTTGCTCTGTTTGTTGTCGGCTTGTTGCTGACTTTATTGCCGTAAAAATGGGGGTATGGACACGATAAATGCCCGTAAAGCAAGGCTTTTTGGTGGGTATCTGTTCTCTGACAACGAAAGCAACGAGATTTCACAAGAAAATTTGAAAAGTAAGAAACGATGGCCAGACGATAGGTTACAGGTTTTTTGGAGTCCGTTGCCGGACTTCGTTGCCGATGCCCTTTGTCTGGCTTTTCTGATCTATGGAGGTAGCCTATGGAGAAAACCCAAAAACAAGAAAGCAAACAGCGCAAAAAAGTAAAGTTTATCGTGGTACGGGAGTTTTCCGGCGAGAAAACCATGCGGGAAGCCTTTGAACAGCTCATTGAACGGCAAACCTGCGAACACTTTGAAGAATGGCTGGAACGCAAGGCAAGCTGAGGGATTTGGTTGAAGAAAAAACAGGGGCATGGTATAATATGTATATCGTGTCCCTGTTCATAGAAGGAGATTGCTATGAGCAGGAAAAAGCAAGTCAATCAGAAAATCACAGCCCTCTATTGCCGTATTTCTCTGGACGATGGCGGCGATAACGAGAGCATGAGTATCAGCAATCAAAAAATCATGCTTCGGGACTTTGCCGAGAAAAACGGGATGTTCCAGTATGAGTATTATGTGGACGATGGTTACACAGGCCGCAATTTCAATCGTCCGGCTTTTCAGCGGATGATTGCCGATATTGAGGCCGATAAAATCGGTTGTGTCATTACCAAAGACCTGTCCAGACTGGGAAGAAATTATATCGAAGCCGGCAGTTATATTGAAATCTTCTTCCCTAAACACAATGTCCGCTATATTGCCATTACGGATGGCGTGGACAGTTTGACCCGTCAGGAAATGGACATCACGCCCTTCAAGAATATCCTGAACGATATGTATAGCCGGGATATTTCTAAGAAAGTGCTGGCGGGGCGTATGACCCGTTCCAGACAGGGGAAGTTCTGCGGTGGACAGCCTCCCCTGGGGCTGATGCGTGACCCGGAGGATCGGGGGCATTTGATCCTTGACCCGGAAACTGCTCCAGTGATTCGAAAAATCTATGACCTGGCACTGGATGGCTGGGGCTGTATGCGGATTGCCAAGCAGCTGATGGAGGACAAGGTCCCCATCACCAGAGTAAAAGGAAATACCGCCTGCGATGTCAACTACTATGCGTGGGGCGGCGCAAGAATCAGCCATATCCTGCGTAACCCCTTTTATAAGGGCGCTCATCTGGTTTGCCGGACACACCAGAAAGGGATTCGCTCCAACACCTATGACATTATTCCCCGTGAGGACTGGGAAATCATTGAGGGTTGTCATGAAGCGATTGTGACACCGGAGGAATGGGAGCAGGTACAGGCAATCGTAGATCGCAGGCCACCTATTATGCAAGGAAATGCTTGCCCCTTCTACAACTTGTTCCACGGCATTATCTACTGCGCCACCTGTGGGAAATCCATGCAGGTGCGGTATGAAAAGGTCGGCAGAACTGGCAAAAACCGCTTTACCGGCGAGATGCGGGAACCGATTGATAAGGCGTATTATATCTGTCAGACCTACAACCGGCTGGGCAAAAACGCCTGCACCAGCCATAAAATCGAAGCCAGGGATTTGTATAATCTCGTTCTGAAGGATATTCAGGAACTGGCAGCGATGGCGCTCAAAGATGCAGATGCCTTTTATCAGCGGTTGAGCAGCCGGATGGAGTGCCGGTATATGGCGGATGCTTCCGAGATGCAGAAAGAGCGTGAACGCCTGGAAGCAAGAAACCGGGAAATTGACGATATGTTCCTGAACCTTTACACCGACAAGGCCAAGGGTGTGCTCTCTGAGCAGCGTTTTATGAAGTTGACCGCCGCTATGGAGCAGGAACAGGAAGAAAATCAGCGCCGGTTGCAGGAACTGATGCGAATGCTTCAGCAGTCCGATGCTCAGGAAAGTGAAGTCCGTACCTTTATCCGGGAGATTCGGCAGTATGCTACCATTCAGGAGCTGGATGAAACGGTACTGAACCGCCTGATCAGCCGAATTCTGGTGGGAGAGGTCAAGAAGGTTGATGGGCAGAAGGTGCAGGAAGTCAGGATTGTTTATAATTTCGTGGGGGAAATCCCAGCAACAATTGAATAATTGCATGATAGCCCTTCTCTAATAGGGAAGGGTCATTGAAACAGGTAACAAGAGCACAAAGATTCAAGGAGATGATAGGATATTATGCCAATGATTGATACCTACAGAAATAATGTTTCTCGTAAGCGTACAGAACTGTCTAAGTTGTCCAGTGATAGGGCAAAAGAAAGTGCCAAGAAAGCACAACAGAAACAGAAAATTATATCTGCAACCAATTCAATAAATCGGACAAATTCACAGTCAATTATCCGTTCAAAAAGGTCAGAAATTGAAAGGGCAGAAAAGGAAATAGCTTCTATTGATAAGAAAATTGCAGATTTAGATAGAAAGATTGCTCAAAAGGAAACGGAAATTGCAAATGAGGAAAAGAAGGTTCGTACTGAGGAGGATAAGATCCGGAAAAAACAAGAGCAAGAGGATAAGAAGCGGCAAAAAGACAATGAAAAGACACTAAAAGAAATCAATCGAGCAATTTCCATGCAACAAAGAATGCAATTTGATATGCAGAAGGATATTGATCAGTTAAAAGCGGTGCCAGAAAAAATAACAGTACTGTTTTTTGCAACAAATCCCAAAGGTACTTCTCAACTTCGTTTGGATGAGGAAGCCCGAACTATTCAGGAAATGATTCGTAAATCTGAACACAGGGATTCAATTTCTTTTGAAACTCGATGGGCAGTTCGACCTTTAGATATTTTACAAGCAATTAATGAAATAAACCCAGATGTTGTCCATTTTAGTGGACATGGTGCTGATACAGGAGAACTTGTTTTAGAGAATACGGACGGTTCAGCAAAAATTGTTACAAAAGAAGCTATAACGCAAACAATTATGGCTTCTTCTGATAAAATCCATTTGTTGTTCTTCAATGCGTGTTTTTCCTATGAACAAGCACAGGAGGTTATTAACCATGTGGATGCGGCCATTGGCATGACTACCTCCATAAGTGATAAAGCAGCTTGTACATTTGCAGCTCAATTTTACTCATCATTGGGATTTGGATTTTCTGTAAAAAAAGCCTTTGACCAAGCCAAAGGTGTTATGATGCTTGAATCACCAGAAGAAGCAAATACGCCTATATTGTATACAAAAGACGGTATAGAAGCTGACAGCCTTTTTATTGTAAATCCAAATTAAATCATGATAGCGTATAGCCCTTCTCCTCTACGGAGAGGGGTTATTTTTTGCCCATTTTTGAATTCATCACTTGACATTGTGGCAAAGAGCTTATGACACAGGACGAAATCGCCGTCATGGACGGCGGGAAATGTATCTTGCAGCTACGGGGTGTGCGCCCGTTCTTTTCCGACAAGTACGACATAACGAAGCACCCGAAATACAGGTACCTTTCCGACTACGATAAGAAGAACGCTTTTGATGTGGAGCGGTACATGAAACGCCGCCCTGCAATCGTGAAGCCGGAGGAACCCTTTGACTGTTATGAAATCAGCGAAACAGATTTGCAGGAGGGCACAGGGAATGAAGAAACGTATCAGGAAGAAAACAGACAGTAAACAGCTTGAAGTGTTTTTTTCGCAGATAGCGGAAAAAGCAGACACCGCCATGTGGGAGTACCAACAGGAACGGGGAGGGGAACACCTTCTTTACGTTACCGAGTATATCCGGCACAGGAGTTATCTTTTGGAATAATACAGGACAGAACAGAAAGGAGGAATTACAGCAACCGACTACATAAACATTGGCTACATGATACGCGCACCCACTGGAAAATCCATGTTCCCCACGCTTACAACTGAATACCGCTGCGCCGCAGGATTTCAAGCGGCGCGGGGACTTATGACCGCGGCAGTTACCCAAAACTGACCGCCGTTTTTTATGCCCTTTTTCGGGCAGCCGCAAAACGCGGCAGGAAAGGAGAATTTCATGGAATTTTTCAACAGCGCAGTAGATGTATTGCAGACCCTTGTTATCGCACTGGGAGCCGGACTTGGTATCTGGGGCGTAATCAATCTGCTTGAGGGCTACGGAAACGACAATCCGGGTGCAAATGCTCATGTGCCATAAAGTAACACAAATAAGAGAACAGACAGCTACCCCACTGTTCCGTAAAATATTTTGTGGCTGACTGGTGGAAATATCATTCCGAGGGTGCTAAAATGAAACATAGGAATGAGCGATAAATCGGAATTTAGAGGGAATGATTATATGCCTATTTATGAGCCAAAGGATTATGAAGATGTAATTGCTCGTATTCAGAAAAAAGTTATTGAAAAAAATATCAAAATGGGAGAATGCCCTTCGGAAAGTCAAATTAAAGCGTTTGAAAAAAGCTGTAATATTCAGTTGCCACAAGCATATCGTATGTTTTTAAAATCTGTGGGAAATGGTTGCGATTGTGCGGATTTTCATTTGAACAGATTAGAAAATTTAGAGCAAAGAGATTTGTCCCATCCCTTTATGCTTGAAGAAGCTTGGATTTGGGAAGATGATGATCGCGATAATGATGTAATTCGAGAGGAAATGCAAACAAAGGTTTTTCAGGGCGAAATCGAATTGATAGATTTTGGTGACTGTGATTGCTATAACTTGATTGTTAGTGGAAAATGCCGCGGAGAAGTTTGGAATTTCTCGGATGTAGGCGTTCAGCCTTGTTGTGAACGACAGGATTTTTTGGGATGGTTTGAGTTATGGTTAGACTATCAAGATAAAACGGACTATTTCAAAGACTATGTATATGAAGAAGATTAACAATTCCCATTTATCGGTGAGAAAGAAACGGAGGTGAGTGCATGGCAAAGTTAAAATCTATCGCTTTTGCCGTCGGAATTATGCTGCTGATCGGGGCGGTGCTATGCCTTTATTTCAGCTTGCGGAACCTGTCCTCTATCCGGCCTGCGTCAGCCTATGAGGACATGGGTGTTCATACCTTTGTGCCGGAGGAAGTTTATCCCGTACAGAGAGAGAACCACGCTACCGGGCGGCAGAAGCGCAACCACCCCACCACGACCGTTTACATCGTGCGCTATCGGGCAGAGGACGGGAGCGGCTATCAGTACAAGTACGAGTCTGGCTCTGTGGAAAGCACCGCACAGAGTATTTTGGAAGCGGACGAGCCGATAGAGCGCCGTGTTCTGTCCATCCCTGATGAGGACGGCTACATCACCATCGGCGCAGACGAAACCGCACAGACCTACGAAACCAGACAGAAGCGCACCTATTGGACGATTGCCGGGGTATCTGCGGCCTATCTGCTGGTATGGCTTGCGGTCAATGGGCTGCTGCTCTATAAACGGCGCAAAAGAATGTAAACCAATTTAGCTTCTTGCCGGGAATGAAAAAGGTAATCCGCCGCAAAACGGAAGAATAAACGAAGCGACAAATCGGAAGTTGGCAAGATAAAGAGGATGGAATAAAACAAAATGGAAGGCGGAAAATTTGATTTCAAAAAGGCGCAGCGGGAATTGATCCGCAAGGAACTGCGACCTATCCTATACGAATATGGATTTGTCTTGTGCGGCCCGACCGCATATATCAGAGAGCGCGGCGGCCTGCTGCAGGAATTTTATTTCAAGGTCGAGGTCAGTAAGCTGCGCCCCTGGGTAAGCTATCGCCCAGTGTTTGATGCGCGGCCCATCGTGAGCTTTGGCTCGGATGGGCCGAACGGCGCAAAGTATGAGAACCCATATAGAGGGTTTCGTTGGTGTTCTATCGATTACTGGTATACGGAGGACGATGTGCTGAAAGAAAAATATTACCAGCGCCAGTTTCTCCCCCAATTTGAAGCGTTAAAAAGCAGTATCGTAAACGGTCTGCTACCCGAGATGGACGCGATGCGTTCACTGGATGATTTTATACAGCTTTACGAGTCGTGTGGGAAACTGTTTGGAGAACCGATTCGCCACTACGATATATCCCACACATATTTTCCATTTATATCCGGTGTACATGGAGCCTCGGGGAAGAAGCGGATGGAATTGATCCTTTCAGAAATGGGCGGGACTTGGCTACCTACCCTTCCCAAAATCGTAAAGAAATATTTGGAGTCACATATGGGTGGGATGGATACGGACAGCGAGGCGGACAGGATATTCCATGCGTATTGCAATCAAGTGCGAATAGCGTATAAACTTGATGTTAAATGACAAAATAAGATACTCCGTTTTATGATACGACAATTCCCGTTTGTCGGGGAAATAGCAAAGCCAGCCGAGCCAGTCAACGGTCAAGATGAACGGGCTGTGCCCGCCGTTGACAGCCCCGCCCGCCTTTGCTGACAGGAAATCAAGGGAGCAACATCCTAAAATGCTGTCGCTCCCGACCATGATGGGAATAAATGTAGAAAAAGCACTATGAAATACCCCGCAAGTGCTACAATTAATATTTTATGTAATTTGAAGTTCGTGAGGTGATGGAATGAGTAAAATAGATGAATTTGAACAAAAAATCATCAAGCACGGAATGACCGATGAAGATTTTCTTGAATATGGAAAGTTGTTAAAACGAGTTCGAGGCAATCTTCTAAAACGCCAACATTGTTATACAACAGCCATTCAATTCTCCGATGAATATGCTGAACAGGCTGTTAAGTTAATACAATATGGACTTGAAAACTTTGAAGATGGCTGGTTTTCCACATACACCTCTTATTTGTATATAGGACATATCTATGAAAAAGCAAGAAATTATCGAAAGGCTTACGAATCCTATTTGTTAGCGAAAGATGCCCTTGAATTAAACCGAGAAGAATATGTAAATGAACTGTCCAAAGATCTTTTATGGGTGAAACTGCATATAGATTCCTTTTGTTACTCAGCCGAACTGGAAGATTATTACTCTTGTTATTTAGCAACTGATGAGTTTTCAAGAGCATTTGTAAACAGTGAATTTAGATTAGCTGTTGCGAACATCATAATTTCTTTACATCACGGAAGGACTGATGAAGCCAAAAGGTCGCTTGCCATCGCAAAAGAAATATGCGAACCACATTATAGGGGGAAATTGCATAGTATTCTTGCAAAACACAAATATTACGAATCACTAAATGCAACACCCGAATCAATTACATTTGTTAAAAGTATTCAGATATAAATTACTGTTTTCTGCTGATATAAATTGAATATCGACCAAGCGGCAACACCACAGATTTTTTGAAATCCGTGGTGTTTTTTTGCGCCCATTTTTGGCAGAACAGGCAAGGCGGTGGTGTTAAGAGTGAACAGGAAAATTTTCTGTCTGCCCGGTTGCCAATTCTCGTTTTTTTGTATTACAGAGAGTGAAAAAGGCTTTCTCCGGCATCAGGTAGGAAGTTCGGTGTCTGTCGCCATTTTAGCGAAAACGGGCAGGAATGTCCTTTGCCGGATTATTAGTAGCAGAAAAAGAAAAGCAGCTTGCCAAAACCGGCTCTTGATGAACGAGTAGTAGGCAAAGGAGAAATGAATTTTTCTGGTTGCGATTTTCCGAAAAAGTGGCGGACGGAAGTGAGAGGAAGTTTGCAGTCACGGAGAGCAAGTTTCTACCACGGTGCCAAAATCCGCAATTCTGCGGTTTTGCCCCTCGCGGGAAACTTGTTGGGGAGTGCCTTCCCCAAACCCTGCTATGCGGCTTGCGCCGCTTATCCCCGCCGCGCTCATGCGGCAAGAAAGGAGGTCACGACCATGCGAAAGAAATACAACACACCCCACCGCAGCCGCGTTGTGAAAACCCGGCTGTCCGAAGATGAATACGCCGACTTCACAGCGCGGCTTGCGCCCTATGGTATCAGCCAGTCGGAATTTCTCCGGCAGGCGATACGGCGCACGACCATACGCCCCGTTATCCATGTGTCAGCGGTCAATGATGAACTGCTTTCCGCTGTTGGAAAGCTGGCCGCCGAGTACGGCAGGATCGGCGGCAATCTCAATCAGATTGCCCGGTATCTGAACGAGTACGGCGCACCTTACAATGCGCTGTCCGGCGAGGTGCGCGCTGCCATAGCCGACCTTGCCGCCCTCAAGTATGAAGTCCTCAAGAAAGTAGGTGACGCGGTTGGCAACACTCAAGCA